>Ga0209061_1000778_pt1 | contig 68869 bp, 66 predicted proteins | sample Coa_R1_10_FD_187157 | JGI IMG/M metagenome (GOLD analysis project Ga0209061, IMG submission 187157) | Surface soil microbial communities from Centralia Pennsylvania, which are recovering from an underground coalmine fire - Coalmine... | ecosystem: Environmental > Terrestrial > Soil >... | reverse complement strand
AGGGGATGGAGGACCCCCTGGCGTACTCCGAGGTGGTCAAGGACCTGCCCTTGGAGACCCAGGCCTGGATCATGGGCGGGTCCCTCGAGAAGGCGATGCGGGTCGGCAAGTACGCCTGAGCGGATGGCAGATACATTGATAGCTGTCAATGTATCTGCCATCCTCGATTTATGCGTCGACCATCGACGAACTCGGTCGTGGCTGCTGAACGTGCATCTCCCGGGCAACCGATGAGCTCGCGGCCTAGCGTGCTCTTTCTCTGCACCCATAACGCTGGTCGAAGCCTGGCGGCGAAAGTCCTGCTTGACCACTACGCCATGGGCCGCGTCGACGTGCATTCAGCAGGATCAGAGCCGGCCGACCAGCTCAATCCAGCGGTAGTCGCTGCGCTCGTGGAACGAGGGCTTGACCCTAGGAGTGAGTTCCCGAAGGCGCTCACCGACGAAGACGGGCGTGCGGCTGATGTGATCGTCACGATGGGATGTGGGGACAGTTGTCCGGTCTTCCCGGGGAAGCGATATGTCGACTGGGAGCTGCCCGATCCCGCGGGACGTCCTCTTGAGGAAGTTCGTCCGATCATCGACGAAATCGAACGACGTGTGATCAACCTACTTGAGGAGCTCATGACGGCAGGGTCATGATGGCGGGTGATGGCTCGCCATGTCGCAGGGGGACGGCCGTGGCGGAGGAGCTATCACGCCGAGATTCTGCTGGCGAGCTTCTCATCGCTTGTCATCGAGATCAGCTACACGCGGATCATCTCTTACAAGCTCTTCTATTACTACGTCTATCTGATCATTGGCCTTGCCCTCTTGGGAGTCGGTACCGGCGGGGTTGTCGTCGCCATCTCCCGACGGCTCCGGCGCGCCTCGGTTGATTCAGTCCTGTTCTGGAGCTTTTCCTTCGGCGCGCTTGCAACCATCGTGGCCTATCTCGTCGTGGCATTCACTCGGTTGGACACACTTGCGGTCTGGCGCTACGGAAGCTTTGCTTCGACGAAGAGCTTCATCATGCTGGTGGTCATGTGCTTGTGCGTGTTCAGCTCGTTCGTCGCGCCAGGGATCATCGCGGCAACCCTGTTCGGACGACGTCCTGAGGGGATCGGCGGTCTCTACTTCGCCGATCTGCTTGGTGCCGGCGCGGCGTGCGCCCTCGTCGTCTACTTGGTCAGTTCGATCGGAGCCCCGGCGACGGTCATGTTCGCGGCAGCGACGATGGCTCTCGGTGCGCTCTGGCTGGCTCCACGCATCGGCCTTTCGTTCACGGGAATCTCCGCCGCGCTCCTCGCGCTTGCCGTTGTGCTCACTGCGGCACCGGGCTTGCTTCCTGCACAGCGCTTGGATTCGAGCAAGACGCCAATCCAAGGGACTCCGCTCGTATCCAAGTGGGGACCGGTTTTCCATGTCGGTCTTGGGCGCGCGCCCGGGATTCCTGATTTGCTGAACCTCTATCACGACGGCATTCTTGCGGCGGGTATCTACCGCTGGAACGGCAAGCGCTCGTTTCTTCGTCGCTACGACTTTCCCCAGGACCCACGGTCGATTCCCTTCGCCGTACTGGGTGCGTCGCCGGAGCGAGAGGCGATCATCGGGGCTGCCGGTGGTCATGAGGTTCTCGCATCGATTTACTACGGTGCAAAGCACATCGACGCCGTCGAGCTCGATCCGGTCACCGTGAAGCTGGTGACCACGACGTACGCAAACTTCGATGGCCATCTTGCCCAGGCTCCTGGGGTCCACTACATCAACGCCGATGGTCGCTCGTTCATTGCCCGCACCAGCAAGCACTACAAGCTGATCTGGTATCCCGCTCCCGACAGCTATGCCGCGACAAACGGTGCACTCGCAAGCGCATTCGTCCTTTCCGAGAGTTATCTCTACACGACGAACGCCCTCGTCGCGAACCTCGAGCACCTCAGCCCAGGAGGCATCTTCGTCGCACAGTTCGGGGAGTTCAGCTTGGACCTTCGCGCTGCTCGCTTCGTGGCGACGGCCAGGCAAGCACTGGCGGAACTTGGCGTCAAAGATCCCAGGGACCACATGCTCGTTGCACTCACCCAGACGCACTTTCTCGGGAACATCCCCCTGTCGACCATCATCATCAGTCGAGGCACGTTGACGAAGGGAGCGGTACGTCGATTCCTAGCTTCCGTGCATCAGGTTCCCGAGACCACGGTGCTTTACGCACCGAACGTTCGTGTACGGACGAACCCAGTTCAGTCAATCGTGCGTACGCCGGGCAACAAGCTTGCTGCCTTTTACGCGTCCTACCCCTACAACATCACACCGACGACTGACAACGATCCGTATTTTTGGCACTTTGTCCGTTTTGGGACCGTTGTTGATCAGTACACGCAACCCTTGAGCTCAATCAATCGAGAGGTCGCAGTTGGTGAACGCGTACTTGTATTGTTGCTCGGTCTTTCTATTCTGCTCTCGGCCGTATTTCTCCTGCTGCCATTCGCAACGATCCGGACCGTGTGGCGTCGCTTGCCGCGTAAGTTCCTTTCAGGAACATTCTTTGCGAGCGTGGGTATCGGCTTTATGTTCTTCGAGGTCACCCTGATGCAGCTGTGGAACCTATTCCTGGGGTATCCCACTTACTCGTTGACGGTCGTGCTCGCGTCGCTTCTTATTTTCACAGGGGTTGGTGCGATCTTAAGCGGGCGCGTCAAGGAGCCGAGGACGGTGCTTCCGCTCGCGTTCGTCGGGATCGCGACGTTGACGATCTTCTACCTCCTTGGCTTGAAGCCGCTCACCAATGCCCTTCTTGATGTTGCACTGGCGGGCAGGATCGTGACGGTGTTCATCGCTATGGCTCCGCTTGGAATCTGCTTCGGTTTGTTCATGCCGCTGGGACTGCGCAGGATCGCGAATCTCGGCGAGCATCCTGCCCAGTACGTCGCTTGGGGATGGGCCGTGAACGGCTTTGCGTCGGTCGTGGGGTCAGCGCTCGCCACGATCTTGGCGATGAGCTTCGGCTTCGATTTCGTGCTCAACCTAGGGCTTGTGGCCTACGCCGTCGGCATGGCGGCATGGTTCGCGATCGGTGGACTCCCCCTTGGGCGCCGGCGCGCAAGCGCCAGCCTCGACGTCACCTAATGCTGTATTCTTGATGGAATGAGTCAACTTTTTGTCGAGGCTTGCTGGCGGTGAACGCCGACATCGTCGCGGCCAGCGCGCTCGTGGGCCTCCTGGTGGGGATGACGGGAGCGGGAGGAGGGGCGCTGATGACGCCCATGCTGGTCCTGCTCTTCTCGATCAAGCCCTCTTCGGCCATCTCCTCGGACCTGCTCGCAGCGGTCCTGATGCGCCCATTTGGAGCCGCCGTGCACCTGCGCCAAGGCACGGTGAACCTGGCGCTTGTGGGGTGGATGGCCGCGGGGTCCGTGCCGGCCGCCTTCTTCGGTGCCTACCTTCTCCACCTGTTCGGGGGCACGAGGGTAGCTGAACATAATGTTGAAATTGCCCTCGGCGCGGCGCTCCTTCTCGGGTCGGGAGCCATGGTCGCCCGATCCGTGCTCGATCAGCGAGGGACCGATCTTCGACCCCGAACAGCCGTCAATGCGGTTCGGACACGACCACTGGCCACCGTTGGTATCGGAGCGCTCGGGGGGCTCGTGGTGGGGATGACGTCGGTGGGGGCGGGGTCGCTCATGATCGTCCTGCTGATGTTCTGCTACCCCGCGCTCGAGGCCAGGCAGCTTGTCGGAACGGACCTGACCCAAGCTGTCCCCCTTAGTGCTTCCGCGGCCCTCGGAGCGTTGGTGTTCGGCCATGTGGTGCTGCCGCTCACCGCAGCGATCATCGTGGGAAGCGTCCCCGCAGTGCTCGTCGGCTCATGGCTGTCTGCGACCGTGCCCGATCGTTGGGTACGCCCCGTGATCACTGCGGTGATCTCGGTTTCCGGTCTGAAGTACGTGGGCGTGAGCTCGACGCAGCTGCGGTGGGTCGTCGCCCTCGTCCCGGTCCTCGTCGTCGGCCATTGGGCCCTCTCCCGTCGTGCGATGGCTGTGTCCCGCCGAGCCGCGACGAGCGGAATCCCAATCGACGAGGGCCTACCCGCCAGGCCGGGGCCCCAAGCCCCGAGCGCTGATTGACTCGTCGAGCAGGGAAAACCACGGCGTACGAGCGGCTGGCCCGGGTCTGACACGGCCTCGTCGGGCTCCGTTGTTACGATCGTCATCCATGGGCCTGCCGTTCGACGGGGTTCTGGCATGCCGTGATGGCCGATGACGGGAGTCGCCAATGAAGTCGGGCTGAGAGCGCTCGAGGAGGAGATCAACCGTCAAGGCTCACGGCCACCACTGAGGTCGAGGAGGCCTCCCCGGCGTCCGAGGACGCGGCGTCAGCGCTTGCGACGGACTCTTCTCGCTGCGCTTGCCGTCGTGCTCGTTGTTGTTCTGAGCGGTATCGGGTACCTCTACTACCTCACCCACGACTTGAGACGGGTGACGGTGAAGGGCCTCAGCGGAACGCTCACGACGGGGGCCGAAGCAGGGACGGAGAACATCCTCATGGTCGGGTCGACGTCGCGTTGTGCGCTCACAGTGCAGAACCCAGCGTACGGATTGTGCTCGCAAGGGGTCACCGGCGTGAATAGCGATGTGATCATGATCCTGCACGTCGACTCGGCTCACCATCGGCTGGCGCTGCTCTCCATACCCCGTGACCTCTTCGTCCCCAATAGCCGCACGACGGGGCCGAACAAGATCGATGCCGGCCTTTATCAGGGTCTCAGCCAACTGGTGGCATCGATTCAGGAAGATTTCGGAATTCCGATCCAGCACGCGGTATCGCTCAACTTCGATCAGTTTGCCAACGTCGTCAATGCTCTCGGCGGGATCAACATGTCGTTCCCCATGTCGGTCTACGACGCCTATTCGGGCCTTAACGTCAAGGCAGCCGCCTGTGTGCACTTGAACGGAACGCAAGCGCTCCAAGTGGTTCGAGCTCGACACTTGCAGTATGACGCGCCCGGGACGAAGAGCCCCTACGCCCAGTACTGGCCCCAAGAGACCCAGAGCGACCTGGCTCGGATCCGTCGCGATCACGAGTTCCTCCGCGTCCTGGCAGCGGCGGTCGCAAAGAAGGGGATTGCCAACCCCATCACCGATATCGACCTGATCAACTCCCTCAAAAGCGATCTGACGTTTGATCAGTCCTGGTCGGTGAACGACATGGCACACCTGTTGCTGGAGTTCCATTCGGTGAATGTCAACTCCGTTCCCCAGCTCACGTTGCCCGTTCAAGTAGTCACGGATCCTCAGGGATCCGGTGGCGGCCTTCTGTACCAGGGTTACAACTACGGAGACAGTGAGTTTCCGGCCGAGCCCCAGGATCAAGCAGCAATCGATCAAGTGCTGGGGATCAAGCCGAACATCAATCCGATGACAGGTCGGCCTCTTCCCGCGCCGTCTTCAGTGACGGTTTCGGTCATGAACGGTACTGGGACCTACAACCAGGCAACAGATACCGCCAACGCGCTTTCGGCACTCGGATTTCACGTGTTGGGCGTCGGCGACGTTCCGAGCGTGGGCGATGTATCGGAGACCGTCGTCTACTACGGATCGCATGCTCCAGCCGTCGAAGCAGCCGCTGAGGAAGTTGCCCGCTCCATGAGCGGTTCGGTCATCATGGCCTATGACCCGAGCCAGGTTACCTCCGGTGCCGAGGTGACGGTCGTGACCGGGACCCAGTTCGCCGTGAACGCGCCAGCTCCGGCCGGCACGGGGACGTCGAGCAACGCAGCGACGCCTCCGAGCGTCGCTGCGATTGCGCCACCCACGCCGCCATCGTCGGGCTTGAAGCCTTGGGATCCTCGTGCATGCGCGCCCGGCGCCGTCCCGACTGCGCCCGTGCCCAACCCCACATGAGCCACATCCCCTCTGCCGATCGCCCACGGGCCCATTTGGGCAACCAGGTCCGAGGTTCGCTGACCCGTCGCTGTCGCCGCCCGCCAGGGCGGGTCAGCCTCGAGCCGAGAGGCGCTCGAGCTGCGCGCGAACCCGGTCGATCGTCTCGGGGGACTGCCAGAAAGTGGTTGCTGCCGATCCTCCTTCGGCGCTCGATCGCATCCGTTCCAATGCCGGGCGCCGGAGCTGCTCTTTTGTGAGGCGGTAGGCCTCGGCTGGAAGGGACCCGAGCTGGTTCGCCCGGAGCATCGCACGTTCTGTGAGCTCTTCCGGAGCGACGATTTCGTCGACCAGTCCAAGTGCGATCGCTTCATGGGGGTCGAGGAGCCGTGCCCCGAAGACCACCGATTCGGTGTGGCGCCCGCAAGTATGGCGAAGGATCTCGAGGGCCTCGACAGGGAACGTGACGCCGACAGAGAGCTCGGTCGCTCCGATGCGCGCGTCTTGAGCCATCAGGCGTGCGTCGCAGGCGGCAGCGACGATGCAGCCGCCTGCGACTGCAGCACCGTTGATCGCCGCCACGGTCGGCTTTGGGTACGAGAAGACCAATGTGAGTGCTCCCCCCAGCTCGGCGAGCAGGGTGGAGACGTAGTCCTTTCCACCCTCAACCAGCTGGCGGAGGTCCAATCCCGCTGAGAAGGTGCGTCCGGTTCCGGTGAGGATCACGGAACCAACCGAGGGCTCGTCGGCGAGTGACTGCAGCGATGCTTGCAGGTCGCGCAGCAGCGCGACGTCGATCGCGTTCACCTTGCCATTTGCGAAGGCAATCACCGCGACCTCGCCGTGCTGCTCCACCTCGATCATGGTTCCTCCCTCCGTTTGTCCCGCCACCGCGACCATAGCGACCAGCGCAAGCTCTCACGAAACGCTTACGCCGGTCCTTACTTCCGTAAGCCCTTCGCGTGGAGCACACTGCAGAGGTGAGCGTTCCTGATGCCGTCGTGGTGGGTTCAGGCCCGAATGGCCTCGCAGCGGCGGTCACGCTTGCTCGCGCAGGCCTGGAGGTCGAAGTTTACGAGGGCGCGAATGAACCCGGTGGGGGGTGCCGGACTGCGGAGCTCACGCTCCGGGGGTTTCGTCACGATGTCTGCTCTGCCGTGCATCCGCTGTTGGCGATCTCGCCGTTCTTCCAGAGCATCGATCTTGAAGCGAGGGGGGTGCGTTTGCAGAGGCCTGAGATCGCCTTCGCTCATCCGCTCGATGATGGCAGTGCGGGAGTTGTCACGGGATCGGTCACGGACACGGCTCGGCGCTTGGGGCGAGACGGCCGGCGTTACGAGCGTCTGTTCGCTTCGACGGTGGAAAGGATCGAGGTTGTCGCCGAATCGGTGCTCGCTCCGCTCCTTCGCCTGCCATCGCATCCGTTGGCGGTGGCTCGCTTCGCTGCGACCGCGGTCCTGCCCGCAAGCTGGTTGGCAGAGGGCTTTCGTACTCCACGGGCTCGCGCCCTATTGTCAGGCGCGGCGGCCCACTCGATGCAGTCCCTTGGCGCTCCGCTCACTGCAGGCTTCGGCCTTTTCCTGACGGCTTTGGCCCATGTGGTGGGATGGCCGTTGGTCGAAGGCGGTAGTGCCCGCATCGCTGCCGCGCTCGTCGATGAACTCGAGTCTCTCGGCGGGCGTGTGGTTGTCGATCACTGGGTGAGCGATCTTCGAGCGCTTCCGCCAGCGACGCTGGTCATGCTCGATCTCTCGCCGCGAGGGGTTCTCGAATTGGCGGCCGCTGATCTCCCGCCGTCTTGGCGCCGAGCGTTCGAGGGCTACCGCTTCGGTCCAGGCGTCTGCAAGATCGACTGGGCACTCGAGGGGCCCGTTCCCTGGCGGGCGCCCGAATGTCGCAACGCAGGGACGATCCATCTCGGAGGTACCGTCGAAGAGATCGCAGCGAGCGAGGCCGCGGTAGTGAAGGGACGCTTGCCGGAGCGGCCTTATTGCATCGTGGCCCAGCCCGCAGTTGTGGATTCGACCCGAGCCCCGCAGGGGCGACATACCCTCTGGAGCTATTGTCACGTCCCTTCTGGATCTTCCGCCGACATGACTGTTCAGGTGGCGGCCCAGATCGAGCGGTTCGCTCCGGGCTTCCGTGACCTGGTGCTCGCTCACAACGTGACGACGGCGGCGGAATTTGAACGTTACGATCCCAACTACGTCGGTGGCGACATCAACGGTGGTCTTGCCAGCGTGCGCCAGACCCTCTTTCGACCGACGATGCGGTTCGACCCGTACCGCTTGCCACTCAAGGGGGTGTATCTGTGCTCTGCTTCGACGCCGCCTGGTGGGGGTGTCCACGGGATGTGCGGTTACTGGGCTGCCCGTTGCGCCCTCTTTGACCTTCACCGCGGCCGCGCTCGCCGAAGCTGACCCGTCATCCTGTCGCACGGGCAGGGCCGAGGCTTCCTTGCCCATCACTTCCCTTGTTACTACCTTCTAGCCATTACGTTCTTGCCAATCAAACTTTCGTGCCAGCTATAGCTGCCATGAACCCTCGGCTCCCAGTAGCACTCTCCGATGTGATCGGGGCCGCTCGGTCCCTTGCGGGAGATGTCGTGCGTACACCGACCACCCGATCGCAGGCGCTTTCTGAGCTCACCGGAGCCGACGTGCTGGTGAAGTTCGAGAACTTGCAGTACACAGGGTCCTTCAAGGAACGTGGCGCACTCGCGAAGCTTCGATCACTCACCGAGGACGAGAAGCGCCGAGGCGTTGTGTGCATGTCGGCGGGAAATCACGCCCAGGCGGTCGCCTATCATGCTGCTCGGCTGCAGATATCCGCAACCGTTGTCGTCCCCGAGCGGTCGTCCTTCTCGAAGGTTGCCCGAACCAGAGCGCTGGGAGCCGAGGTCCTTGAGCGGGGACGGTCGCTCGAAGAGGCTGCGGGAGCAGCGACCGCCCTTGCCGCGCAACGGGGCCTCACAGTGATCCATCCATTTGACGATCCAGTGGTGATCGCTGGTCAAGGCACGGTTGCCCTTGAGCTCCTCGAAGACCAACCGGATCTGGACATGTTGATCGTGCCCGCTGGGGGTGGGGGACTCATTGCAGGGATGGCAGTGGTGGCGAAATCGTTCCGTCCCGCAGTCGAGGTCGTGGGGGTCCAGTCGATGCTGTTCCCGAGCTTTGCCGCACCGGCGTCGAGTCCTGCGGCCTCGCCGGGTGCTGGATACCCGACGATCGCCGACGGGATCGCGGTCAGCACACCGGGTCTGCTCACCAAGCAGATCATCGACGAGCTCGTCGACGCATGGGTCACCGTTCCTGAGGCGACCATCGAGAAGGCGGTGGCCGTCTATCTCGAACGGGAAAAGGTGGTAGCTGAGGGCGCAGGTGCGGCAGGCCTTGCCGCGATGCTCGATGATCCCGATCGTTTCAGAGGCCGACGTGTGGGGCTCGTCGTGTCTGGTGGCAACATTGACCTTCAACTGCTTTCGACGGTCATCACGCGTTCACTGATTCAGACGGGCCGGCTGACGGTGCTGCGTACCTCGTTGTCCGACGTGCCCGGCTCACTTGCCGAGCTCACTGCGATGGTGTCGGAATATGGCGGCAATATCGTCGAAGTGACCCATCGTCACCGTGACCTTGAGTTTCCGGCTCGGTCCGCCATCGTCGAGCTCACAGTTGAGACCTTCGACGAGGACCACGGGCGCCGGCTCAGGGATGTGATCGAGCGAGGGGGCGCGCCAAGGGCCTCGGGGTAATGGGGGGCGCCTGGACAACGCATGGCGACTAGGGAGAGATTGGGACGCGCGCTGTCAAGCTCGGCCCGCACCAATTCTCCGACATTCGAGTGGCCCGTCAAGGGTCTTCTCTCGCTCCCGTGTACGGCCACCGCGCTGAGCGTCGCGCAATGACGTTCGAGAACCAAGCGCCGCCGGTCCTGCTCCCTGGGGATCCGAGCGGTCTTCTTGCCGATCGCTTTCGATATCCCCCACGCTCCGCTGTCTTTGTGGCGAGCCCCTTCATGGCGATGAGGTCGTCTTGACGGCCAATCGAGAGGCGACGACGAAACGGAGCTCCCTGGGTCCTCCAGCCCTACGCACGACACTCCGTGGCCGTTGCTGGAACACGTGGTGGCCACTAGCTTCCCCACGGGGACCCTCTGGGGGTCCTTTACTCTCGTCGGAGGTTCCTTCGGGCTCATGACACAAGGTCGAATTCGCGGGCTCGTACTCGCACCGGGTGCCGGGGCAGGAAGCGATCATTCAGGCCTCATCGCGATCGGTGAGGCCGCGGAGGCAATCGGCATCAGGGTGAAGCGGATTGATTTTCCGTACCGCTTGGCCGGCCGCAAGAGGCCCGACCGCCCTGAGGTGTTGGCAGCGACCATTCGGGACGCCGCTGGGGCGTTCGCCAGAGCCCTGGAAGCGAGTCAGGCCGAGCTGGCGCTTGGCGGGCGCTCGATGGGGGGTCGGATCTGCTCGATGGTCGTCGCTGAGGGGCTTCCGGCAGCAGCACTCGTCCTGGTGAGCTACCCGCTGCATCCACCGGGGCGTCGGGATCGCCCGCGGACGGGTCATTTCGGCGCGATCCATGTTCCCTGCCTCTTTGTCTCTGGAACCCGCGATGCGTTTGCCACCCCGGAAGAGCTCACCACCGCCACTGCGGCGATCGACGCTCCGGTTGCTCACGAATGGATCGAGGGCGGTGATCACAGCCTGCGAGGAGCCGACGCCCGCGTGGCGGACATCGTCGCCCGGTGGCTTTCAGAGCTTGGAACGGTAGCGTGAGTGGATCATGGAGGATGCTGACATTCTGGAACGGATCTCCGCCCTCGTCGACGAAGAGCATCGCCTGCGAGGTCAGCCTTCCGGAACGCTTGGCGAGGAGCAGAGAGCCCGCCTGCAATCCATCGAGCACCAGCTCGATCAATGCTGGGATCTGTTGCGTCGGCGCCGTGCGCGAGAGGAGTTCGGGCTGGATCCGAGTCGTGAACAGCCTCGGCCGGAAGGGGAGGTGGAGTCCTATCTCCAGTAGGGTTCAGGTTCCTTCCTAACACGGCGCCTGCGCGTCGCCTGACCCAAGCCTCCGATCTTCCGAGCCCGATGTCGAACCTGGCAGACCATTCTGGCGCGCAGAGGGTGGTCCTCTGCGCGCCGAGAGAAGGTGAGGTTCGACGACGTGGCGGCCACGAGGTGCCCGGTTACGGGTGTTTGGTGCTCTGCTCGCGTTGCTGTCAGGGGCGGGTGCCGCTCAGCTGCTCGCAGCAGGGCCGGCATCTGGGGGAACGTTGGGAAGCTCGAGCTGGGTGGTGACGACGTACGCGTTCGCCTTCACGACGGCGAGCAGCGCCTCCCTGACCAAGGTTACGATGTCCGTTCCCTCCGGGACATCAGGCGCAGTGGGCTCGGCAACGCCTACGGCCTCGGGGCGGGATTGGCCAGCCTGAGCGGCCCGATGTTGGCCTACACCCTTTCTGCACCGACCTCGGGTCGTGGCCCGGAGTACCGATTTCCATCAGTTTCGTCGGACTTACGAATACCTCGATTCCTGACTCGTACGATCCGACCACCACCACTTTTCCAGGCGTTCTCGGAATCGGTGTAAGGAAGGATCGAGGTTGCCGATGTCGGGCGATCGACAGTTCGCATGACAAACGAGATCGAGCTCCACGGCTGTCCGAGCTCAAACGACCGCATTCTGACAGACCGACCTCGTGACATTCCTGCTCGGCGCTCACCCGAAGAGCCGATGGCGATTGGCGCGTGGCTGGGCCTCGGCTGGACCTCGATCCGGATGACGCTGCTGCACAAGGTCACCGAGCGGCGCACTGCGGCATCGTCCTGACTCGAACTGTCCTGGTCGCCGATCCGTGGTGGTTGGCGCTGACCGTGTTCCTCGCAGCAGGTGTCGTGATGGTTCGCAGGCGGCGAAGCCGCGGCCGACGGCCTCATCGATCACCCGGGGAGATGGTTCGTTCCCTCCTCGGGGGCCTCAGTCCTTCCTCGAGCGGTTAGTGCGGCCTCGACGAGCTGGACCGGTCCGAGACCCGCGGCGAGGGATGCACGCTCTATGAGGCCGTAGAGATAGGTGCACAGGCTCCGGACCGCCACGGCGGGATGGCGGGGCAACAGCGGGATGGGCTCGCTCTCGGCGTCGAGTGGCGAGGTGTCCAGCAGTGCCTCGCGAAGGCCGAGAAGGGCGGGAATGAGCCCTGCCCGGTCGGTACCGGTCTTGCGCATCCAGAGGCTGAGCGCGAGCTCGACGCTCAGATTTTCCTCCGCGAGGTCCTCGGGCTCGAATGTGGCCAGCTCACGGCCGAAAAGCAGGGCCAGCTTGTGGGCCGCTGGATTCGTCTCTGTCGTCTCTGAGGGCACGGGCTCTAGTGTGACGGATGGGTGTCACAGACTGGGGGACCCTGCGAGAGCAGCGGTGGTTGGTGGCGAACGTGGGCTCGTTGGAGCCTGGCACAGAAATCGTTCGTCGAGGACCCCGAGCCTGGGTAAGACTGTCGGTCATGGCGCGTAGCATCTGGTCAGGGGCACTGAGTTTCGGCCTGGTCAACGTGCCTGTGGCCCTCTATCCAGCGACCCGGGACCGGACGATCCGCTTCCATCAGCTCCAGGCTGGCACCTCGGACCGTATTCGGTACAAGAAGGTCAACGAGCGGACTGGGAAGGAGGTCCCGCCCTCGGAGATCGTGAAGGGCGTCGAGGTCGGCGACGGCGAGTACGTCATCCTCTCAGACTCGGATCTCGAGGCGGCTGAGCCAGCTCGATCGAGGTCGATCGAGATCACCGACTTCGTCGAGCGCGGCGACGTCGACCCGATCGGGTTTCGAGCGAGCTATTACCTGGCTCCTCAAGGCGAGCACGCACGGCGCGCCTACGCACTACTGCGACGGGCGATGGCGGAATCGAACAAAGTAGGTGTCGCCACGCTGGTCATGCGCAACAAGGAGTACCTGGTGACCATCCATCCTGGGCCTGAGGTGATGGTGTTGGAGACCATGTACTTCGCGGACGAGATTCGCTCGCCGAGCGAGGTGCTCCCTGACATGCCTGGCGACGAGGTGTTCAGCGAGCGCGAGCTCGCCACTGCGGCCTTGCTGATCGACTCGATGACGAGCGAGTGGGAGCCACAGCGCTACCGAGACACCTATCGGGAAGCGGTGCTCGAGATCGTCGAACGCAAGCGAGCTGGAGAGGAGATCGTGGTGCAGGAAGCGCCGCCGCCTCCCAAGGTCGTCGACCTGATGGCGGCGCTCCAGGCGAGCGTGGATGCCATTAGCCATCAGGGCACCACCAAAGCTCCTGCTCGCCGGGGCCGGAGCACCGCCCGACCGTCAGGAGGGAAGAGCCAAGGCCGGGCCCGCGCTACGGGTGCTGCGAGTGGACGTGCCGAGGGGGAGCGAAGGGCATCGACCCCCAAGGAGCCGGCTGGAAAAAAGATTTCCAAGCGCAAGGTGTCTTGACGCGTCACTATCGGCCGATCTCAGCCGTAGGATGGCGCCGCGGCACGAAACATGGACTCAGCACAATTTCGACGGCGCCAAAAGACCCTTCGCGACGAAGCGGTCCGCTGCATCGCGGACCTCGATGTCGCGATTGACGGGCTGATTCGGGAGCTCCAAGGCCTGAAGCGGGCGAATCGTACGAAAACTCGGCGGCTGGCGAGAGGTGATGGGGCGTCCGAGGTCACCCGGGCCCTCAGGGTCGGAACCCGCCATGCAAACCTCAACGCTGCGCTCGTTCGGGTGCAGCAGAGCCGGCATCGAGCGCAGCGTGCGTTGTTCCTCATGGCCGAGCACGAGGGGGAGAGCCTCGCCGAAGTCGCTCGCACATGGGGCATCTCGCGTCAACTCGTCTCTCGCATGGTCGGCGAAAGCCCTCGGCGTCCTGCCCGCCGTCGCTGATCATCCGGCGACAGGGCGCGCGCATCGGTACGCCTCACGGCGGGATCTGGGGACGGATTGGGGTTCGCTTGGGGAGGAGGGAGCGCCCATTTGGGGATCGCATCCTCGCAGCTGGGGAAGGATCCCGGTTCTCGGGGGACAAGCTTTGGAAATCGCGGCAGGCTCTTGACCCTGTTGACCAGGGGGCGCAGGCTACTCACTGTTCGGGTGGCTGAAGCCCGCCACAGTCTCGGGGAGCACCGGGAGGTGTTGTTCGAGGCGAGCCGAAGAGAAGCCGAAAGGTGGACCTGAGGAGGGCCCGAGGACGTCGCAAGACGATCCGGAGGCGCCGGGTGCCCATTGGGGCCCGGTTGGGCGGAGGAAAGGTGCCCGGAAGGCGGCTCTGCGTGAGTCGACGGCTTCCCTGGAGCCGGCGACTTCTTACCGGGTCGGGGTTGTCCGACACGGCCCCGATTGCAGGTACGGCAGGCCGCCGCGGGCGTGGCCCCGAGGAGCACGGACGGCTCCGGCTGGACGGTTACTCGGGGCTGCGTCGCGTTTTAAGCAAGGTGCGACCACAGTCGGGCGGGGCGTTCCCCGCGCCCCACCTGGGCGGCAATCTCCATCTGGGCGAGGCGGAGGTCGTCGGGGTGGGTGACGCCGATGCAACGGCTCTCCGTCGGCAGGACAACGAATCGATGGGTTCGGTCCCTGCCTTCGACGAGCTCCCCGACGAGCTCTGGGAGCAAGACCTCGCCAGGGAGTTCGTGAGCTGGTCGCGCCATGGTCGAGGTGAGCACGGGGCGAATCGAGGGTGCGAACGCCCAGAGGTTCATGGAGACAAAGGCGCTTGCGTCGAGCTCCCGTGGCTCTCGGCCGTCGTTGGCGACGAACGCCCCACCAGGCTCCGGGGTGACCTGACGGCGCTCGTCAATGCGTGCGAGGAACCCATCGGCGTCCACCACGCACAGGCCACGGGTGACCGGCTTGCGACCGATCGTTGAAGCGCGGAGCCGAAATCCCACCAATGCGTGAGCAGTCGTTTCCTTGCCGAGGTGCTCGACGAGGAGCCTCATGGCATCACTGCCGTAAAGGTCGTCCGCGTTGGCCACGCCGAAACCATGGTCGGTGCTCGGGAGGTCGTCGAGCGCGCAGAGCACCGCATCGACGGTTCCTCGGGGGGCTGGCTGGACGGCAAAACGCACGTCGACAGCGGTTGGCCATGTGCGAGCCACGTGGTAGCGGATCGCTGGTCCGGTGGTGGGATTGACGACGATCACGATCCTGCCGAAACCCGCTGCGATCGCATCGCTGGCAATCAGGTCCACAATGGCTTCACCGGTGGGCCCCACGGGCGCCAGCGGTTTGCATCCGCCGTAACGACGGGCCTGTCCTGCGGCAAGGATCACGAGCGCGGGCGCGCTCGAACTTGCCGGGTGGTCGCTCACGGCCCCCAGCGTAAAAGAGCGCTCGCCCAGGTCATTCCCCCGCCGAAGCCGCTCAGCAGCACGAGGTCGCCCTCGTGCACCCGCCCCATGCGAGCGGCTTCCTCGAGCGCCAGGGGGATGGACGCCGATGAGGTGTTGCCGTAACGGTCGATGACGACGGCGGTGCGCTCGATCGGGATTCCGAGCCGCTGGCCAGCCGCAGTGATGATCCGGAGGTTGGCTTGGTGCGGAACAAACAAGGCGACGTCTTGGGCTCGGATTCCGGCGTCCCCGAGCGCACGCTCGGCGGATTCGACAACGACTCGGATTGCCCGGCGGAAGATCTCCCGTCCGTCCATGGCGAGATAGCCACCGTGGTCACAGGTGAGCAGCTGACGGAGCGAACCGTCGCCATTGAGGTTGGCACTCAGGAGGTTGCCCTCGCCTTCTGCAGGCTCGAGCACTACGGCACCGGCACCATCACCGACGAGCACGGCCATCGTGCGGTCATCCCAGTCGGTGATGCGGCTGAGGACCTCAGAGCCGACGAGCAGGATGCGACCAGAGCCGGTGGCGATGAGCCCGGCGGCGACGACGAGCCCGTAGACGAAGCCCGAGCACGCGGCGTTCAGGTCGAAGGCCGCTCCAGCCGTGCCCAAGGCGTCCTGGACGATGGCTGCTGTCGACGGGGTCACGGCGTCGCCGGTCGCCGTCGCCACGATGACCACGTCGATGTCGGCACCAGTGAGGCCGGCTCGTTCGAGTGCCTGTCGCCCGGCGTCGATGGCAAGGCTCGAAGCGGTACCCCCGATCCGGCGTTCCCTGATCCCTGTACGCTCGGTGATCCATTTGTCACTCGTGTCGAGGCGCGCGGAAAGATCCTCGTTGGTGAGCACCTTGTCGGGAACGGCCGCCCCACAGCTGCGCAGGACCATTCCCCGACCTGGCCTCATGTTCGTGCCTTTCGTGTTCCTAGGCAGAAGATCCCCACGTACCCTGCATCACCATCGATCACGCCGCCGGTGTTGATGGCGACACCGAGGCGTGCCCCTTCGACCTGGCGCTGACCGGCACGACCCTCCAGCTGGGTTACGAGCTCGACGAGCTGTGCGATTCCGGTCGCACCGAGTGGGTGTCCCCTACCAACGAGCCCGCCGGAGGGGTTGACTGTGATCCCGGGGCCGCCGATCGTGGTGGCGCCCGCCAATGTCGCGGGACCGGCCTCCCCTGGGGCGAAGAAGCCGAGCGATTCAAGGGCGAAGAGCTCTTCAGCACTCGTGGCGTCGTGGAGCTCTACGAGGTCGAAGTCCTCAGGTCCGATTCCAAAGGCGTTCCAGGCGGCCTCAGAGACTTCGGTGAGGCGCTCGTGGTAGTCGAGGTCGCCATTGCCGGAGCGGGCGAGCGATCCGACGAAGTAGGGACCATCGTCTTGTTGTCCGCGTGAGCGCTGAAGTACGACGGCCGCCGCGCCGTCGGTGAAGGAGCTGCACATCAGTCGGGTCAGGACGCCGGCGACCGGCGGGGAAGCGAGCACCTCATCGATGGTGACCGTTTGCTGCCACTGGGCGAGTGGATTCCGTGCGGCGTGGCTTCGGGCCTTCGCGGCCGCGGCGGCGATCTGGCGAACGGTGCTGCCGCGTTCTTTCATGTGCTGTTCGGCCCAGCGGGCGTTGAGGCCCATGAGCACGCTCATGGCGGGGTCGGCGTCCTTCCCGAGACGCGCGTGGAGATCTGCCCGGTAGTCGGCTGGCAGGCCATCTTCGATGCCCGCCAGGGTGGCGCTCCGGTCGCCAGTCCACATCTTCTCTACCCCGATCACGAGGACGGGGAGATGACTACTCCGAGCGGCGAGCAAGCCGAGATGGATGGCGCTGGAGCCACCTGCACAGGAGTTGTCGACATTGATGACCGGTACATTCCCCAGGCCCGACTTCCGCAGCCAGGCTTGCCCGCGAACGCACCCCTGCTCGTTGAGGCGGCCGCCGGTGGCATTCGAAGCGACGACGAGGCCGAGTTCGTCCGGCTCGATCCTGGCGTCGGCGATGGCATCAGCTAGGGCTTGTTGGGCCAGAGCCTGGGGAGACAGGTCGCGGCGATTGAACGACGTCATGGCGGCGCCCCGCACGACGACGCGCTCGTCGACCAGGTTGGTCTCCTCGAGGTCCCGTCGTGAGGTCATGTCGAGGGCATCGAGCTGAACATTGGTCACGGAACTCATCGCGTCGTCTCCGCCGGCTCGCGTCCGCCGGCCGGTGTGTCGAAGCGGTCGACTAACGCGCCGAAGTGGTCGAGCGGATGGTCATCGGCGACCATGAGGACGAGGTGCCTTGCACCAGCCTCTCGGTATTGCCAGATCGTGTCTGCACATCTGGAGCTCGGCCCGGCGACGAGGTGGCCGGCGAATGCGCGTGCCGGGATGCCGAAGAGCTTCGACAACCATTCGGACCCACGCTGGAGTGCCTGCTCTCGACTCCCGACATGGACGGCCAGGGTGACCGCCGGAGTGATTTCCCCAGGCTCCCTGCCCGCGGCTTCTGCGTGGCGCGCCAGTTGTGCGAGTTTGCTCCGGTAGCCCTCGAGCGACAGGAACAGAGGGACCCAGCCGTCTCCCCAGTGTGCGGTTCGTCGGAGAGCCGCGTCGCTCGATCCGCCGAACCACAGAGGAACCGGCGGCGAGGGTGGGTCCTGACGGTATTGCAGTCCGGGCTCTTCAGCCGTTGCCCAGGCGCGGCGGATCGCATCGAGTGCGAGGTCCATGGTCTTCCCACGAGTGTCGAACTCGCCACCAGCGGCCTCGTACTCGCCGCGATGGCGACCGACTCCCAGGCCGAGGACGAATCGACCCTGGGAGAGCACCTGCAGCGTCGTGGCCTGTTTGGCCACGACGGCAGGCTCGCGCAGGGGGAGTTGCAGCACGCAGGACCCAATCGCAGCGCGGCTCGTGCTCGTCGCGACTGCAGTCAGCGTGGTGAGACATTCCAGGATCGGCTGGCCCCAGAAGAGGTGATCCGGGGCCCACAATGCCGCTGCACCCAGTGCCTCGGCTTCACGCGCGAAGCCGAGAAGGCTTGCCATCGGAGAAGGTTTCGTACTCACTGTCCCACTAGGATTACCGAAGGTATTACCGCTTTGAACTGGGGAGATACCGTCTGGTACGAGCGGTAGGAGTAACCCGAGCCCATCATTTACGACCTTTGGTCGTACCAGGTGCATACGCCATCTTAGCTAGGAGGAGGCGCCGCCTGCGAGCTGGGGCTACGATCGCTGCAATGTCGTCCCTCGTCGACTTGAGGAGCGACACGGTGACCCGGCCGACCAAGGAGATGCGCCGGGCGATGGCGGAGGCCGAGGTCGGTGACGACGGCTATGGGGAAGACCCCACCGTCAACCGTCTTGAGGATTGCTACGCCGAGATCACCGGCACCGAAGCTGCGCTCTTCGTTCCCTCGGGAACCATGGCGAACCAAATCGTGCTGCGGGTGTTGGCGCCGCCTGGCTCAATGGTGATCGCAGGGGCCCACCACCACGTGGTCCTTCACGAGCGCGGCGCGGCAGCCCGAAACGCATCCGTGCAGTTCCACCTGCTCGAAGACCTCGACGGGGGAATGGACCCCGGCGCCGTCGCTGCTGCGATCGCCTCGGGCACGTACCATCAGCTCGCCCCCTCGTTGGTCTGGCTGGAGAACACCCATATGGCCGCCGGGGGCGTACCTTTGAGCCTCGATACCCTTCACGCCCTTCGTGAGGCGGCTGGGAGCCTGCCTGTCCACATGGACGGAGCGCGGCTGTTCAATGCAGCCGTCGCACTCGGGGTCCCTGCACGAAGCCTGGTCGGTCAGGCCACGACGGTCATGACCTGCTTGTCGAAGAGCTTGTGCGCGCCGATTGGCTCGGTGTTGGCGGGGCCCGCCGACGTCGTTGCCGCTGCACGCCTCGAGCGTCGTCGTCTCGGCGGGGGAATGCGCCAAGCAGGCGTCGTGGCCGCTGCGGGAATTGTGGGCTTGTCCTCAATGATCGACCGGCTCGCAGAGGATCATCGGCGTGCTCGCCGCCTTGCCGAGGTAGTCGCGGAGCGCTGGCCGGACTGTGCTCTGGACCCTATGTCGGTGCGCACGAACATCGTCGTCTTCGAGCACCGGAACCCCCGGCTGCTTCTCGACCATCTCCGCAGGAGCGGCGTCCTCGCGGGGGCGATCAGGCCGAACGTTGTACGGCTCGTCACGCACCACGACGTCGACGACAGCGACATCGACCGAGCGATCCGCGCGTTGGCGTCGGCGCCAGAGTGAGGCCGTGCAGGCCCGGATACTGCGCTTCGCCAGGGATCTCTCGGCGTGGCTCGAACGTATAACCATCAGTGCCTGGGACCACGAGCGAAGGTGCGCGCGAGCGAGTAGCTGAAGACGAGCGCGAACATGGGTGCACGGGGTTGAGCGCGGAGGTCTCCGACGAGGCCCTACTGGGTGCGATGGCCGTCGGAGACGAGACAGCAGCCGTCATGTTCGTTCGGCGTTATCAGCGTCGCGTCTACGGCCTTGCCGTTGCCACGCTCGGAGATTCGCAATCGGCCGAGGATGTGGCTCAGGAAGCCTTCCTGCGAATCTGGCGGAATGCCCAGATCTTTGATGCCCGAAAGGGTTCGGTCAGCACGTGGGTACTGACGATCACCCGGAACCTCGTGGTCGACGCTCTTCGGGTTCGCCGGATGACGCCGGTCGATCCGAGTCAGCTCTGCGAGGTGGGTACTGGGTTTCTCCTCGGGATCGATGAAGACCCGCCAGGAGGGTCGGACGTCACGCCAGAGGTGCGAAAAGCCCTCGCCGATTTGCCGGCCGAACAGCGCAGGGCTCTGGTCATGGCCGCAATCTACGGTTTTACCGCAGCTGAAATCAGCGCCTACGAAGGGATACCGCTGGGAACCGCGAAGACCCGCATTCGCTCAGGCCTGGCAAAACTGCGGGGCGCCATTGGCGTTGAGGGGCCGCTGGCATGAGGTCGACTCCATCCGGCAGAAAGGACGCGCCGCTTTCCTGCGAGACCACACAGGGGCTGCTCGCAGAGCTTGCCCTCGGTGTCTTGACCGGGAGGGAGCGCGCAGGGGCCATCGAGCACGTCGAGGAGTGTCCTCGATGTCGCCTGAGTCTTCGCGAGCTCGCCAGTGCAGCGGACGCCCTCTTGGCGTTGGCTCCCGAGGCCGATCCTGGTCCCGACCTTGAAGTCCGAGTGCTCGATCGTCTCCGCCGGGCCGAGCACCTCCCACCTCGACGGCTGAGCCACTGGTGGCGTGTCGCGGTCGTGGGGGGTGCGGTCACGGTTGCCGGACTGTCCACGGCTTTGGGTCTGGTTCTCGGCAGCCAAACGCAGCCGGCTGGGGTGGGCAATGCGCTTACCTCCAGGGCACGGCTCGTCAACGCGCTACTCCGAGAAGGTCCGGCCGTCCGTGGAGAGGTGTCGCTCCTCGCTGATCGGTCGAACTGGATTTTCATGGCCGTCAGGGATGCTGGGGTCACCTCCCGCGTCGAATGCGAGGTGACAACGAGGCAGGGTGCAACCTTCGACGTCGGCACCTTCTGGCTCGACCATGGGGCCGGCACCTGGGTCAGCAAGTTGGTGACTTCGCCGAGCGACCTCCGAAGTGCCAAGGTGGTCGGGCCGAACGGCGTGGTGTTGGCAACCGCCTCCCTTGACGCCGACCGAGCGGTCCGCTCACGCTCGGCGCGCTATCCGGAGCCGCCCGCGGGACACCGTACCGATCAGTAGCGATAGGTGTCCGGCTTGAAGGGTCCCTCTCTGGGCACACCGATGTACTCTGCCTGTTCCTCGGTCAGCTCGGTGAGCTTCGCACCAAGGGCCGGTAGATGGAGGCGAGCAACCTTCTCGTCGAGGTGCTTGGGAAGGACGTAGACGGCGTTTTCGTAGCGCTGCGCATTGGTGAACAGCTCGATTTGCGCCATGGTCTGGTTGGTGAAGGAGTTCGACATCACAAAACTTGGATGTCCGGTGGCGTTTCCCAGGTTGAGCAGCCGGCCCTCCGACAACACGATGACGGCGTGGCCGTCGGGAAAGATCCATTTGTCCACCTGGGGTTTGATGTTGACTCGCTTTATCCCAGGGGTTGCGGCCAGTCCGGCCATATCGATCTCGTTGTCGAAATGCCCGATGTTCCCCACGATGGCTTGATGCTTCATCTGCGCCATGTGGGCAGCTGTGATCACGCGCTTGTTGCCGGTGGCGGTGATGAAGATGTCGGCCTCCGAGACCACGTCTTCGACCGTTCTGACCTCGTATCCCTCCATCGCCGCTTGGAGCGCGCAAATGGGGTCGATCTCGGTCACGACCACTCGGGCACCCTGACCCCGAAGGGATTGGGCGCACCCCTTCCCGACGTCTCCGAACCCGCAGACAACAGCAAGCTTTCCGCCGATCAACACGTCGGTTGCTCGGTTGAGACCGTCGATCAACGAGTGCCGGCATCCGTACTTGTTGTCGAACTTCGACTTGGTGACCGAGTCGTTGACGTTGATCGCAGGGAACAGCAACGTCCCGTTCCGTTGGCGCTCATACAGGCGGTGGACTCCGGTCGTAGTCTCCTCCGTCACCCCGCGGATGCCATTGGCGATCGAGGTCCAACGGTGGGGGTCTGATTTCATGCCAGATGCCAGGCGCCGGTAGACGACGCCAAGTTCTTCGGATTCGGCGCTGGCAGGATCAGGCACAGCGCCTTGCTTCTCGAACTCCACGCCGAGGTGGACGAGGAGGGTAGCGTCTCCGCCGTCGTCGAGGATCATGTTCGGCCCGCCATCAGGCCACAGCAAGGCGCGCTCGGTACACCACCAGTACTCTTCGAGCGATTCCCCCTTCCACGCGAAGACCGGGACACCTTTGGGGTCTTCGGGTGTGCCCTCAGGGCCGACCACGACCGCCGCCGCGGCGTGGTCCTGGGTTGAGAAGATGTTGCAGCTAGCCCAGCGGACACGTGCGCCGAGAGCGACCAGGGTCTCGATGAGCACAGCGGTCTGCACGGTCATGTGCAACGACCCGCTGATGCGCGCACCCGCGAGGGGCTTGGTCGCGGCGAATTCCGATCGCATCGCCATCAACCCGGGCATCTCGTGCTCGGCAAGCTCGATCTCGCGTCGCCCTAGCTCTGCCAGCGACAGATCGGCGACCCGGAAGGGTGGCTCCTCGTTTATGGTCACGGATTCATCCTCCAAAAGGGTCGTGGTCCGCTCAGGATAGGGGGTCGTGCTCGCCATGACGAGCCACGCCGGACTTGGAGGAGGCTCCTGCCGACGGTCCTGACGCTTGTGCTGCTCTAACCTGGTGAACTGCTCGCACCTCGCCCCAGTAGCTCAGAGGATAGAGCGTCGGTTTCCTAAACCGTGCGTCGCAGGTTCGAATCCTGCCTGGGGCGCCACGTCCGCTACCAGCGCCTTCGCGACAGCGAAAGCGTTCCACGGCGCGAACCACCACCCCGTAGAGTGGTTCTGGTGCAGTTCACGGCAGCGGTCACGCACGAAGGTGGGTGGTACGTCGCGCGCGCCTTGGAGGTCGAGGTGACCAGCCAGGGTCGGACGGTCGACGAGGCCTTGGCGAACTTGCGGGAAGCACTCGAGCTGTACTTCGAGGACGAGACCATGCCCGAGGTCGTCGAACCTCCCGTCATCGCTACGGTCCAGCTGTCGGCGTGAGCCCGGCACTGCCGGTCGTCGGTGGCGCCGACGTCATCGCCGCGTTGTCCAAGGTCGGTTTCGTGCAGGTGAGCCAGCGAGGCAGCCATGTCAAGCTCCGAGGCCACGATCGAACGGTCATCGTGCCGAGATGCATCGGGAGCTCGCGACCGGCACCCTCCGCTCGGTGCTCAGACAGGCCGGTCTCACGCCAGCGGAGTTCATTGCCCTTCTCTGACGCCCTCACTTGGTGCAGCCAGTGCGGCGCACCTTGGTGTGCCGGACGGCCAGGGTGATGGCCAGCCCCTGACCAACGGATCAAGGTTCGCATTCTGGGTGGCTGGGGCGCCATTGTGATGTCTCAAGACATCGAGGACCGACGTGAGGACATCGTAGAGCGGTCCTGAGCACTCACGGGGTCCACTGGTCGTCCTTGGTCGGGTCGAGGACGAGCCGGCGTAGTGGTGAGCCGTCGAGACCCACGATCTCAGCATGGCGATCCGCCAGCCGTAGGAGGCGCGCCCGACTCCGGGTGGTGGAGCCGTCGCGGGAACCAAGCGTGACTTTGCCCGCCTCGTCGACCCGGTCGAAGCGCAGCCTGCGGCCACCTACCTTGACGAAGCTCGGCGACGCGGCTGCCTTCTTTCGGGCGCCATCGGCCGACGCCGGCGCGGCCGACCGGATGGCGCGCTGGGGGCGGACCTCGTTGTAGGGCCATGACAATGGGACCGGGCGCCACGGTGCTCGGTTGGTTACTTTCAGCCTCACCGGGTCCGGCGCGTCCCCTCCGCCGTGATGGCAGCCGCCCTGGCCAGGCGCTGGCCCATTCGGCCGAGCCCATGGGCGATGAGGATCTCGTGCACCGTGGATTTCGTGATCGAAAAGCCCTGGTTCAAGAGGCGAACAGCGTACTGGCGACAGCCGGGACCGCGAGGGCGAGGAGCCACTCGACGACGTGGGTGGCGTGGCCTCGGGCATCTGGGGCTTGCGCCGTTCCTTGGACCACAGTGCTCGAGGCCGCAGGGTCGGCCACCTCCTCCCACTCGTAGTAGCGGGTTCTCAAGATTCCGAACGTCCTGCAGGTCGTCGCCACATTGTCAGTCTTCGCACCATGTGCGAACACGGCGACACGGCGCTGGTAGATGATCTCTGCTGGGTCACGGTGATGGGCTCCCTGGTCTCGTGGCGGACACCACAGAGTCATCGCAGGACCCGCCTCTGGCGGGGGGAGTACAACCTCATCTCGTGGACGGGAAGGCCTAGCGTGGATGGCGCGCGTCTCCTCCTCAAGGCGAGGCCGCGGCCCACCACGGCGCTCGGGCCGATGGTCAGCCTGGAGTCGTCGGGGCTGACGAGTTCGACCTCGAGGTGTTGATCGCAGGGCTTGTAGGGACTGTCGACGACGGCCTATCTCTCATCTAGGACGGAGCGCAGACGTCCGAGTTGTTGTCGCCAGTTGCCAGGCCGTCAGCACCGTTGCCGTCCGCGGCGTTCGGGTTCCCAGGTTCCGAGACATGACCAGAGGTGCTGTTACCCCAGTTCTGGCCGCGGCCGAAGGCTCCGAAGGAACCGGACGAAGCGCTGGTCCCACACTGCGCGCCGGAAGGGATCTGGCTCGGTGGGTTGTAGTGGTCCGCAGCACCTGCTACAGCAGGAACACCAAGCATGCCGACCACAGTGGCAAGGGTGATTGCGATGGCCCGAATCCGCATTCCCGTCCCTCCTTCGCTCGTCAAGCTCCCGATGCCGCTTCTCCGCCCAGTTTTGGTTGCCGGGCTCTCGATCCTACGCGCGGTGGGGACCGCGAGCACGGAGCGCAGCTGCGAGCGCTCCGACACCAAAGGAGCACTTGTGCCGGTCGAGCCAGTGCGTCGTGGATTCGTGGATCTCTCTCCGCGGAGCGAGGGTTCATGGCACGATGAGATTCATGGAGCAGATCCTTGCCGGGGTCTTCGAGATGGACCCAACGCAGCGTGACGCATTTCTTTCCGCACGGGTGGAATTAGCGCGACGCTCCCGTCAGGAGCCAGGGTGCGTCGACTACGTATTCGCCCCCGACCCGCTGGAAGCAGGACGCGTCATCCTGTTCGAGCGGTGGGAGAGTGAAGAGGCCCTCGCCGAGCACCGGCGAGGGCTCGCATCAAACCCGCCAGAGGACCCTGGGATCGCCCTGCTCCGATCTCAGGTGCAACAATTCGCTGTCACCGAAGTCCACCGATTGTAAGGCTTTGTGGCGGCGCTGGCTTCCGAATCACGGCCAACTCATGTACGGACAGACCATGCACGCCGGTAAGGGTGCATTCCGTCGCCGCGCCATCTGGCTCAGACGGCGTCTGGACGTCGAATTGTCTCCTGCGATGAAGGATTGTGAAATGATGGGCGCACAAGAGAGCCACGCACGTATGCACGAACGCTCTACGAAGGGGGATGTGCAATGGTCAAGCTAGCAGGGGATCTTCGAGTCATCGACGCCGACACACACTTCACCGAACCACCCGATCTTTGGACCAAGCGCGCCCCTGCGGAGTACAAGGAACGCGTCCTGCACATAGAAGAGATTGACGGTCAGCCCACCTGGGTTGTTGACGGCGCGCAGCTGGGCTTTGCCCGGGGAGGCGGTGTCGTCGACCGCGACGGCGAGAAGGCTCCGTTCGTCGAATCCCTGGTGTGGGGGCATGACCGTGTCCACCCTGGGGCTTATGACCCCAAGGTTCGCCTCGCGGTTCTGGATGAATGCGGTATCCACGCTCAAGTGCTCTTTCCGAGCGCGATCGGTCTCGGAGGTCAGAGCGTCAATACCGTCGTGAAGGATCCGGCCCTTCGGCTCCTTTGTGTCGAGATCTATAACGACGCCATGGCGGAGCTGCAGGAGGAGTCCGGCATGCGCTTCCTTCCGCAACCAGTGATGCCGGCTTGGGACATCGATGCGTGCGTGAGAGAGGCTCAACGCGTTGCCCGGCTCGGGCTTCGGGGTGTGAACATGACGTCGGATCCGCAGGACCTCGGTACGCCAGATCTCGCCAATCCAGCGTGGGACCCGTTCTGGGAGGTTTGCGCCGATCTCAACTTGCCCGTGCACTTCCACATCGGCTCGAGCAACACTGCGATGGATTTCTACGGCAACTACTTCTGGCCTTCCCAGCACGAGTACGTGAAGCCAGCCATCGGTGGATCGATGCTGTTCATCAACAATGCCCGTGTCGTCATCAACACCGTGTTCGCTGGAATCTTCGATCGCTTCCCCAAGCTGACCATGGTGTCGGTCGAGAGCGGGATCGGGTGGATTCCCTTCATCCTCGAGACGATGGACTATGAGCTATGGGAGAACGCTCCGAAGCAGGCAGCCGAGCTCTCCAAAATGCCCTCGGAGTACTTCAAGGAGCATTGGTACGCAACATTCTGGTTCGAGCGCAACCAAGGTGATGTCCAAGGGTTGATCGATAAGGTCGGCGAAGACCGAGTCCTCTTCGAGACCGATTTTCCGCATCCGACGTGCCTGTATCCCGCACCCTTGGAGTTCATGGCGGAGAAGATGAATACTTTGCGCCCGGAGACACGCCGCAAAGTGATGGGCGAGAACGCCGCGCGCTTGTATCGGCTCTGAAGCGCTCAGCCTGGGTCGAACCAGGAGGGATTGAAGCTCAGGACACCAATGACCGCATGGCAAGGGCCGTGGCGGCAGTAGTTCCGGCGTCGACTGGGAGCGCGACCGCCGTGATCCACCGGGACTCTTCGCACGCGAGGAACAGCGCCGCCCAGGCCACGTCCCACGCCGTCCCTTCTGTGCCCAGCAAGCCGCATTTGCGCCTAGCCTCGCGGAGTTCGCTCCCTCCGGTGTTCCCCATAGGCGTGTAGAGGTGGCCGGGCACGATGCAGTTGACGCGGATGCCACTGCGACCGTAGCTGTATGCCATATCTGTCGTGAGCGCGAGGACCCCGCCTTTGGAAGCGGCATAGCTGGGTGACCCAAAACCGCGGATTGCCGCGATCGACGATACGTTGACGATGGATCCGCCGCCACCACGGCGCATCAGGGGAATGGCGAACCGGCTCATCAGCAGCACCCCTTTGACGTTCACGTCGAAGACTTGGTCCCAGTGGGTTTCGTCAACCTCTTCGACGGAGCCTCTGCCGACAACGCCAGCGTTGTTCACAAGGACATCGAGTGAGCCAAAGCGATCGGCTACCTCTGCGACGGCGCGGGAGCAGTCCGCCTGCACTGATACATCGCCGATGACGATCGCACAGCGTCCACCAGCCCTTGAGATCAACGCCTCGGTGTTGGCTGCCCGTTGAGGGGAGACGTCAACGAGCCCAACTGATGCCCCTTGCGCGGCAAAGAGGATCGAAATTGCCGCGCCAGTCCCGAGCACCTCACCTTCGTGCCCTGCCCCGGTGACGATGGCCACCTTTCCGGCAAGCCTCGTTCCGCTGACCGATGCACCAGTATCGTTTGAGAACCGATCCATGGTCTCTGCCTCAGGCCGACCGCTCATTGAGCAGCTCGTAGACGGTGACCGTCGGTGCCGGGTCCAATCCCAACGCGGGCGAGATCTCCAGCTCGCCGCTCTGAAGGGCTCTCCCGAGAGCTGACAGTGTCATTTCGAGATCGTCGGCCTCGATCTCAAAGATTGCGATGTAGGGGTATCGGCCCTCCCCGATCCGGCGAAATCGCCGTCCGACGCTAGCACCGGAGATGGCAAGGATCTGCGGGAGGTGGGTCTCGTCGTACCACTTATTGAAGTCGTCCTCTCGGTCCGAGGACGCGGGAGCTGACTCGACGATCATGATTCCTTTTGGCATGACGACCTCGCCTTTCGATCAGGTTCTCAGTCGGTCAGGGCCTGGGCAGGCCCGCCCTCAAGGGATCCGGCCCAGGCAATCGAGCCCCGGCATGTGCCGGGATCCTGAACCGGAACTCGTGGAAGTGCCAGCACGCGATCCCCAAAGGTGTTCCAGATGCGTGCCCATGTCACACCGGAGGTCATGTCAGCCTGCGCACGACTGCTCCGGTTCCACAGGATCTCGGATTCGATGGATGGCGACCCCGGCTCCTGTCGAGGACGGCAACTTGGCGTTCAGGTTGTAACGAGAGCGAGTCCCGACATCGGGACGAGGCGCATCGGACCAGGTGCGACCAAGCGGATGATCGACCCCGCGGGGACAGGGCCGAACTGGTTTTCGAACAGCTCGAAGGCGGCGAGCAGCCCGTTCGGTCAGCCCCCGCACCTCCATGCCCGCCACCGTGTTCCCGCTGTCCACGGACAGCACCTTCTCAGTCTGCCATAGTGCTGACGGTTCCGGCGTCTGCACGGCTAGGCAATCCCATAGGCTCTAAGGCATGCTCTTCATCAACGGATCGTGGGTGCCCGCTTCAACCGGGCAGATGTTCGAATCGCGCAACCCAGCGACGGGTGAGGTCCTCGGATCGGTGGCTGACGGAGACGCTGAGGACGCCCGGGCTGCGATTGCCGCGGCACGCGCCGCGTTTGGTTCGTGGTCTACGACGACCGTGTACCAGCGTTCGGCGTTTCTCTATGAGGCGTGGCGGATCATGATGGACCGGCGCGAAGACCTTGCCCGTCTCATGACGACGGAGCAGGGGAAGCCACTGCGCATGTCTCGGAACGAAGTCGGCTACGCGGCTGATTTTCTCCTATGGTTCGCGGAGGAAGCCAAGCGCATCTATGGGGCAACCATTCCCTCCGCGCGTGCCGATCAACGGTTCATGACGATGTACCAACCGGTCGGGATCGCCGCTGCGATCACGCCCTGGAATTACCCGATTTCGATGTTGACACGGAAGATGGCGCCTGCACTCGCGGCAGGGTGCACGATCGTGGTGAAACCAGCCAAGCAGACGCCACTGTGCGCAGTCGAAACCTTCAAAGTCTTCGAGGAAGCTGGTTTTCCGGCGGGCGTGGTTAACCTGGTGACATCCAGCAGGGCTCGAGCGATCGCCCATGAATTCCTCACCAATCGCGATGTACGCAAGATCACCTTCACGGGCTCCACAGAGGTTGGAAAAGAGATTGCTGAGGGTGCCGCGGCGCAGTTGAAGCGCATCTCGCTCGAGCTCGGCGGCCATGCCCCCTTTATCGTCTTCGAGGACGCCGACCCGGTTCATGCGGCTCGAGGCGCCTCGCTCGTGAAGTTTCTCAACACTGGGCAAGCGTGCATCTGTCCGAACAGGATCTTCGTCCATCGTTCCATTGCCGATCGATTCATTGCCGAACTCACGGCACGGGTCGAGAAACTCCAGCCGGGGAACGGGTTGGATGACGGTGTGACGGCTGGACCGCTCATCGACGAAGGGGCGATGGAAAAGATGGCGGCACATGTCTCGGATGCCAAGGGAAAGGGGGCAACGGTGACGACCGGTGGCTATCGCCTTACGGATCCCCCATTCGATGCGGGCACGTTCTATGCGCCCACTGTCCTCACCGATGTCACGCCAGAGATGTTGATCTACCGTGAGGAAACATTTGGGCCGATTGCTCCGGTCATCGTGTTCGATGACGACGAGGCGGTGATTGACATGGCCAATGACACGACGTACGGGCTCGCCTCCTACCTCTATACGAACAACCTGAAGCGTGCGATGACCGTCGCAGAGCGGCTTGACTTCGGCATCATCGGCGTAAATGACATCAATCCGACGTCTGCCGCTGTTCCCTTCGGCGGGATCAAGGAGAGCGGAGTGGGCCGCGAGGGTGCGCGAGAAGGCCTTCTTGAATATCTGGACCAAAAGGTGGTCGGTTTCGCACTTTGATCAGGGCGTGCTCGTCGAGGAAGGGAGGTGCCTCCGAAAGGGCATTCGATCGGTCCGCACCATGAGCGAGTGTGCCTACCGACTCTGTGTGGTTCTCGGAACCCCCCGGCGGGGGGCCTGCCGATGCGCGAGGCTTGACGCTAGGGCGCGAGGCGTTCGATCAGCCAATGGCCGTCTCCACGCCGGCGATACCGGAGCCGATCGTGGAGGCGGTCAGGCTGCTCCTCCCACAGCTCGACGGTGTGCGGCACGATTCGATAACCGCCCCAACGGACGGGACGCTGAAGGTCTGCTTCCGCGGGGAAGGTCCGAGCCAATTCGCTGACCTGTTCCTCGAGGCTCTTACGGTCTGGTATCACCTCGCTTTGATGGCTCGCGATGGCACTTCTTCGTGCTCCGACCGGCCTCGAGGCCCAGTAGGCGTCAGATTCCGCATCGCTGACGGTTTCGACAGGACCCATTAGCCGGACCTGGCGGTGGCGTGGAACCAGCCAATGAAAGACGACAGCGGCCTTGGGGTTCTCACTCAGGTCGCGTCCCTTGGCGCTCGAGCGGTCGGTGAAGAACACGACTCCTCGGTGGTCGAGGCCACGTAGCAATACCATCCGCGCCGCGGGTTCACCGTCAGCCGATGCCGTCGCCACGGTCATGGCTTCTGGCAGAGGCTGCCCCGCGGTCCGTGCCTCCTCCAGCCAGGCGCCGAGCTGCACGATCGGGTCAGCGGCGACCGAGTTTTCGTCCAATGGCCTTGGCTCATCTCCTGTCGCAGATCAGCACGTGCTTCAGGCGAGTGTGGTGGTCGGCACCCAGGACACCCGTCCATTTCGACGGAGCTCCGAAACTGCCGCCACCGGGTCTGGGTCCGAGAACAGTCGCGTATCTGAGTAATCAGCGGGCCTTCCGGTCGGATCGATCACCCACCATGACGCCTCGAGGGCGATGCCATTGGGGTCGGTGAAATAGATGGATCGCAAGAACCCGTGGTCGACGACGTCTGTGACTTCGCTTCCGGCAGCCTTCAGGCGAGCCCTGAGGGCGAGCAAAGCATCCTCGTCTGGGACGTTGAACGAGAGGTGGTCGAACTGGATCGCCCGCGGGTCCGGAATACCGGCCGGCTTCGCGAACGGCTCGGTCTCGGAATCCCGGTATTCGAAGAACGCCACAGTGCTACCGGGGCCGAACTCGAAGAAGTAGTGGCGAAATGACGGTCCGGCGAGGTGGGCCACGAGTCGGGCGCCGAGGACGCCGTCGTAGAAACGGACGGTCGCGTCCATGTCGGTCGTGACGAGGGCCAGGTGGTGAATGCCACGCCAGCGTAAGGCGTCAGGCCCTCCTCGTGGCATCATCGCCGGGTCGACCTGCTGCGCATTCGCCGGATCCATCTCTCCGAGGCTACAACCGCGGGGCGGAGCTGGCGACGTCGCCTGGGCCTCGGCCCGCGCCTACCGTGTCACGTAATCGTTTTACGACTGGAGATTGGCCTGGATCCATGGTGAGGCGCCGTTCCGTCGGCGACCGGCGGCCACAAGAGGAGGAACGATCGGCGAACAGCAGTGCGCGGGCGAGGTTCTCCCGGCGTGACCTTCCCGAGGTTCCGACGGGCTGGACCTCGGCCGACTCAAGCCGAACTCCGCCGCCCCCCCGATCGGTTGTCTCGCGCTGCGTGATCGAAGCCGTGACCCCTCAGGTGGACGGAGGCCGTTTCCCGGTCAAAGCCATCGTTGGCGACACCGTAAAGGTCGAAGCTGACATCTTCATGGACGGGCACGCCGTGGTGGCGTGCGACCTTTGGTTCCGCCAGAGCATGCGTGGCCCCCGGAACGCCCCGGTTCCCCGCACGCCACTGGATCGACCTGAGCACTGGAGCGCGATCGCGATGCGACCGCTTGGGAATGATCGTTGGGAAGGTCACTTCGTGGTGACCAATCTTGGCGAGTACCGCTTTGTCATCACAGCGACAGAAGACCGATTCGCGACGTGGCGGCGCGACGTGATGCTCAGGATCGAGGCCTGCCAGCAATTGGACGCGGATTTGGCGGAAGGTTTGGTGCTCCTTGAGAACTTGGCGAGTCGTGCCGAGGGAGCCGATTCACAGATGCTGGTGTCGGCTGCCAGAGCTTTGGCATCCATCAGCTCGGCCGATCAAGGCGAGCTCAGCCGACGGGTCGTTGAGATCCTTACCGAGAATCTCAACACCTGCGCTCGCCGATATGTCTACGACGGGGACGCGACGTGCACTCCCGAGTTCCCAGTCGTCGTGGATCCTGCATATGCCCAGTTCAGCTCGTGGTATGAGCTCTTTCCGCGCTCGACATCACCGGATCCCAGACGTCCGGGGACCTTTCGAGACGTGATCGATTGGCTTCCGTACATCGCGGGGATGGGTTTTGACGTCCTCTATCTCCCGCCGATCCATCCGATCGGTCTCACGAACCGCAAAGGTCGTGACGGTGTGACAACCGCAGGGAGCAAGGATCCTGGGAGTCCCTGGGCGATCGGCAGCGCAGCTGGCGGCCATACTGCGGTCCATCCGGAGCTCGGGACAATCGAAGATTTCGATCGCCTGGTCACAGAGGCTCAGCACCACGGGATCGCCGTGGCCCTGGACATGGCGTGGCAAGCCTCACCGGATCATCCGTGGGTGCGTGAGCACCCCGATTGGTTTCAGAGACGCCCGGACGGGACGATTCGCCACGCGGAAAACCCTCCCAAGCACTATGAGGACATCTACCCGATCGACTTCGCAACGTCGTCGTGGCGCGAGCTGTGGATAGCGCTGCTGATGGTCACCGAGTACTGGATTGACCACGGCGTATCGATCTTTCGTGTTGACAATCCCCATACCAAACCGTTCCGGTTCTGGGAATGGCTCATCGGCGCCGTCAAAGAGACCCATCCAGAGGTGATCTTCCTCTCCGAGGCCTTCACGCGCCCCAAGGTGATGAAATATTTGGCGAAGTTGGGATTCAGCCAGTCCTACACGTACTTCACGTGGCGAACCACCAAATGGGAACTGGAGTCCTACCTCACCGAGCTGACGCAGCCAGATGTAATCGATTACTTTCGCCCCAATTTCTGGCCGAATACCCCGGACATTCTCCCGGAACATTTGCAGATTGGCGGGCGCCCGACATTCATGGCGAGGCTCGTGCTCGCCGCAACGTTGTCTTCCAATTATGGTATCTACGGCCCCGCCTTCGAGCTAGGCGAATGCCTGCCGAGATCTGCAGGATCAGAGGAATACCTGGGATCCGAAAAATACATCGTGCGCACCTGGAACCTTCATGATCCGAGAAGCCTCGCGCCCTTCATTGGACAAGTGAACCGTATTCGCCGTGAAAATCCCGCCCTCGCCCAGATGCGAACCCTCCGCTTGCACAAGGTTGACAACGAACAGCTGATCGTTTACTCGAAGACCGCAGGGTCCAATGTGATCGTCGTCGTCGTGAATCTCGATTTCCGCTACCGACAGTCGGGTTGGGTGGACCTCGACATCGCCGCGCTGGGTCTCGCTCCAGATGCGCGATACACGATGCACGACTTGCTCACCGGCACGAAGTACCCGTGGCAAGGTCAACGCAACTTCGTCATGCTCGACCCTGAGCTCCCTGCGCATATCTTTCGTCTTGAACGGGATCCCCGCGATGCTTGACAAGGAGGCCTCCCTCCCTGTCGCGATGCCGAGGCAATCGGAGGAGCGCGCGCCCGAGCAAGAAGCCTCGGGCCTCGTCCCGGCACCCGAAAGCCACCCGATTGGCGCCGTGGATGACTGGTACCGCGATGCGATCTTCTACGAGCTCCATGTGAGAGCGTTCCGTGACGCCTCCGGGGACGGTATGGGTGATTTCCGCGGCCTGATCGGTAAGCTTGACTACCTCGCAGAGCTGGGGGTTACGGCCCTTTGGTTGCTGCCCTTTTACCCTTCGCCGCTCCGTGACGACGGCTACGACATCTCCGATTATCGGACGATCCATCCGTCATATGGAACCATGCGCGATTTTCGTCGCTTTCTGAAAGAGGCGCATCGCCGCGAACTCAGAGTGATTACGGAGTTGGTGTTGAACCACACATCTGACGAGCACCCGTGGTTCCAACGCGCTCGGCGTGCGAGACCAGGAACCATCGAGCGCGACTTCTACCTTTGGAGCGATACCCCTGAGCGCTTCAGTGACGCACGTGTGATCTTCAAGGATTTCGAATCTTCGAACTGGACCTTCGACCCAGCTGCCCATGCCTACTACTGGCACCGCTTCTACTCGCACCAACCGAGCCTCAACTACGACAACCCGTACGTCCGGAAGGCGATACTGGGTGTAGTCGATTTCTGGCTTGGCCTTGGCGTTGATGGTCTCCGACTGGATGCTGTCCCATACCTCTATGCCCGTGAGGGAACAACCTGCGAAAATCTTCCTGAGGTCTTCGAATTTATTCGTGAGCTAAGAGCACATGTTGAGGAACGATTTCCATCCCGAGTGCTCATTGCAGAAGCAAATCAATGGCCGGAAGATGCCGTTGCTTATATGGGAAATGGTGATATGTGCCAAATAGCCTTCCATTTCCCTCTGATGCCACGTATGTTCATGGCTGCCCGGCAGGAGGACCGCTATCCAATAGTGGACATCTTGAATGAGACACCCTCCCCGCCACCGAACTGTCAATGGGCCCTATTCCTCAGGAACCACGACGAGTTGACCCTTGAGATGGTCACGGACGAGGAGCGTGACTACATGTACCGCGCCTATGCCCGCGATCCACAGGCGAGGGTCAATGTGGGAATCCGCCGTCGCCTCGCCCCGCTGCTCGGCGGAGACCGAACAATGATCGAAATGATGAACGGGCTTTTGTTCTCCCTCCCCGGTACTCCTATCGTTTACTACGGCGACGAGATTGGGATGGGTGACAACATCTATCTCGGCGACCGGAACGCGGTCCGCACCCCGATGCAGTGGGACAGTGACCGGAACGCCGGGTTCTCGGATGCGAACCCGCAGCGCCTCTATCTCCCGGTGATCATCGATCCTGAGTATCACTCTCAGGCCATCAATGTACAGGCGCAAGAGCAGAATCCAAACTCGCTGCTGTGGTGGATGAAACGAATTATGAGCTTGCGCAAGCGGTACCGAGCCTTCGGACGGGGAAGCCTGCAGCTCCTGAGGCCTGAAAACCGAAAGGTGCTGGCGTTTCTTCGACACTATGAGGACGAGGACATTCTGGTTGTCGTGAACCTTTCACGCTTTGCTCAATGCGTGGAGCTCGACCTGTCGGAATTTCGTGGTGCAACCCCAGTGGAACTCTTTGGGAATATGGCCTTTCCTCCGGTCGGTGACCTGCCTTACTTCATCACCCTTGGCTCACATGGCTTTTACTGGTTCGCTCTCGAGCGACACGAGAGTGATGGCGAGCGGCCGAGGCCGGTGTTTTCCGTTGGCAACGATTGGGGGGATCTGTTCAAGAACACAAAGGGGCGCAAATTTGAGAAGTTTCTTGCATCGTACATTTGCGATCGCCGATGGTTCTTGAACAAGGCTCGAAGGATTGCAGACGTATCGATCATCGACTCGGTTCCGATCACTTACGAACAACGTCGGGAGTCGGTACCTGGCAGGCGTGCGATGAGCTGCGTCGCACGACTCCTGATCGTACGGGTCGAGTTCGCTCATGGAAGCCCGGAACAGTATGCACTTCCTGTTGGTTATGCCCAAGGTCGGCAATCCGAGGATATCCGAAGATGGCGTCCTGAGAGCGTGATCGCAGAGGTACGGGTCGGAGATCAACAGGAGGTCGGTATGATCTTCGATGCCGTGATCGAACCTGGCGTCGCGTGGTCGATGCTTGACCTGATGAGTCGCAGGCGCACCGTTCGCGGCAAGTCAGGACGCCTCGTCGGCCTCGCTGCTCCGCCCCTTCGTGAACTACGGCAACGAATTACCAGTGACGTCGTTCCAGTTCCCAGTTCGGTAGAACAGTCCCATAGTTCGGTCGTTTTCGGTGATCAGGCAATTTTGAAGTTCGCGAGGCATCTCGATGAAGGGACCAGCCCTGCTGTCGAGGTCGGTCGCTTCCTCCACGAGCGCGCGGGTTTCAAACATTCTCCGATCGTCGGTGGCTCGGTGGAGTATCGCCCAAGTGCCACGGGTGCCGATCCGATCACCATCGCGTCCATGGAGGAATTCACCCATAACGAAGGAGATGGATTCAGCTACGTGGTCGACGGCCTCACCCACGGCCTGGAGGAAGCGCTGGCGATCAGCGGAATCGAGCCCGAGCCGACTCCTCCTCCCGATCTGGTGCAGCTCGCCGGACAGCCGCTGCCCGAAGGGCACCCTCTGGTTGGTCCGCATCTCGATTGGTCGTCGGAGCTCGGCCGGCGTACGGCCGAGCTCCATCTGGCACTCACATCGGAGACCGACGACCGTGACTTCGCGCCAGAGCCGCTGACCGGTGTTGACCGGCAGTCGCTTTATCACGCGGCACGCAATCTGGTACGGAGCACCTTCCGTCAGGTCGGAGCAGCGAAGTTTGACTCCGAGATGGTCAAGGCAGTTCTCGCCCGCGAGAGTGAGATTACGGATCGCCTGCATGCGATGCCGGCACAACGGGTGCGCGGCCAGCGCATCCGTTGTCACGGTGATTATCACCTCGGCCAAGTACTCTGGACAGGGAAAACGTTTGTGATCACCGACTTCGAGGGTGAACCAGGTCGCTCAGTCGGGGCGAGACGCATGAAACGCCCTGCACTCGTGGACGTTGCAGCGATGATTCGCTCGTTCCACTACGCCGCACGTGCTGCTGCGATCCGGCTTACTCGGGAGCTCGCTGCATCGCTTGATCGCAGCGTGCTCGAGTCCTGGCTGACCCTGTGGTTTCGCTGCATATCTGCGTCGTTTCTTCGTGCGTACCGACAGCTTGCCGATGCGGGCGGGTTTCTTCCGAGCGAGGATGTGCAGCTAGCAACGATGCTTGACTTCTTCTTGCTTGAAAAGGCCGTTTACGAGCTCGGGTACGAGGCCAACAGCCGGCCTGAGTGGGTCGACATCCCGGCTCAAGGCATCCTTGACATCCTGGCGACCGTGGCGTGACGTCGAGCACGTCACCGCTCGATCCCTCCCTGTTGGCGCGAGCAGAGCGCCACGGTGTGATCCCGTCGTATCTCGGAACGGACGGGAAGGTTCGTCATGCCAGCCGCGAGAGCGTGGTCGCTGTCGTTGAGGCGTTGGAGGCAGACGATGGCGAAACCCGCGACGCGGGCAGCATCATCGATCCGGTTGTGGTGGCATGGCTCGGTCGAGCCTCGCGTATCTCGGTGCGACTTCCGAGCAGCATAGATCCGCGGTCGGTTTGGGTGACGCTTCGGCGCGAAGACGGAGAGGAGTTTCGACACAGGCTCTCGACGCTCGTCACTGGATCGGTTCGTAGCTCGCCATCGGACGAGGGTCGGGTGAACACCTACCAGTTGGCTATCGAGTTCGTCTTCAGTGCCACAAAGCTGACCGAACAGCTGCTGCCCGCTGGCTATCACCGCTTATGGATCGAGGGCCCGACCCTTCGTGCATCGTCACTATTACTTGCTGCCAGCCGTTGTCCAGCAGCTAGTCGAGGTTGGGGCCTGTTTCTTGCTCTGCACGGACTTCGTACTGGCAATGATTGGGGGATTGGTAGTTATGCGGGCCTGGGCGAAGTCACGCGATGGGTGCGATCACTGGGGGGTTCGACCGTGGCAACCTTGCCACTCAATCCGATCTTCGTCGACGCCGCCGACCCGAGTCCGTACCTTCCTGTCAGCAGGCTTGCTTACAACGAGCTCTATGTCGATCTTGCCAGCTTGCCGGAGGCGGCCTCAGAGGAAGGGCGCGCGCTGTTGGACTCGTCGTCCTTTCGAGCAACGGTCGATGATGCACGGCGCTCGGTTCTGGTCGACTATCGCCTGGTCTCACGCATGTACCATGAAGCGCTTAACGTCTTCTCCTCGGCTCTCACCTCGGGGCCATCGAACCGACAAGAATCGTTCTGGCGATTCGTCACTGAGAACCCGCACATGATCGACTATGCGAGATTCCGGGCAACGGTCGAACGATATGGCCCTGGGTGGAACAAGTGGCCCTCAGTTCCTGCGGTGCATCGGGGGTCTTCGCCAGGATCATCGGAATCGATGTCATCACGCGTATCGGACCCTGTCGTTCTGCGACATCTCTACGGCCAATGGGTGGCGGACGAGCAGCTCGCAGCGGTGGCAGCCTCCGCGGGCACCGGCACGGGTCTTCTGATCGACCTTCCGGTGGGAGTTCATCGATGGGGGTTCGATTGCTGGTTCGAGCCCGACGCCTTTGTCGAGGCGCTGGAAGTGGGAGCTCCCCCAGATCATTTCTTCGCCGAAGGGCAGAACTGGGGATGCCCACCTCTTCATCCTGAACGTATTCGCATCGCCGGTTACCGCTATCCGATCGCAGTGCTCCGTCACGCCCTCCGATATGCCAAGGCGCTCCGCATCGACCACGTCATGGGGCTGCACCGTTTGTACTGCATCCCCAAGGGCTTCGATGCGCGCGATGGCGTTTATGTGGGTTACCACGCAGATGAGCTCCATGCCATCGTCGCAATCGAGGCGGCCCGCGCCGGTGCGATTGTGGTTGGGGAGGATCTCGGGACGGTTCCCGAGGTCGTACGCACTGAAATGACGAGGGACCGGATGTTGAGGAGTTGGGTGCTGCAGTTCGAGATTGCGCCAACGGATCCCCTTCCGGACCCACCACCAGACGTCGTGGCGTCACTGGGTACTCATGACCTTCCGAGGTTCGCGGCCTTCTGGGAGGGATCGGATATCGACGATGATCTTGCCGCCGGCAGGATCGACCCCGGTGATGCGGAAGTTGCCCGGCGCCAACGAACAGCGCTTCGCCGGACGATCGCCAGCGCCATCGAGGCCGCTTCTGGCTCGGAGGGTCCGGTGATTGACGATCGTGTGGACGACGCTGCGATCCTCGAGGCGCTCCGCGGTTGCCTTCGTCATCTGGGAGAAAGCAGGGCGTCCTTGGTCCTCTGTGACCTCGAGGACCTGTGGCTCGAGCGGAGGCGTCAGAACAGGCCAGGTTTGATCGCGGGGATGACCAACTGGCGCCGTCGAGCCGCGCGAACGCTTGAGGCCGCACAGGGTGACCCCGAAGTACTCAAGACGTTGCGCCACCTTGCCATCGCTCGGTCTGCAGAGCAGCGTTGGTCATGAGCGAGCTCAGTAGGCGAACCGAGGCGCCGAGAATGATGCTCTCCGACGACGACCTGCACTGGTTCAACGAGGGCACGCACCGGCGGTTGGCCGAAAAGCTCGGTGCCCATCCCCTGGGCGACGGTGGTGGTGTGTACTTCGCAGTCTGGGCCCCGAGCGCCCGGCAAGTCAGCGTGATAGGTGACTTCAACCAATGGAATCCGCGAGCGGATGTGCTGTACCCCCGAGCGTCATCGGGGATCTGGGAGGGGACCGTCTCAGGTGCAGCGGTGGGTGACGTCTACAAATTTGCGATCACGACCCCAAGCGGGTCGATCGTCGACAAGGCCGACCCGGTTGCGTTCGCGACGGAGGTTCCCCCCCGCACCGGATCAATTGTTTGGGCGCTCGACTACCACTGGCACGACGACCTGTGGATGGCCTCCCGGGGCAGAAGCTTGCGTCTCGACGCGCCGATCTCGATCTATGAGGTGCACCTCGGGAGCTGGCGTCGACCGAGCAGAGATCCAAGGCGCTTCCTCACCTACCTTGAGATCGCAGATCCGCTTATCGAGCATGTACATGAGGCGGGGTTTACTCATGTCGAGTTCCTTCCGCTCATGGAGCACCCCTTCTACGGATCGTGGGGTTATCAGATCACCGGGTACTTTGCTCCGACGAGTAGGTACGGAACGCCACAAGACCTCATGGCCCTGATCGACCAGCTACACCAGGCCGGTATCGGCGTAATCATTGACTGGGTTCCGTCACACTTCGCCAATGATGCGTTTGGTCTCGCAGAGTTCGATGGTACGCACCTCTACGAGCACGCCGATCCCCGCCTTGGTGTCCATCCAGAATGGAATAGCCTCATCTTTAACTATGGTCGCCATGAGGTTCGTAGTTTTCTCGCTTCATCGGCGGAGCATTGGCTTGCTACCTATCACGCTGATGCGCTTCGCGTCGACGGCGTCGCCTCCATGCTTTACCTCGATTACGCGAGGTCAGGTGGGGAATGGGTCGCGAACCGCTACGGAGGTCGTGAGAACCTCGACGCTGTCTCGTTCCTTCGTCAGCTCAACGTCGGTATCTATGCTGATCACCCCGACGTGCAAACAGTAGCGGAGGAGTCGACCGCTTGGCACGGAGTCTCCCGCCCAGTGGAATTCGGTGGCCTGGGCTTTGGCTTTAAGTGGGACATGGGGTGGATGCACGACACCTTGCAATACCTGAACCGTGACCCTATTTATCGGAGATACCATCACGAGGAAATCACTTTTCGATCGGTCTATGCCTTCAGCGAGAATTTCGTGCTCCCGTTGTCACACGACGAGGTCGTTCATGGGAAGGGGTCCCTCCTAACGAAGTTCTCCGGGGACGACTGGCAGAAGTTCGCCACGCTCCGTTTATTGCTCGCGTATCAGTTCAGCCTTCCAGGAAAGAAGCTGCTCTTCATGGGAACCGAGATGGCACCATGGACCGAGTGGGACCACGAGGGAGAAGTGCCATGGGGATTGCTCGAATACGCATCGCACGCAGGGACCTTTCGCCTCGTATCGGACCTCAACCGTCTCTATCGTGAAATTCCAGCGCTTCATGAGCGTGACGCAGACCCGGCCGGGTTCGAGTGGGTCGAGCTCGACCAGGCGTCCGACATCAGTGTGATCAGCTTTCTCCGGCGAGCGCGCGATCGCTCTTCGCTGCTCGTCGTATGCAACTTCACTCCTGTGCCACGCCATGATCATGCGGTCTACGTTCCGCTCGTGGGACGCTGGGACGAGATCCTCAATACCGACGCTCGCGAATATTGGGGAAGTGGGGTCGGGAACCTTGGTGGTAAGGATACGGTTCCGGCTCCTCATGACCCCGATGGCCGCCCGGTTCTGCTCCTGAGCGTTCCGCCGCTCGGATGTGTCATGCTGGCACCGAAAACTCGATCGGACGGGCAGGATCCCTCTCCATGTTGAACCTCAGGGTCTGGCCGGGGAGTCCGTTTCCGCTCGGTGCTACATGGGATGGCGAGGGAGTCAATTTCTCCATTTACTCGGAGAACGCCACTGCGGTCGAGCTGTGCCTGTTCGCTTCGTCCGATTCGGCGGTGCCGATGACCCAGATCCCGATGTCTGCGACGACTGACCGCATTTGGCATGCATATCTTCCAGACGTTCGCCCAGGCACTTTGTACGGCTATCGCGTCGATGGTCCCTATCGTCCCCAGGAGGGGCACCGTTTCAACCCGGCCAAGCTCTTGATCGATCCCTATGCAAAGGCCGTCAGCGGGTCGATCCAGTGGACCGATGAGCTCTACGGATACACCATCGGAGATCCAAGAGAAGATCTCTCGTTCGATCCGAGAGACTCGGCAGGCAGGATGCCCAAGTGCGTCGTCATCGATCAGGCATTCACCTGGGGCGACGATCGTCCGCCGAACATCCCCTGGAACCGGAGCCTCATCTATGAGTGCCACGTCCGAGGTATGACGATTCGCCATCCTGCCGTTCCCGAACGGGTTCGAGGGACTTACCTAGGGCTCGCCTCGGACCCCGTTATCGACCATTTGAAAGCACTCGGTGTCACCGCAGTCGAATTAATGCCCGTTCATCAATTTGCAGCTGATCGCCACCTCATCGAGCATGGATTGACCAATTACTGGGGATACAACTCCATTGCTTTCTTCGCTCCACACGTAGGCTACGCGAGCGCGGGCATCGGCCAGCAAGTGAACGAATTCAAGTCAATGGTCCGAACGCTGCATCGTGCTGGCCTTGAGGTGATCCTTGATGTTGTCTACAACCACACAGCCGAGGGCAGTCATCTCGGACCGACGTTGTCGCTTCGTGGGGCTGATAACGCTGTCTACTACCGTCTCGATCCAGAGAACCCCAGGTTCCACGTCGACTTCACGGGCACGGGGAATAGCCTGAACATCGTCCACCCACGGACCATGGCGCTCGTGATGGACAGTCTTCGCTACTGGGTCACCGACATGCATGTGGACGGGTTTCGCTTTGACTTGGCGCCCGTCCTCGTGCGGGGGTATGAGGCTGGGCAGTCCAGTGCGTTCTTCGAAATCGTCCAGCAGGATCCTGTGCTGTCGACGGTGAAGCTGATTGCCGAGCCATGGGACGTCGGTCCGGACGGCTACCAGTTGGGTCGCTTTCCACCCGGGTGGGCCGAGTGGAACGGCGCATATCGGGATTGCGTACGCCGGTTCTGGCGTGGTGATGCGGGACAGCTTCCCGAACTGGCCTCTCGGCTGACAGGGTCGAGTGACATCTACGCGCCAAGCGGGCGGCGAATGTACGCGAGCGTGAACTTCATTACCTGTCACGACGGGTTCACGCTCACGGACCTTGTCAGCTATGAGCGCAAGCACAATGAAGCGAACGGTGATGGTGGTTCCGACGGTGCCGACGAGAACTACAGCAAGAACTGGGGAACCGAGGGTCCGACCGGATCACTTCGGATCCAGCACCTGCGCGACCGAATGAAGCGAAACCTGCTTGCAACCCTCGCCGTCTCTCAGGGAGTGCGCATGCTCCTCGGAGGTGACGAGATCGGACGTACCCAGCTCGGGAACAACAATGCCTATTGCCAGGACAACGAGATGAGCTGGATCGACTGGGAGGTCGGCCCCAGCGGAGAAGAATTTTTGTCTTTCGTCCGTTCGATCTTCAAGATCGTGGCTGAAAACCCCACCTTGCGACGTCGAGACTTCTTCGGCGGGCAGACGGCGCGAAACCGCGCGACGAAGGAAATCTCCTGGATCCGCCCGGACGGGCGGGAGATGACACAGGAGGACTGGCATGATGCAGAGAACCGGTCGATTGGCCTGCTGCTCTTCGGGGGAGCTGCCGACGAGGTCGACGAGCGTGGCCGCTGGGCCAAGGGCCATACCGTTCTTTACTTGGCCAACGCAGCCAATCGCTCGAAGCTCTTCACGCTGCCCGGTCTTGAGGTCCCCGGGAGATGGGAGGCTCTTCTGGACACCGCGCGCCCTATGGGATCCCCGCGCTGGGTCACGAATCCCCAGGTGAACGTCACAGCCCACTCGTGTCTGCTGCTTCGGCACGTCGAATAGGTGCTTCGGCACGTCGAGTAGGGCTCGGAGCCGCCCGCGCGACGTTCTTGGGGGAGCCAGATGGCTCAGGATGAGCAGCGGCAAGGCCGCGCCAACGGTCTGAGTCTCACGGCAGAATGGATGCTGTGACGGTCGAACCCGAGGAGCTTCCTGCAGAGGAGCAGCAGCGCCGTATGGGTGAGCTGATCGAGCTCATCGAAATGATGCGCCCTGCGGTGCAAGCCGATGGCGGTGACTTGGCCTTGGTGCGTGCCGATGTCTGCTCGGGAGTGGTCGAGGTGGAGCTGCGCGGTTCGTGCAGTTCTTGCGCCATCAGCGCCGCCACGCTTCAGGGGGGCGTCGAGCGAATCTTGCGCGACCGTTTGCCCTGGGTGACCGAGGTGGTGGGCGGTGTCGATGAGACGATCGACCCCTTCGAGAGCGCGGCACTCGGCCAGGGCGGCTACGTCCCTCGCTTCTGAGCCGAGGGCCGTTCATGCACCGTGGTTGCGCGGGCCGACCCAGGCCGGGAAGGCTTGGCGCCCATGGCGGAGATCATCGGGAGCTCCGAGACTGAACGCCATCGGTCGTGGCGGCCAGAAGTCGCCTGGCAACGGGTTCGGGCCTCGTGGGAACGCAGCAAGCACCTCGGCGTCCCACCGGCATGGCCAGCGAGGCCACCAGAGCCTGGCTGCCTTCGGATCGCGTTCCTGACCTATCGGGGCAACCCGCGATGCGGTGGTCAAGGGGTCTACACGCGTCATCTGAGCCGGGAACTGGTTGCGCTGGGCCATTCGGTCGAGGTCTTCGCTGGACAACCGTGGCCCGAACTCGACGAAGGCGTGGGATTCACGCCGGTCCCAAGTCTCGACCTCTATCGAGATCCCGACCCGTTCCGCCTGCCGCACCCGCGTGAGATCCGGTCGGTGGAGGACGCCCTCGAGTTGGCGATCATGCTCAGCGCGGGCTTCGGCGAGCCGCGGACATTCTCACGGCGCGTGCGCGCCGTGTTGCAGAGGCGTCCCGGTGCCTTCGACATCGTGCACGACAACCAGTGTCTGGGGAGCGGCATGCTTGGGATCCTCAAGGACGGCTGGCCGCTGCTCACGACCCTGCACCATCCGATCACGGTCGACCGCCAGCTGGCACTCGCACACGCCACCAGCCTCTGGCAACGATTCACGCTCAGGCGATGGTTCGGCTTCCTCCACATGCAGGCACGCGTTGCGCGACGCCTCCCGGCGATCATCACGGTCTCGGAGTCTTCGAAGAGCGACATCGCAAGCCAGCTCTTGGTGAAGTCCGACCGAATTACCGTCGTCCCGGTCGGAGTCGACCATACCGTCTTCCGTCCGCAGGGGGTGCGTCCGATTCCAGGGCGCATCATCGTGACCTCCTCGAGCGACGTCCCCATGAAGGGCCTCCTCCCGCTCCTCGAAGCAGTGGCAAAGTTGCGGGTCGAGCGCGGGATTGAGCTGATCGTCGTCGGCCAGCCTCGTCCTGGGGGTCGGGTGGACCGCGCAATCAGGGAGCTCGATCTGGCCCACGCGGTGCGTTGTGTGCACGGAATCTCCGACGAGGCCTTGGCGCGGTTGTATGCCGAGGCAGAGGTCGCCGTGGTTCCCTCTCTCTACGAGGGTTTCTCGCTCCCCGCCATTGAAGCGATGGCTTGCGGTGTTCCGGTCGTGGCGACCACAGGGGGAGCGCTTCCAGAGGTAGTCGGCAAGGACGGGGAGACGGGGGTGCTTGTGCCCCCGGATGATCCCGGAGCACTGGCTCACGCGATCGCGAGACTCCTTGATGATCCAACGTTGCGCGCGCGTCTTGGAGATGCCGGGCGGCGCCGGGTGTTGCGGCGCTACACGTGGGGGGTGACGGCCCGTCAAACGGTCGAGTGCTATAGGGCACTGCTTTCGTGTTGACCATCGATCTCGACCGCCTTGGCCTCCGCAAGGGGACGCGAGCCCTCGATGTCGGCTGCGGCCTTGGTCGTCACGCGTTCGCGATCGCCAGGAGCGGGGCGTGGGTAGTTGCCCTCGATTTGGGTGCCGATGAACTTCGCCACGTGCGCGCGGTCGTGACAGCGATGCTGTCGTCCGGTGAGCTTGCTGCAGATTCCGCAGTACCGGTTGCGCTTCGAGGAGACATCCTGACACTCCCGTTTCCTGATGAGACCTTCGATGTGGTCGTCGCATCCGAAGTGCTCGAACACATTCCCGACGACGAAAACGCGATTGCAGAGCTCGCAAGGGTGCTGCGCCGCGGAGGAACGCTCGCCGTCACTGTCCCTCGCTGGGGTCCTGAGTGCTTGAACTGGCTGCTTTCAAAGGAGTACCACTCCGTTCCGGGGGGGCACGTACGGATCTACCGCCGTTCCGAGCTCCGCCGTCGGTTACGTTCCTGCGGCTTGGTGCCGAAGGGGGCTCATTATGCCCATGGTCTGCATTCGCCTTACTGGTGGCTCCGGTGCCTGGTCGGACCCTCGAACGAGGAAAACCGTGCGGTTGCCGCGTACCGTCGCTTCCTCGAATGGGACATCGTCCATGGGCCTCGTATCACGCGAGCGCTTGACCGCCTGCTTAATCCGCTGATTGGCAAGAGCCTCGTGATCTACCTGACCAAGGATCCCGTTGATCGGGTTGCGGTTGAAGTGTGATCGATATGGTCAGGGCAAGTGCAGATCTGCCGGAAGTTGCCGGAGTCCTCACCAAAGAGGAGCTGCTCGCGACTGGATCGGCCATCGCTGCCGTGCAGCGACCCGATGGGATGATCCCATGGTTCGAAGGCGGCCACTGCGATCCCTGGAACCACGTGGAATCGGCAATGGCTCTCACGGTCTGTGGCCTCCACGACGAGGCGCTCCGTGCGTACGATTGGATCATCAATGCACAGCTCGGCGACGGCTCGTGGTTCAACTACTACTTCGCTGACGGCAGTGTCAAGGACGCCCGGCTCGACACGAACGTCTGCGCGTATATTGCGACCGGTGCCTGGCACCATTTTCTAGTGACGGGCGCGCTCGACCACCTCGAACGGATGTGGCCGGCCGTTGAGCGGGCGGTCGAATTCGTCCTTCGATGGCAGGGTTCAGACGGTTCGATCGCTTGGGCGATCGACCCAGCTGGGCGAAGGGAGCGGTACTCGTTGCTGGCAGGCTCCTCGTCGATCTTTCACAGCCTCCGCTGCGCAATCGCGGCAGCAGAGCTATTGGGCAAGGAACGACCGCACTGGGAACTCGCCGCCGGTCGTCTCGGGCACCTTGTCAGGCACCATCCCGAGACGTTCGCGCCGAAGTCGGAGTTCGCAATGGACTGGTACTACCCCGTGCTCAGTGGAGCACTTGGAGGTCCTGACGGCGCCAAGCGGATCGAGCAAGGATGGGAAGCCTTCGTGCTCGCTGGGTCCGGCGTCAGATGCGTATCAGGCAGCAACTGGGTGACGGCAGCCGAGACCGCCGAGTGTGTCCTGGCGCTCGACGCACTCGGGGTCGAGGCCGCCGCTGTGGAGCTCTTCGCCGCTGGCCAACAGCTTCGCTTGGTCGACGGTTCGTACTGGACAGGGTTGGCATTCCCGGAACGGCGATCCTTCCCGGCGGACGAGCGAACGACGTACACGGCAGCCGCGATGGTGCTCGCCGCCGACGCCCTGTCTCGCGCGACCCCTGCCTCTGGGCTCTTCCGGGGCGAAGGCCTTCCCGCCCCGTTGGACCTCGCCGACCCCGACTGCCCATTGGCGGAAACGTGCCCGCGTCGTGTGGAGCGATCGAACGTTTGACGGGGTTCTCGCCTACTGGCGGCGCAGGACCCGAAGGCTCCCGCACTCGCCGTCTTCGATCCATTGTCCGCTTTCGATGGCTTGACACCACAGCTCGTAGGGGGGTCGACCCCCGTCTGCGGGGTTCGGGAACACGTCATGGATTGCCAACCACCCGCCTTGAGCGACATGCGGGGCCCAGCCGTCGAAATCAGCCTGAGCCACCGCCCGCCCATGCCCGCCGTCGATGAAGCAGAACGACAGCGCGGTCCGCCAGTGGGCAGCGATCGTTGCCGAGTCTCCAATGACGCCGATCACGCAGTGCTCGAGGCCGGCCTGGGCAATGGATCGTCGCCAGTGCGGGAGCGTATCGATGCGCCCGTCCTCGGGGTTGACGAGTGTGGGATCGTGGTGCTCCCAACCGGCTTGGTTCTCCTCTGATCCATGGTGGTGATCGACACTGAAGAGCACGCTGCTGGTTGCCTCGGCAGCAGCTCCGAGGTAGATGGTCGATTTTCCGCACCACGCGCCGATCTCGACCATTGCCACCGGCTCTGGGCTCCCTTGGAATGCTCGGCCTGCACGCAGACCTGCCTCCAAGAGGGCAGCTCCTTCGTCGTCAGGCATGAAGCCCTTCGTCGCGCGTGCACGAGTCACCAGCTCATCGAGTCGGTCACCTGGCAGAACGACACCTCGAAGCCGTGCAGGGGGTGCGTCTGTCATGGAACGATCACTCGTTCGAGAACCTCGCGCAACCTCCCACGCTCCCGCTCGCCGAAGGCAACATTGACCGCCAGACGCTCAAGCGATTGCTCCACCGTCCGTTGTCCCGCGCGTATTGGATGTTCACGGAGAAAAGAGGTCACTTTCTCGGCAAGTGCCGCATCTCCGCAGAGGGCTCGGACCCCATCCAGCATGCGCGCGTGGGAGTTATCGGGAAAGCGTTCGATGATCGCTGACCAGTTTTCGGTGATCCGCTGCCATGTCACGGGGCCGACCACGCGGTTGGTGAGGAGTGCGAGGATGAGGTAAGGGGCGTTCTGCGTCCGGACTTCTTCCAGTGCGAGGTCGAACGTTCGTGCGCCCAGTTCGACGTCGGGGAACTTGGCGAGCGCGGTCAGATAGCGAAGCTCCTCCTGCGGGGTTGCGGCAGCACGGTAACGGGCGAGCATCTTCTCGTAATCCGCTGTGAGGGCACTTGCTGCGACGACCTCGAGCACGGCTGCTTCGATGTCGGGGTTGATGGGGACCGGTCCCTCTTTACGGTTGGCTTCGTCGAAGCGGCGGCGCGCATCTGCGCGGATCGCCTCATCCTCTCCGATCGTTCCGAGAGCGCCGATGAGCAGTGCGCGCAGCGTGGGGATCCGCTCGCCCTCGTTTTCTGAGGGGTCCCAGCCCAGCTCTCGGGCTCGAGGCCCGAGCAGGGAACGGGTTGCTGCCGCCAAGATCGGGCGATCACCCTCGCCGACGACGCGGTCGCAGAGCCCAAGCGCCCCGGCGACGGTGGAAAAAGTGCTCGGCTCGCTGTCATGGCCGAGATGTCGTGCAAGGGAGAAGAAGTCCTCGAGGGGCCTGCGACCGGACAGGACCAGCGCCCAGGTGTCAGCCACCAGGTTCGAACGCTCGAGCGCATCGAGTCGATCGAGGTGTCCGGCGAGGCGCTCGAGGTCGCTGGTCTCGTAGGCGACGCGGTAGACGCCCCACCCTCCCGCATTGACCACCAAGGGTCCGTCTGATGGAGCCAGAACGGGGTCCTCGATGCTCTCGGCCGTGAGCAACAGCCGCTCTGTCGATACAGCATCACGCTGATCGAGCCGGCGCATGAGCACAGGGACGTTCCACCGCGGCGGTTCTTGGCCAGGTTCGCTCCCACGTGCAGAGGCGTCGTAGGAGAACGGTTCTTGGACCAAGCGGCCAGGTCGGAGCGAGACGAGCGGGTGTCCTCCCTGGAGGATCCATGAGTCCATCAGTGCTCTCACCGGCTCACCGCTCGCATCCTCCAAGGCGTCCCAGAGGTCACTCGTGACCGTGTTTCCGTGCGCGTGCGCGACGAGGTACGCACGGACCCCACGGCGGAACGCATCGGGCCCGATGTACTGCTCGAGCATTCGGAGGACGCTCCCGCCCTTTTGATACGTGAGGACATCGAACATACCTTCGGCTTCCTCGGGCGATCCGACCGGGTATTCGATGGGCCTGGTGGACCGCAACCCGTCCACGGCGAGCGCAGCCTCCCGCTCGAGTCCAAAGCTGACCCAGCGCTCCCAAGCTGGGCGAAAGGCGTCGACGCAGAGCACCTCCATGAAGGTGGCGAAGGCCTCGTTGAGCCAGATCCCTTCCCACCACTGCATCGTGACCAGGTCGCCGAACCACATGTGCGCGATCTCGTGCGAGACAACGTCTGCCACCCGTTCGAGCTCCGTCCTGGCGGCTGAGGCCGGATCGATCAGGAGTGCAGTTTCGCGGAAGGTCACGCAGCCCAGGTTCTCCATCGCGCCGAAGGCGAAATCCGGGATGGCGACGAGGTCAAGTTTCTCTGCCGGGTAGGGGATGTCGAAGTACGACGAGAAGAACCGGAGGGCGTGGGCAGCGACCTCGAGTGCGTACGAAGTGAGATGGCCCTTGCCCGGGACGTGGACCACGCGGACCGGGACGCCATCGACGTCAACGGGCTCGGTTGCCTCCAGTGGCCCGACGATGAGGGCGACGAGATAGGTGGACATCGGCATGGTAGGAGCGAAGCGGACCCGAAGGCGTCCGTCCTCTTCGTGGTCCACCTTGACGATGGGGGAGTTGGAGAACGCGGCGAGGCTGGGATCGATGAGGAGGGTGACCTCGAAGGAAGCCTTACGATCGGGCTCGTCCCAGCAGGGGAAGGCGCGTCTGGCATCGGTCGCCTCGAGCTGGGTCGTCGCGATCGTTCGGGTGATGCCGTCTTGGTCGACGAAGGTGCTGCGGTAAAAGCCGCGGAGTTTGTCGTTGAGCGATCCAGCGAAACGGCAACGCAGCACGTAGCGCCCGGGTTCCAACACCTGGGGAACGGTGAAGGTGACACGCTCGTCCTTCTCGTCAAGGGCGATGCTCGCGGTGTGCACGATGCCGCCGCCGAGGTCCACTTCAGCGCGCTCGATGCTGAGCTCTGCCGCGTTGCAAATGATCCGGTCGACGGGGGCGACGACTCGAATGTCGATCTCAGCGGACCCGGTGAAGGTCCCTGCGTCGAGGTCGGGCGCCAGGCACAGGCGATAGACGGTGGGTTCGACGGTGCGAGGAAGCCGGTATGGGGCGTCGGGCGTCGAGCTGGAGGACATGGTCCGCGAGGCTACCGCCCGGGATTCGGGAGACACTGCTCGTCCATCGCGTTGGTGACCGGTCCGATCCGCGGGGCTGTGGAGTTCCATGACGTACCCTCCGGGGTCGTTTGTGCGTCCCGGCATCAACACCGGCGTGCCCTCGGCATCGAAGCCGTCTTTCACGGCCAGTTCCTCGGCAGCTGCCCGCGACGGCGGCATGCACACCAGCGGGCACCGGGCGCGGCAGGAACCACCGAGTGCGGCCGAGATCGCGTGCGAAAGCGATGCCTCCTCCGGAGCAGCTGTGAGGTATGGCTGGGTTGCGAGCACCAGGTGGTCGGGTCCGCCGGAGCGGTCCGGAGCTGGTTTCTTGGTGACGCGAGGTCCCCACTCCAGCTCCAGCCAGTGGCACCGAAGTGGGGGCCTGCGCTCTTTAAACGCGCCCTGCGGTCGGACGTGTTAGCCAGCCCTGCGGTCGGACGTGGGCCAGCCGATGGCGGGTCGGGGACGGGCCCTCTCGGAGAGTTGTTGGCGGCGGCCCGTCGCTGGCACCGTCTCGAGGCAGATACGAACGTATGTTCTGGACCGATCCGGCGGCAGGGCCGGCGCTCAAGGACGGCAGCGGTACCGTCGGGGAGGTGATGATGAATTCGGATTCCGGTGCCCTTGACGTCGTTGGCGTTGGGAACGCATTGGTCGACGTGATCTCGGCTACCTCAGGAACCCAGTTGAACGCGCTCAACCTGTACGAGGGGGCGATGACCCTGGTGTCCAAGGAGCGTGCGGAGGCGATCTACGAGGCGATGGGTGCGACCACCGAGATGTCGGGTGGCTCGGCTGCGAACACCGTGGCCGCCATCGCCGCGCTTGGTGGTGCAGCTGGGTATGTGGGCAAGGTGGCTGACGACGAACTCGGACGGGTGTTCACCCACGACATGAAGGCATCGGGTGTGACGTTCGAGCCAGCAGATGCCGGAGACGACGGCCACTTGGGGACGGGGCGCTGCCTTGTCCTCGTCAGCCGGGACGGTGCGAGGACCATGGCGACGTACCTCGGGATCGCCTCGACGGTGAGACCAGGGGAGCTCCCGGCCGAGTTCTTCTCCCGCGGGCGAATCTTGTATCTCGAGGGGTACCTCTGGGACCTCCCACCGGCCAAGGAGGCGATGCGTCGAGCAGCCCGCACCGTCCACGACGCGGGTGGGTCCGTGGCGTTGTCGTTGTCGGACCCGTTCTGTGTTGAGCGCCACCGGCGGGACTTCCTGGACCTGCTCCTCGGGGACGTTGACGTCCTCCTCGGCAACGAGGAGGAACTCGTGCAGCTGTTCGCTGCTCGTTCGGCGGAGGAGGCGCTTGCTGCGGCAGAGCAAACCGGCTTGCTGGTGGCAATGACTCGTGGTGCGGCTGGATCGGTGGTCGTCACCGCTCACGGTCCGGTCGCGGTCGCGGCGGCTCCCGTGGACCCTGTCGTGGATACCACCGGTGCTGGCGATCTGTTCGCGGCCGGGTTCCTCTATGCCCTCACCCATGGTGCAGATCCGGTCGAAGGCGCTCGTCTCGGTTCGTTGTGCGCGGCGGAGATCCTCGGCCACTTCGGTGCCCGCCCCGAGCGGGATCTCGCTGCGATGGCGAGGGCTGCTGGGCTCGTGTGAAGACGCTCTGTAGGATGCGTTCAGTGCATGCTCGCCTGTCGATCCCGCGGCAGCACTCGAAGGTCTCACCTGAGGTTGCCCATGGGCGCTCAGTTCGTGCCCGCTGGTTCTCTCGTCGCGCCGTCGGGCTTCACGTGGCGGTGCTTCTGTGGGTCCCTGGCTGCCTGATTGCTGGGTGGTGGCAAGTGACCCGAGCGCTCGACGGAAACGGCCTGAGCTATCTGTACTCCGTCGAGTGGCCAGCGTTCGCGCTGATCGGGATATGGGTTTGGTGGGTGCAGCTGCACACGGATCCCGAGACGGTGGGCGCTCGTGCGCAGCGACGCCTGGAAGCAGCTGTGCGGCAGCAAGGTAAGCCCGTGGCGGCAACCCGCCGGCGAGAGGAAGAAGATGAAGCGTTGGCCGCCTACAACGACCGTCTCGCCGAATTGGCCGCGACCGGAAAGCCGAAGACCTGGCGGCGGTCATGACATTGTCGGAGAATCCCTGGCTGTATCGCCGGGTCATTGCGTACGCGCACCAGGGCGGAGCGCTCGATGCCCCCTCGTCGACCCTGTATGCGCTTCGGCACGCCGTCGATGCTGGCGCAACCGCGCTCGAGCTCGATGTCCACGCAACGGCGGATGGCGAGCTCGTCGTCTGTCATGACGCGACGGTCGATCGAACGACGAACGGGTGCGGAGCGATCGCCCAGCTATCGCTGGAGGAACTCCGCCGGCTGGACAATGCCTACTGGTTCGTCCCCGGACTGGACGCCGTACGGGGCCGCGAGCCCTCCGAATACGTGTTTCGCGGCCGTGCCCCCGAGGACAGGGAGTTTGGAATCCCTACGCTTCGTGAGGTCTTGGCAGCCTTTCCCGACGTGGTGCTGAACATCGACATCAAGCAGACCGCTCCCGCAGTGAAGCCGTACGAAGCCACGCTCGCTTCGTTGCTCAACGAGTACGAGCGAAGCGACGACGTGATTGTGACCTCCTTCGACGAGCGGGCGATCGAGGCGTTCTCGAGGCTGGCACCGAACGTGCCGACCGCGGCAGGACCAGGGACAACGACTGCTTTCTGGGTCGCGGCGCATGCCGGGGGTGATCTGCCGCCCCTGACGTCGCTCGCGTTCCAGGTGCCCGAGCGCCATGGGGTGCTCAGCGTCGTCGACGAGTGTTTCGTTGACGCCGCGCACCGTCACGGGCTCGCCGTCCACGTCTGGACGGTCAACGACCCCGACGCCATGAGGCGTCTGGTCGATCTCGAGGTCGACGGCATCATGTCGGATGTCCCGAACAGGCTGGTGGGCGTGCTGCGGGAGCGAAATGCGTATTGGCCAGGATCAAGGCGGCAAACGTCAGGCTGAGGGCTGGTTGATGTCACCGCCGTGGCCGATGCGGACGTTCAACCGCGGCCGCAATTGGGCTTCTTGCCGTGATTCGCTTTCTTTTTGGTTCGGAGCTTGCGCTTCACCGTTCGCTTCGACACAGCGCCGCGATTGTAGTCCGTCGGATCCGATCTGTGCTCCGCCGACCACTCGCTCCCGCCCCGTTAACGTCGCCTTGTGCAACGTCTCGGCCTGGTCGGATTGCCCAATTCCGGCAAATCGTCGCTTTTCAATGCCTTGACCGGAGGACATGTCCCGGTCGCCCCCCACCCGTTCACCACCACCGAGACGACTGTCGGGGTCGCGCCGCTCCCAGACGATCGCTTGGACGCGTTGGCGCAGTTGAGCCACAGCCGAAAGGTTGTGCATGCCGGTGTCGAGGTGGTCGACATCGCGGGGTTGGCGCCCGGGGCCTCGAGTGGCGAGGGGATGGGCAACCGCTTCCTGGCCGGGATCCGTGAGGTTGATGCCTTGCTCTTCGTGCTGCGATCCTTCCACGACGAGGCGGTTCCCGGGCTGTCCGATCCCGTTGCAGCGCTCGATGCACTCGAGCTCGAGCTCGTGCTCGCCGACGTCGCATCCCTAGAACAGCAGTCTGAGAAGCGCCGCAAGCAGGCCAGGCTGCGAGGCGACCGCTCGCTCGCCGCCGAAGCGGACGCAATCGATTCCGCGATGACGATCCTCCAGACCGGGACGCCGTTGTACCGGGCAGAGCTCTCCGCAGAGACCCGTGGACGTCTCCGCGGCTCGTTCCTGCTGACGGACAAGCCCGTGCTGGCAGTTGTGAACCTCGGGGACGACCAGATCGAGGCTGCGGCAGACATCGTCGGCCCGGTCGCCGAGCGCCTCGATGGAGCCGGTGAGGCGCTCGGTGCGTGCGTGCAGCTCGAGGCAGAGGCGGCGCAGCTCCCACCCGACGAACGAGCTGAGCTGCTCTCGGGGCTCGGACTCGGCGACGGTGTCCTCCCGAGGGTGGCGCGGGCGGCATTTCAGCTGCTCGGGCTGCGCACCTTCTTTACGACAGGGGAGAAGGAGTCACGCGCCTGGACGTTCCGCGCAGGGGCCAAGGCACCTGAGTGTGCGGGCACCATTCACTCCGACCTCGAGCGAGGGTTCATTCGTGCCGAGGTCATCCACTGGGATGAGCTGGTCGACCTGGGTGGGTGGGCAAGGGCGAAGGCCGCCGGGCGTCTTCGGGTCGAAGGGCGGGACTACGAAGTCCTCGACGGTGATGTTCTTGAGATCCGGTTCAACGTGTAGCAACGAGCGGGATGATGATCATCGCGAGGAGTCGGATGCGAGCAGGATGGTTGCTTCGAGACGGTGAGGTCCTGGCGGCCGTAGAGCTGGTCGAGTCCACCTTGAGCCGCTACCGCGGATTCATCGGCCGTCCGATGCCCGAATCAGCGCTGCTGCTCCCCAGGACCCGTTCGGTGCACACCTTCGGGGTGAGCCGTACACTCGACGTCGCCTTCTTGACCGACGAGCTCGCCGTCGTGGCAACGACGACGCTGCGTCCATGGCGAGTGGCGTTTCCTCGGCGCGGCTGCCGGACCATCCTCGAGGCACCCGCCGGTTGGTTCGAGCGATGGGCGCTGCGCCCGGGCGACTTGCTGGAATTCCACCCGACCAACAGCGAGCGACCCACGTGAACGAGGAGAAGCGCACTGGCCAGCTGGTCCTGGTCGCCACCCCGATCGGAAATCTGGGTGACGTCTCGGACCGGGCCAGGGCGGTGCTCCGGAGCGCGGACATCATCTGCGCCGAGGACACACGTCGGACGCGCAAGCTGCTGTCTGCCCTCGCCATTCCTGCAGGGCGCCGACTGGTCTCCTTGCACAGCCATAGCGAGGTTGAACGTACTCCCCAGGTCATCGCCTGGGTCGCTGAGGGCCGAACCGTTGCCCTCGTCAGTGACGCTGGGGTCCCGGTGATCTCCGACCCCGGACAGCGACTCGTCCGGGAAGCAGCCAGGCATGGGTGCCAGGTCACCGCGGTCCCAGGACCTTCGGCGTTGTTGACGGCCTTGGCCGTCAGTGGCTTACCTGCCGACCGCTTCTGTTTCGAAGGATTCCTGCCACGCCGGGGGGCGGAACGGAGGAGGTGCCTCGAAGCGCTCGCTTCAGAGCAGCGGACGTGCGTTCTCTTCGAGGCTCCGGGGCGGCTCCATCCCACGTTGTGCGAGCTCTTGGAGCGCTGTGGCGACCGCGACATTGCCATCGCTCGGGAGCTGACCAAAGTGCACGAAGAGGTGTGGCGGGGCAGCTTGGCACGAGCGGTCGAAGCCTTCGCTCGGCGGGCCGTCCGAGGAGAAGTGGTGATCGTCCTGGGTGGGAAGGCTCCCGGTGCTGAGACGCCCTCCGATGTCGAGGTCCGCCGAGCCCTCGAGGAGCGCCTGTCTGCCGGAGAGGGTCCCCGCAAGGCAGCGGAAACCGTCGCCGATGAGCTGGGGGTTCCGCGTCGTCGCGCGTACCGGATCGCCCTGGTGGCGCGCCACGAGACCCCCGGTACGCTACCGCCGTGCCACCCTTCTACATCACCACCCCCATCTACTACGTGAACGATGCCCCGCACGTGGGGCATGCGTATGCGACCGTGAACGCCGACGCGATCGCGCGGTGGCACCGGCTTCGCGGCGACGAAGTGTTCTTCCTCACCGGCACCGATGAGCACGGCGCGAAAGTAGCCGAGACTGCACATGAGCATGGGCTTTCCCCGAGCCAGTGGGCGGACCAAACCGCACGCCGCTTTCGCGATACCTGGCAGAGGCTGAATATCTCCAACGACGACTTCATTCGGACCACAGAGGATCGCCATCGTCGCACCGTTCAGCAATTTCTCGGACAGATCCATGACAACGGCTACATCGAGCTCGGGACCTACCGTGGCCTTTACTGCGTCGCGTGCGAGGACTACTACACGCCTGAACAGCTTCATGACGGGAATTGCCCTGTGCACAGTCGGCCTGCGATCGAGATGGAAGAGGAGAATTACTTCTTCCGTCTGAGCGCCTTCGAAGAGCGCCTCCTCAGCTGGTATGCGGAAGTGCCCGATGCCGTGCAGCCACCCGCTCGACGCAACGAGGCGCTCGCCTTCATCAAAGGCGGCTTGCGCGACATCTCCATCACGCGCACCTCACTCCGTTGGGGGGTTCCGGTACCCTGGGACGACCGTCACGTCTTCTATGTCTGGTATGACGCATTGGTCAACTACCTGACGGCGATCGGGTATGGCAGCGATGATCCGGCGTGGACCAAGTGGTGGTCGGCTGTTCATCATGTGATTGGCAAGGAGATCGTTCGTTTCCATTGCGTGTGGTGGCCAGCGATGTGCATGGCAGCCGGCATTGATCCCCCACGCCACATTTTTGCTCATGGCTGGTTGCTCGTTGGTGGCGAGAAGCTTTCCAAGACCTTGATCCGACAGGTCGGTGAGGAACGGGGGACGCCGCTCAGCCTGACCGAGGTTGCTCCGGCAGCCTTGGTCGAGCAGTTCGGCGTCGACCCCTTGCGCTATCACTTGCTCCGCGACACGCCGTTTGGAAGCGACGGCGAATTCTCCTACGAGAGCATGGTGTCTCGTTTCAACGCAGATCTTGCCAACAACCTCGGCAACCTGGTGTCACGGGTGGCGCGAGTCGTCGAGTCCAAGTGCGGAGGGATCGGTCCCCCGCCATCGCCGGACAGCCCCCTGGCGACCGCTGCGGCAGAGAGTGTCTCCGCGGCTCAGGCTGCATGGGAGCGCTTTGCACCGCACGAAGCGCTCGAGGCGACATGGCGCCTCATCGGTGCAGCCAACGCGGAGCTCGAAGCTACGGAACCATGGAAGGCAGAGCCTGGCCCAGCAGTGAACGCCGTCCTTGGGAGCGCGCTCGAGGCACTGCGGATCATCGCGTTGCTGGTTTCCCCGGCAATGCCGGCGAGTGCTCAGGAGATCTGGCGACGGATCGGTTTGGGTGGTTCGCCAGAGGATCAGCGTGTGCCTGCGGACGCGGCATGGGGGTCGTATCCGGGAGGGCTTCACGTGGAAACCGGGCCAGCGCTGTTTCCTCGCCGCCGTGAGTGATGACGTTTGCGCCATTGGGCAGACCGTCGACATGACAGGGTGAGGGAGTTGTGATCTCACGAAGCACCGGTTGCGGATGGACAGATTCACACTGTCACTTGCAGGATGCCTATGAACCGCCCGCCGACGCGCTTGGTCGCGCATTCGAAGCCGGGGTCGAACGCGTGGTCTGCGTGGGAACCGACGTCTCCACGTCACTGGCCGCGGTGGCGCTTGCCCGAGGAGACGGAGGTGACGGTGCAGCGAGACCCGTGGTGTCCGCTACCATTGGCCTCCACCCGCACCAGGCGACCGAGGGCATCGACGGGATCGCGCGCCTCGTTCACGAGGCGGTCGCGACCGGCGACCATACGGTCGTGGCCGTTGGGGAGTGCGGCCTCGATTACCACTATGAGCATTCACCTCGCCACGTCCAGCGTTCCGTCTTCGCTGATCAGATTGCGTTGGCGAAGCAATCCGGGTTGGCGCTGGTCATTCATGCTCGGGACGCTTGGGACGACCTCTTCGACATCCTTCGTGCTGAGGGCCCACCAGAGCGTGCGGTGCTCCATTGCTTCACCGGCGGGCAGGACGAGGCTCGGCAATGCCTCGATGCAGGACTGACACTTTCTTTCAGCGGAATCGTCACCTTCAAGAACGCGTCGAGTGTTCGTGAGGCCGCGGCGATGTGTCCGCTAGACCGCTTGCTGGTCGAGACTGACAGCCCCTTCCTCGCTCCGGTCCCTCACCGTGGCCATGTCAACGAGCCGGCGTTCGTCCCTCTTGTGGGAGCGGCGATTGCCAGGTTGAAGGGAATGACCGATGTAGAGCTGGCTTGCTCGTCCACAGCGGTCGCACAAGCACTGTTCGGTTGGTGAGATCACTGATCGTTTTCAGTGATCATTGCGCAACCGCCGTATCCGGATCCCTCGCATTTGCTTGCGCGGAGGCTAATCCCTAGGATTCCTCTGTTCCCGAGACGGCCCTGTGGTCGTCGCTCGGGGCTCCCTGTCCCCGGAGAAGGGTGGAGATCTGAGGACAAAGAGCACCGGCGGGAAGCGGCTCCTTGTCGGGGGGCTCCTCAGCGGGGCATTGCTCGGAGGGCCGCTCTCGCTCCTTGGCTCCGGCGCTGCGACGAACGTCGCTACTTCTGACGGCGCCAGCGGTGGTCGGGCTGCTGCGGTTGCCCCTGCGCGCCTACCCGGCGTTTGGCTTGGTCCGTCGGAGCTCACTCATTTTGCCGTTCCGATGCCCTCGACAGCGCCTTCAGCACCGACGACACCGATGTCGGCACCGCCGACGACCACGACCACAGAGCCGCAGGTCGTGCAAGCTCCGGCAGCGGTCGCACCGGCGCCGTCGAGTTCGGCCACGGGCATCGCGACCTGGTACGCGGCGGCTCCTGCAGGGACGTGTGCTAGTCCGGTGCTCGACTTCGGCACGACGCTGCGGATCACCGACGATGCAACCGGTGCGTCGATCACCTGTTTGGTCGAGGACCGTGAGGCTGATAATCCGGGCCGGGTGGTCGATCTGTCCGAGGAAGGATTCTCCGAGCTGGCGCCGTTGAGTCAAGGGGTGATCGAGGTCACCATTTCCTGGTGAGCCTTTCGCGCTCAGAAATTCACCGCATGCTCGCCGAACACGGAATTCGGCCGAGCAAGGCACTCGGTCAGCACTTCGTTGCAGACCCCAACACCATTCGTCGCATCGTTCGTCTTGCTGGGGTGCAGCGCGGCGACAAGGTGGTCGAGATCGGTGCGGGCCTTGGCTCACTCACGACAGCATTGGCCGAATGCGGTGCGCAGGTTGTCGCGGTCGAGATCGACCACCGCCTTGCCGCCGTCCTGCGTGAGCAGGTAGCGCCATGGCCAGTGACGGTGGTCGAAGCGGACGCGCTCCGGCTCAACTGGGACGAGCTCTTGGGGCCGCAGGACCACTCACGAAACTGGAAGCTCGTGGGGAACCTCCCCTACAACGTTGCCACACCGTTGGTTCTCCATGTGCTCGAACATGTTCCCCAAGTGGAATCGCTGTTCATCATGGTCCAACGCGAGGTGGCGGAGCGCCTGGTGGCGATCCCAGGTGATGCTTCCTATGGCGCGGTATCGGTGAAGGTTGCCTATTGGTCCCATGCGACGCTCGCGGGTCGCGTCCCGGCGACCGTGTTCATCCCACAGCCTCGCGTCGAGTCCGAGCTCGTCCGCATCGGCCCGCGTCGGGCGGATGCGGACCGAAGCTTTTATCCTCGTTTTGAGTCGATCGTGCGGGCTGGGTTTGCCCAGCGCCGCAAGATGCTGCGGCGATCGTTGGCACGTGCAGTTGCTCCCGAAGCCTTCGCGTTTGCCGGCGTATCGCCGGAAGCGAGGGCCGAGGAGCTCGGTCTTGAGGCATGGTCTCGACTCGCCGCCTACGGAACAGGGAAAGTGCCATGATGACTTCATTGCCTGACGAATCGGGAGGGGCCCTCGAACCACAGGGGGCTGTGCGACTCTTTGCCCCCGCGAAGCTCACTCTGTCCCTGCGGGTTACCGGGGTCCGTTCGGATGGGTATCACGAGCTCGCATCAGAGATGGTCTCCATCGACTTGGCCGACGAGCTGGTCATCGAGGCCGATCCCACGAAGATCGAGATCGTCATGGAGGCGCTGGATCCTGATCTCGTCGCCCGTTCGTCAGTCCCCATGGGTCCGAACAACCTCATTTGGAAGGCGTTGCGTGCCGTTGGCCGAGGAGGCCGGGTCCGGTTGACCAAACGGATCCCCGCGGCCGGGGGGTTGGGTGGGGGATCGAGTGATGCTGCAGCGATCCTCCGTTGGGCGAGTCAGCGTGACCTGGGTACTGCGATGCGGCTGGGTTCTGATGTCCCGTTTTGCGTGATCGGAGGGCGAGCTTTTGTCGAGGGCCGAGGAGAACGGATCACGCCGTTGCCGTTTGAACCACGTTCGTTCATCCTGCTTGTCCCCCCCTTTCTCATGAGCACCGCGACGGTGTACGCGGCCTGGGACCGGCTCCATGGCAGGCGAGGGAACGGACAGGTCGTCGATCGCGAAGCCGCGGCACCCCTGAACGACCTGACGACGGCAGCGCTGGCAACCGACGCTCGGCTGGCCCAATGGCGGGATGCGTTTGCGAGGCTGGTCGGGCGTGCGCCGCGGCTCGCAGGGAGCGGGCCGACATGGTTCGTAGAGGGTGACCTTGCCGAGCTCGGTCTCGAATCGAGAGCCACGCTCGAGGTGAACGGGTCAAAGGGTGTTCTCTTGACTGTGCGCGCCGTCCCGAGCGAGTGGGCTGGACCGAGCGAGCAAGGCGGCAGCCGAGCGAACGGCAGGTGAACTTACTTCCCAGCTCGGCGTTGCCAGCGAGTTGCCTTGAGCATCTTCTTGTGCTTCTTCTTGCGCATCCGCTTGCGTCGTTTCTTGATCAGGGAGCCCATGCCGTGCGGCAGGCTATCAGGTCGAGCGAGGACTGAATCTCCGTCAGCGTGGGCTCGATCGAGAGACAGCGCTCAGCGACGAGGGCACCGGTGGTCGCACCTTCGAGCGGCGCGGGGAAGGATGCGCCGGGAGCAGGGTGAAGGCGCTCCCTGCCCCCGGCGCTCGTGGCCGCTGAGGGTGGAGCGGCCAGGCCGCAGGAGGCGGTGCTCGCACATGACCAGGCCTGTCGGTGCGCCGGCGAACCAATCGACGACCCCAGGGTGACGCCGGGCGGTGACTCCATCGTGCCCTCGATCGTCGGAAGTTGGTGGGTGATCTCGCCGCATCAGCGCCTCCTTGCGTTGATCGCAAGGCTGACATGGAGTTCTAAGGAAGCCCTAAGTGCTGGCCGAGGCGCTCCTAAGAATCCCCTTGTCCTCGTGGGAGCCGATCAGTCGTCGGCGGCGATGCCGGCCGGGGCAGGGACCGTCGGGAGCTGCAGCTCGAAGAGGGTTCCCCCGTCTGGAGCGTTGGTGACCTGGACCGATCCCCCCTCATCGTGTGCGACCTGGGCCACGATGGCCAGCCCCAGCCCGGATCCCGGGAGTCCTCGGGCCGAGGGTGCCCGGTAGAAGCGGTCGAAGACGTGGGGCAGGTCCTCGGGCTTGATGCCTGGGCCATGGTCTCGGACGGTGACCTTTCCTCGTGCACTGGTCACCTCGACGAGCCCGCCATCGGGGCTCCACTTCAGGGCGTTGTCGAGGAGGTTACCGACCGCCCGCATGACCCGGTCCCGATGTGCGTGGACCCATGACTCCTCGAGGGACGACTCGAACTGGACCCCTCGTGGACGTCCGTGCGACGCCGCGAGCTCGACCGCGTCCTCCACCAACTCGTCGAGCCGGAAGTGAGACGGTTCGGAGACCGCATGATCTCCACGCGTCAGCTCGGCGAGGTCGCCGACGAGCTGGGTCAGCTCCTCCATCTGGGTGAGCACGTCGCTCACCAGGACGGCCCGGTCCGTTGGTGGGAGCTCCTCGACCCGCCGAACGACCTCGAGGTTGGTGCGAAGGCTCGTCAGCGGGGTCCGCAACTCGTGTGCAGCGTCGAGGACGAGCTGACGCTGTGACTCCCTTGAGCGTTCCAAGGCTTCGAGGAGTCGGTTGAACGCCCGGCGAAGGCGACCGAGCTCGTCGACGCCTCGCGCGTCGAGCCGCCTCGAGACGTCCGTGGTATCAGCGAGCTCTTCGACGGAGGTGATCAGGTTGTTAAGTGGCCGTAACGCGGCTCGGGCGATCACCCAACCAAGGATTACGGCAAGCACCACAGAGGTGACCGCGATGATGACGAGTGCCCAGGTCAGGGTGCCGAGCTGGCTGTTGACTCCGGTCAATGGAGTCGCCAGCTGGAGCGTTGCGTTCTCGATGATGGGAGGGAACGGGGGTGGCTGCAACAGCTGGATCTTGATTTCGGAGTCGTACTCGCGAAGTTGTGTGCCTTTGACCGTGACATCGGTGAAGAACGGCGAAGCCCCATCAGCGACTGCAGTCGTCGCGTTCGTCACTGGGAGATGTCCGTAGACGATCGGTGTCCCGTCCTTGAGGACGATCTGGACCGTGACGCCCGCTGTCTCAAGAGCTCGCTGCAGCGCGTGGGTCGTCCCAGACGTGGGGGCCTTGGCGGCTGCATTGCGAAGGGTGCTGTCAACGGAGCTCGCAAGCGAATTGCTTGACGAGACGTAGGCACCGATCGCAGCGACGAGCGCTGCAAAAATCGCAGCTGCCGTAGCGGCAAGGATAATCCGAGTCCGGAAGGTCATCGCTCTCGGAGAACGTAACCGACCCCGCGAACCGTGTGGATAAGCCGCGGTTCTCCGCCGGCCTCTGTTTTGCGGCGAAGATAGCCGACGTAGACGGCCAAGGAGTTCGTTCCTGAGTCGAAGTCGTAACCCCACACCCTCTCGAGAAGGATCTCCCGCGTCAGAACTTGACGCGGGTGGCGGAGCAGCAGCTCCAGGAGGTCGAACTCGATGCGAGTAAGCGTGAAGACCCGATCCCCGCGGCGGGCGTCACGAGTATTGAGGTCAAGCTCAAGATCGGCGAACTTGAGCGTCTCCCCCTCGCTGCTCACTCGCCGTCGCAACAGAGCTCGTAAGCGAGCGAGCAATTCGGCGAGGGCGAACGGCTTGACGAGGTAGTCGTCGGCGCCCGCGTCCAAGCCCTGTACTCGGTCATTGACCGCGTCCCGAGCGGTGAGCATCAACACCGGGGTGTCATCCCCTGCAGCGCGCATCCTGCGGCAGATCTCGACGCCGTCGAGGTCCGGAAGCTGCAGATCGAGAATGACGGCGTCGGGCGGCGTCAAAGCCAAGGCCTCCAACGCCGAGCTTCCATCCTTTGCCATGAGAACCTCGTACCCCTCGAGACGCAGCGCGCGATCGAGTGAGCCGCTCACGGCGGGATCGTCGTCGACGACGAGAACCTTCACGTTTGGTCCGTTCCTTGGTTCGCTGTTGATGGTCCTCGTTTGGGACCAGGGGTGCTCGCCACGTCCTTGCTCGGGCTCCACAGCGAGCTGTCTGGCCGGAGCATACCGTCGCTCCCAACGCTCGAAACGGCCATGGCATTGAGTCCAGACACGCTTGGCGGTGGCGGGCAACCGAGTGACCTCGGGCCGGGCCGCCTGGGAAGCGAGTGCGGTCGCTGTAGCGTGGGCGGGAGCATTGGCGGGTAGTTCAATGGCAGAACGCCTGACTTTGGATCAGGAGGTTGGAGGTTCGAGCCCTCCCCCGCCAGCCATATATTTCCTGGTAGAAGAGCTGCGTGGTTCCGCTAAGCGACCCCTGAGGCCCCGAATGTCAGCGCTTTGTCAGCGCATTCAGCCAAGGAGTGTCGCGGAGAGCCGTTCGCCGGCGTCGCGCGCCATGCTCGGCACGGTGTGGACGTAGAGGCTCATGGTGATCGCCGGCGTCGAGTGACCGGCCAGTTCTTGAATCACTTTGAGCGGCACACCGGCTTTTGCCATGAGCGAGAACGCGGTGTGGCGCAAGTCGTGGAGTCGGATGCGCGGAAGGTCGGCAGCCTTTACCAGCGCGTCGAAACGATCGCCCCAGAAATCGGGGTGGTACGGACGGCCCAGCTCGTCGCAGAAAACGAATCCGCTGCTCTCCCAAGCCTCACCGGCTCGCAACCGCTCGGCCTTTTGCGCCTTTTCGTGAGAGCGAAGGAGCGCCACGAGTTTGTCGTCGAGTGGGATCGACCGGCGTCCTGAGGCGGTCTTGGGCTGCGAGGGAACGGGTTTGCCGTCGACGGCGAGCAGGGTCGAGACGATGGCGAGGGACTCGTTCGCGAGGTCCACGGCATCCCACTTGAGCCCGGCCAGCTCTCCTCGGCGTAGTCCGCGTGTCAGGAACAGGACCCAGGCTGCTTCGAGCCGGTCCCCGCGAACGGAGGCCAAGAATTGGCGAGCCTGCTCTTCGTCCCACGTCCGCATCTCTGCGCGTTGCACTCGCGGCCGCTCCACCCCGACCAGTGGATCGCGACTGACGATCCCGTTGCGCGCGGCCCATTTCGTGGCTGCCTTGAGCACGCTCACGGCCACTTGGACCGTCCGTTCCGATAGGCCCTCGCGTCCAGTGGCGCTCCTTGTGGTGCGTAGGCGCTCGACGAGCGACGAGACGTCAGCGGGTGTGAGCGCGGCCACCTTCTTTGCACCGAGCGCGGGCACCAGGTACCACTCGATCGCTCCCTGGTACTGCGCCAACGTCGACGGACGAAGCCCGCGGGAGCGCTGCGCCGGAATCCAGTGGTCGGCGAGGAGCTGGCGCACCGTCAGTGGCTGGTCGGGCGTCCAGCGCCCCTCGACGACCGCACCAAGCACCGAGGCGAGGTGGCGCTGCGCGTCGCGCCGGGTGCGAAATCCGCCTTTGGTGTGCTGTCGTCGCTTGCCGGTAGCGGGGTCGCGGGTCTCCCAGTACGCGGTGTACGTGGTCCCACGCTGGCGAACGAATCCACGCATCTATTGCTCCTCCTCGGCGATGAGTCCCAGGTGCTTGGCTCGTTTCACGAGGCGGGCCGTCTGTGCTTTCGACCTCGCCGTGAGCCGCGCCGTCTCAGCGATCCGTTGACGAGGATGCGTCCGCCCTGCCGCGATGTAGGCCTGCGCCACCCGGCGAAGCTCGTCTTTAGGGACGCCGCGCCGGCCAGGACTGCGCGGGCGCGAGCTGGCAGGAAGGGCGGGAATAGACGAGCGGTCGAGCTGCACGGCGGGGAGCACCATGCGGAGTGCATCATCTGCGTACCGAGCGCCGAGGTCGACGAGGCGGGCAAGGGGGACCTGGCGCAACATGCGAGCCTCCAAAGGCTCTGTCGTCTCAATCAGGATGCCGGTGGCGACGGTACGGCCACCGCGGATCGCGAGTCGGACCCAGGTTGCCGCCTTCTCACCTGCGAACGCCACCCAACGCTCCGTCTTCTCGCCATCAGCGAGTTGATCCCAGATCTCGGGCGTGATGGCGCGGACACCGCCCTCGGGCTCGCCATCGTCGCCAAGCGCCACCAATCGCACAGGGAGATCGTAGGGAGTGCGCGGTGACAACACAACGTCATGTACTGGCTTTCTGCTAATCGGGTCGTCGAAGTCAATCCAAGAAACGGCGCGCTCGTTTCTCGGTGACACCGTTAAACGAGCGCGCTAAGTGTCTCGTTCCGTTACAAACCATTTGTACGGTGATCGCATGATGTCAAACATCACTCAATTACCTGCTCATATCTATTTGACGGACCACCCGGCACTTTCCGTGCCCCGGGAGGCGCGAAAGATCGAGCGCAGCGACACGCCAACTTGTGACTTCGCTGAGGCCTCCGGGGTGCATGAGCAAATGGTTCCCCGGGACTCAGCGGTCCACCGAAGTGACGCGCGGTCTTCTCGCTCACGCGCTGTCCCTGCTCGCTCGCAGCATCGCGGGGGTGCGGTAATGACTGCCACCTACACCGCTGCTCAAGTCGCCGAGCTCATGGGCGTGAGCGAATGGGTCATCTATGAGTGTGTGCGTCGCGCTCAGCGTGGCGAGGACGCAGGCCCCATCGGCACGATGGCCATCCGGGTCGGGCGCCGGCTCGTCTGGCCCCGTGCTGCAATCCAACGGCTCCTAGTCGTGGAGGAGCAGCAGTGATGCTCGAGGTGCTTTGCGACGGGATCCTCGGCCTCGACCTGGCCTGGCACCACGGGATCAGCCGTGTCGCGCTCGCCTGCGCCGTTGATAGCTCCGGCTCACTGAACGAGCGGGCCTCCGTCGACACCGACGACAGTTTTGACACGGTCGAAGGGAGGTGGTCGCGATGACGCTTGCCGAGTTCGCTCAGTGGTACGCCAGCTCGGGATACGCGGTGTTCCCCGTTCAGCCTTGCGACAAGCGTCCCCTCGGGCGCCTCGCGCCCCACGGTCTGCGCGACGCGACGACCGATGCCACCCAGATCGAGCGGTGGTGGCGCGCCGAGCCGGAGGCGAACGTCGGCGTGGTCACGGGACGCTGTTTCGACGTGCTCGATGTCGACGGTCCAAAGGGATGGCGTTCACTGGCTCGTCTCGTGGAAGCGCACGGTTGCCTGGAGATCGGCCCCACCGTTGCCACGCCCGGCGGAGGGATGCACTACTACTACCGGCCCACGGGGATCGGGAACCGCGCAGGCTTCGTGCCAGGGATCGATTGGCGCGGCAAGGGCGGCTACGTCCTTGGGGTCGGGTCCGTCCACCCGAACGGCGGCGTTTACGAGTGGGCGGTCACACCGCACGAGATGCCGCTTCGCGACGCGTGCCCCTGGCTCGTCGAGCTGCTCGGACCATCGGCGGCTCCGATCGCTTCGCCACCGGTCCTTCGGCGGACCGTTGCCGAGCCATATGGCCGTAGCGCACTCGAAGCCGAGTGCGCTCGGGTCTTGAGTGCCTCGATCGGAACGAGAAACGCCACCCTCAACGTCGCCGCCTACAACCTGGCCCAGCTCATCGCTGCAGGAGCGCTGCAGGCTCGCGAGGTTGCCGACCGGCTGCTTGTGGTTGCAGCACAGGTGGGCCTTGGCGAGCGCGAGGCGCGTCGCACCATCGCCTCGGCCTTCCGGGCCGGCGCGACCCAACCTCGGCGGGTGCCCTTGTGAGCATGCCCGACGACTTCGATCGTGTGGTCTTCGAGCTCGCATCGCGGGCACCCGCGCACAACGACCGGGCCGTGGAAGGGATGATTCCCGAGCCCACGACGTGGGCGCCCGTCGATCTCGCCCCCGTCGTGCTCAGAGACGCAACGGTAGACCCGCCCAGCGTACTTGCTCGCTCGGATGGTGTTTATCTGCTCTATCCCAGCCGCGTGCACGCGTTCCAAGGGGAGCCAGAGAGCCTGAAGTCCTGGGCTGCTCAGCTCGCCGCCATGCAGGTGATCTCGTGGGGTGACGACGTCTTGTACATCGACTTCGAAGACACTGAAGTCGGTGTCGTGTCGCGTTTGCGTGCCATGGGGCTCGCAGCTGGGTCGATCGCGTCCCATCTCGTCTACATCCGTCCCGATGAGCCGCTCCGGATGCGTCACAATGCGCTCACGCCGGCAGGTGTCGAGTTTGAGAATCTCTTGGCCAGGCGGTCGTTCGCGCTCTGTGTCATCGACGGCGTCACCGAGGCGATGGCGATCGAAGGTCTCGACCTGTTGAGTAATGCGGACGTTGCCACGTGGATACGCAGACTTCCACGCCCCATCGCGGAGAAGGGCGCTGCCGTCGTCGTGCTCGATCATGTGCCGAAGGATCGGACCAACCAGGGGCGCTACGCGATCGGTGCCCAGCACAAGCTCGCAACGCTGACCGGCGCCGCGTACAAGTTCAGCGTGAAGAGCCCCTTGGCTCGCGCGACCGGCACAACGCCGGTCGAAGCTCGCGTCATCATGACGGTGGAGAAGGACCGACCAGGTTTCGTCCGCGCTCGGGCCATCGACGGCAAGATCGCGGAGCTGCGCATCACGAGCTGGCCGGAGGGGAACGTGAGCGCTTCGCTCGAGCCGCCCACAGAGGGCCCCGACGCCGACTCGGAGGTCGCATACCGCATCCTCGAATTCCTCGCGCACTACGACGGCTCCCCAAAGAATGGTGTTGAGCACGGGGTCGAAGGCAATGCCACCGCAATCCGGAACGCGCTGAGGTGGGCCGTCGACCAGAGATGGGTGCGAGTCGAGCAAAAGGGCAACCGCCATCTTCTTCACCTGACCGACCTTGGTCGGGCGCAGCTGGGCGGGACGGGGGACGAGCGATGACTTTCGAAAGGACGACGAAAGAGACCGCATCTTTACCCCTTCCGCACCAAGGGGGGGCGATCTCGTCCTCGTCCCCCCTTAAGGGGGGGACGAGAGACGAGTTCGTCCGTCTCGTCCGGACGAGATGGACGAGATGGACGAGATTCCCTTTGACCAGGGTTTTTACGGTCTCGAACTCGTCTCATCTCGTCTAAAGATAAGACAAAGTCTTTCAATCTCGTCTACAGATGGAACGAGTTCGGGACGAGCCGGCGCGCTTGGGGGCGCGGTCCCATGGATTGCACCCGTGGCGCGAGGGCTATCACTGGACCCTTTGATCTGATCGTCGTTCCGGTAAGGAACACCTTTGCCTGCTCAGCGTCACCCTGCCAGCAGAACGTCAGCGCGATGGCCTTGATCCGACCACGCACGCAGTGGTCGCGCCCGTCTCCTCCTTTTGCTTGTGTGTGCTCGTCGAAGGGCCGTGACCGCCACCGTCACCACCGCTAGGTCATGAGAGAAGCCCCAGAGGCCGCTCAGGGGTAGCTGTTGGCTCGAGCGCGGCAAGGACGAGCCGAGGGTGGCGCGACGCGAGTCCTTGGCTCGCGCACGCCCGTCACGGCACTGAGAGCAGCTAGACACCCACTAGCTCCACTGGGTTGTGCACGCTGAGCTGGGCATTCGCTCTGTGCGGCGCACGAGAGCTGGATAGCAGGGTCAAAATCGGGCCTTTTGACCCGCCCAGCGCGTCCTTGGCTCGACCCCCACCGTCAGGTCAACATCCCGCAGCATCGATCGGCCGATGATGGTCGAGTCTTGACCTTCACAACATCGCTAGCTGGAGTGTTGCGATTCTCTTGAGTATTGCAACAGGTCGAGCTGAGTCGAGGATAGTCGAGATGCCCTGCTTGCGGCGGATTCCCCCTTTTGGATCGACGAATATCTCGCTCATCACACGTCCACTTCCCCCTCCTATACGCGCGCGAGCGCAAGCCTCCATGTCGCAGGGTCGCGCCAGCGCTTCACCCCTGATGAACAAGAGGCGTACCGTCGAGATCATCGACTCGATGGCGTTCGTGCACGAACGTGACCGGGCGAGACGGTTCGACGCCCGAGAGGACGGACGATGACCTGTCGTCGAGGCCTTCGCGCAGTGACGCCGCGGCGCTTGGGTGCTCGCGCTCAAAGCTGGGTAACCAGT
>Ga0209061_1000777_pt1 | contig 68894 bp, 59 predicted proteins | sample Coa_R1_10_FD_187157 | JGI IMG/M metagenome (GOLD analysis project Ga0209061, IMG submission 187157) | Surface soil microbial communities from Centralia Pennsylvania, which are recovering from an underground coalmine fire - Coalmine... | ecosystem: Environmental > Terrestrial > Soil >... | reverse complement strand
ACTGCATGCCCTCGACCACTTCGAGTTGGGTCTCCATCGTTTTGGATTCTTCGACGGTGATCACGCCGTCCTTTCCGACCTTCTTCATCGCTTCGGCGATGATGCTGCCGATCTGCTTGTCGTTATTGGCGGAAATCGTGCCGACTTGCGCGATCATGTCGCCTTTCACATCCTTGTGAAGCGCCTTCACCTGCTCGACAGCGACTTCAACGGCGCGCTCGATTCCGCGCTTGAGAGCCGTTGGGCTTGCGCCGGCGGCCACGGTCTTCACGCCTTCGCGGAAGATGGCCTGCGCCAGCACGGTGGCGGTGGTGGTGCCGTCGCCGGCCACGTCGGACGTCTTTGACGCGACCTCACGGACCATCTGCGCGCCCATATTTTCGAGCGAATCTTGCAGCTCGATTTCCTTGGCCACGGTCACGCCGTCCTTGGTGATAATCGGCGCGCCGAATTTCTTCTCGATTACCGCGTTGCGGCCCTTGGGGCCCAGCGTAATCTTCACGGCATCGGCCAGCACGTTCACGCCGCGCAGAATTGACTGGCGCGAATTCTCGCCAGTCACGATTTGCTTTGCCATTTCTCTTTCCTCCTAAAATGTCCTGCCAGTTGCTTTGCCGGGCCGTTCCGCCGCGGCACGATGTTTGCCGGATTTTGCTCCGCCCCGTGGGGCAGGGCAGTTCGCTCGAGCTACTTCTTGCCGCCCGCCGCTTTTGCCGCCGCGCCGAGCTTCGCGAGGATTTCGTCTTCCTTCAGGATCAGGAATTCCTCGTCGTCTATTTTTATATCGTTACCCGAATACTTCCCGAAGAGGATGCGGTCCCCAACTTTCACATCCAGCTGGATGCGCTCGCCCTTGTCGTTGAGCTTGCCGGCGCCGACAGCGACGACTTCGCCCTCTTGCGGTTTCTCCTTGGCCGAGTCAGGGATGATGATGCCGCCCTTTACGGTCTCCTTCTCTTCGAGCCGCCGGACCAGGACACGATCATGGAGCGGCGTGACGTTGACTGCCATCTGTGCCTTTCCTCCGATGCTGTGGTGAGAGTAACTTGCGGGTGGTTAGCACTCCTCGCAAGCGAGTGCTAATATTAGCAGGATCGCGGGCGGTGTCAAGGGGCGAAAGTCGAGGTTTCCTTGGAATCAATGAGGTATCCGGTCAGCATACAAGTTACGTGTTTGTATAGGGTTAGAAGGGACTTTCGCGGCTATTGAGCGGCGGCGGACAAACGTATAAATTCGGCCAAGGATTCGGGCTGGGGAAAGCAGGCGAGTCGACTCGACCATGACTGGCAATCGTGAAATAGCGGGATTTGTGCTGGCTGGTGGCGAGAGCTCGCGCATGGGGCGGAACAAAGCGATGCTCGCGCTAGACGGCATGCCGATGCTCGTGCGCACGTCGCATTTGGTGGAAGCGGTGGCGGGGAAACCAACGGTGATTGGGAATTTGGGCGACGCGACTGGGTGTGGATTGGTGTCAATCGCGGATGATTGGCCGGGCGCGGGGCCGCTTGGCGGGATCGCGACGGCGCTTCGGGCGTCCGGCGCGCCCTGGAATTTGGTGGTCGCCTGCGACCTGCCATATCTCACGCGGCCGTGGCTGGAGTTTCTGGTGGGGCGCGCGCTAGCGTCCAATGCCGATGCCGTGGTCCCCATGAACACGCGAGGCGCGGAGCCGCTCTGCGCGATGTACAACAAACGCTGCGAAGGGCCGATTCGAGCGGCGCTTGAGAGGGGCGTCCGAAAAGTGACGGATGGGCTGAGAGACGTGCTGGTGGAGCTGATCGACGCGTTCGAATGGAAAGCGTTTGATTCGGAGGGGTTGCTGTTCAAGAATATGAATTCACCCGAAGATTATGAAGAAGCGCGTAGGCGATTTGAGCGCGGGGCTGTAGGTTCGACGTGGAAGAAAGATTGAGGCAGCTACCGATGACCGAAACTTCGCGCGGGTGATGCAGCGCGAAAGGTGCGCGCTTGCGCGCGACTTTTCGGCAGGGCAAAAGGCGCCCTGCATCCCCCGACTGAAGTCGGGGGCTGACACGGGCAGGATTTTTCGCGCGAGGCAGGCGTGGTGGCCTGGGCTCGCGGCGGAAATTATGGCGGAGACGGAGAGATGACTGAGGTCAGAGGCTGAAACCGATTGGGCATTTCGTGTGAGGCGGGTGTGCTGGATGGGCCCGCGCAATGGAGATTGTCGCGGAGAAGGAAAGATGGCTGAAGGGCGGGGCTAACACAGTCCAAGGCCGGGGAACTTCCGCAAATGAGCGGTCACTACTTCGAATTCCAGCACGTGTGGAAGTCGTTCGACGAGAACGCGGTACTGAAAGACGTGAATTTTTTCGTCGAGCAAGGCGAAACGGCGGTGATCATGGGCCGCAGCGGCGTGGGGAAATCGGTGTCGCTGAAGCTGCTGCTCGGATTCCTGGAGCCGGACGAGGGCCGCATCATCCTGGGCGGTCAGGACGTGACGGGCTGGACGGAGGAGCAGTTTTTCGAAATCCGGCGGCGCGTGACGATGGTTTTTCAGGGCGGCGCGCTATTCGATTCGCTGACGGTGGCGGAAAATGTTGCTTTTCCGTTGGAGAGCCGAGGCGGGCGGCTGGATCGAGAGCAGGTTGATGCGCGCGTGCAAGAGCTGCTGAAGATGCTGGAAGTGGCCGACCTAGCGGACCGGTACCCGGCGGAGCTGAGCACGGGGACGAAGCGCGCGGTGGCGATCGCGCGGGCGCTGGCGGAAGACCCGGAAGCGATTCTCTACGATGAGCCTACGACGATGGTCGATCCGCTGATGGCGTCGCATATAAGCGAGCTGATCGTCCGGCTGAAGCAAACGCTGCGGAAGACTTCGATTGTGGTAACGCACGATACGCATTTGGCGAAGAAGCTCGCGGATCGCGTGATTTTTCTGGCCGAGGGACGCGTGGCGTTTTTCGGAACCTGGCCGGAGTTGGAAGAGACGCAAGATCCGTTCCTGAGAAATTTTCTGGCGCAAGACGAGATGGTTCCCGCTCTGGATGCCACGGCGTGAGCGAAAGCAAGGCCGGAGACGCGAAGAAGCAACTCCTGCGGGTGATGGGCTTCTGGGACGTGCTGCTGTTCAACATCGCGACCGTGCTGGGGCCGCGATGGATTGCGGCGGCGGCGCATAACGGTACATCTTCAATCAGCTTGTGGGTGCTGGCGGCTGCGCTGTTTTTCCTTCCTTCGACTTTGATTATCGCGGAACTTTCCACCCGCTTTCCGCACGAAGGCGGGCTGTACGTATGGTCGAAGGAAGCGTTCGGCGAATTTCACGGGTTCGTGGCGGGCTGGACGTATTGGATCTACACGTTTTTTTATTTTCCGGGATTGCTGATGGCCAGTGCAGCGATGGCGGCGTATCTGGGCGGGAGTCACGGGGCGTATCTGGCGGACGACCGGACGTTTTTGATGGTGGTGTCATTCGCGCTGCTGGTCGCGGCGGTGGTGCTGAATATCATCGGGCTGAACATCGGAAAATGGCTGCAGAACGCGGGAGGAGTGGGGACGTACGTGCCGCTGCTGATGCTGATAGGGCTGGGCGTGTATTTCTGGCTGAAGCACGGATCGGTGACACATTTTACGTGGGATAACATGCTGCCGACATGGAATTGGGGCACGGTGAATTTCTGGCCGCAGATTGCGTTTGCGTTCACAGGATTGGAGCTTTGCTCGGCAATGAGCGAGGAGGTACGCGACCCGCACCGGACGTTTCCGCGGGCGATATTCGGCTCGGGGGCGATGATTGCGGCGGCGTATATCGCCGGGACGTTCGCGGTGCTGGCGATTTTGCCGGCGCACACGGTGGACCCAAAGGCGGGCGTGTTTCAGGCGCTGACGGCGGGTTCGACCACATTTGGGATCGCGTCTTTTGGAATTCTGGCGGCGTTTTTGGTGCAGTTTGGGAACGCAGGCGGAGTGGGCTCGACGGTGGCGGGAATTTCACGGGTTCCCTTCGTGGTGGGAATCGACCGGTATTTGCCTTCGGCGTTCGGCAAAATTCACCGGAAGTGGCGCACGCCGTGGGTTTCGATTCTGGTGCAGGCGGCTATTTCAGGCGTGATTCTGCTGTTGATCCAGGTGAACGAGACGGCGAACAACGCGTACCAGATTTTCGTCGATGCCGGGACGATTTTGTATTTCATTCCGTTCCTGTACATGTACGGAGCGGCGATTAAATTGGCGTACCGCGGCGATCGTGGAAAAAATCCCGACGCGGCGCTGATTCCCGGAGGACGGCCGGGAGTGTGGATCGCGGGCGGGCTGGGAATGGCCGTGGTGATGTTTGGGATCGTGCTTTCGTTCATTCCGCCGGCCGAAGAGACGCGGAAGTGGCTGTTCGAAGGCAAGCTGATCATTGGCACCGCGGGAGGCGTGCTGCTGGGGCTGATTTTGTACTGGCGCGGCGCGCGGGCGAAAGCGAGAGGCGTGGCAGTTTCGGTGTCGAAGTGAATGCAGTCCGAGATTGCAACGAGAACGGACCTGCCGTCACGAGTCGATCCGCGAGATCGCGCGGATAAGGCGGCGCGAAAGGATGCGCGCTTGCGCGCGCGACTTTTCGGCAGGGCAAAAGGCACCCTGCCTCCCCGCACTGAAGTGCGGGGCTGACACAACCTGATTTGAGAGTTGACACGGGAGGCATCGACCTCGGACAGAGCGACGAGAGCGCGAGTGCGTGTGGCAAATGGTTGCTCGCCTGCCGCCCGTAAAGGGCGGCGCTACATTCAACCTTCACCTGGCACACGTAGTCCGACGATCGGGCGAGAACCCGGAGCAGCATGAGAAAAACGCCAGCGAGACGCCGACGCTACAAGCAAGACACCCGGCGCTCTGAACCCGAGCGAGGGACACCTCAAAAGTTGAGGAAGACCTGCCCCGACCATAGGCCAGCGCAACATTCGAATCGATAGCACTTACAAGCATGAGAAAAACGCCAGCCGGAGGCCAGCGCTACAAGGCACGCGTCTCTGTGGGCACGGCATGCTCCACCCCAGTGCGCAAATTCGGGGGGGGCACCGGGGACCCCGGATGCTGTGCCCCTAGGGTTGGGCGTCGGGTCACAATGCGAGACGTTGTGGCGCGGATGTTGCGCAGCGAGAATTAATACGCCTCAAAAACCAACGCTGCGCCTCGCATTCCTGCTAGCCTAAAGGCACGAGCTGATTTCCTTTCCGGAGCTACAAATGAGACGCCGAATCGCGTTCAAATGGGGTGTGCTGTGCGTCGCGCTGGCGCTTCTTAGCTTTGCCGGCAGTGCGCGGGCGCAGATGGAGCAAATTCTCGATTACCACAGCGATATCCAACTGCGCGACGACGGAATGATGATGGTGCAAGAAACGATTCGCGTGGTGAGCGCGGGCCAACAAATCCGCCATGGAATTTACCGAGATTTTCCGACGCGATATTCCGACCGGCTCGGCAATCGCTACTCGGTGGGCTTCAATCTGATCGGCGCCACATGCGACGGAGCGCCTGAGGAGACGCGCATAGAAAATCGCAGCAATGGCGTGCGCATCTACCTGGGAAGCGCGAAATATTATGTGCAACCCGGGGAACATACCTACACGATTACATACACGACAGACCGGCAGCTGGGCTTCTACCGCGATCATGACGAGCTGTTCTGGAACGTAACTGGCAACGGCTGGATTTTCTCGATCGAACACGCATCAGCAACGGTGCGGTTGCCGGGAAACATTCGGGCGAATGAAGTGCGGCTTGGCGGGTACACGGGGCGGCAAGGGTCGATGGAGCAGGACCTGACGGAGGCGGCAGAACCAGACGGCACGTTGGAATTTTCGGCAACGCGGGCGCTAGGGTCGCATGAGGGACTGACGATTCTTCTGATGTGGCCGAAGGGGCTCATTCAGGAGCCGAATGCACAGCAAAAGCTCAGCTATTTCCTGCACGACAATCGCGACGCGGCAATTGGCGGCGTCGGCTTGGGAGTGATTCTTCTCTATTACTTGATTGTGTGGGCGGCGGTGGGGCGCGATCCGAAGAGGGGAACGGTGATGGCGCTCTACGAGCCGCCGCAGGGTTTTTCTCCGGCCGGCATGCGCTATCTCGAGCGCATGGGCTACGACAATAAGACGTTCGCCTGCGCGATCGTGAACATGGCCGTGAAAGGCTATCTGAAAATCGAGAACCCGGACGGAACGTATTCGCTACAGCGGCTGAAGACCGATACGAGCGATTTGACGCCGGAAGAAAAAGCGATCGCCGACATTTTGTTTGAGGACAGCGACAACGTCTGGCTGCATAACGAAAATCACGCAAAAATCGCGGCGGCGATAGCGGCACTGAAGAAGTCTCTCAAAGCGGCGGAGCTGAAAATCTATTTTGTGAAAAACAGCGGTTACATGATTCCGGCGGCGGTGATTTCACTGGCACTCATTTTGTGGATGGCGAGCACGCATGGTTCGTCTGCGCTGGTGATCGCAGGTTTCATGGGAGTTTGGCTGACGGTGTGGAGCGTGGCTGTGGCTGGGCTGGTGATTGCGTCGGCGCACGCGTGGAAGGCGTCGTTTGAGGGCGGGCACGCGGCGGGAGGGCTGGCGGCGAAGGCGGTGATGACGACGGTGATTGCGATACCGTTCGCGGGATTCGAGGTGATGGGGCTGGGGATGCTTTCGGCGGCAACGTCGATTTTCATTGCGGCGACGCTGCTCGGCGCGGTGGCGCTGCACATTGTGTTTCATTTTCTGCTGAAGGCGCCGACGCGGGCCGGGAGAGCGGTGCTCGATAAGATCGACGGATTCAAACTGTTTTTGGGCGAAGTGGAGGGAGATCAGATTCGCCGCGCGATGGCTCCGGAGAAAACGCCGGCGGTATACGAGAAGTTCCTGCCCTACGCGATTGCGTTGGGCGTGGAGAAGGCATGGGCGGAGAAATTTTCGGGCGTGATCGACCGCGCGGGCCAGGCGCCGAACGCAGGAAACGGCGCTTATTCTCCCGCGTGGTATTCGGGGCCGGGCTGGGCCGATTTTGGCGCTGCGGGATTTGCGAGTTCGCTGGGGAGTTCGTTTTCTAGCGCGATTTCGTCGTCTTCTGCGGCGCCGGGTTCAGGAGGGGGCGGGGGCGCAGGAGGTTCCGGCGGTGGAGGCGGAGGTGGTGGTGGAGGAGGATGGTAGGCTGCGGCGAAGCGCTAGGGCGTAGGCACGAGAAGCCGATCCCTCACCGCCGCTCGCCAACTTCGGGCGACCTGGTTCGGGATGACAACTCGACTAACGGATGGTTAGAAGCCTTCGTCGATGAGCTTGCTGATGGTGAGGCGCGAGGCGGGTTTTGAGTCGCGCGTATCGCGGCGACTCGAGCCGCCGAGCAAACTTTCCACGTATTTCGCGAGGATGTCGCACTCGATGTTCACGAGGCCGCCGGGCGCGAGCGAGTGCACGTTGGTGTGCTCGTAGGTGAAGGGAATGACGGCGAAATCGGCGATGCCGTCGTGCCAGCGCGCAACGGTGAGGCTGATGCCGTCGATGGCGATGGAGCCTTTTTCGGCGACGTAGCGGCGCAAATCCTCCGGCACGCCGACGGAGAGCCACCAGTTATCGCCTTCGCGATCGAGGCGCGCGACGCGTCCGGTGCCATCCACGTGGCCCTGCACGAAATGGCCGCCGAGGCGGGCTGGGCCGCGCACAGGCGAACCGGGGCCAAAGCCTTCGCCCACGCCGCTGATTGCAAGCGGCCGTTCGAGATTCACCGGATCGCCGGGATTTTTTTCGCGGAGCGCGGTGCGGCGCAGAGTTTCGCCGGAAAGATCGGCGGCGAAGCGCTCTTCGCTTACATCGACAACGGTGAGACAGCAGCCGTTGACGGCGATGCTATCGCCCAGCACGATTTCGCGGGCGATATCGGCGGCGCCGGCGAAATTCACCCACAGAGAGCCGCCGTCGTCCTTGCGGTCGAGCGCTTCAATCTTTCCGACGTGCTCGATGATTCCCGTAAACATCGTTGAGATAGCCTTCCACGACAAAGTCCGGGCCGCACGTATAGACACGCAGATTGCGCAGCGCGGGCGATTTGGCGAACCAACCGGAAGAAACAACCGCCATCGGAACGCCGCCAGTCCCCATGATCTTAGGAGCATAGAAGAGGATCAGTTTGTCCACAAGGCCGGCTTCGAGAGCCGCGCCATTGAGTTGCGCGCCGGCTTCGAGGATCAGGCTAAGGATTTGGCGATTGCCGAGATCGCGAAGGACCGTTTGCAAATCGACGCGGCCACGGCGGGCGGGCACGCGGACGACGTCGACTCCGACGCGCTCCAAGGCGCGCGCTTTCGGCGCATCGGGCGGCAGAGCCGTGTAGACGACCAGATCGCCGTGCGCGGATTTTACGAGGTTGGATTGGAGCGGCAGGCGCAGCCGAGAATCAACGATGGCGCGCAGCAGGGGACGACGACGCGGCTTGCCGCTGCGGTCGGTCATGCGCGGGTTATCGACGAGGACGGTGCCGATGCCGGTGAGCAGCGCGTCCGAATTATGGCGCAAGCGCTGAACTGCCTGGCGCGATTTTTCGCCAGTGATCCACGTGGTGATGCCTTTGCGCGAGGCGATGCGACCGTCGAGCGTGAGAGCGGTTTTGAGGGTAACGAAGGGCAGGCCGGTGCGGATCCATTTGGCGAAGCCTTCGTTGAGGCGTCGCGCCTCCATCTCGCAGACGCCGTCGTGCACTTCAATTCCGGAGCGGCGGAGTTGCGCGAGGCCGCGTCCGGCAACGCCGGGATTGGGGTCGCGCATCGCGGTGACGACGCGCCTCACGCCCGCTTCGATGATAGCGTTCGTGCATGGGCCGGTGCGGCCAGTGGTGCAGCACGGCTCGAGGGTGACGTAGAGCGTCGAGCCGCGCGCTTTCGCGCCAGCTTTTTTCAGCGCGACGATTTCAGCATGATCGCGGCGGTCATATTGATGGAAGCCTTCGCCGATTGCGCGATCATTTTTCACTAGAACAGCACCGACGGTGGGATTGGGATGCGCGAGGGCAGCGCCGCGCGATGCGAGCGCGAGAGCGCGCGCCATCCACTGCGCGTCGTCTGCGTCCTGCCTGGTCTCGCTAGCCGAAGAGCGAGTTGACATAGGTTTGGGCGTCGAAGGGGACGAGGTCGTCAATTTGCTCGCCGGTACCGACGAAGCGAATGGGCAAATTCAACTCGCGCGCGATGGCGATGACGATGCCGCCCTTGGCGGTGCCGTCGAGTTTGGTGAGGACGATGCCGGTGACGCCGGCGTGGCTCCAGAATTCGCGAGCTTGATTGAGGCCGTTCTGCCCGGTGGTGGCGTCGAGGACAAGAAGCACGTCATGAGGGGCGCCGGAAATCACTTTCGAAGCGGTGCGCTTCATTTTGTCGAGCTCGGCCATGAGATTTGATTTGGTGTGCAGGCGGCCGGCGGTATCGACGACGACGACATCAACAGCGCGGGAGCGCGCGGCGGAGAGCGCGTCGAAAACGACGGCGGAGGGGTCGGCACCGGATTTTTGCTTCACAACATCGACTCCGGCGCGACGGCCCCAGACTTCGAGCTGTTCGATTGCGGCGGCGCGAAAGGTGTCCGCGGCGCAGAGCAGCACGCTCGCGCCTTCTTTTTTCAGGCGATTGGCGAGCTTGCCGATGGTGGTGGTCTTGCCGGTGCCATTGACACCCACGACGAAGAGCACGCGCGGAGCGGCGGTGGAAGTGTCCGGAACTTGGCCATTGCTGCTCGTGGGAGCGGACACGATGTTGATGAGTTCCTGCTTCAATGCCTGTTTGAGCGCGGCGGCTTCGGCGAGTTTGTGCTCATTGACTTGCTGACGGAGCGCGGCGAGCACTTCTTTTGTGGTGCGCACGCCAATATCGGCGCTCAGGAGGGCCGTTTCAAGCTGTTTCAGAAGTTCGGGATCGACGGGGCGGTCACCGGTGAGGAGTTGTTCAACGCGGGCGGCCAGTTCGGTGCGTGTCTTGGCGACGGACGTTTTCAGCCGTTCAAGGAGCGTGGGTTCGGGTTTTCCGAATAGCGAGATCATAACTGGCCAGCGCGCGACGCCGCGAGGACCCCCATTTCAGGAGCGCGAAAAGGCTCCGGTTGAATGATCATTCTAGCAGACGGGGTCGAGAGGGCGGCAAGCGCCGCATCGGCGCGCAAAATCGGTGATAGAATCCCGGCACTTCATCGAACGAGGGAATCGTGCGAAAACTCTGGCTTGTTTTTCTGTTGATGCTGCCGGGAATGGCACTGGCGCAGCAGCCCCAGGACTTCTCGAAGGTTGAAGTTAAAATCGCGAAAATTGCGGGAAACGTTTACCTGCTGCAAGGCGCAGGCGGGAACATCGCCGCATCGATTGGCGACGACGGGATTTTGCTGGTCGATACGGAGTACGCGCCGCTGGGCGAGAAAATTCTGGCGGCGCTGCATTCCGTGGCGCCGGATGAAAAGGTGAAGTACGTGATCAACACGCACTATCACACCGACCACACCGGCGGAAATGTGTTTTGGGGATCGCGCGGGGCGGTCATTATCGCGCAGACGAATTTGCGGAAGCGGCTGGCCGATGGCGGAGTGGGAGGAACGCGTGACGTGAAATTTCAGCAGAAGCCGGCGCCAGCAGCCGCGCTGCCGGCGATCACCTATCACGATCAGATGGCGATTTATTTCAATGGAGAGGAAATTCGCATTACGCATTTTCCGGCGGCGCATACGGACGGAGATTCGGTGGTGTACTTCACGAGGAGCAATGTAGTGCATATGGGCGATATTTTCGTCCGCTACGGATTGCCATTTAGCGATATTCGCGGCGGAGGCAGCATTCAAGGGATGATCGCCGCGTGCGATAAGGTTGCGGACACGCTTCCAGCGGATGTGAAAGTGATTCCGGGGCACGGCGATCTGGCCAACATGGACGACGTTCGCGCGTACACGAAAATGCTGAACGACACGATGGCCGTGGCGCGAAAAGCGCTCGCGAAACACAAAACGCTCGAACAGATGAAGCAGGAAAACATACTGGCGCCATGGGCCAATGAGGCACGCGGATTCGTGAAGGCGGATACGTTTATCGATGAGCTCTATTATTCTCTGACGGGGCCGAACGCGAAGGCGTTAAAGGCGGACTGAGCTGCGCGCGATCGGCAACATCGGAAAGCAAAATTTTGCGGGATTAAACTTCGACGAGAGCGGCAGTGAGGTGGATGCGGCCGGATTGGATTGCAGATTCGAGGGCCGCAACGACTTTCGCGTCGAATTTCGTGACGGCAAGCGAGCGGATGCGATCCAGCGCGTAATCGACGTCCATGGCTGACTGATAGGGTCGATTCGTGGTAATGGCGTCGAAGGTATCCGCGACGGCGATGATGCGCGCCATCAGGGGAATTTGCTCACCCTGCAAGCCGTAGGGGTAGCCGCCGCCGTCCATCCGCTCGTGATGCAACTCGATGCCGGGCAAGACATCGCGAAGTTGAGCGACGGGGCGCATGATGTTGGCGCCTTTCACGGTGTGCTGCTTCATCAGATCGAATTCCTCATCGGTCAGCTTGCCGGGCTTTTTCAGCACGCGGTCGTCCACGCCAATCTTTCCGACGTCGTGAAGCAGCGCCGAGATACGCAGGCGGTCGAGTTCGTCGGCGTTGAGGCCCAGGCCCTCGCCGATGATCGTGGAGTATTTCGCGACGCGGCCAGAGTGACCCCGCGTGTACGGATCCTTTTCGTCGATGGCCGCGGCAAGCATGCGGATGGAGCCCAGGAACAACGCGCGATTTTCCGCGGCCGCCTGCTTGAGCTTGTCGATGTACTCTTCGATATGGCCGGCCATGCTGTTGAAGGTTTCGGCCAGCTCGCTGATTTCAGCGGCGCCGCGGACCTCGGCGCGTTCGTGGAATTCGGCGCGGCTGATGGCGCGGGTGGATTGCACCAGGCCCTGAATCGGGCGGGTGATGCCGAGGGCGAAGAGATATCCGAAAATCAGGGCCACGCACATGGCGCCAACCACGAAACGCAGCGCTTCCGCGGTAAGCTCATCCACACCGGCATCCATGCGCGCGTCATCGAGGCTGCGTTGCGCGATGACGGCCCAGCGGAGCTCGGGGATGGTGCTGTAGGTCCCGATCATTTCGATCAGATGCCGTCCATTTGGGCTTTTCAGCGAGAAATTCGTCGTTTGGGTTGCGCGCAGGTCCTGCGGAAGTTCCGTCACTTGCTTCACCAGCGGGGAATTCGCGGATGCGTCACTTCCAGGAACAAGATCGCGCGTGGGGTACACCACTACATGGCCGCGAATATCGACAATAAACACGGTGCGGTCGCGAACGCTGGCATCGAGTAACCGCGCCTGCAAACGGTCAAGAGATACGACCGCGGCAAGCATACCGGAAAAATGGCCGTCGGACAGCAGCGGAACGGACATGACAAGCGCCGCATGATTGCTGGGCCCGAGCGCCAGAGGGTCGCTGACGGAATCGAAACCCTGAATGCTTGACGTAAAAGCACGGCGTAGATCGGCCTCCACGAACGGATCGCTATCGACGCTAGAGTTTCCGGACGAAGCGGATTCGCCCTTGGCGTCCTTGTTGACAGCGGTGACGTAGAGAATGCTGGGATTGTTTTCGACGAAATCCTGCAACAAGCGCGAGATTTGCGGGCCGTGCGATGGGTCGTCCACGTCGCCAATCCAGCCGGCGAGCGCCAAAACCTGGCGCTGACCGAGCAACTGTTCGCGCAAGCTTTGCTCAAACTGAAGGGTCTCGCTGGCAAGCGAACGCGTGATCTCGCTCTGCTGCACCCGCTCGGTGTCTTGGAGCTTTTCCTCGCTGAGCCGCAAAACCTGGCGGTGATAGAGCCAGAGCGGGGCCACGCTGACGATCAGGAGCGCGCCCAGCACGATCCAGATGATGCGCAGGCGACGCGGCGCTGCTTGCCGATCCCGGCTGCCGGAACCGCCGGACGCGAGAGACGGAGTGGACATAGATAGCCGCTAAAAGCGTAACGAGACGGTGCGTTGGGGACAACGGGACTAAGGTACTAGCGTTGTTCGATAGGACACCGGGAAAGCCGGCAAATCAAAGCGGGTGATTCAGTTAGGAACTGAGGCGCCTGGGACTAGCGACGAAACGTGAGCCGATTTTCTGTGCCGGCCACGAGCCGCCGGACGTTGCCGCTGTGCTTGACCAACACCAGCAGCGACACGAAGATCGTGCCATAGGTCACGTATTCCGGCGGCGCATGGCGGGGAGCGTAAAAAAGGTAAATGAGGATGGGCAAAGCCGCGGCTGACGCCATTGAGCCGAGCGAAGAATATCGCCAGAAACCGACTACCAGAATCCAGATCAGCACGGCAGCGACGACGGCGAACCAGCTGATGGGAATGAACGAGCCGAGCATGGTTGCCACGCCTTTGCCGCCTTTGAATCGCAGCCAGATAGGGAAAACGTGGCCGATTACGCTGGCGACGGCGGCGAAAATCATCCAGCGAGCGCCAGTGCTGCCGTGAGACCAATGCGCGGCGATCCAGACGGCCAAGTAGCCTTTTCCCGCATCGCAGATCAACGTCAAAATACCGGCGAAGGGACCCGCGGTGCGCGCGACGTTGGCCGCGCCGATATTGCCGCTGCCCGAGGAGCGGACGTCCGGGGCGCCGAGCAGCTTCGCGATCAAAACTCCAAAGGGAATCGATCCGAGGAGGTAGGCGACCAAGGGAATCGGCCAGTGAGGGTTCACGCGGCCGCCTTCACGAACGAGTAGGTTTCAAGCTTTGTGTACTGCGCTCCGGAAGGTTTCAGCTTACTTTCGAAGAGATAAAATCGGTTTTCGCGAGCCGCGCCGAAATCCCGTGATTTCAATTCTTCGGCTTGGCGCGCGAGCGCGTCGAGGGGGCGGGGCGGTTCGATGCGGGCGAGCGTGAGGTGGGGTACGAAAGCGCGATTTTCCCGGGGTATTCCGAGCGGCTCTAAGGCGCGGTCGATTTCCGCGGCGATTTGGGCGAGATTCCGAGAAGCCTCGACGCCACACCAGACGACGCGGGGACGGCGTTCATTGGGGAAAAATCCGACGCCGCGGAAATGCAACTGGACCGGCTCGTTGGAGTGGATGGTGGCTAGAGCGGCGCGCAATTCGCCGAGCTTCCGCAAATCACCGTCCGCGATGGCGTGGCCGATGAATTTCAGGGTCAAATGCATCGATTCCGGACGCACCCAGCGCGCGCCGGGGCATTTCGGCTTGAGGCGCTCGATCAATTCCGCCAGCGAATGCCGCACGTCTTCGGGCAAATCGAGCGCCACGAAAAGGCGCACAGTTTAGCTCCTTCCGATGGCCGGAAATAGAAAGTGGCGGCGCACCATATCGAGCGCATTGAGAGCGGCAAAATTGCGAATGCGCTCACGGTCGCCGGGAAACTGAAATCTTCGCTCGCGCGCAGAGCGCTCGTCGGCGATCCCGATGTACACCAGGCCCACGGGTTTATCCGCCGAGCCGCCGGTGGGGCCGGCGACGCCAGTAATGCCGAGGCCGATGGTGGCACCGGTCCGTTTGCGAATGCCTTCGGCGAGCGCAATGGCGACTTCCGGACTAACCGCGCCTTTCGAGGCAATCATTTCGGCCGGAACACCGGCGAGACTGGTTTTGAGTTCATTGCTATAGCAGACCACGCCGCCCAGGAAGTAGGCGGAGCTTCCCGAAAGCGTGGTGATGCGTTCGGCGAGCAGGCCGCCGGTGCAGCTTTCGGCGACGGCGATGGTCGCGCGGTTCTCGGTCAAAAGTCGCGCCACAATTTCTTCCATGGTTTCGCCGCGCGTGGAATACAGATTTTCTCCGAGCGCCAGAGCCATGCGGCTGACCATTTCGTCGAGAGTTTTCTCGGCTTTTGCGGCGTCACTCGACCAGATGCTCGGATGCAGCTCGATGCCGCGAGCCGTGGCGAGAATGGTGGTGTCCGTTTCGGGATACGCAGAGTACAGCGGCGAGACGCGCTGCTCGACGTCGGATTCGAAAAGGCCGCTGATGCGCAAATCCCGGGTGAAAAGCCGCTCGCGAATCGCGAGGCGCGAAAGCCGCGGCTTTACTTCGACTTCCATGAGAGCGCGGAGTTCGTGTGGAACGCCGGGAAGCAGCACTATGATGTGACCCTTGGTTTCAATCCACTGGCCGGGCGCGGTCCCTTTGGGATTCGGCAAGACGGTGGCGCCTTCGATCACCATCGCCTGGCGCGCGTTGATTTCCGGCATGGAACGGCCGAAGCGGCGGAAGCGTTCACGGATTCTTTCGAGGATACCTTCGTCACAATAAAGCTTGCGGCCGAGCAAATCGGCGACGGTTTGGCGGGTGCGGTCGTCGTCGGTGGGGCCGAGTCCGCCGCAGGAGACAACCAGATCGGCGCGATCAAGCGCGTGGCGGAAAGAGGAGTGCATTTCGTCCGGGGTATCGCCGACGACGGCTTTGTGCACGACGCGCACGCCGACGCTATTGAGTTCGGAGGTGAGATAGAGGGAGTTGGTATCCAGACGATAGGGCGTGAGCAGTTCCGAGCCCACTGCAATTATTTCCGCTTTCATCCGGAGCTAGCCCGCCACGGGCAAGCCCTCGACATCCCAGTCGATGGAGAAGAGGGCGCTGTTGGTGGTGATGAAGGCGCGATGAGAAGGGAGCAGCGCAAGGCCGACGATATTCGAGCCGCTCACGACGAGTTCGGCTTCGGCTTGGGGAGTAAGCCGCACGATTCCGCGGCGGCCAGCGAGCGAACCCGCGACGTACAAGTTTCCAGCGCGATCGAAAGCCATGCCTTGCGGCCGGCCCAAACCGCGAAAGAAGACGCTGACTTCGCCGGCGGGACTGATGCGATAGACGCGATCGTAGCTGGAAGTGGTCGGGCCGGTGACGAAGAGTTCTCCAGCAGGACTGAACGCCAGATGGTAAGCGGAAATAGAGGGCTCGAGAGTGGCGAATACGAAAATCTCGCGGTTCGCGCCGATCTTGAAAATGGTGCCGCTGCGATCTCCGACGTAAAGATTGCCGGTTTTATCGAAGGCGAGGCCGGTGGCGATGCCCATGCCTTCGACCCATTGCATGGAACGGCCGTCGTGAGAAACGCGGTGGATGGTGCCGTCGTTGCGGCAGGAAACGTACAGGTATCCTTCGCGGTCGATGGCGAGCCCGGTGGGATTCATCAAATCGGTGATGAAAGGCTTTACGGTGAAATTGGAAGTCACCTTGTAGAGCGAGACGGGAACCTTCTGGCCGCGCTGGCCGCTGAAAGTGACGTAGATGTTGCCTTCGGCGTCGACGGCGGGATTGGCGACCGGATGCAAATTATCGACAATCTGGCGGCCGAGAGAGAGCGGGAATGGTGAACTTTCCACGGTTCCCAAGCAAACGCGAACGGCGCCGCCGGAGGCGCCCTCGGGCACGCGCGCAATCAGCAGGTTTTCGGAGGCGAGCATGAGGCTGCCCTCGGCCGGGCCGAAGTGCACGTGTGGACGAACGTGATTGCGCGAGCTAAAGCCCGAGCCGTGAATGAAGAGTTCACCGCCCGGCAGGGCCGCGGCAGGCCTGACGCTTTCGATTTTGGGTGCTGTGGACATTTTAAGTTCTGGCTTAGTCATAGGCGAAGGCCGTGAGGCGCGCACCTGGCCGGACCTAAATCATCCGGGCACAGATTACGATGGAATGGTGCGCTCGCCAAATCGGCGGTGACGTGTGCTAAATCTCGTGCGATCACAAGAGGAAACCTCGAAGGGCCCAGAGGCAGAGCCCGGCGTAAATCCCCGCGATCCAGTCGTCCGCCATGATGCCCCACCCGCCGCGCAACGATTCCGATTGCTGCGCGGGAAAGGGTTTCCAAATATCAAATGCCCGGAAAAGTATAAAACCCAGCAGGAGATATTTCCAGTTGAGCGGGGATTGGTAAGTAATGAAGCCGAGCCCGCGCGGCGCCCAGGAATAGGTCTCAGGCCGCCACCAAAAGGGAATGGCGGAACCGAGCAGCAGGGCGAGGTGCTGGCCGGAGACTTCGTCGATTACTACGCGCTGGGGATCTTTCTGCTGCCAATGCCGCGCGGCGCGCGCCGAAACGACTACGCCAAGAAACGACACGAACGCAGCGATCGTGAGTTGGATGACGAGCAGCGGATCGATCAAAGCTCCACCGATTTCGAAAGCTTGCATCCCAGACATGCCCGCTGCGTTGAGCAACTGAAACGGCACTAACGCGAGGACGATCCCGGCTATGGATCCAAATGTGCCGGGCGCGGCGGGAACATAGCCGAGGCCGAAAGCGGTGGCCAGAAAGACGGCGATGCGCGGCTTTTTCACGTTAGCGACGGAACCAGCCGAGATCGATGGCGAGGTTTCGCGCGGGGAAGAGTGAGCCGCCGAGTTCACTGGCGATGACCTCGCGCGTGGTCTCCGGGGCTGGGTTGTTCGCCGTGCTCGCGAGCTGAATCAGGCGCATCGCGGTGCTCATCTTCGAACTCGGATTCGTCGAATGCAGGCGAACTAATTCTGTATTTTTCGCTAGCCCAATTGCCCAGATCGAGCAGGCGACAGCGTTCACTGCAAAACGGAAATTCGGAGGTTTTTTCGGAATCCGTCGGCTTGCGGCAGATTGGGCAGCGGGCGTTCATGTCGGATTACCTTGCGCCGAGAATCGGGAACAGATCTTGCGATGATGTTTGGCGGCTGATTGCAGGCGGAGCAGAAAATTCGACCACTCGGGCCACAAGATCGTAATCACTGGATTCAATGACTTCGATGGTTGCCAGAGTGCCGGGCGGGGGCAGGGCGGCAGCGTCGGAAACCCCCTCGAATTCGGTGACGTACACCTTGCCATCGATATCCGGCGCCATGCCCTCAAGCCGCGCTTCCCAGACGAGATCGGTGTCTTTCGAGGGACCTTCAATCATCGCCTGCAGACGCTGACCGACGCGGCCACGCAGTTTACGCGCGCTGATTTTTTTCTGGATGGACATGAGCGTCTCGCGGCGGCGGGCGATGGTCTCCGGGTCGACTTTCTTTTCGTGAGAATAGCTGGCGGCTTTGTCTTCATCGGAGTAGGAAAAGACGCCCATCCAATCGAATTCAGCGGCGCGGACGAATTGGCAAAGCTCGCGGAAATTTTGTTCGGTTTCGCCGGGGAAGCCGACGATGAAGGACGTGCGGATGGAGACGCCGGGAATCGCGCGGCGGATTTTTTCGAGCATTTTCAGGAATGCGTCGGCGTTCGAGCCGCGTTTCATGCGCGCGAGAACGCTGCGGCTGGCGTGCTGCAGCGGGATATCGAGATATTTGACCAGGCGCGGGTGCCCGGCGATAGTGTCGAGCAATTTGGGTGTGATGCGATTGGGGTAGCAGTAGAGGAAGCGGACCCAGTTGAGATTTTCGATCCGCGCCAGGCGAGCGAGCAGAGTTGGAAGACCATCGCGCAGGCCGAGATCTTCGCCATAGTAGGTCGTGTCCTGCCCGATCAGGCAGATTTCGCGAACTCCAGCGGCAGCGAGATTTTCCGCCTCACGGATCACGGACTCAAAGCGGCGGCTGCGGAATTTGCCACGCAACTGCGGGATGACGCAGAAAGTGCAGGGATGGTCGCAGCCTTCGTTGATTTTGATATAGGCGGAGTGGGGAGGCGTGGAGAGGATGCGCGGCGTGAGGTCGTGGTAAAGGTACGTCGGCAATTCCGCCGTGCAATCTCCATCCGCGTTTCGCTCACCCTGGCAGGCGGCGAGGATTTTTTCGATTTCGCCGGTGCCGATGACCGCATCGACTTCGGGAATCTGTCGCTGGATTTCGTTGCGATAGCGTTCGACTAGGCAGCCGGCGACAATCAATTTTTGCGCGCGGCCGAATTTTTTGTACTCGGCCATTTCGAGTATCGAATTGACGGACTCTTGTTGCGCGGGAGCGATGAAGCTGCAGGTATTGACGACGAGCACGTCGGCCTCGGCGGCGCGCGGCGTGAGTTCGTAGCCCGCGCGGGCGAGGATGCCCATCATCACCTCGCTATCGACGAGGTTTTTCGGGCAACCGAGGCTGACGAAACCGACTTTGGGCATTTTAAAGGCCGCCGGGTGACACGCGCAACCCATGCGGCTAATTAACAGGCTGGCATAGTGCGGTTGAGAGTTCAAGGCCAACCGATACAAGGCCAGAACAGCCTGAGCGCAGCAGGCGCGGGGGTTATCGCGAAAAGCGCTTCCGAGAGCGGAGGAGGTTGCGGATGGAACGGAGCAAGGAGGACATTTGCTCGGCGGGGGCCGCATGGCCGCCGAAGCGGGTGGATAGATACAGTTGGGTCATCTGGGCGACCGGAGCAGCAAATTCCGGCGAAGGAATGGCGGAGGCGAATTCGAGAGCTGTTTGCGAAGGAGATTTTTTCCAGCCGCGCTTTTCGAGCAGGCGGAGCATTTCGGAGTATTCGAGAGCAGCAAGGCTGGCGGTGACATCACCGCTATGCGCGCGGAGGCGCCAGCGGGCCACGAGGTAGCAGATCAGCGCGCGACCACGGAGCGCGAGAAGCAGCGCGACTAGAAAGACCAGCAGCAAAGGCAAAAAATAGGGGGAAGCTTCGGTGCGGCGGTCGAGGGCGAAGATGGCTCGCAAAGCGGCTTGCTGGCCGCGCTGATAAAGATCGCGGGCGCGGACGCTCCAACTGCGTGAAGCGGCATGCATATGCATGCCAAGAAGCATCTGGTGAGAAAAGTCGTAGTTCACCACCCACTCGCCCCAGTTGTACTGAAACCAATCCCAATAGAGGCCCAGGCGATCGAAAAGGCCGCTGGGTGTTTCGTTGCCGGCCGGCGTGGGATCGAACGTCAGCCAGCCGTAGCCGGGAAAATAGACTTCGACCCAGGCGTGGGCGTCACTGGCGCGAACGATGTAATCGCCAGCGATATCGTTGTACTCGCCGGGAGCGAAGCCGGTAACGTAGCGGGCAGGAATTCCGAGAGTGCGGAGCATGACGGTCATCGCGGTGGCGAAATATTCGCAGTGGCCGGCGCGACGCACGAACAGGAAATTGGCCAAAGGATCGGCGGGAACAGGGCCCTGGAGGTTCAGGGTGTAGCGATAATGGCTATCGAGGTAGCGCGAAATCGCGGTGACGCGGTCGTATTCATTGCGCGCCCGCGCACTGGCGTCCTGGGCGAGCTTGGGAATTCGAGGATCGAGCCGGCGGGGCAGTTGGAGATATACGTCCCGAATTGCCTGCGGAAAATCGGGCGAAGCATCGCGCAACTCGGCAGGAGCGACGACGGGCAGCAGAGAAAGCGCGTCGTAGCGGGTGGTTACGGCGTTGTGGGCGGGATTGAAGATCGACCCGGTTGCGTCGCGCAACAGGAAGCCAGTCGGGAAAAATGAGCCCGGCCGGCGGACGACGTTGGCAAAGCGGCCGCGAAGGTCGGCTATTCGGGGAGCGACGAAGAGGGCGTCGGTGGACGTCGGCTCCATCAATACCGTATAGCGGAGAGCGAGGAGTTGCCCGCCACGGAGTTGGGCGGGAGAGAATTTGTATTCGTCGAAGGGGCCAGCGGGGATGACGTCGCGGGGGCGCGGCGGAGTGTACCAGCGTTTGCCGTCGAAGTTGGTGAGGATAATGCCCCGCCAATGGACGTCGCGCGCGCGAGCGGGATCGCCGTCCACATGGATACGCATCACGACGGAGGTGTTCTGCTGGATTTGACCGATCTCGCCGAGGGTCACGTCATCACTGAAGCCGGTCATCAGAGTGGGGCGTAAGTTGAATGTGCTGAGATAGCCCGTGGTGAAGCGCGGGATGAGAAAGAACAAAAGGCCGCCCAGAGCGAGAGCGCTGATGGCCACCAAAATGGAGGTGACAAAGAGGACGCGGTTCAGGCGTTGCGCGGGTGGCGACTGGAAGTCCATGGCGGAGGAGACGGCGCCTACTGCGCTGCGCCGCATTTCCAGAGCGACGAAGGTGGAGACGGTGAGCACCAGGAAGATGGCCAAGGCTGCCAGGAACTCTGTGCCGACGGTGAGAATGGCTGATGCCAGCATGCACGCGATGGCCAGCAGAGAAAGAAAAGCGTTGTCGCGGTTGCTGCGCGCAGAGCAGAGGCGCACGAGAGTGGCGAATAAAAGCAAATGAATGGTGGCAAGCAGGGCTGCGTACATGAGCGGATTGGGAGCATCCGAAGCCATGCCGCGCGAGAGCACCCAAAGATCGAACGGAAAGAAAAGGAAGTAGGCAAGGACGAGCGCCGTAGCGACGCGAGCACTGATTTCCGGCCCGCGCCCGCGCCAGAGGCGAATTGCTTTGTAGAAAAGCACGAATGGCGGGACGAATGTGGAGAGGGGGTCGAGCTTGCCCGTGGAGACGACTGCTGTCACGCCGGTGGCGACCAGCAGGAAAAGCGATGTCTCGAAGTATCGCTGCACCACGGGAAGCGGCGCAACGTCCGTCCGGAGCGCGGTTGGAGCCGAGGAAGCCATGGCTATTCGATCCTAGCATCATGGCGAGACAGGGCGGCGGCGGACAGCGAGAGCGGCAGCGAATCGGCTAATGAGGGATTTGGGGCATTGCCGTGCCACATGCTGCTGCGATTTTGCGGGTCGCGCTGGAAATCGGGAGACGATAAACCTGATCGAGCGGCAGCACGCGGGAACGAGGCAGCTTGGGCAAGCGCGGGAGTTGCATCAGGAACGGAAGGAGGGTGATGTTGCGAAAGGTGACGCCATGGCGCGCGGTCGGCAGGGCTCTGAGGGAGCCGGGAGCACCGTCGAGATCTAAGGTGGCGCGAAGGTGGTTTGCGAGTTCGACGCGGGGATGGCGCGAGACTTCGACGGCGGGGAATTGCCACATGCGGGAGAAGAGCGCGTGGTCGTGGGCGCCGGGATCGCGGACGAGGAGTGTACGGCCGCGAGGATCGCGGAGGATGGCGGCGGCGATACGGACGCGAATGACCTTGAGTTTGCGGCGGGGAACGGGAATTTTTCGCGTGAGATTGCGAGCGCGAGCGCGGCAATGCGTTGCAATCGGACATTCGGCGCAACGAGGATTTTGCGGCGCGCAGACGGTTTCGCCGAGCTCCATGAGCGCCTGGTTCCAGTCGCCCGGCGTGGCGTGGGAGAGCAAGCGATCAGCGGTGGCGGTGAGTTGCCGCCAGCGGCGCGGAATGCGCAGGTCACCGCGAATTGCGAAGACGCGGGCGAGGACGCGGGCGACGTTGCCGTCGAGGACGGCGAGGGGAACGTCGTACGCGATGCTCAGAACGGCAGCAGCGGTGTAGCGCCCAATTCCGGGCAAAGCGAGTGCGGCATCGAGGGAGCGGGGAAATTCGCCTCCATGGTGTGCGACAATCTGGCGAGCGGCTGCGTGGAGGTTTCGCGCGCGGCTGTAATAGCCGAGGCCCGACCAAAGGCGCAGAACTTCGTGTTGCGGCGCACGGGCGAGCGCGGCGACATCCGGAAATTTTTCGAGGAATCTTTGGTAGTAGGGCAAGACGGCGGCGATGCGCGTCTGCTGGAGCATGATTTCAGAGAGCCAGATACGGTAGGGGTCGCGCGGTTCGTTCGGGCGCGCCCGCCAGGGCAGCGCGCGCCGGTGCTGACGGTACCAGGAAAGAAGTGCGCGCTGGAAATTTGGGAGGTCGCGCGGCGAGAGGGGATATTTCATGCGGCGGTATTCTCGCATGAAAAACGGGCTTGGTTGTGGATTCCCATTTTTCTCTGCCGCGCAGATTCTTCGTAACACGTTCCACACGTGACCAAGCGGCGGCAACGCTGCCGCACTCCAGATGGTCCGGTGGCGTCGCTATAGCTGGTCGATGAAGAGAAAGTAGGAGGAGGACCAGAGCGACGTGGGAATGGTGCGTTGGGGGCGGGCGGTGAAAACGATTTTGAAGATTTCGTTTTGGGCGGCGAAAGTGTCCAGAAACGCGCAGCCCGGAGCGGCGGAAAGCGAGCCGGTGATCGGTTGGACGAGCGCGAGTTCGCGGAGCGCGTCATATATGATTTCGGCGGCGGGCGCGAGCGGCGTGGAAAAAGTGGGCGTGCGAAATTGCAGGACGGCGCCAAGTTCGTAGAAGTGCCAGGCGATGCAGGCGGCGAGCGAGACGGCGCGCTCGAACCGTTCGGGGAATTCCGCGGCGGAGGGCGAGCCGGCGGCGCGCGACGGGTCGAAGAACGGGTCGAGGACGAGCATGAGCCGGCGTTCGTCCTCGCGCGCGAATTCGCGGACCATCAGGCGGCCGGATTTCGCGGAAACTTTCCAATCGACGAACCGCGCGCTATCGGCGGGCTGGTAGTTGCGAATGGAATGCAATTCGTGGCCACGCCCGCGGAAATAGCTGGCGATTTCGCCACTGAGCAGCGGGAGGACTTCGTAGAACTGATCGGTGGGCTCGACGCGCGGATAGACAGTGATGGAAATATCGGAAGAGACGCGGCGCGTCTTTTCGAAAAAGCCGAACGGGAAACGGGTGCGGACGCCAAAGGCGTCCTGTCGATAGACGCCGCGGCGCGCGAAGCGAAGTTCGACCTTTTGCAGCGCGGAGCTGCGACGAGCGAGGTACGGAAAAAACACAGGACGCGTGAGGACGCTGTTTCCTTCCGCGACATCATTCTGGTTTTTGGCGGACTCGCCCACGACGCGCAGCGAGAATGAAGGCCAAAAGAGCTTTTCGTTGCGCAGCTCGATTTCGGCAAGGACGGGCTGCCCCGCGAAGATGTGCTCGGGCAGATCGAGTTTCAGGCTGACACCAGTGAGCACGACGCGAGAAAGTACTCCGGAAATCAGAATGCCGGCGAGCGAGCACGCGAGGATCAAGAACAGCAGATTATTGCCGGTGTTTACGGCCGCAAGAACGAGAACAAGAACGGCACCGAGGTAAATCATGCCGTCGCGCGTGAGGCGGTAATCGATTTGGTACACAATCCAGCGAAGGCTGGTGCGTTTGGCCATTGCTGGAACGATGGTGACGGCAACCCACGCCGCGAGTCCAAGCGCGATGACGGTAGTGACGGCGGCTAAGGCGACACGACCCTGCTGCGCGGCCGCTGCCGACAGCAGCGCGACGGCCATGGCCACCGAGAGCACCACGAGCGCGACCATGAAATTGCCCCAGGCGGAGCGTTCGCGCGGACGCAGAAAGCGCATGAATCCCGTGGCGCGCTTTGGCGAGATGGCGACGGAGTTCACGAGACCCTCTGGCGAGAACTCAACCGGCGACATTCCCAGCGGAAAAGCATCGCTTAAACGGGGACGCGAGTGGAGTCGATGATTTCGCGGAGGATGGCTTCGGCCTGCTCGGAGCGTTTTTGGGTGGAGACGTAGCGCGAACTGACGACCACGCGGTGCGCGAAGACAGGAATAATCAGGCGCTTGAAGTCGTCGGGCAAGCAATAATCACGGCCTTCAAGGAAGGCGCGGGCCTGCGCGGCGCGATGCAGCATGACGGCGCCGCGAGGGCTGACGCCGAGGCTCAGGTGCTCGCTCTGCCGGGTGCGCTCGACGATTTCCAGGGCGTAATCGAGCAGGCTATCGTCGCATTTCACTTCCGCGGCGATCTGCTGGGCGGCTACGACGTCGGGAGCGTCCATAGTGGCAACAATCTGATCGACGGCGGCAGCGCCGGAATTATTGCGAATGATCTCCTTTTCGCTGGCTCGAGCGGGATAACCCATCCGGACGCGCATGAGAAAACGATCGAGCTGCGATTCGGGTAGCGGATAGGTGCCATGATGCTCGATGGGATTTTGCGTGGCGAGGACCATGAATGGTTTCGGCAAGGGATGCGTATGGTTGTCGACGGTGACCTGTGATTCACTCATGGCTTCGAGCAGCGCGGATTGCGTTTTGGGGGTGGTGCGGTTGATTTCGTCGGCCACGATGACGTTGGCGAAGATTGGGCCGGGCTTGAATTCGAATTCCTGCGTGGCGGGATTATAAACACTTACGCCGATCACATCGCTGGGCAGCAGGTCTGAAGTGAACTGAATACGCTGAAATGAACAGTGGAACGAGCGCGCGAGAGCTTGCGCGAGCGTGGTCTTGCCAACGCCCGGAACATCTTCAACCAGCAGATGGCCGCGCGCTAGGAGCGCGACCAGGGCAAGCTGGATAACATCCTCCTTGCCCTTAACGACGCGGGCGATGGAGCGCTGCAGGTCCGCGAATTGGCTGCTGATGGAGCGAATGGCCGAATTGGTGATCGTTTGCAATTCCCTGGACCTTCTGCAAAAATGTTCCGGCTGAGGTTCGAGGCGCGAGCGCTTTGAGCCTCCGAGCCGGTGCAGCGAACCGGCGCCTGCCGCCAGACTTTCGAATCGGGCGATTAGCTCAGTGGTTAGAGCGCTCCCCTCACACGGGAGAGGTCCAAGGTTCAAGTCCTTGATCGCCCACCAAAACTTTAGTCAAACGCGCCATGCTTGACGCGCTGTATGCAATTTGATTCTCCCACGAATGCAAGCGCTGCCGAGGGCCGGATTTGGCCGCGTGTATCCAAAAAGTCCCAAACCGGATTGAGATGCGGTACGTCATAAGGTTGGGCAGCCCGATGAGAGGAACATTTGCGAGCGAGCGGCGGGGACGGATGCGCGGATTCTTGAATCGTGCGGCTTTCATAATCGGGACGATTGGCGCGGGCGCGCTCGCGCTTTTGACTTTCGCAGCGCCCGGCGCTGCGGTGAAAGCAGGAATTAGACACGCCGATGCAGGCGCGCCCACAGGCCGATTGTACTTTCTCGATACGCGCACACGGCAAGTGATGTCCGTTAATACGGATGGCTCGGACGTGAAGAGCGTGGTGGAGACGGCAGGAAGCCCGGACGGCATAGCGATTGATGAATCCGCCGGCCACATTTACTGGACGAATATGGGGACGTTTCGTCCGGCGCCACCCGACTGGCGAGCCGCCGGCCCCACGGGATGGGTGAGGCGGTTCGGACCAGGATCTTTGCAGCGCGCGGATCTGGATGGAAGCAACGTGACGACCATCGTGCCAGCCGGCGAGACATACCGTCCAAAGCAGATGACGATCGATTTGCGTGATGGGAAGCTGTATTGGTCGGACCGGGAAGGAATGCGGGTGATGCGCTCGAATCTGGATGGGTCGGACGTGGAGACGCTGGTCGAAACGGGGAAACGCATTGAGGGGGAGTGGGGCGATCCGAAGAATTATTGCGTGGGGATTGCGCTCGATTTGACACGCAACGAAATGTACTGGACGCAGCGCGGCGACCGTTCGAACGATGGAAGCATCCGGCGCGCGAGCATCAACATTCCCAAAGGCGAGGACCCGGCGCACCGGACGGACATTCAGGTCCTCTTCGATCAAATGCCGGAGCCGGTCGATCTGGCGCTCGACCTGAAGACGCGGACGATGTATTGGACGTCGGATGGCGGCGAAGGACCGGGAGCCGATACGGTGAGCCGCGCGCCAATGGACCCGCCGGCTGGGTACGATCCCGCGCGCCGCACGGATCAGCAGATTCTCGTGAGCGGACTACGCGGAGGGATTGGAATTTCGCTCGATTTGAACCGCGGGAGAATGTACTTCACGGATTTGGGCGGAGACGTTTATAGCGCCAATTTGGACGGGTCGGATGAGAAGACTTTGCTGAGCGAAATAGGCGGGCTGACGGGAATTACCTACGTGGCGTCGAATTAGATTGCGATCTCCGGAAAAAGTGAGTTTGGTCAAAAAGAGCTGCAGAAGGATTCTTCGGCCTCCCAGCGCTCCCGAAGAATGACATCCAGCTTGTTCATCCCAGTCCTTCCGAAGATGTTTGGGCCTTCCAGCAAACTGGTGCGCAATTTCATACAATAGAAGACAGGATGAAAAGCTTTTTGCGTTTTCTGCAGATGCTTGCGCTGGGCGGCTGGACCGGCGCGATCGTGTATTTTGCCGCGGTCGTGACGGTAGGGGCGTTCGCAGTCCTGCCGAATCAGGATTTGGCGGGCGCGATGGTCGGATACACGATTGGCGGCCTGCATGACTTTGGGATCGCCGCGGCCGTGATTTATCTCGTGGCGGCCATCGTTCTGGGGCGTTCGGTCGCGGTGTTTGCGCGCCCGACATCCATCGGCGTAATTCTGATGCTGGGGCTTACGCTCGTTTCGCAGCGCATCGTGATTCCGCGGATGGACGCGCTGCGTGCCCAGATGGGTTCCATCGCCGCCACGGCCGCCTCGAGTCCGCTGCGCGCGCAATTCGATCGCCTGCACGGAATTTCGGTCGATTTGGAAGCGGCGATACTTCTGATTGGGATCGCCGCTCTGTATCTGACGGTCCGCGAAACGATGGCCGTGAAACCCGCCGTGATTGAGATTCCCGTGGAACCGCCGCCCTCAAAGCAGTCAACGTGATTATTTCGCGCGTCTTTTGGCAGCCACTTCGATCTTCACGCGCTTTTTGGTGATTTTGCGCGCGGATTTTCCGGCGTGATCGACGGCGCGCCACATGTACCAGCTCGCGACCGTGCGATAAGGGCGCCAGCGTTCGCCAAATTTCGCCAGGTCTTTCGGCTTGGGAATGGCGCGCTTGCCGTAGGTGAGAGCGAAGCCTTTTTGCACGCCATAGTCATGAATCGGCAGCACGTCCGGACGGCCGAGGCGAAAAATCAGGAACATTTCAACGGTCCAGGCGCCGATGCCGCGAACGGAATCGAGCCGCCTGACCAACTCCTGATCGGACATTTTTTCGGCGTCTTCGAGAGTGGGAACGATCCCTTCGATCGTTTTCGCGGCCAGATCGCGGACGGCGGCGATTTTGGCTTTCGATAGGCCGGCGGCGCGCAGCTTGCGAGTGGAAACGCGCAGCAGTTCTTCGGGCGTCGGGCAGACGCCGTTCGCGCCGAGCGCGCGGATGCGGTCGAAGATTACCTTGGCGGCCTTTCCAGCGATGCTTTGATAGACGACAGCGCGCAGCAGCGATTCGTAAGGGGTCTGCTGAGCCTGCAAATTGAGGGCGAATTGCGGCAACTTTTCGATCAGACGGCCGAGGCGCGGATCGACCTTGCGCAAATGCTCGATCGCGGCGTTATGGTCGAATGGATACGGCGAAGATTGCGGCACGATGGAGGGAAGAATACAGGGATGCGATGCCGCGGACAAGACCGGCAGTCAGGCGGGAGATGGTCGGGGCGCGGCTATGCTAGTATCGAAAACTTATGCAAACAGGAATTATCGGACTGCCGCAGGTTGGAAAGACCAGCTTGTTCCGGATTTTGACGCGGGCGCGCGTGGACGCGCATGGCGCGCCGAACCAGGCGCACGTGGGGATCGCGCGGGTGCCGGACGCGCGGGTGGCCAAGCTCGCGGAGATATTCAAGCCGAAGAAAATCACGTACGCGACGATCGAGTACGTCGATATCGGCGGCATCCAGAAGGATCGCGAGAAAAATGCGGCGTCTCTGGTGCCGCTGCGCGAGGCGGACGCGCTGGCGCACGTGGTGCGTTTGTTTGAAAACCCCGCCGTGCCGCACGAAGGCGGCTCGATTGACGCGATGCGCGACATCGAGAGCGTCGATATCGAGCTGATGCTCAACGATCTGGAGCAGACGGCCAAGCGCATCGAGCGCGTGGAAAAAGACCTGAAAAAACGGAAGGATCCGGTGCTTGAAGCAGAGTTGCAAGTACTGATGCGCTGCCGCGAGGCGCTGGAGGCGGAAAAGCCGCTGCGCGAGCTGGAGTTCAAGCCGGAAGAGCAGAAGATGCTGACGGGCTTCATGTTTTTGACGCAGAAGCCGATGCTGTACGTGCTGAATTTGGGGGACGAGGACGCTCCGGAAGTGGAGCGCGCGGTGGAGAAATATCATCTCGAAAAGCTGGCGTCGAAGCCGCACACGGCAGTAGTGCCCTTCTGCGGCAAGATCGAAGCGGAACTGGCGGAGTTGGACGAGACCGAAGCCGCCGAGATGATGAAAGCATACGGACTGAGGGAATTTGGGCGCGACCGCCTGATTCAGGCGAGCTACCGGTTGCTGGGTTTGATTTCGTTTTTGACTTGCGGCGAACCGGAATGCCGCGCGTGGACCATCGAGAGCGGCATGACCGCCCAGAAGGCTGCGGGCGCGATCCACAGCGACATCGAGAAAAATTTCATCAAGGCCGAAGTGGTCTTCTGGGAGGATCTGCTGGCGGCGGGAAGTTTCGCGGCGGCGCGCGAGCGTGGGCAGTTGCGGCTCGAAGGCAAAGAGTACATCGTCAAAGACGGTGACGTGATTTTGTTCCGCCATTCCGGCTAGGCACCCCGCCAGGTCGGCGGGAAAACGGCCGCCCGCATGCCATCCGTGATCTTAGTCCACTTGCAACCTACAGAAATCAAGGAGTTTCGTGGCGGCTTCGCTCCCATTCGACTCCATGTTTGTGACCAGAGCCGCACTGCTTATCTCGCGTCATCGTGAACGGCGCAACTTTATGGCAGGGTTGGTGTTGGATAGACTGTGGAGGCTATGGCCAGGACCGACGTCGAGCTGATGCTGGACGTGAAGGCGGGGGACGGCCAGTCGTTCGACCTGCTTCTGGAGAAGTATCGTTCGCCGCTGGTGAATTTCCTGGGCCGCATGGTCCACGACCGTGCCACGGCGGAAGATCTAGCGCAGGAGGTGTTTCTGCGCGTCTTCCGTGCGAGAAAGCAGTACACGCCGAGCGCGAAGTTCACGACCTGGCTGTTCCGCATCGCCACGAACCTGGCGTTGAATTCGCTGAGAGATAACCGGCATCAGCGGATGGAGGTGTCCATCGACGCGCCGGCCAGCGACGACGAGAATGCGCCGCCGCGGGAATTGCCCGCGAAGGATGCGCGCATCGATCAGCAGATGATCGAGCAGGATCGCGCAGAAGTGATTCGGCGCGCGGTATTATCGCTGCCGGAAAAGCAGCGCGTCGCCGTGCTGTTGCATAAATACGAAGAGATGGATTACTCGGAAATCGCGAAGGTCTTGGAATGCTCGGAGAGCGCGCTGAAATCGCTGCTCTTCCGGGCGTATGAATCCCTGCGGGTGCAATTGGCGCCGCTGGTATTTACCCAGCCTGCGGCCAGCCCGGCAGGCAAAGGAAGGCAAGCATGAAGTGCGAAGAAGTATCGATTGAATTGATGGCGTACATCGGCGGCCGGGCGAGCGCCGGAACAACGCGCCGAGTGGAGGATCATCTTGCCGCATGCCCGGAGTGCCGGGCGCGCGCGGAGGAATTTCGCAAGGTCTGGACGGTGCTGGACGAAGTTCCGGCGGTCGAGCCGTCATTTGGGTTCGATGCGCGTCTGCGCCAGCGGATCGCCGCCGAACCCCGGCGCGCGTGGTTTTTCGGGTTTGTGCGGCAGCCGCGACTGGCGCTTTCGGTGGCGCTGCTTGCGGCCCTTTTGGTATGCGTCGTTAAGCTCCCGCTGGGCAATCCAGCGATACAGCCGATGGACGCGACCGTTCAGCAGGAAGATTTCAACGCAATCAAAAATCTCGGCGTGCTCGAGAATTATGACGTGGTGACGAAGCTCGGGGCTCTTTCCGATTTGGTCCCCGCGCCGGTGAACGATTCGCAGCCTCAAGATCAGCAACCGAAGATCGACGATGGAAACGGAGGCGCGTAGGTGCGGCTAAAGCTTTTTACGATTGCGCCCGCGGCGCTATTGCTTTTGGGCTTCGCGGCGCAGCCGGTCTCGGCGCAGGCGGGGGCGCGCTGGCGAATAAGGGTTGCCGCGCAGCGCCGCGCCAATGGTGTGGGCAGGCGCAACATGGGCCAGCCGACGATCCGTGGGATGGAGGGCCTGCCGCCGAAATGGATCGAGAAGCTGCGGGATATGCCTCCCGATGAACAGGAACGATTTTTGCGGAACAATGAGCGTTTCCGGGAATTGCCGCCCTGGCGCCAAGAGCAGATCCGCCGCAATCTGGAGCGATGGAACAATCTGACGCCCGAGCAGAAGCAAGCCGCGCGCAGCGCCGAAGTGGCACTGGAGCGCATGACGCCACAGCAGCGCGCGTACGTCCGCAACACGCTGCTGCCGAAATGGAAGGCGCTTCCGATGGCGCGCAGGCAGGCGATCCGGCGGCACTTGGCCATTTTGAGCAGGATGAGCCCTTCGACGCAGCAGGCCGCGCTAAACGATCCGAAGTTTATGTCGGGTCTTAGCCCGGATGAGCAGGAGATGCTGAGAAACCTGAACTCGCTGCGAAATCCGACCCCGCCGGAGAAGTAAGCCTCGCGTTTTTTCTCGCGCAAGCGGCATTCCGTCCGCTGTCGAAGCGTAGCACCATGCCATTTTGGCCCACCGCGAGCGAACGAATCCGCGAACGATCCATGGCCGCGGAAGAGCGCATGAAACCATGACCTTTTCGATACATTCCCGTCCTATTACACACGCGACCGCTAGCCGTGGTAGAAGCGTCGAAGCCGCGCCCTAGCGCTTGCAGAGCGCAAGGGCCAGCCGAGGGCGGAAATTTTTGCCGCGGCCAGGCCTATTAAAAAATTCCTCTCATCTTGCAACATTCCCCTTGACATGCGGAAGAAGCGGCCTACAATCGGGGTCCAAAGTGGAAGAAAGTGGTGCCAAGTGGTAGACAGTGAAAGGAAGTGGGGCGCTTCCGGGCGAGGCTGGCGGGCAATTGATCGTGCGAAACGAAACGGCGGAAACGGTCTTCCATGCTGCGGGGCAACTATTCGGCGACGGTGGACGAGAAGGGGCGGGTCAAGATTCCCGCGGACTTTCTGGCCGAGTTGCGCAAAGGCGGAAACAAGTTTTATGTGACCAGCGAGACGGGCGATCGCGCGCAGATCTATCCGATGAAGGTGTGGCTCGAGATCGAGCGAAAGCTTGCAAAGCTGGGTTCTCACAACCGCGCCAAGCAGAAATTTTTGGCGCGAACCAACTACTACGGACAGGTAGTCGAGGTGGATGGGCAGGGGCGCATTTTGATTCCACCCGTGCTGCGGGAATCGGCGGAGATGAAGGGCGACGTGGACGTGCAGGGGCAACTCACGTATTTGGAAGTCTGGAACCACGCGCGATTTCTGGAGCAATTGAACCGTAACCCGATTACGGCGGAAGACGAAAAGACGCTGGACGAACTGGGCATCTAGCATTTGAGCGTTCTGCATACGCCCGTGCTGGCGGCGGAGGTTATCGAGTGGCTCCGCGTGAGGCCGGATGGGACGTATGTGGACGCGACCGTAGGAACGGGCGGGCACGCCGTGGAAATCGCGCGGCGGCTGGCGACGGGCAGGCTGGTGGCGCTCGACCGCGACCCGCAGGCGCTCGAGATTGCGCGAGAGAGATTGAAGCCGTACGGCAGCAAGGTGGTTCTGGTGCACGCGGAGTTTTCGAGGATCGGGGACGTGGCGAGCGGCGCGCTGGCGGGAAACGCGGGCGCGGGACCATATGACGGAGTGCTCGCCGATTTGGGCGTATCCAGCCTGGAATTGGACAGTCCTGAGCGCGGATTTTCTTTTCGCTGGGCCGCACCTCTGGATATGCGCATGAATCCCGATTTGTCGCTCACGGCAGACGAGATTGTGAATCGCTGGCCGCAAACGGAGCTGGCCAATCTGCTCTATCAGAAAGCCGAGGAGCGCGATTCACGCAGAATCGCCAGGGCCATTGTTCGAGCGCGTCCCATTCGTGACGCCGAACACCTGGCAACGGTTGTGGCAGGGGTCCACAAAGCAAGGGGAAGGCAGAAACTGCATCCCGCGACAAAAACGTTTCTGGCGCTGCGGATAGCGGTGAATCGAGAAGAGGAGGAACTCGAGCAGTTTCTTTCACGGACCCCTGCCACTTTGAATTCCGGGGGACGCTGGGTCATCCTCAGCTACCACTCGCTCGAAGACCGCCGGGTGAAGGGCGCGTTTCAGCGTCTGGCGCGGGCGGGAAGCGTTCGAGTGCTCACGAAGCGGGTCATCCGGCCGACGGCCGAAGAAATCGAGAGCAATCCGCGCGCGCGCAGCGCGAAGATGCGCGTGGCGGAAAAGTTGGCTCCGGGAGCGGGGAAGCCGGAGGGCCTGCCTGGCCAGCAGGCGGGGAGCTGGTGATGACGGAGTACCACACGATCAAGCGCATCGACAATTCGCGGCTGACGCGGTTTGCGCCGCCGGCGGAGCTGAATGAATTTTGGCGGAGGGTGGGCGTCGGTGCGGCGATGGCCGCGTGTTTGTTGTTTTATGCCTGGCAGCACTTCGCGTGCATCCAAGTCCGCTACCGGATCGAGCAGTTGGATGCACAGCGGGCGCGCAGCGCGGAGCTGAACGAGCAGCTGCGTCTGGAGATCGCCACGCTGCGGTCGCCTATGCGCGTCGATGCGATCGCGCGCAATCAGCTTGGGCTCACGGTTCCCGTGCCGGGCCAGGTGGCGCCCTCCGATGCTCCCAGCAGCGCGATGCTGGCGGATGCGCGCATGCTCGAGCAAGTTCCACAGCCGTAACTGGCTCGCACTCGACGGCAACGAATTCAATCGACTTGGGAGATTTTGGCAGGGCGGGATTTTGCGGCCCGCGGGCAGGGGCCCTTCCGCGCGAGCATTGGCGAACGCGGCGGAAGAAGTGCGTCGATAGGATAGGCCGGATTCCATGGAGCAGCGCAACCGGCGTTTCCGCTGGCTGGTCGTATGGGTGCTGGCGGTGGTCTGGATGACGGCGATTGTCCTTCGCCTGAGTTACCTGCAGCTCTTCCGATATAGCGAATATCTCGCCAAGGCCGAACGCCAACAAGAGCGCATCTTCGAGATCAGCCCGATGCGCGGCACGATATATGACGCGAAAGGGCGCGAACTCGCGGTGAGTCTTCCCATGGATTCGGTCTTTGCCGATCCGGCGGAGATCACCGACGTGGATTTGGTGGCCGATTTGCTGTCCCGCGCGCTCGATGTTTCCGCCGACGACCTCGCCAACCGCATTCGAGAAGCCCGCACGCCGGTCCGCCTTGCGCGGAAGCTTTCACCCGCCACGGTGCAGCGCATTTCCGACATGAATCTTCGGGGCGTTTTTTTTCAGAAGGAAAACCGGCGCGTGTACCCGCAGCGCGAACTGGCGGCGGCGGTGATTGGTTACGTGAACGTCGATGAAAAAGGCATCGGCGGAATCGAACAGTCGCTCGACAAGGAAATTCGCGGGCGGCCGGGGCGAATGATGGTAATGGCCGACGGGCACCGGCGCTGGTATGACCGCACGGAATCCGCTGCCGACCCGGGCGACAGCGTGAAGCTTACGATCGATCAAACGATCCAGTACATCGCCGAAAAAGAGCTGGCGGCCGCGATTGAGAAAACGCACGCCAAGCACGGAATCGTAGTGGTGCAAAACCCGAACAACGGCGATCTGCTCGCGGTGGCGAATTGGCCCACATTCGATCCGAATGATGCGGGGGCATATCCTGCCGAGAATCGCATGGACCGCGCCGTCACAGCAGTGTACGAACCGGGCTCCATTTTCAAGCCGCTCACCATGACCGGTGCGATTGAGCATGGCGTCGTGAATCCAAATGAATTGATCGACTGCCAGATGGGGAAAATTCTCGTGGCGGGGCACCTGATCCATGACTGGCACCCCTTCGGAGTGCTGACGGTTCGTCAGGTTTTGGCGCATTCGAGCGAGGTGGGGACAATCAAAGTGGCGCTGCGGCTTGGCGCGCCACGCCTCTATGACGCGCTCCGCTCCTTCGGCATTGGGCAGTTCACGGGAATCGAGCTGCCTGGCGAAAGCCGTGGATTGCTGGCGCCGCTGCGCGACTGGTCCGCCGAATCGACCGCGTCCATTGCCACCGGGCAGGAAGTCGGGGTGACGGCGGTGCAGATTATCTCCGCGATTTCGGCGATCGCCAACGGAGGAATTCTTTACCCTCCCAGGATAGTGGACGGAATTCGCGGCCCGCGCGGGCCGGTGCAATTGCATCGCGAAAATGCTCCGCGGCGGGTCACGGACGAGCGTACCGCGGCGGAGGTGCGCGGAATGATGGAAGATGTCATGCTAGAGGGTACGGGGAAAAGCATTCAACTCGATGGCTACACCTCCGGCGGTAAAACCGGAACAGCTCAAAAGATCGACCCCGCAACCGGTCGATATTCGCGAACCGATTACATCGCTTCTTTCGTAGGCTTTGCCCCCGTCAATGATCCGGCTGTGACGGTCCTGGTATCGATCGATTCGCCGGTCGGGGAGCATTTTGGTGATGAAGTGGCGGGTCCCGTGTACAAGAGAATCATGCAGCAGGTGCTTGCTTATCTTGACGTGCCTCACGACGTGCCTGCGCCTTCCGATGTGGAAACGGCGAGCGATCGGCGCCCAAAAGCACTCGCGCGCCGCGTGCAGCAATCGGACGCAAGCATTACGCGCTTCGAAGCTGCTATTGCGAAGAGCCAGGCGTCCGGGTCGTCTGCTGCTACCGCCGAATTCAGCGACGGGCAGAGCGTGACCGTGCCAAGCCTGGCGGGCGAGACGATCCGCGGCGTGATGCAGGATTGCGCGCGGCTGGGGCTGATTCCGTCGATCATTGGCGACGGAATTGCCCTGAAACAGTTTCCCGATGCGGGATCGCAAGTGCCTCGCGGCAGCCGCGTCACGGTTTTGTTGGGCACGCCTGGCATGCTGGTGCCTGCATCGACGCGGCAGGGTTCGAATTGAAAACGGCGACGAAACCCGTGCCGCGCGGGAAGAATGGGCGGCGCGCAATACAGTCGAATGTTGGCGCCATGAACCTACGGGAAATTTTGTCGGGACTTGAAATCGTATCGATCGCGGGGCCTGCTGCGCCCGGCATCAATTCGATCGAATGCGACAGTCGCAAAACAGTCCCGGGCGGAATCTTCTTTGCACTTCGCGGCACGAAACTCGACGGCTCGCAATTCGCCGCCGATGCGCTGCGGCGCGGCGCCACAGCCGTCGCAAGCGAAGCCGCGAAGCCGGCCGCCTTGCCGGACGGAGTCACGTGGATTCAGCTCGCTCCGGGAACAGACCGAAAGGCGCTTGCGCGAGCGGCGGCAAATTTCTACGGTCATCCGGCCGCAGCGTTGAAATTGATTGGCGTCACCGGAACGAATGGAAAGACAACCACCACGTACCTAGTCGATTCAATTTTGCGAGCGGCGGGATGCACGGCTGGCCTGATTGGCACGACCGGCTATCGAACGCCGAAAGGCTGGCGCGATGCGGCGAACACCACGCCCGAGTCGCTGGAAATGCAGCGAACGTTCGCGGAAATTCGCGACGCGGGTGGAACGCACGTCACCCTGGAAGCGAGCTCACACGCGCTCGCCATGGACCGCCTGTGGGGGTGCCATTTCGCGGTGGCGATTTTCACCAATCTCACGCGCGACCACCTCGATTATCACCAGACGTTCGAGGCGTATTTCGCGGCCAAGCGGCGGCTCTTCGAAGGCACGGGTGCGGGCGCGCCGGATGTGGCCGTCGTCAATATCGATGACCCGTATGGGGCGGCATTGCAGGGATTCGCGCGAACCACGTTGACGTATGGTCTGAAAGTGTCCGCCGACCTCACTCCCAAAAACCTGACGGTCACGTCGGCGGGACTCAAATTCATCGCCCAGACTCCCCTGGGCGGCGTAAACGTGCATTCTCAGCTCGTGGGACGTATGAACGCTTACAATATCCTGGCCGCGATGGGCGCCGGAATCGGGCTGGGAATCTCCGCGGAAAAAATCGCACATGGCATTGCGCAACTTGCCGTCGTTCCGGGGCGCTTTGAACGTATCGACGAGGGGCAGCCGTTTTTGGTCGTCGTCGATTACGCGCATACCGATGATGCCCTGCGCAACGTGATCTCGACGGCACGCGACGTGAGCCCTTCCGCCCAAGTGATAACTCTCTTTGGCGCCGGCGGCGAACGCGACCGGACCAAGCGTCCGCTGATGGGCGAAGCGGCGGGGAAACTAAGCGATCTGGTGGTTTTGACAAGCGACAACCCGCGCAGCGAGGATCCCCTTCGAATTATCAACGATGTCGTCGTGGGCCTGCAGAAAGTCAGCGCGAAATACCGCATCGAACCGGATCGCGAGCAAGCCATTTCGATAGCGATGGACGCCGCAAAGCCTGGCGACATTGTCATCCTTGCCGGAAAAGGGCATGAAACGTACCAAGTGTTGCGCGAGGGCCCCATCGAGTTTGACGACCGCGAGAAGGCGCGAGCCATTTTGCGCCGCAAGGGTTACCGCAAAGAGGAGAGCCGGTGAGTCGGGCTCGCCTTGGTACGCGGACTGCAAGGTTTCGTTGGGCGAAAACATAAGAGCGGTAAAAACAATGCGTTGGACCGTAGCTGAACTGGCAGAGGCTCTGGGAGTTGCGCGGCCCAGCGGGCTGGATTCGTCCGCTCAAGCTACCGGCGTGTCCATCGATTCGCGGACGATCCAGGCGGGGGAACTGTTTATCGCCATACGCGGTCCGCGTCATGATGGACACGGTTTTGTTCCGGCTGCCCTGGCGTCCGGCGCGGCGGCCGCGGTGGTCGAGCACGGAAAACTTGCGGAATTTCCGGGCGAAGTACAGGAGAAGTGTTTTGTCGTTGACGATACGCTGCGCGCGCTGCAGCGGCTCGGCTCGCGCGCTTGCGAGCTTTGGCGCCGGCAGGGGCGGGGCCGAATGATCGGCGCCGTTGCGGGTTCGGTGGGCAAAACAACCACAAAAGAAATCCTGGCTGCGCTGCTCGGCGCGCGCCATTGCGTCCTCAAAACGCACGGCAACTTAAACAACGAATACGGTCTGCCTTTGACTCTGCTGAAGCTCGATGACCGGCACGAAGCGGCGGTGATCGAGCTGGGGATGTCGCATCGCGGCGAGTTGGCTGCGCTCACCCGGATCGCATCGCCGGACGTGGGCGTGATCACCCGCGTGGCCGTCGAGCACCTGGAATTTTTTGCATCGCTCGACGAAATTGCCTTGGCCGAACGCGAACTGATCGAGAATCTGCCGTGGCCGGATGCGACCGCCGTTTTGAATACCGATGATGAGCGAGTGGCGCGTTTCGCGGACGTAGCGCGAGGGCGGGTGATTCGATTCGGCGAGAGAGCGGCCGCGGATTTTCGCGTCGCATCGGTTGAAGACCGCGGCCTGGATGGATCGGCATTCGACTTCATTTCATCCGGGGGCCGTGCCCGGCTGGAACTGCCGCTGATCGGACGCCATAACGTAATGAACGCGCTCGCCGCGCTGGCGGCCGCCAGCGTCTGGGGAATTGGCGCGGACGACGCGCAGCGCGTCTTTCCGAGGCTGAGTCCCGCGGACAAGCGTGGCGAAGTGGTGCGCTATGAGGAGGGATTCTCGATCATCAACGACTGTTATAATTCAAGTCCCGAAGCCCTCAATTCCATGACCCAACTGCTGGCCGCGACGCCGGGATATTCGCGACGCATTCTGGCTACCGGCGAGATGCTCGAACTTGGGCCGTCGTCCGCCGATTTGCACCGGGAATGCGGGCGGCGCGCCGCGGCACTGCGCAAAATCGACTGGATTTTCGCCGTGCAGGGCCACGCCGCCGATCTTTTGCAGGCGGCAGTGGACGCCGGGCATCCGGAGGAGCGCGCGCGCTTTTTCGAAAACTCGCAGGAAGCTGCCAAATTCATTGGGCAATTCGTCCACGCGGGCGATGTGTTGCTTTTGAAAGGTTCGCGCGGAGTAAGGATGGAGCGGATTCTGGAAGCGATCGATGCCGAACACCAGCGCGTAAAACCGAAGCTGGCTGAGCGTTCCGAAGCTGTTCCGAAAAGACCGCGCTGAGATGCTCTATTACTTATTTTTCTTCGAGCTCCGGCCGTATTTTAGCCCGCTGAACGTTTTCCGCTATATCACCGTCCGCACGGCGGTGGCCGGATTGACGGCGCTGTTGCTTTCTCTTTTACTGGGGCCGTGGATGATCGAGCGGCTGCGCGAGATGCAAGTGAAGCAGTACATTCGCGAGGAAGGCCCCAAGGCGCATCAGAAGAAGTCGGGCACGCCGACGATGGGCGGCTTGCTGATCGTGGCTGCGATCGTCGTGCCCACCATTCTGTGGGCCGATCTGCGAAATGCGTACGTGCTGACGGCGCTGGGCGCCACGCTCGCGTTCGGCACCATTGGCTTCCTCGATGATTACAGCAAAGTGGTGAGGAAGCACAATCTGGGGCTGACGGCGAAACGGAAATTCCTGTTGCAGGTGGTGGTGTGCGTCGGGGTGGGAGCGGTGCTGATTGGGATGCAGGCGAGCGGCGTCTATTCAACGAGGCTGAGCGTGCCGTTTCTTAAACGCGTCCATCCCGACCTTGTGATTGGGTCGCTCTTGGTTCGGCCGCGCATTTGGCCGCTCGCCTATCTTCCGTTCCTCGTTTTCCTGGTGCTTGTGATCGCGGGCCTTTCGAATGGCGTCAATTTAACCGACGGCCTCGATGGGCTGGCGATCGGCTGCGTGATCATTTCCGCGGCGGCGCTGACCGCGCTTACCTATCTCTCGAGTAACGCGCGCTTCGCGGACTATCTCGAGATCGAAAAAATCCCGCAAGCTGCCGAGCTGACGATCTTCTGCGGCTCGGTGGTGGGCGCGTCGCTCGGATTTCTGTGGTACAACGCGCATCCTGCGGAGATGTTCATGGGCGACGTGGGATCGCTGGCGCTCGGGGGCGCGATCGGAACGGTCGCGGTGATTATCAAGCAGGAAATCCTGCTCCTTTCCATCGGGGGAATCTTCATCATCGAACTGCTGTCCGTCATCTTACAGGTCGGCTCGTTCAAGCTGACCGGCAAAAGAATTTTTCGCATGGCGCCGCTGCACCACCATTTTGAATTAATGGGCTGGAGCGAATCGAAAGTGATCGTGCGATTTTGGATCGCCGCGCTCATTTTTTCGCTTTTTGCGCTGACCACTTTGAAGCTGAGGTAAGGCGGGTGAGACCCGGAATCGATCTCGCGGGAAAGAGGGTGTTGGTGGTGGGACTTGCGCGCACGGGGCTGGTCACATCGCTTTTTGCCGCAGGCTACGGCGCGATCGTGACGGCCACGGATGAAAAACAGGAAAGCGAACTGCTCGAAACGGCCCAGCGATTGCGGGCTGCGGGCGTTGTCCTGGAACTCGGCGCGCACAATCGCGACGTTTTCTTGCGGCAGGACCTGATCGTCCTCAGCCCGGGCGTCCCGGCGAATTTGCCGCCCTTGGAACTGGCGCGCTCGCGCCGGATTCCGGTGTGGAGCGAAATCGAATTGGCGTGGCGATTCCTGCGCGGAAAACTAATAGCGGTCACGGGCTCGAATGGCAAAACCACGACCACCGCGCTGATCGCTCACATCTTGCAGAGTGCTTCCATCCCAACCCTTGTTGGTGGAAATATCGGCACGCCGCTGCTCTCTCTGGTCGAGACCTCGACAGATTCCACGGTCACGGTCGCGGAAGTTAGCAGCTTTCAGCTCGAAACCATCGATTCGTTTCGTCCTGAGATCGGAGTGCTGCTGAACCTTACGCCCGATCATTTGGACCGGCACGCCTCCTTCGAGGAATACGCCGCGGCCAAAATGCGCATGTTTGACAATCAGACCGATCGCGACGCCGCGGTGCTGAATGCAGACGATCCCGAGGTATCGCGGCGCATGCCGTCGCGCCCGCAAATCCATTGGTTCAGCCGGCGGAAGCGCGTCGCCCAGGGCGCGTATCTGCGCGACGGACAAATCTTCTTCCGCGACCATGGCAGCGAATACCCGCTGCTTCATCGCGACCAAATCCCCCTGCGAGGCGAACATAACGTCGAAAATGTGCTGGCGGCTTCCTCCGCGGCTTATCTCGCGGGAGCCGAGCCCGCAGCGATTGCAGAGGGCGTCCAGTCATTTCGCGCCGTCGAGCATCGCCTCGAGTTCGTCGCCGAAATCGGCGGGGTCTCATATTACAACGATTCGAAAGCGACCAACGTCGATGCCGCGCTGAAAGCCATCGAAGCGTTCCCCGGTTCGCTGTACGTCATTCTCGGCGGCAAAGACAAGGGCAGTTCGTACACGCCTCTTCGCGAGCCGCTGCGCACGCGCGCCAAAGCTGCTCTCTTGATCGGCGCCGCTGCCGAGAAAATCGCCGTCGACTTGTCCGGTGCGGTTCCATGTTTTCACGCCGTCACGCTCGAGCGCGCCGTCGAATTAGCCGCGGAACGCGCTCAGCGGGGCGATATCGTCCTGCTCGCGCCCGCCTGCTCCAGTTTTGATCAGTTTGAAAATTACGAGCACCGCGGCCACGCCTTCAAGTCGCTCGTGGCGCGGCTCGAAAACAAACCCGTAGCGGGCGCCGGCCCGCGGAAAGGCTGATATGCCGCGAATCATTGAGCCCGACCGCCGCTTGTTTGGCGTCACGCTCGCGCTTTGCCTGATCGGCGCCGTGATGGTCTTCAGCGCCTCCGCGATGACGGCGCGCGAGCAGTACGGGAATCCCTACTATTTTCTGCTACGCCAGATCCTCTGGGCCGTCATCGGCGTTCTGGGCATGTTTGGGCTCATGCGCACCGACTATCACAAGCTCCGCCAGCCGCGCGTGATTTTCACCGGCCTGGCCCTCACTCTGGTGCTCCTAATCGCCGTCTATTTCCTCGACCGCTCGCACGCCACGCATCGCTGGATTCGCTTCGGGCCGCTCAGCCTGCAGCCTTCCGAAGTCGCCAAGCTGATGGTGATCTTTTACCTCGCCTGGTTTTTGGAGATTCGCTGCGCGCCGCGAGCCCCCGGCGTCAATCATTTCCGGCGCACGCTTCTTCCCATCCTCGGCACAGTCGCATTGATCACCGCGCTCATCTACAAAGAACCCGATTTGGGCACCGCTTGCATGATCTTCTTTATCGCCGCCGTGATGATCTTCGTTGCCGGCTTGTCCTACCGTTACATCGTCGCGGCGGCTCTCGCCGCCATCCCTGTCATTTACGTCGCCATCGCCAGCACTCCGTACCGCCTGGAGCGTGTCAAAACCTTTTTCTCGCCCAGCGCCGACCCGCAAGGCCACGGCTTCCAATTGCTGCAGTCTTTGATCGCCGTCGGCTCCGGCGGGTTTACAGGTGTCGGCCTGATGGAAAGCCGCCAGAAACTTTTTTTCCTGCCCGAAGCGCACACGGATTTCATCTTCTCCGTCATCTGCGAGGAGCTTGGCTTCATTGGCGCAATCGTGATTTTGACGCTCTTCGCCTTCTATGGCTGGCGTGGCTTCGTCGCTGCCATGAAGGCGCCCGACGATTTCGGCCGCTTCCTCGGGATTGGTATCACGACCATGGTCGTCGGGCAGGCGTTGATCAACCTGAGCGTTGTGCTTGGCTTGCTGCCGACCAAAGGCATCCCTTTGCCGTTCATCAGCTATGGCGGATCGAGTTTGCTCGGCATGCTCCTGGCAACGGGCGTGCTCCTGAACATCAGCCAGCAAGCCGACGCGGACGTGACGTGAAAGAGGATGCCAAAAGCCTGCTGATCGCCGGAGGTGGCACGGGAGGCCACGTCTTCCCCGCCTTGGCGGTTGCCAGGGAATGGCTGCGTCGCGGTGCCCCGTCGCCCGGCGCGCGCAACCAAGGGAGCCGCAAGGTCTTGTTCGTCGGTACCGAGCGCGGTTTGGAAGTGAAGCTCGTCCCCCAGGCAGGCATGCCTCTGGAGTTGATTCGCGCCGCTGGTCTGAAAGGCATTGGCGGCGCGAGGCTGGTGAAGAATCTGGCCCTGCTTCCCGCCGGCTTATGGGACTCGTATCAGATCCTTTCACGGCACAGTTTCAATGTGGCATTCGGCGTAGGCGGCTATGCTTCTGGTCCGATGATGCTGATGGCCGCGCTCCGCGGCATCCCCACCGTTATCTTCGAGCCCAACGTCGAGCCGGGCTTCACCAATCGCCTTCTGGCCCGCATTGCCACTCGCATTGCCGTCGCTCACCAACCCACGGCCAACTGGCTGGGTAGCCGCGCCGTGGTGACCGGGTGTCCGGTTCGACCCGAATTTTTTGCCATTGGGCCCAAGGCACACGTCGCTCCTTTCACCATCCTCATCACGGGAGGCAGCCGCGGCGCCTTGCCGATCAACCGCGCCGTAATTTCTTCGCTCGACCTGCTGGAAACGAGAAAAAATCAGCTTTTCATCGTGCATCAAACGGGAGAACGTGACTATAATGCTGTGCGCGTGGCCTATGAAAAGCGCGGACTCCAAGCGGAGGTTCTGCCCTTCATCGAAAACATGGCGGAGAGGTTTGCCCAGGCGGACCTGATCGTCTGCCGCTCCGGTGCAATCACGGTTGCGGAGGTAACTGCCTCCGGACGCGCCGCCATCTTCATCCCCTTCGGAGCTTCCACCGACGCGCATCAAACGCGCAACGCAGCAGCCATGCGGGATGCCGGCGCCGCTCGGCTGCTTCCGCAGGAAGAGCTGACGCCGCAGCGATTGACAACCGAAATTTTCACCCTCCTGGACCAGCCCTGGAGAATTCTGGAGATGGAAGGTCGCGCCCGTGCGCTGGCGCGTCCGCGGGCCGTGGAAGATATTGTCGATCTTCTGGATAGCCTTGTGCCGCAAACGGCGGCTGCCGCCGTAGGGGAAGGGCGATGAACGTCAGCTTTCGCAATTTCCAGCGCGTCCACCTCGTGGGCATCGGCGGCAGCGGCATGAGCGGTATCGCTGAGGTGCTGCTTACCATCGGCTACGCTGTTTCCGGCTCCGATGTGCGCTCCTCGCCGGTCGTCGAGCGCCTGCGCAAACTGGGCGCCACCCTCCACGAGGGTCATCGCGCCGAAAATGTCCACGGAGCGCACGTCGTTGTCGTTTCCTCCGCCATTGCGGCCGATAATGTCGAAGTCGTCGAAGCGCAGCGCCTGAAAATTCCCGTCATTCCCCGCGCGGAAATGCTCGCCGAACTGATGCGCTTGAAGTTCGGCATTGCCGTTGCCGGCGCGCATGGCAAAACCACCACCACTTCGATGGTCGCTTCCGTCCTTGGCGCGGCCGGACTCGATCCCACCTTCGTTGTCGGCGGCCGCGTCAATCATGCCGGTTCGAACGCGCGCGTCGGCCAGAGCGAATACATGGTGGTCGAGGCGGACGAAAGCGACCGCTCGTTTTTGCTGCTCGCGCCCGTGATCGCCGTGGTCACCACCATCGACCGCGAGCATCTCGATCACTACCAATCGCTCGAGGAAATTCAGGACGCCTTCCTGCAATTCGTGAATCGCGTGCCATTCTACGGCGAGGTGGTTCTGTGCCTCGATGAGCCCAACGTGCAGGCGATTCTTCCGCGCGTTCGCCGGCCCATAATTTCGTACGGCACTTCCAGCCAGGCCGATCTGCAAATTTTGAACGTGTCTCTTCGCGGGCTTTCGAGCGAGTTCCGCCTTGCGTATCGCGGAGAAGATTTGGGACTCTTTCATCTTCCCGCGCCTCCGGGAATTCACAATGTGCGCAATGCCGCTGCTGCGGCTGCCGTCGCGCTTGCCCTGAATGTTCCCGCCGATCTGATTCGCTCCGGCATCGGGCATTTTGCCGGCGTGGGCCGCCGCTTCGAAATCAAAGGCTGCTATAACGGCGTTACGCTCATCGACGACTACGGCCATCACCCCGCGGAAATTCGCGCCACTCTGGAAGCCGCGCGGGGCTGCGGATATAAGCGCCTGCTTGTTTTGTTTCAGCCTCACCGCTACACGCGCACGCGCCAGTTATGGGAGGATTTCTGCCACTCGTTCAACCAAGCCGATATTTTGGTGATCACCGATATTTACGCTGCTGGCGAGGCGCCTATCGACGGCATCACCGCCGAGCGGCTCGCCGCCGATATCAGTTCGGCGGGGCACAAGAGCGTGGTGTATTCCAGCACGCTGCAGGGCGGGATTGAATTCATGCTGCGCGAGGCCCGCGCGGGCGACGCCGTCTTGACTATTGGCGCCGGCAGCGTCGGCCGCGTCACCGACGAACTGGCCATGCTGCTGGAAGCGAGGATTTCGGCTCATGCGCGTTAGCGATCAGCTCGCGGACAAGCTGCGGAGCCTTGGCGTCGAGGTGCGGCATGGCGTTTCTCTCGCCACGCGCACTTCGCTTGGGATCGGCGGCACCACCGACGAGCTTGTAATGTATCGCTACGACCGTATTGCCGAAGTCATGGCCTTGCTCGCCGGTGAACGCGTCCCGTGGCGCTTCCTCGGCGGCGGAACCAATGTCTTGGTCGCCGATGGGGAACTCTCCTGGGTCGCGCTGCATCTGGCTTCGGCCAGGCCTGGCATGCGCGTCGAAGGCAATTTCGCGTATGTCGATGCCTCGGCCGATCTGGGCGGCACGGTCACGTATTGCGCCAAGCACGACCTGGGCGGGATGGAGGGCCTCATCGGCGTGCCGGGAAGCGTGGGCGGCGCGCTCCGCATGAACGCGGGCGCCTACGGGACGCAGATCGGCCCGCTCGTTCGCGAAGTGGAACTCTATCGCGCGGCTACCGGCAAGGTCGAAAAGCTCCGGGGCTCGGAGATTCGTTTCGATTATCGCCACACTTCGTTTGCACCCAATGACGTGATGCTCCGCGTGAAACTCGAGCTGCCATCCAAGCCCTATCGGGAAGTTTTGGCGGGTATTCGCGTGTGCAACGAAAAGCGGCGCGCCAGCCAGCCGCTCAACCAGAAAAGCGCGGGTTGCATCTTTAAGAATCCGCCGGGCGTTTCGGCGGGACGAATGATCGACGAGCTTGGCCTAAAGGGTTTTCGCGTGGGCGATGCTGTGGTCAGCGACCGCCATGCGAATTTTTTCGTCAACGCTGGCCGCGCCACTTGCGCGGACATGCTGGGTTTGATCGAAATCGTTCGCGAGCGCGTGCGCGCGGCGCATGGGATCGAACTTGAGAACGAGGTGATCCTCTGGCAAAACTGAAGATCATCGAACCGGAAGCGTTCCCGGAAGTGCTGGCGGACGAAGAGCCGAAGTATCTTCGCCGGCAGAAGCCGCTCGAAATCCGGCGCCGCAAATTCGGCCGCAAGGCGTGGAAGGGCTATCTCCGCGCGGCGACGTGGGCGGCCGTGGGGCTCGCCGGCGCCTGGGCCGCGTTCGAGTGCGGGCAATTTTTGCTGACTTCTCCTGCCATGGCGCTCATTCACCCCGAACAGGTCAGCATTGCGGGCACGCACTTCACCAACCGGGGCAGGGTGCTGGAGATTTTCGCCGCCGATCGAGGAAAAAGCATTCTTCGCATCCCGCTCGACGAGCGTCGCGGCCAGATCGAGTCGATTCCGTGGATCGAAAGCGCCGTGGTCCGCCGCGTGCTGCCGAACAAGATTTCCGTGTCCGTCACCGAGCGCACACCGGTCGCCTTTCTTCGCGAGGGTTCGCACATGGCCCTGATCGATTCGCACGGAGTGATACTCAGCCGTCCGCTCGAGGGAAGTTTCGATTTTCCCGTGGTGACCGGCCTCACGCCGGAGATGCCGCTGGAAGATCGCGCCCAGCGCATGCAACTGTACTCCGGGTTCATGCAGCAAATTGAATCGGTGAGCTCCGTCGCGGCTAGCAGCATCAGCGAAGTGGATCTTTCCGATATGGAAGACGTGCGCGCCACCGTAACCGGCCTGGGCGGTTCGTTTACCGTGGCGGGAGGCAGCGACGGTGCCGCCGAGGCTGCTTCCCAGGCTGCCGCGCCGGTCCTCGTTCATTTTGGCGGGGGCGATTTCGCCCAGAAATATCAGACGCTCGTACAGAACATTGCAGTCTGGCGCGCCAAGGCCGGCAGCATTGAGTCCGTTGATCTGCGCTTCAATGGCGAAGCGGTGGTAAATCCCGATGCGTCCGTTGCGGCGGTCGCGCGGCGCGGCGTTCGGTCGATTGCGCGCCCCAGCAGGCATTCGCGGTAAGGCAGGAAAGAAGGAGCAGGGAACTTGACCAGGAAAGAACGCCACATCGTGGCGCTGGATATCGGCAGCACAAAGACCTGCGCGCTGATCGGCGAGCAGGCCGACGATGGAAGCGTGAAGTTCGCGGCGCTCGGCGCGGCGGAATCGAAAGGATGGCGCAAAGGACAGATCGTCAATCTCGATCTCGCGGTCAGCTCCATTCGCCGCGCGGTGGAAGAGGCCGAAGCGATTGTCGGCGTGCCGGTGGAATCGGCCCTTGTCGGCGTGGCGGGGACGCACGTGCGCGGCGTGAATAGCCGCGGCGGAGTCACCATCGGCGCGAAGCCGCGAGACGTTCAGCGCGAAGACGTGCGCCGCGCCATCGAAGCCGCCCGCGGCATCACGCTGCCGGAAGACCGCGAGGTGCTGCACGTGCTTCCGCAGGAATTTTTCCTCGATGGACAGGACAACATTCGCGACGCGATCGGCATGCTCGGCCAGCGCCTCGAGGCCAATGTGCACATCGTCACGTCCTCGGGTTCGGCCACCCAGAATATCGTCACGGCCGCGAATCGTGCCGGCGTGCGCGTGGACGACACGGTTCTTGAGCCGCTGGCTTCCGCGGAAGCGTGTCTCACGCAAGACGAGCGCGAGCTGGGCTCCTGCCTGCTGGACATCGGCGGAGGCACCACCGAGCTGATCGCCTTTTCCGGCGGCGTGGTGCGGCACACCGCCGCGATTCCTGTTGGCGGCGATCATTTCACCAATGATCTTGCCGTTGGCCTGCGCACTCCGATTCCCGAGGCGGAAAAGATCAAGCGTGAGCATGCCAGCGCCGTTCGCGAGCTGGCGGCGCAGGATCTGGCCATCGAAATCGCCAGCGTGGGTGACCGACCGCCGCGCACCGTGTTCGCGCGCATGCTTGCCGATATCGTGGAACCGCGCGGCCAGGAATTGCTCATGCTCATTCGCGAGGAGCTGCGCCGCGGCGGAATGGAATCGCAGATTCCTGCGGGGATCATACTCACGGGAGGCGGCGCGCACCTTCGCGGATTTCCGGAGCTCACGGAGCGCGTTTTCAATTTGCCGGTCCGCGTCGCTTTGCCGCGCGGACTCGCCGACATGAGCGAGGATGTGACGCGGCCCGAGTACGCGACGGCCGTCGGCTTGATCCTTTATGGAGCGCGCGCGCGGCGGCTTGCCGGGGCGCGCCCGGCCGGATGGATGGGCCGGCTCAAGAGCATGTTCGCCGGGGCGTGAACGCGTAGGCTTTTGGAAATCGGCTTTCGAGAGGGCGGGCAGCAGCAGAAGTCTGGTGGCGGCGTTTGAATTCGCGGGCGTGACTTTCTGGGGGAGGAAGCATGGCAAAAGAAACAAATCTGCGCGTTTCGTTCAGCGAAGATCAGCAGGACGGCGCAAAGATCAAAGTAATCGGCGTGGGCGGCGGCGGTTCCAATGCCGTAAACCGAATGATTCGCGCCAAAGTCGAAGGCGTCGAATTCATCGCGGCCAACACGGATTTGCAGGCGCTGAAGCTTTCTCAGGCGCCCGTGAAACTGCAGCTTGGCGCGAAATTGACCAAGGGACTCGGCGCGGGCGCGAATCCGGAGGTCGGCCGCAAGGCCGCTCTGGAGGACACCGAGAAAATTCTCGAGGCGCTCGATGGCGCGGACATGGTGTTTGTCACCTCCGGCCTCGGCGGCGGCACGGGCAGCGGCGCGGCGCCCGTGGTGGCCAATCTTGCCACCGAGCTGGGCGCGCTCACCGTCGCGGTGGTCACCAAGCCGTTCGCTTTTGAAGGCAAGCGCCGCATGCAGCAGGCCGAGCAGGCGCTCGCCGAGCTGATCGGCTGCGTGGACACCGTGATTGTGATTCCCAACGAGCGGCTCATGGAATGCGTCGAGCAGGGCACGAGCTTCTTCGAGGCGTTCCGCATCGCCGACGACATCCTGCGCCAGGCTGTGCAGGGAATCAGCGACATCATCACCATTCCCGGGATCATCAACCGCGACTTCGCCGACGTGAAGACGATCATGTCCGGGCAAGGCTACGCGGTGATGGGCACGGCGGTCGCTTCGGGCTCGAATCGCGCCGTCGATGCCGCGAACCGCGCCATCAACAGCCCCCTGCTTGAAGACAACTGCATCAACGGGGCGCAGGGCATCCTGATCAACATCACGGGCTCCTCGTCGCTTTCGCTGCACGAAGTTCACGAAGCGTCGTCGGTGATCCAGAAGGCGGCGCACGAGAACGCGAACATCATTTTCGGCGCGGTGCAGGACGACGCAATGAAAGACGCGGTAAAGATCACCGTCATTGCCGCCGGCTTCCGCGAAGTCGCCGGAAAGAAAACGCACACGCGGCCATCGTATCTGCCGAAGACGTGGAAAGCGGCCCGGGAGCAGACGGGCGTCAACGTCGCGCCTCCGCCGCCGGCGAACGTGGTGCAGCAGGTGGCGCACAACGTGAGAGAGGCCGAGGAAATGCGAGCGGATGATCTCGACGTCCCGACGTTCCTTCGGCGCCAGGCGCAAAAGGCGTAGGGGAAGACCCCGGCAATCGAAACGTTTCGCAGAGCGGCGCGGATGGGGAAGAAACCGCGCCGCCTCTCTCGGGCCCCTTCCGATATAAACTCGGTGCGTGGATTCCCGCGTTCGCGTCACAAAACGAATTTTTGAAGCGATGATTGCGCACGCGCGGCGCGACCCCAAGACCGAATGCTGCGGATTGCTGGCGGGGCGCGACGGCGCAATCACGAAGATCTTTCCCGCCACGAACGCCGCCGCGAATCCGGCCACTTCGTACGAAATTAGTCCAAAAGAAACTTTTTCATTGATGCGCGAAATGCGCGCCGAAGGCATGGAGATGCTCGGCATCTATCATTCGCACCCGAATGGAAAGAACGAGCCCTCGCCGCGGGATATCGATCAGGCGTATTACTCGGAGGCCGCGTACTTCATTCTCTCGCCGCGCGAGGACGCGGAAAGACCGGTGCGGGCATTTTCGATCCGCGACGGACGTGTGACGGAACTCGAAATTCAGATCGCTTGAATCCGGCTCATTTCAATTTTTCCGATTCCGTTTTTTTTCAGCGGGCGGTGCGCGACGCGAACGCGGATTCGGCGGCCTCGAGACGCCGCGAATAGAGCGGGAATTTTTCCGTGAACGCGGCGATTTCCTGGCGGACTTTGCGCGCGGTGCCTTGGTCGTCGACGTGCCGCAGAACTTCAGCGATCCATCCGGCGATTTTTCGCATTTCCGGTTCGCGCATGCCGCGCGTGGTGACGGCAGGCGTGCCCATGCGGATGCCGCTGGCCTTGAGCGGCGGAAGCGGATCGAACGGAATGGAGTTCTTGTTGACGGTGATGCCCGCACGGTCGAGCGCAGGCTGCGCGACGCTTCCGGTCAGGCCGCGCGAATAGATGTCCACGAGAAAGAGATGGTTATCGGTGCCGCCGCTGACGATGCGGAAACCGTGAGAAGCCATCGCCGCGGCGAGCGATTTGGCGTTGGCTACGACCTGCTGCTGATATTCGCGGAAGCCCGGCTCCATCGCTTCCTTCAGGCACACGGCTTTCGCGGCGATGATATGCATCAGCGGGCCGCCCTGTATGCCGGGAAACGCGGAGCGGTCGAGATTTTTCGCGAATTTTTCGCGGCAGAGGATCAGGCCCCCCCGAGGACCGCGCAAAGTCTTATGCGTGGTGGTGGAAACGAAATCGGCATGCGGTACGGGACTCGGGTGCACGCCTGCGGCTATCAGTCCGGCGATATGGGCCATATCGACGAAGAAAATTGCTCCGACCGATTGCGCGATGGCCGCCATGCGCGGGAAATCGAAGACGCGCGAATAGGCGCTCGCTCCGGCCACGATCATTTTCGGTTTGTGCTCCCGGGCCAGGCGGTCGAGTTCGTCGTAATCAATCGTTTCGGTTTCCTTGTTCACGCCGTAGGGAACAAATTTGTAGGTGATGCCGGAAAAATTCAGCGGATGGCCATGGGTGAGATGGCCGCCATGCGCCAGATTCATTCCGAGAACGGTGTCGCCGGGTTGCAGGACGCTCATGTACACGGCGATATTGGCCTGCGTGCCGGAATGGGGTTGCACGTTGGCGTGTTCAGCGCCGAAGAGAGCCTTGGCGCGGTCGATGGCGAGCTGCTCGACTTGATCGGCGAATTCGCATCCGCCGTAATAGCGCTTGCCCGGATAGCCCTCCGCGTATTTATTGGTGAAAACGGATCCCATCGCTTCCAGCACGGCTTCGGAAACGAAATTTTCCGACGGAATCAGCTCGATGCCAGTGGCCTGACGGCGGGTTTCTTCGGCAATGGCTTGAGCGACTTCGGGATCGGTCTGCTGGAGCGAGCGGCTCATGCGGCGGCTATCGGGCGTGTCGGAAATAGTGGGGCTCATCGGCAAGCCATGGTAACAGAAAGCGGCCAGCGGCGGCACGAGAATGCTGCGTGCGGGTCGCTGCTCTGAGGAGCGAAAAGCGCGAATCGGGAGGTGACGGGACGTTCCGCCCTGGCATATGCTCCGGCATTTGTTATCAGTGACTTAGATCGCGCAAGGGTCGATTGAGTGTTCCGCCCCTTTTGTCGATGCCGGAAGGCGGATGGTTGCGGCTGGAAGCGAAGATGGGGCGAAGATTGGCCGTGGGCGGCGGGCGACGGCGGCGCCGTTGCGCATCGCGCTAATTCCATCGCGCGCTCTCCTTTTCCGGCGGCCCAGACACACGGGCTGCGGGGCGGCCGCTGAAGGGTGTTTCTGCAAGCTGCCTGCGCCCAGCGGCTCGGCGCCGGCAACGAAAAACGGCTAACGTTAGCACATCAGTAAACAACAATCAATAGGAAAAATTTACCTGGAAAGTCGGTCGGCGAAAGGTGCCGTCAAGAGACGCGTTGTGGGAGTCCCATTTTGGGAAGCTAAAAGTGTCGGCGTGGTCCGCGCGTCTGTGCGTAGCGATCAACCGAAACGACCGGGACCTGTGCCGCTGCTGCACCGGCGGAGCGTTAGCAGACTTAGGGTCGGACGGCGGCCCTTTGGGATAAGTAGGCCGGTGTTGACGGCAAGGAAAACGGGTGAAGAGCAGCGCGAAAGCACCATCCCCGGCTCCTGAAGGAGCCGGGGATGGGAGCTGATGCCGCTAGAACGAGTATTTCAGACCGAACTGCAGGATGCGTCCGGGAACGGAGCTCGAGGTGATGTTTCCGAACGTTGGGGAGCCGGGATAAAAGGCGTTGTTGGGTTCGTTGAACTGGGGGTGATTGAACATGTTGAAGAACTCGGCGCGGAACTCAAGATTGGCGTTCTCGGACAATCCGCCGACGACCGTGTTCTTGATGATGGCCGCGTCGAAATTGAGCTGCGTGCAGCAGCGCATGATGCCGACGCCGGAATTCCCGAAACCGGTGCCGCAGTTGAGGAATCCAGCCGGGAGTGTTTTCGAGGCGTAGCACGTCCCCGTATTTGGAGTTGTGGGATTAGCTGTGCCGCCAAAGAGCGGCAGAGCGGTGAACGCGCTGGGATTGATAAAGCCTTGCTGAGTTGGGCAGCCGGTGAACTTCGTGGGCAGACCCAGGCGGCAGTTCATGCTGCCGGAGGTATTGAGGGCGATGCCCGATTTGCAATTCCCGAGGGAATTGCAATCAACCGGGTCGGCATATTCGGCGCGAGCGTAAGCCCCTGTGGGAGGAATGGAAGTGCCGTAGAGCAGGGTCGCTTCGCTTCCGTTTTCGCCGTCCGTGACGGTGAACGGAAGGCCGTCCTGAATCGTGGTGACGCCGGAGACGCCCCAGCCGCCGAGCAATTTTCCGTGCCATCCTTCGCCTTTGTAGGGCAGATCGTAGCTATAGGTGAGTACGAAACGCTGCGGGCGATTGAATGCCGCAGGACCGTACTGCTGACGGAAATTGTAGGGATCGTTGCTGGAGGCGCTGCCGGAAAGGACGTTGCCGGGAGTAGCGATACCGGCGCCAGCTTCGCTGGCATTGATGTCCGTCTTGAGGTTGCTCCAGGTGTACGCGGCTTGGATCAGAAGGCCGTTGGCAAAGTTGTGGCGAAGCATGAGCTGCAAGCTGTCGTAGAGGTGGTTGCCGTCGGTTTCGACCTGCTGCAAGTTGCCAGGGTTCACGCCCAAGTAGGCGACGCGGCCGAGGTAGTTGCCGGCGGTGTTGTAAAGCACCTGCGTGGCAGGATTGGTGTTCGCAACATCGTTCATGGGGAACGAGCTGGCAGGGCGCTCGAGCAACTGGTTTACTTTGTCGGTGGGCGGATTGCAGGTGGCGGAAGCGGGACCGCAGTCCACGAGATAGGCGACGTTCGGGTTGCGGTTCCAATCGTAGAGATGGATACCATGAGAGCCGACGTAGCCGATATCGGCAACCCATCCGTGAGCGAATTCATATTGAACGTCGAGGTTGTACTCCTGGACTTTCGGAGTGCGCATGGCGGCGCTATCGCCGGAATTCAGGAGACCCGAGGCGTTGCCGCCCAGGAGATCCGTAATGACTGTCGCACCGGTCGCGGGGCTCCCGCTTGCAACTACGAGAGTACGAGGAATAAACCCAAGGAACTGGGGGCAGGTGCTGCCGGGCCCTGCCGGCGTGCAAAAGGGATTCTGTAACGTTTGCCCAGGCGTGATGCCGACGCCGGTGGCGTAAGGAGGCATGTTGCCGAGGATGTTGTCGCCGACCAAATTGCCATACACGCGATCGAAGAAGACGCCGTAGCCGGCGCGGACGACGAGCTTATCCATGGGCTGCCAAGCAAGTCCAAGGCGCGGAGAAAAATCGTCCAAGGGAGCGTTCGGCAAGAGGGTATTGTTGTTGTTGACCACAATACCGGTTGTCCCATTTTGGCCCGTAAGGTTTCCGTAGATGGCGCGATTGTAATTGCTCTGGACGACGTAGCCAGCCAGGGTACCGAACGGATTGTTTAGGAAAAACGAGCCCGTATCGACGATCCCGGCAGCCTGGTGCGTGAAGTTGGTGAAGACGCCGCCTGCGTCGGTGGGCCAGCCGTCGTATTCCCAGCGCAAACCCAGATTGAGGGTGAGATTGCGCCTGATTTTGTAATCGTCCTGCGCATACCAGGAAAATTCGTTGACACGCCAATGATGAGGGTTCGGCGAGCCAGCGGGAAGCAATCGCCAAGTGCTATTGATGACGTAATTGATTGGGGCGAACGGCGTGCCGTCGATGGCTGGACCGCTGCTGCTGGTGAGGATGTCCGCCACGTTACCGGCAATGATCCAGCCGCGCTCGCGGTTGGGCTGCGCCCAGTTCCACTGGATGCGTTGCGCGTTGAAGCCGAAGCGGAACGAATGCTTGCCGTGATTCCAAGAAACCTGGTCCCCGGTTAGGAAGTTGTTTTGAATGCTGGTGGTGGCTGAAAAGAAATTTCCTCCGGCGCTCCAAGGGCCCCACAGTGCCGGGCCAGCGCTGGGCAGGAGAAGAACGCCGTCCGGGATTCCGATGGTACCAATGACAGGGACGAGCGAGTCTTCGCGGCAGCTGAGGTGAGCGGGCAGGAAGTGCCGTCGTTCACCGCAGGAGTGATATTAAGGGGGGTGACGCCATCTCCGGCGCAGGACTGGACGGTAACGCCATCCGCGACGTTCAGATACAGACGGTTGAACGAGCCATACACTTCGTTGACGAGATTGCTGTTGATGACAGACGTGAGTCTCAGGGTAGCAATCTGCGAACCGTAATGAGCATCCTCGGGCGCGCCGGGATAGCAGCCAGTAACGATGCAGCTAAAACTCTGTGTCTGGGGATCGCGGGAAAAGAAATATTTCTCCGTGAGAGTGTTGTGCTGCGTGAGGACGTAGTCCGTGTTGATCATGAATTGATCTTCGTTGGCGATGGTGGGCTGGGAAATCGTCGTAGGCAGGGCGCAAGCTCCCGAGGCCACGTCGCAAAACGGCATACCGGTGGCGGGGTTGTACCGCAAGCTGGGTATGTAATAGCCGTTGTTGTAGCCGCCCTGAGCTTGAGGAATTTTTTCGGTTTGGCGGAGGAGGTTGATGGCCGTGTTGCTGATGTTGGAGCCATCTGGCGCAACCGGCGTGCCAGTGCCGACGAACGGACCGGCAGGGTCAAAGGTATTCGCGAAGGCGCAGCCGAGATATTGCCGGTAGGTCGTGTAGCTGCACGCGGGATTGCCAGGAATGAAATCCTGAGGAATCGTTCCCGATCCACCGCCGTCGGCGGCGTCAGAGCGAGCCTTGGCGAACGGAACGCCGGGCTCATTAAATGGCAGAAGGCTCACTTGGGTGATGGCGGTGGCGAAGCCGTTGCTGCCGATGCCGTTGAGCTGGCGGGTGCCCTGATAGGAGCCGAAGAAAAAAGCTCGATCTTTCTTAATGGGGCCGCCGATGGTGCCGCCGAATTGATTTTGCTTTACCGTGGGCGGCTTATTGGGCAAGCCGGCAGCGAGTTCCGATTCTTTATAGAATGAAGTCGTTGGCGTTGAAAAGGTTGTTGCGGTTGAACTCCCAAACTGAACCGTGCAGGACGTTTGTGCCGCTCTTGGTGACGACGTTCACATCGGCGCCGGGGTTCTGGCCGTACGCAGCATCATATTGCGAAGTCTGGACCTTAAATTCCTGGATCGAATCCGGATTGGGTATTGGGATGCCGGCATAGCTGCCCGATTGCGCCGCGCCGCCGCTGCCGTAGTTGGTGACGATGACGCCATCCATCATGTAGGTGTTCTGGTCGGAACCGGACCCATTGACGTTGATATCCTGCGTGCCGTTGCCGACAGCGGTGGCGGTGGAAACGTTGGCGACGACACCGGGAGAGAGGTCGATGATCTGGGTGAAATTGCGGGTGCTGAGCGGCAAGCTGGTGACGGTGGTGCCGGAAACGAGACTGCCGACGGTAGCGTTTTGCGTCTGGATGGTTTCCGTGTTGGCCTCGACGGTAACTTGTTGCTGCTGCGAGCCGAGCGCGAGGGTGCGATTGAGGACCGCAGTGGCCGTGACGTTAATGGTGACGGACGGGACTTGGGCGGTGGTGAACCCGGAAGCAGAAAACGTAACGCTGTAGTCGCCCGGCGGGAGTAGCGAAAGGATATAGGAGCCGTTCGCATCCGTGGTGGTAGTGCGAACCTGGCCAGTTCCTATGTTTGTGGCCGTAACGGTGGCATTGGTAATGACGCCGCCGGATGGATCGGTGACGGTGCCTGTTAGAGCGCCGGTGGTGGCGCTTTGCGCGAATGCAGACGAGGAGCAGAAAAGCAGTACCAAAAAGCACGCAACCACCGCGCACAGAATCGTCAGACCAGAATGACGGGAACGCATTTCCCCACCCCCAGATAAGAATTTATTTAACTTTCCTTGGACCGGGCCGCGACGTGACGGGTTCGCAGCTATTGGTCAGGCGAGACGCTCGTTCGCGCCTTTGCCCGACAGAATGTCGGATTTGGAATTGTTATGGCCGTTTGCCTGCCGCGCGTTGCTTGCCCCCCACCGCCTTGATCGACGAACGCGCAGCCTCCACCCACGGTTCCGCGAAAATTCGCGGAATCGGTGTGTTGGAGATACCACGGCGAACGAATAACTGTCAAGAAAATAGTGGCTCAGCGCATGAGAGCGGAATTTTACTTTTAAGGACTAGGGGCTGTAGGAACACTAAGGAGCAAAAATGATTCCATGGCGGGCGAGTCCGGGAATTAGCGCCGATTCGGGCGACGGAGCGCGCGCGGAGGGAAGTGGTGGACGGCGGAGCGCCATCCCCTCGATAATGAAGGGCCGCGGCGGGGATGGCGCGGCAAGCGGGTCCATCGCGGAAAGAGGGAACGGACGAATTTATGGCGGATATGAAGCTCCCGACAAGGAGGGAGGATTTTTCGGAGTGGTACAACCAGCTGGTGCTGCGGGCGGAACTGGCGGACTACGCGCCGGTGCGCGGATGCATGATCGTGCGCCCGTACGGCTGGGCGCTTTGGGAGAACATCACGGCGGCGCTGGACCGGCGATTCAAGGCGACGGGACACGTGAACGCGGCGTTTCCGCTGCTGATTCCGCGGAGCTTCATCGAGAAGGAAAAGTCGCATGTGGCGGGGTTTTCGCCGGAGCTGGCGGTGGTGACGCACGGCGGGGGAGAAAAGCTGGAAGAGCCGCTGGTGATCCGGCCGACATCGGAAACGATCATCGGGCACGCGTATGCGAAGTGGATTCAGTCGTACCGCGATTTGCCGGTGCTGATCAATCAGTGGAACAGCGTGGTGCGCTGGGAGCTGCGGACAAAGCTGTTCCTGCGGACGCTGGAATTTTTCTGGCAGGAAGGCCATACGGCGCACGCGACGGCGGAAGAGGCGGAAGCCGAGACGCGGCAAATGCTGGATGTGTACACGGATTTTGCGCGCAACGAGGCGGCGATTCCCGTGATTCCCGGCAGAAAATCGGCGGCGGAGCGTTTTGCCGGCGCGAACGAGACGTATTCGATCGAAGCCATGATGGGAGACGGGAAGGCGCTGCAAGCGGGAACGTCGCACAATCTGGGGCAAAATTTCGCGCAGGCGTTCGAGATTCGGTATTTGGATAAGAACGGTGTGCTTCAATTTTGTTGGACGACTTCGTGGGGGCTTTCGACGCGCTTTGTCGGCGCGATCATTATGGTGCATGGGGACGATCAGGGGCTGGTTCTGCCGCCGCGCCTCGCGCCGTATCAATTGGTGATCGTGCCGATCTTCAAGTCGGACGAGGAAAAGACCACGGTGCTCGAAAACGCGAGGAAGCTGCAGCGCGAGCTAGTGGATGCGGGGATACGCGTGAAGATGGACGAGCGAGAGGGCGTCAGTCCTGGGTTCAAGTTCAACGACTGGGAGATGCGTGGAGTGCCGCTGCGGCTGGAGCTAGGGCCGAAGGACGTGGCCAAAGGCTCGGTGGTGCTGGCGCGGCGGGACAAGCCGGGTAAAGAAGGGAAATCGTTCGTGGCGCAGCAGGGGATTGCGGCGGCGGTGGCGCAAACGCTCGGGGAGATTCAGCAAGCGCTCTTTGATCGAGCGCTCGCGTTTCGGAAAGCGCATACGGTGGATGCAGTGGACTACGAGGAATTCAAGAAGGCGGTCGAGACGGGGTTCGCGTTTTCGTGGTGGTGCGGCAGCGGCGATTGCGAAGCGAAGATCAAGGAAGAGACGAAAGCCACGATGCGGTGTATTCCCCTTGAACAGCCGGGCGGATCGGGCAAGTGCGTCTATTGCGGGAATCCAGCAAGTGAAAAGGCGATTTTCGCGAAGGCGTATTAGGCGCAACCGGTGCGCGGGTGCTCGGATGCAACGCACGCCAATTCGAGGAAGCGCGGCGCCGAGAGCGCTCCGTTGCCTATTGAGGGCATGACAATCGCTGCATGGAGAAAAAAGCCGGAAGCACCCGAGCGGCGGCGCAAAACCACGGAAAACGTCTCGCGCGGGGCGGCATCCGCGCGGCGGAGGGATTTGGAGCGCGCCCTCCGGGCGGCTGCCGATCCGAGACGCGCCGCGTCCGTGGCGAAATTCTTTAAGACCGGCAAAGGCGAGTACGGCGAAGGCGACCGGTTTATCGGAATTCCGGTGCCGGTCTTGCGGAAAATCGCGCGCCAGCACGCAGCGCTTGGATTTGACGACCTCGATCGGCTGCTTGCCTCGCCGATCCACGAATTCCGCTCGGCGGCGCTCGAAATTTTGGTAGCGCAGTACCAGGCGGCGGATGAAGCGCGGCGCGAGCGGATCATCGCGTTCTATTTACGCCAAACCCAGCGCATGAACAATTGGGATTTGGTGGATACGGCGGCACCGTGCATTCTCGGTGAGCACTTGAAGACGCGCTCGCGGCAGGTTTTATACCGGCTCGCCGTCTCAAAAAGCCTGTGGGAGCGCCGCATTGCGATGGTGGCCACGCTGGCGCTGATTCGCAGCGGCGAAATTGAGGACGCACATCGGATCGCGAAGAAGCTGCTGACGAATGACCACGACCTGATTCACAAGGCGGTGGGATGGATGCTGCGCGAGAGCGGGAAGATTTCGGAACATCAGCTCGTGGAGTTTTTGCGGCGGAATTATTCGCGGATTCCGCGCACGACGCTGCGCTACGCCATTGAGCGCTTTCCCGCCGCCCGGCGGAAACGGCTGCTCGCGGGCAAATTTCGCTGAGCGCGAGCATCCGCTCGGCCCTTTACTGATCGCAAACACGCCCGGCACCGATCCATTCACGCCGACGCGCCGCGGTGCTAGCGTGGGGAGCATGGACGACGCCCTCAGATCCGGAGTTGACACGGTTGGCGCGCACCGCGCGGACAGGCGCGTGGAGCGCGGAGGAGCGAAAATCAATCTGTTGCTCACGCTGCTGATTCTGGTGGCAATGGCCATTGTGGCTTTCAAGATCGCACCGCCGTATATCAACAATTACCAGTTCCAGGATGCCATCAATACCGAAGCGGAATTCGCGCTCACCGCCTACCCGCGGAAGACGCCGGACGATATCCGACAGGAGGTTTACAAGAAGGCCGAAGAGCTGAATATACCGGCCAGTCCGCAGGATATTCAGCTCAACATGTCAAACGGCAGCATCAGCATCTCCCTAGATTATTCGATTCCGGTGGATCTGTATGTTTATCAGTTGACTTTGCAATTTCATCCCCACGCAGACAACCATACGATCTAAAATGACATTAAACTTTAAGATAGGCCACTCGGAATGAGTGATCCGGCAGGTCTAGCCGAAGGGATTCCGGAGCTGGCTATCTTCGGCGACGCCGCGCCCGCCCAGCTGCGTCCTACCACCCCAATCCGCGAATCGCGCGGGCTGGAGATTTTGGCTGCGAGGTAGGTTTCCGTGCAGGATCGGGAGTGAACGGAGAGAGGGATTGCGCGTTCGCATAGCACGAGGATTCTGGACATCGCGGTTCGGAATGGGATTGCTGCTTTTGGCGCTGGCGTGTTTTGCGGCGGGCGCGGGGGTGGTAGCGTATTACTACATCTTGTTCGGACGGATGATCCAGCAGCGGCTAACGGGCCAGATTTTTCACAACACTTCCAGCGTTTATTCCGCCCCGGGACATATTTACGTTGGCGAATCGCTCCGCGAGAGCGACCTGATGAACTATTTGCTGGCTGACGGATACCAGCAGGGCATCGCCAGCGGCTCGCCGGGCGAAGTGCTGGTCAACAACTCATCGGTCGAGATTCGGCCTTCGGCGAGTTCCTATTTTCAAGGGCGGAATGCGCTGCGCGTGCAGTTCAGCGGCGCGGAGATAGCGGCCATCTCGCAAATGCCGGTTGGCACCCCGCTGCAAGCGGCCGAAATCGAGCCGGAGCTGATCACGAACCTGTTTGACAGCACACGGGAAAAGCGGCGCGTGGTGCAGTACGACGACTTGCCGCCCGTGTTGATTCATGCCGTGCTGGCCGCAGAGGACAAGCGGTTTTTTGAGCACGGCCCATTCGACATCGTGCGGGTGATCGGCGCGGCGATTTACGACCTGGGGCGCGGATACCGGGCGCAAGGCGCCAGCACGATTGACATGCAGGTGGCGCGGACGTTCTTTTTCACCACGAAGCGCGTCTGGCGCCGCAAACTGAAGGAAACGCTGATGGCGTTCGAAATCGATCAGCGCTTCTCGAAGCAGCAGATTTTCCAGCTCTACGCCAACGATATTTACCTTGGCAATCGCGGAAGTTTTTCGATTCGGGGCTTTGGCGAAGGAGCGCAGGCGTATTTCGGGAAGGATGTGCGGCAGCTGGATTTGGCGGAATCGGCATTCCTCGCGGGAATCATTCGCGCACCGAACCATTATTCGAGCGCTGAGCGGCATCCCGATCGCGCCGATGACGCGCGCAACCGCGTGCTGGCACAAATGGTGGAGGATGGCTACATCAGCGCGGCGGAAGAAAGGGCGGCCAAGAAGGAAAAGCTGAAATTCGTGAACAGCGGAGCGGCGAGCAGCACGGCGCCGTATTTTGTCGATATGGTCAGAGACCATCTGCTGGCAAAAATTTCCGCCGCTGATCTGCAAGACCAGAGCTTCCGGATTTACACCACGCTCGATCCGGATTTACAGCGCGACGCCACGGAAGCTGTGCAGATCGGGATGGCAAGCATCGACAAGTTACTCGCCCGGCGTTACGCCATCTGGAAAAAACGCGGCCAGACCGTGCCGCATCCGCAAGTGGCTCTTGTGGCGCTCGATCCGCAAACGGGAGCGATTCGCGCTCTTGTGGGCGGGCGCGACTATGGCGAGAGCCAGTTCAATCACGCGCTGGCCAGCCGGCAGCCCGGATCGGTGTTCAAGCCCATCGTGTACGCAGCGGCGTTCGACAACGCGGTAGAGGGCATGCAGCCGGTAGTGACGCCGACAACGACCGTGGAGGACGTGCCGACGACGTTCGAATTCGATGGCAAGGAATACACGCCGAACAACTACGGCGAGGAATTCTTCGGCACCGTTACCGCGCGCCAGGCACTGATGCATTCGCTCAACGTGGCAACGATCAAGATTGCCGAGATGATTGGATATCAGCGCGTGGTGGACATGGCGCGACAACTGGGAGTAAGAACGCCGATCCTGGCCACGCCCGCCATGGCGCTGGGAACGTATGACATGACGCCGATCGACGTGGCGGCAGTGTACACAGCATTTGCGAATGGAGGCGTGCGCGCCGAGCCGCTGTTCATTCGCACGGTGATTTCGTCGGACGGCACGGTGGTGGAATCGAATTCGCCGCAAACGCGGCCGGTGCTCGATCCGCGCGTCGCGTACCTGGTGACCAGCTTGATGGAAGGGGTGATCGACCAGGGTACCGGCGCGGTAGTACGCGACATGGGATTTCAAGCGCCTGCGGCGGGCAAGACCGGCACGTCACACGACGGCTGGTTCGCCGGCTACACGTCGAATCTGGAGTGCGTGGTGTGGGTGGGATTCGATGATGACCGCGACATCAATCTGACCGGCGCACAGACGAGCGCGCCGATCTGGGCGGAGTTCATGAAGCGGGCGGTGCAACTGCCGCAATACCGAAATACCCAGCCGTTCACGCCCCCGGCGGGAGTGGTGCAAGCGATGATCGATCCGCAGAGCGGCCAGTTGGCAACGCCTTCATGTACCCAAACACAGGAAGAGTATTTCATCGCCGGGACAGAGCCGACGCAGTATTGCGAGCTGCATGGTGGCGGCGGACTGGGACAGTCCGCGCCGGTTTCGTGGCTAAAGCATTTGTTTGGAAAAGGGCCGAATCCGCCTCCGCCGGCGGCGCAGGCCGCACAGTCGAATCCGACGAATGGCACTGGCGCGAATCCGCAAGCGCAGCCGCAGGCAGAAGCCCAGCCAACGCAAAACCCTGCTTCTCAACCGCCTGGGCAGCCGGAAAAGAAAAAAGGCATCTTCGGCAAGATTTTTGGTATTTTCGGCGGAGACAGTAAGCAGTCTTCGGACAAGTCGAAATAATCCGGAAGTGAGTGGTCCGAAGACGTGCTCAGCAGGTGACGGGCTATGACACGTTTGGCCCTTCTCGCCGTTCTGCTCCTTTGGTTCGCCTTTCCATCTGGCGCCCGACAGGCTGCGCAAGCACCCCCAGCTCCGGCGCATGGGACCGCCCCCACATCATCCAGCGATGCGGCGCAGCCGCCCCCGATGACGCCGCGGCAGGTGGCCGAAATGCGTGCGGACATTCTGGTGGCGCGCAAGGAATTCGCCGCCGCGATCGGCGCTTACAGCAAGATTCTAGCGACCGACCGCAAAGACGCGGAGCTGCTCAACAAGATCGGCATGGCCTACCAGCAACTTGGCGACGACGGCAAAGCCGAGAAGTATTACAAGCTGGCGTGGAAATTCAATAAGCACTTCGCCAGCGCGATGAATAACCTGGGCACGGTGGAATACGGAAAGCGGCACTACAAGAACGCGATCAAGGATTACAAGCATGCGCTCGCGGTTGGAACCGACCAGGCGACAATTTACAGCAACCTTGGCTACGCTTACTGCGGAAGAAAGCAGTATTATCAGGCGACGATTTCTTTCGAGCGGGCGCTGGCGATCGATCCGGAAATTTTCGCGCAGCGCGGGGGCGTGGGTTCGATTTTCCTGCAACGCTCCGCTCCCGATCTGGCGACCGTCTACTACTTGATGGCAAAATCGTACGCGAAATTGGGCGACGTAAAGGAAACCGCGCATTACCTGACGCTCGCGCGCGACGCCGGCTACAAAGATTTACGCGCGGCGGAAAATGACGCGTCGTTCAAGCGCGTCATCCGCGATCCGCAGGTGCAGGAAGTGCTGCGCGGGCCGGCGCCGTTTGGGATCGGCAACCAGCGGGCGGTGCAGGACTGATTTCCTCTCCGAGCGCGGATGCGGGCGGTTGGCGTGAGGCAGGTCTCAACCTTAAGTTATTGATCCTGCGCTATAATGCTTTTCCGTGAAGACTTTCCAGTCCCGGCGATTGTTCTGGCGCCGTGTGAGCACAGTGGCGCTGGCGCTTGCGGGACTGTCAGCAGCAATTTTCGCGTCACGCACTTCGCAGGCTGCCTCGTCAAAGTTAGCAACTGCCGCGGATTCGGCTTCCTCCTCGAAAGTAGTTGAGCTTCGAATCTCCGGCGAAATCGAGCCGGTGCTCGCCGAGTACATCACGAACGGGATCGCGCAGGCCAATAGCGAGCACGCCAGCCTGGTTCTGATCACCATGGACACGCCCGGCGGGCTCGATGAATCGATGCGGCAGATCATTCAGTCGATTTTGCAATCGAAAGTTCCGGTGGCGACGTACGTTTATCCGACCGGCGGGCGCGCGGCTTCGGCCGGTTTTTTTATTTTGTTATCGGCGGACGTGGACGCGATGTCGCCGGGAACGGAAACGGGCGCGGCATCGCCGATTATGGAAATCGGCGGGCAGACGGTGCAGATCGATCCCACGCTGCGGAAGAAGATTGTGAACGACGCGGAAGCGTTTCTGCGCAGCTACGTGAGCAAGCGCGGGCGCAACGTCGATATGGCCATGACGGCGGTGAGCGATGCGAAGTCGTTCACGGACACGGAAGCGCTGAAGGGCAACCTGATTGATCTGGTGGCGACGTCGCCGGAAAATCTGCTCTCGCAGTTGAATGGGCGCACGATCACGCGGCTGGACGGTTCAAAAGAAACCTTGTCGCTGCCGGATGCGATCGTCGAGCCGATCGGAATGACAGGCCGCGAGCGATTCCTTTCTCGAATCGTGCAGCCGGACGTTTTCTTCGTGTTGCTGATTATCGGCGTGCTCGGGCTGTACGCGGAATTCACGCATCCGGGGATGTTCGCGCCGGGAGTGATCGGAGCCATCGCGCTGGTGCTGGCGCTGTTTGCGATGCACCTGCTGCCCATAAACTTCACGGGACTTCTGCTGATCGCCGCCGCGTTTGTCTTGTTTATTCTGGAAGCAAAATTTCCCACGCACGGAATTCTGGGCGTGGGAGGAGTGATCGCGCTGGTGCTGGGAGCGCTGATGCTGATCCGCACGCCTATGACGGGAATGGGTGTGAGCGCGGGCGTGGCGTTTGGAGTGGCGATTCCGTTTGCTGTAATCGTCATTCTGCTGATGAGGCTGGTGCTGCGCTCGTTCCACTGGAAAACGGCTACGGGAAAAGAGGAGTTGGTTGGGACGGAAGGCGAAGTGGTGCAGCCGATCGGCGCATCCGGAGCGGCGGGACTGGTTCGCGTTCACGGCGAGTTGTGGCGCGCGGTGGTGTCCGACGGGCCGCTGCCGCAGGGGGCGCGCGTAAAAGTAAAGAAGATTGAGGGGCTGACGCTGGAAGTGGAATCGCTCGAGCCGTCGCAGGCGAAATAGTGCTCGGGCGCCTGGGGAGGGGAAGATGAACGTGGCGCCAATCGTGGTGGGATTCTGCGTCATCGTTTTCCTGATCTGGTTTTTTAATTCCGTTTACGTCATCAAGGAGTGGGAGCGCGGGGTGGTGCTGCGGCTGGGCCGCATGGCGCCGGAAGCAAAGGGGCCGGGATTGCGCATCGTGGTCTGGCCCATTGACAAGTTGATCCGCATTTCCATGCGCGTCGATACGGTCAGCGTGCCGTCGCAGGATGTGATCACGCGCGATAACGTGCCGGTAAAAGTCGATGCCGTATGCTATTTCCGCGTGGTGGATGCGAACCGGGCGATCGCGCAGGTGCAAAACTATCTGTACGCCACATCGCAGCTGGCGCAGACGAACTTGCGCAGCGTGGTGGGCCAGTTCGAGCTCGACGAAATTCTCTCCGAGCGCGAAAAGGTTAACGCCAAGCTGCAAACAATCCTTGACCAGGATACCGACCCCTGGGGTATCAAGGTAACGAAGGTGGAAGTCAAGCAAGTGGATATTCCGGAGAATATGCAGCGCGCCATCGCGCGGCAGGCCGAAGCGGAGCGCGAACGCCGCGCGAAAATCATCAACGCGGACGGCGAGTTCCAGGCTTCCGCGCGGCTATCGGAAGCCGCCGAAGTGCTGGAAAAACAGCCCGTTTCCATCCAGTTGCGCTATTTGCAGACGCTCGCGCAAATCGGCGCGGAAAAAAACACTACCATCGTATTTCCGGTTCCGATCGACCTGGTCACGTACTGGCTGCAGCAGAAAGCGGAGGGGAAGTAGAAGCTCATGGCGGGCGGCGGAAAACGCGGCGGCGACCGGGTGCTGGAAAGCAGGCACTTGGTGGGGCTTTTCCTCGGCGTAGCGCTGCTGTGCGGCGTGTTTTTCACGCTTGGGTACGTGATGGGCAAAACGCAATACAGCGGCGCGGTGCACGCTGCGTCTTCGCCCGGATTCAGTGGGCCGGTTAGCCGCGAGAAGCGGAACTCCGTCTCGGCTGGCACGTCGGATGCAGCTTCGCCCGCACCGACCGCGAGCGAATGGGATTTTTACGGCAAAAAGCAGGACAATGACGATCAACTGGAAGCGCCCGCCCAAAGTTCTTCGCCGTGGACGACATCATCACCGGCTGCTTCGGCACCGGTCGCGAAACCAGCGCCGGAGCGCGGCGTGAGCGAAGTTCCGGCGGGGGCGCGATTTCCCGCGCCTCGGCTCATAGGAGGAGGAGCGTTTGTGCTGCAGGTCGCCGCGCTTCGCCATCGGGGCGATGCGCTGGCAATGGCCGAAATGCTTCAAAAAAAGAGATTTCCGTCGTTTGTTGTTAGTCCCACCTCGGACCGTTTCTATCGCGTGCAGGTTGGTCCTTATCGGAACGAACGCGCCGCCCAGTCCGCCAGAAGCGCGCTTGAGCGAGCCGGATTTAAAGCTATCATTAAGCGTTGAATGACTTTTAATTGGTATACGCGTGTGCTGCTCGCCGTCGCGAGCGGAGTCATCCTGGCGCTGTCGTTTCCCAGCTACAATTTCTCTATTTTGGCGTGGGTTGCGGTCGGACTGCTGACGATTGCGTGCGTCGGCGCCACGTTTTCGATTGCTTTCGTTTGCGGGGTGCTCAGCGGGCTGGCGTTCTATCCGCTCAGCGTGCCATGGATGGATGTCGTGGTGCGACAGTACGGCGGCGCGACGTGGTGGCAGTCAGCGGGAATTCTCGGTTTGGTGGCGCTGACGGGTGGCCTTTACGCGGCGATTTTTACGATCGGCGTGGCTCTGGCGTCGCGACGCAGCCGGGCGCTCGGCTGCCTGATGGCGCCGTTTCTATGGGTTGCCGTCGAATTTTTGCGCGCTAATATGCCGGTCATCGGTTTCCCATGGAACCTGATTGGCTACGCGGCCAGCGGTAATCTCCCGCTATTGCAGTTGACGATGCTCACCGGTATCTACGGCTTGAGTTTTGTGGTGGCGGGATACGGCGCGTTCCTCGCCTATGCGGTTCTTGTCCGGACGCAGCGCGCATGGAAATCGCTCATGATCGTCACCGCCGTGCTGATCCTCGTGGCCTTCGGCGGGCGTCATTTCATTCCGCGCGCCACGCCGCGCTACCTGGCGCATCTGGTGCAGACGAATTTCGAGGAGTTTTACAGCTATCCGCCCGATTGGATGCAGCGCCACGCGCAGGACATGATCCGGCTGCACGACATCAGCGTGGAGGCAGCCAAAGCCGAGCCCGGACTGATCGTGTGGCCGGAAGTGCCCGCGCCATTCACGTTTCAGAATCCCGATTTCGCGGCGCGCGCCGAAGCGATTGCACGCGATTCCGGCAGCGATTTTCTGGTGGGCATCGTCGATTGGCGCAAGAATCCCGAGGGAAAATGGCAGGCCACGAACACGGCGACGCTGATCGACCCTTCCGGCCAGCGCGTCTTCACCTATGATAAAATCCATTTAGTACCGTTCGGCGAATATGTGCCGTTTCGCCGCTGGCTTGGCTTTGCGGGGAATCTAGTTGCCGATATTGGCGACTTCACGCCTGGGCACGAATATTCCGTTGGAAGAATTCCCGGCGGTAAATTCGGCGTTTATATCTGTTACGAGGGCGTTTTTCCGGGCCTGGTGCGTCACTTTACGGCCAAAGGCGCGCAGGTTTTGATCAACATTTCCGATGACGGCTGGTTCGGGAGAACTTCCGCGTCGGCGCAGCACGCCATGATGGAGCGCGTGCGGGCGGTCGAAAATCGCCGGTGGCTGCTGCGGGATACGAATAACGGAATCACGTACGACGTTGACCCCTACGGCCGCGTTCTAGCCGAACTGCCCGCGAATATTCGCGGGCAACTGGATGCGCCGTATTCGTTTGAAAGCGGGCTCACGCCGTACGCCCGGTTCGGCAATTGGTTCGCGTGGCTGTGCGTACTGGTCTCCGCCGGAATCTTGGCCACATCGATGTTGAGTGGCCGCAGCCAGCAAGCAGGCGCGCGGGCCTCGAGCGCGCGCGTAAAAATTCACGCGAACTGAAATCTTGGATGGCTGAATAGCACATGCCCGTACACATCGAGGACTTGGAACAACGCTACGCTGATCTTGCCAAGCGCATCGAACTCGTGCGGAGTTATCTTTGACGTTCCCGCCGCGCAGCTAGGCTTAACCGAAATCGAAAAGAAATCCTCGGCGCCCGATTTCTGGCAGGACCAGGAAAAGGCCCAGGCCGTTCTGCAGGAACGCAAGCAGCTCGAAGACCGCGTCAACGCCGAAAAATCGCTGGCCACGAAGTTAAGCGACATCGACACCTATTTCCACCTGGCGCACGAGGAAGGTAATAGCGAGCAGCGCGAGGCGCTGCTCGACGACCTCTCCAAGGAGGTGGCATCGCTCGATTCGTACGTTTCCGAGTTGGAAACCAAGACGCTGCTCTCCGGCGAAAGCGACCGGCTGAACGCCATTCTCACCGTGAAATCTGGCGCGGGGGGAATCGAATCCCAGGATTGGGCGGAAATGCTGCTGCGCATGTACCTGCGCTGGGCGGAAAGCAAAGGCTTCCGCGCCACGGTTCTCGATACCTCGCCCGGCGAAGAGGCGGGCATCAAATCGGCCACGGCGCGGATCGAAGGAGAAAACGCCTACGGCATGCTGGCGGGCGAAAGCGGAGTGCACCGGCTGGTGCGCATCTCGCCGTTCGATCAGCAGGCGCGGCGGCATACGTCGTTTGCTTCCGTATTCGTGATTCCGGAAATCGACGATCGCATCGAAATCGTGGTGCGCCCCGAGGATCTGCGCGTCGATACGTTCCGCGCCGGCGGCCATGGCGGGCAGAACGTCAACAAAGTCGAAACCGCCGTGCGCATTACGCACCTGCCTACCGGAATCGTGGTGCAGTGCCAGAACGAGCGGAGCCAGCACAAGAACCGCGAAGGCGCGATGAAAATCTTGAAATCACAGCTCTATGAGCAGGAGCTTGAAAAGCGCCGCGCGGAGGCCCGCAAGCTGGATGCGTCAAAGCCCGAAATCAGCTTTGGGAGCCAGATTCGCTCATACGTCCTCCAGCCCTACCAGATGGTCAAAGACCATCGCACCAAGTTCGAGCGCGGCGACGTGCAGAAGGTCTTCGACGGCGACCTGGACCCATTTATCCACGCGTATCTCCTATACCGCCGGGAATCGGGGGGCGATCGCACTTAGGATAGAAGCCTAGCCCGCCCGCGGCGCGAGTAGGAGCGCGCGGATCGTGGCATTACTGGACATTGTGAATTGAGTGGGTGAATTGACTGGCGCGGATGTGCTCCCGAAATTGCCCCTCGCGTAGTTGAAATCTGAACAAGGAAGCAGCGGCTCTCGACCCGAACTCGGATAGAGTTCGAGTTGGAAACTCTTTTTGAGAGGAGAGCCGCTGTGAGAAAAATCTATCAAGGAA
>Ga0209061_1000775_pt1 | contig 69122 bp, 58 predicted proteins | sample Coa_R1_10_FD_187157 | JGI IMG/M metagenome (GOLD analysis project Ga0209061, IMG submission 187157) | Surface soil microbial communities from Centralia Pennsylvania, which are recovering from an underground coalmine fire - Coalmine... | ecosystem: Environmental > Terrestrial > Soil >... | reverse complement strand
TCCGCAGAAGGGCAGAGGTCTGGGCAGTTCTTGGAGAAATTCTCAGGAAGAGGTAAAAGTGCCGGGCACGAAACACTAAAGCCCAAGGATCTTGGCCATGAAATCCATTGCCCGCTTGATGATCGCTAGCACCTTTATCTTTGCCTTCGCTGAGGGCGGTTACGCGCAAATGAGCGCGACTTCTCCCGCCACCCCGGCAGCTCCGGCGCCGTCCGCTGCCCCACAGGTTTCTTCCGCCGATGCGGCAGCAAAAAAGGCCAAGGCCAAGGAGTGTTCGGCCAAGGCCGATGCGCAAGGCCTGCATGGCAAGGCGCGCAGGGAGTTCCGCGAAAAGTGCAAGAGGAGCTAAACGGGGCGCGCGCTTTTCAAAAGGGAGAAGAGCGAATGGCCAGTGCAGAAGACGCACCAAGGAACTTGAGGATAAAGACCAAGGTCATCGCTCATCTCACGCAAACCCTCCCCTTGGCGAGGGAGTCTGGAAATTGCCCGGGCAGCCCTTGAGCGATCCTCCTTTACCTTGTACCGGCGGCCCTGTAGAACCTGACCGCAGCAAGCCGGGCCGCACCGGCGCGCTAAGAGGTTTTAGCCGCCTCTGACCGCCTCTCACACACCACTGCTGTCACACCCATGATCCTGCTTCGCTCGCTCGCATTCCAGGCGGCGTTCTATCTCTTGACTGCCGCCCTCGCGATTCTTGGCCTGCCTCTCCTCTTGATGGGCCGCCATAGGGTCCAGGCCTATGCAAAATTCTGGACAGGCACGACTCTTTGGCTGCTTGAAAAAATCTGCGGCACGAAGGTGGAATGGCGAGGCCTCGAGAATCTGCCGTGCGGCGCTTGTATTATTGCGGCAAAACATCAGTCCACCCTCGAGACGATGGCGCTCACGACAAAGGGCACTGATTTTTCCTATATTCTCAAACGCGAGCTGACGGCGATCCCGATTTTCGGCTGGTTTCTCAAGGGTGCCGAGCAGGTGGCCATCGACCGGGCGAAGCGCGGGCAGGCCTTGCCCGATCTCACACGGCAGGTGCGCGAAGCGATTGCTCAAGGGCGCCAGATGATCATTTTTCCGGAGGGTACCCGCAAGCGCGCTGGCGCACCGCCGGAATATAAGACAGGCGTCGCCTATCTTTATGCCGACACCGGCGCGCTCTGTGTGCCGGTCGCACTCAACACAGGCCTGTTCTGGCCGCGCCACAGCCTTTCGATTCACCCTGGGACGGCCACGATCGCTTTCCTCCAGCCCATTGAACCAGGTCTCGACAAGCAGGCTTTCATGAAGATTTTGCAGGACCGTATCGAGACGGCGACGGCGGAACTCATGAGCGAGGCGCTCGAAGCCCATCCTTCGCTCAAGGCCGTTTTGCCCCGGCAAAGGGCTTCGGCCCTTCCAGACAAACGCGGCGGCGCTTGAGCTGGCTTGCATTCCCGGACGGGCGGAATAGGGATGACCGATGGGAAACCCCCGGCTTTCTCGCCCGTTTCCAATCGTTCGCCGGGTTGAACTGGACGGCTTTTTGGAAACGGGCGGAGGGACCGGGGGCAGGCAGGCATGCCTCTTATCGTGTGTCAAATGGGCCCGTTGCCAATCGTTCGCACGGCTGTTCGCGCAACCGTTTGACGAACGGCCGGAAAAACAGCGGCTTGAAAAAGCTCCGCCGTGAACATTCGGGTGAAACGGCCGGGCTGGAGTGCCGGGTTGCCTGGCGCAAACTGTCCCCTATGTCTCAATTGCAAGGCTCACGCGTTGCAGCAAAGCGCAGGAGGACAGTATGGGTTTGTTAGATGGAATTCTCGGCGGCGTGATCGGCGCCGAAGCCTTGTCTCTCGTCAAGGACTATATCGAGAAACATGGCGGCATCCAAGGCGTCGTTAACGAATTTGAGAAGACCGGTTATGGCCAGCAGGTCAAATCATGGATCGGCAACGGCCCCAATCTGCCGATTACCGCCGAGCAGGTCCAGCAGGTTCTGGGCTCGGATAAGGTAAAGGAACTGGGCGCCAAATTCGGCCTCCCCGTCGATAAGGTTTCAGATCTCCTGGCTCAATATCTGCCTGCGGCTATCGATAAGGCCACCCCGGAAGGCGAAGTGCCGCCGCAGTGAAGTCTCTCCAGCTGTGAGGCGTCTTTGAAGGGGCACAATCCACTTCCCGGAACGCCTCACCACCGGCGTCATTCCTCGCGGATGCTGTCCGGCTTTCGAGCTGGGTCAGGATCAATCGGACAGAGATATTTCATGCGCGAAACTTTTTGGCCGGTTAGGGCTCAAATCTTTCGGGCATAGAAGCAAATGAACTGCGCGAAGTTTCCTAAATCGCCAGCGGCATCACCGTTGTTCCCGCTGCCAAAACGCGCGGCGTGTATCTGGGTGTTTTTCAACGCAGGAAAGCCCACATGGTCACCGCCTAAGTGTTGGATCAGGCTCGCTGATCCCGAGCGCTTGTTCTAGCCCCCGCGATCCACCGATCGCGTCGGCGAGCGTATAGTGATCGAGCACTTGAAACCAGGCGTTCAGCGCCTCTATGAAGATTTTCTGCAATCCGCAGCATCCCGTGATCGTGCACCGTTCGGGCGCGGCACCCATGCATTCGACGACTGCGAAATCGCTTTCGAGCTTGCGCATGGCATCCCCGATCGAAATTTTTGATGGCGGCACGGCCAGCCGCAGACCCCCTCCCCGTCCGCGCGTCGCCTCTACGAAGCCGAGGCCGATCAACTGCCCCACTACTTTCCGCAAGTGGTTCTCCGAAATCGCATAGGCTGTCGCGATCTCTGGAATGGTTCCACCGCGCTTCCCGGCGGTGGCCAGGAAGATCAGGGTTCTGAACGCGAGATCGCTATATAGCGTCAAACGCATGGCCGGTGTTTCCTACTGCAATATGCGAGCGTAGAAATAGATATTTGACATATCTCTTTGATCTGCCATAAAGAGGTATCCTATATATCTCTTTAAGCGGAGGAGGGGAAATGCCCACATTGTATGAACGCCTCGGCGGTGCGCCCGCTGTCGATACCGCTGTCGATATCTTCTATCGCAAGGTTCTTGCCGATAACCGCATCAACCGCTTCTTCGATACGGTAGATATGGAAGCTCAGGCGGCCAAGCAAAAAGCCTTCCTGACCATGGTGTTCGGCGGCCCTAATTCCTACACCGGCAAGGACATGCGCGAGGGCCACAAACATCTGGTCGCCAAGGGACTTAACGATTCTCACGTCGATGCCGTCCTTGAAAACCTCGGCGCCACGCTGAAGGAATTGGGCGTTTCGGATGCAGACATCAAGGAAGTCGCCGCGCTGGCGAATTCGGTTCGCGATGACGTCCTCAACCGGTGAGAGGGCGCTGACCCATGGCTATCCTGACCCTGGGCGAGACGCCTATCCCAATAGCCGAGGGCCAAACGGTGCTTGCCGCCTTGCTGGCGGCGGGCGTCGATGCGCCGTACTCGTGCCGGGCAGGCCTCTGCCACACCTGCCTGCATCAGGTCATCGAGGGGACAGTCCCCGAAGCGTCGCAAGCCGGACTGTCCGATGCGCAAAAGGCGCAAGGCTATTTCATGCCCTGCGTGTGCGTGCCGAAGGAGCCGCTGAAAATCGTCCGCGCAGGCGATCTTCACGGTGAGATCGAGGTTCGTGTCGCTGCTATCGATCGCCTTTCCCACAACGTCATTCGTCTATGTCTGGAGCCGGATCGAACTTTTGCTTACCGCCCAGGCCAATTCATCGCCTTGAGGGCGCCCGGTGAAGTCATTCGCACCTATTCGATCGCTAGCCATCCCGCCTTGGACGCTTTCATCGAACTGCATGTGCGCGTCATACCTGGCGGGAAAATGAGCGGATTCATTGCCGAGAGGCTGGCGCGAGGCGACCGGCTCAAGATCTCCAACCCTGCGGGCACATGCTTTTACGAGGGCGCTGACCCTGAACGGCCGATTGTGCTTGCTGGCGCGGGGACGGGCTTGGCACCGCTGTGGGGCATTGCGCGGGATGCGATCGAGCAACGGCACCGGGGGCCAATCCGGCTTTATCACGGAGCGCGTGAGCGGTCTGGTCTCTATCTCGTCGATGAATTACAGGCGCTCGCGGACCGCCACGAGAGCTTTTCCTACCGGCCCTGTGTTTTGAGCGATTCTGAACCGGGCGCAGGCGACCTCGCGGCCACGGTGGCCGGTGCCGAAACCGATCCCGCGAACACGGATTTCTTTCTGTGCGGGGATGCCGATCTAGTCGGCCGCCTGAAGCGCGAACTGTACTTGAAAGGCGCGAAATTACAGCGCCTCCGCGCCGATAGCTTTGTGCCGGCGGCGTGAAGTGGCTGCTAGGCCGGCTTCCAGCCGGAATGGCGGCGGCCGTTTCGGCTGAAAAGCGGGCAAGCGGGAAATTTAGCTGCTGCCACACTTTGCAGACTTGGGGGCGCGTGCTCTATGGAGATATCCTGCAACTCGGTTGGATCCGCGCGTGACACAGTCAAAATCTTCCTCCGGCCGCGAGGGCGGGCGCTCGCTCAAGGCGCGGGTGAAGACCGCGCGCAAGCGCTCGCTCTCCTCGACCCTCTGGCTGGAGCGCCAGCTCAACGATCCCTATGTGGCGCGGGCCAAGCAGGAGGGCCTTCGCTCCCGCGCGGCCTATAAGCTGATCGAGATCGATGAGCGCTATCATATCCTGAAACCCGGCCAGAGGGTCGTCGATCTGGGCGCGGCGCCCGGCGGCTGGTCGCAGGTGGCCGCACGCAAGGTGAATTCGGAAGCGGGTAAGGGCAGGGTCATCGGGATCGATCTTCTCGAAATGGAGCCGCTGCCGGGCGTAGAGTTCAGGGTCATGGATTTCCTTAGCGAGGATGCACCTGCCCGGCTCATGGAATGGCTCGGCGGCAAGGCGGATGTGGTTCTCTCCGACATGGCGGCCAATACGACGGGCCATAAGAAGACCGATCATCTGCGGATCATTGGTCTTGCCGAGCTTGCTGCTGATTTCGCCTGCGAGGTTCTGGCCGGAGGCGGCACCTTTCTCGCCAAGGTCTTCCAGGGCGGCACCGAGAACGAGCTGCTTGCCCGGCTGAAACGTGAATTCGCCACGGTGCGCCATGTAAAGCCGCAGGCAAGCCGTGCGGGTTCGGCCGAGCTTTACGTGCTGGCGGCGGGATTTCGGGGTGCTTCCCGGTCCTGACTGGAGCCGTGCTATTGACTCGCGGGCGCAATCTCCTCGGCTGCCTCGGCCGCGCGGCGCTCAACGAGGTGCGAACCGGCGCCCGGCGGCAAACGCATGAAGACGGCGGCTGCAGTCAATGAGATGAGGGCCATCGCGACAAAAGCCCATTTGAAATTTTCAAGCGCGAGAGCATTGCCGCTCAAACCGAGCAGAGCAAACCCCTGGAGAGCGCCAGCCCCCGCCGCGATGCCAAGGCTGAGGGACAATTGCTGAGCTACCGCGGAAAAGCTCACGGCGCGGCTCATTTTCGGCGCCTCGATGTCGCCGAAGGCGAGCGCGTTGAGGCTCGTGAATTCGAGCGAGCGCACAAATCCTCCGGCGAGCAGCACGCCCATCATGACGAGAACGGGCGTCGAGGGCGTGAAGAAACCATAGCTGCCAAGGAAGACCGCGCTCAAGATTGCATCGAAGACGAGCACGCGGCGGAAGCCGAACCATCGCAGGATTGGCGCCGCCGTCGGTTTCATCGCCATCGCCCCAACCGAGGCTATGAATGTGACCGAGCCGGATTGAAAGGCGTTCATCCCGAAGTTCGTCTGCAGCATCAGCGGCAGCAAGAAGGGAATCGATCCGATTCCGATGCGGAATAAGGAGCCCCCTGTCACGCTGGCCCGGAACGTCTTAATCGAGAGGAGTCCAAGATCGATCAAAGGAAACGCGGTGCGGCGTGCATGCCGGGCATAGGCGGCAAGGAGGAGGGCGCCCCCGGAACCGATGGAGACTGCGGCTTCCCATGGCACAAGCTTGCGGCCGGCGCCGCCGAGCGCGAAAAGGATGGAGACGAGTCCAAGCCCGCAAAAAAGAAACCCTCTCACGTCGAACGGCCAAGCTGCCTTTCCGGCGACATCCTCGATAAAGGCAGTGGCAAGGATGATGCCGATGATGCCGATCGGCACATTGATCCAGAAAATCCACCGCCAATGAAAATAGGTGGTGATAAAGCCGCCCAGCAGCGGCCCGAGGACCGGGCCGAGAAGGGCGGGGATCGTCAGCCAGGATAGCGCATTCACGAGCTCGGAGGGTTCGACCGAGCGCAAAAGCAAGAGACGGCCGACGGGAACCATCATCGCGCCGCCAAGGCCTTGCAGGATGCGGGCGCCAACGAGTTCCGGCAAGCTGGAAGCGAAGCCGCAGAGAACCGAGCCCAAGGTGAATACGAGAATAGCGATCCGGAAAATCTTGCGGGCGCCGAAACGGTCGGCCGCCCAGCCGCTCGCGGGAATAAAGATGGCGAGCGAAAAGAGATAAGAGGTTAAAGCGAGCTTGAGTGAAATCGGATTTTCATGCAGATCAGCGGCAATCACCGGCAGCGATGTCGCGATCATGGTCGCGTCGAGATTCTCCATGAACAAGGCGCAAGCAACGGTCAGCGCCGAGACGAGATAGGAAGGCAAGCGCGGCTCTCGAACGATTTTCAGTTACAGAAACGAAGACCGGAGATGCTGGGGGTAATCAGGCAGGCCGCAGGGGGTTGCTTAAATTTTTGATTCTGTTCTTCTCCGGAGGGCTCGAAATCTCAACTCTCCTTTGCGAATCTCCGGATTGCTGCGAATCTCCGAATTTGCGAATCATCCAAAGCACAAGCGGTCAGACCCATCAGGCCGGCGGGACGTTGTTGCACGGCTTTCTGTTAAATCACACAGCATCGCCTGCCAAGGCCAAACACTCAAAATTGACGGTCCCGCACCCCAAATATCGGGTTTCAAATCCCGGTCATGAGAGGCGGACATGGAGATCGCACCGCAAGCAACGCTATCTTTGCGGTCTGCTCCGGGCGTGCTATGAGCCGCAGGCAATTCTCACCTGGCCCGATTTTGCACAAATGCTTCCCGCACGGACTCTCGCGGCGCCGGAAGACTCTTCACTATTCTTGCCGGAAGGCAAATCACGGAGTTGGCATTGACGCCGAATATACGATCCCCGCTCAGCGAAGCGCTAACCTTCGACGATGTACTCCTTTTGCCAGGTCATTCCCAAGTCCTGCCGGGCATGGCCGAGCTGAAGACGAGACTGACGTCGACGATCACTCTGAACATCCCGATCGTCTCCTCCGCCATGGATACCGTCACTGAGGCAAGGCTTGCCATTGCGCTTGCCGAGGCAGGGGGAATCGGCGTCATCCACCGCAATTTAACGCCCGCCGAGCAGGCCGAGGAGGTCCGCAAGGTCAAGCGTTACGAAAGCGGCATGGTGGTCGATCCAATTACGATTTTTCCTGACGAGACCCTTGCCGATGCTTTGGCGCTCATGCGCCGGCATGGGATCTCGGGGATTCCAGTGGTCGAGCGCGGGCCAGGCGGCAAGCCCGCGAAGCTTTGCGGCATTCTGACCAATCGCGATGTCCGGTTCGCCGATAATCCCTTGCAGCCCGTCAGCGAGTTGATGACCAAAAATCTCATCACTGTCCGGGAAGGGGTGAGCGAGGACGAGGCGCGCCGGCTTCTGCATCAGCACCGGCTCGAGAAGCTGATTGTCGTCGATGAGGATTTCCGCTGCGTCGGCCTCGTCACCGTCAAAGACATGGAAAAGGCGACCATGCATCCAGCTGCGTGCAAGGATGCTGAGGGAAGGCTGAGGGTTGCCGCTGCCTCGACCGTGGGTGATCACGGATATGAGCGTGCGCTTGCGCTGATCGACGCGGGCGCCGATTGCATCGTGATCGACACGGCGCATGGCCACTCGCAATCCGTGATCGATCAGGTTTCCCGGTTGAAGCTGGCCTCGAACAAAGTGGCGCTTATCGCTGGCAATGTGGCGACAGCCGACGGCGCAAAGGCTCTGATTGATGCGGGGGCTGATGCCATCAAGGTGGGAATCGGTCCTGGTTCCATTTGCACCACGCGGATCGTCGCCGGGGTTGGCGTGCCGCAGCTGACCGCGATCATGGACTGCGCCGGAGCCGCGCGGGCTGCCAATATCCCAGTGATTGCGGATGGCGGCATCAAATATTCCGGCGATCTTGCCAAGGCCGTCGCCGCCGGTGCCGATTGCGTCATGATCGGCTCGCTTCTTGCCGGAACCGACGAGAGTCCGGGTGAGGTGTACCTCTATCAGGGCCGCTCGTTCAAATCCTATCGCGGCATGGGCTCGGTTGGCGCGATGGCACGCGGCTCGGCGGACCGCTACTTTCAGCAGGATATCAAGGACCAGCTGAAGCTCGTGCCGGAAGGCGTCGAGGGCCAGGTGCCTTACCGCGGTCCGGCCTCGGTCATCCTGCATCAGCTGGCGGGCGGATTGCGCGCCGCCATGGGATACGTTGGAGCCGCGGACATTGCGGAGTTTCAGGCGCGTGCGCGGTTTGTCCGCATTTCGGCGGCGAGCCTGCGCGAAAGCCATGTTCATAGTGTCGAGATTACCCGCGAGAGCCCGAATTATCCGACCGGCGAATGAGAACCCAATGAGGGTCCGCTTTCCATGACGCCCGGAGCCCGCATCGCGGCGGCGATTGAAGTATTGGAAGATATTGAAGCGCGCAAAAGGCCCGCCGCCGACGCGCTGAGGGACTGGGGCCTGACGCATCGTTTTGCGGGTTCCAAAGATCGCGCGGCGATTGCTTCGCTTGTCTTTGACACGGAGCGCAACCGCGCGTCAGCCGCCTTTCTCATGGGCAATGAAACGCCGCGCGCCATCATTCTCGGCACTCTGCGTCAGGCCCGCCACATGGATGCCGGTGCGATCGCTTTGCTTTGTTCGGGCGAGGGTTATGCGCCGCCTCCGCTCAATGCGGAGGAAGCCGAACGCCTCGCGAAAGGCGATCTCAGCGGCGCGCCAAGCTTTGCTGCGGGTGATTTTCCGCAGTGGCTGGAGCCATCTCTTGCCGCCGTCTTTGAAGAGAATCTTGTTGCCGAAATGAGCGCGCTCGCCATGCGCGCGCCAGTTGATTTACGCGTCAACACACTCAAGGCTGCGCGCGAGAAGGTGCTGGCGAGCCTTGCTCATCTCCATCCGGCGCCAACACCATATTCCCCTCTCGGCATCCGGTTGCCCTTGGCGCCTGATGGGCGCGGCCCGGCGCTCTCCGCCGAACCCGCTTATGTTAAAGGCCTCGCCGAAGTTCAAGACGAAGGCTCGCAGCTCGCCGCTATCCTCTCTCTCGCGAAGCCTGGCGAACAAGTGCTCGATCTTTGTGCAGGTGCCGGCGGCAAGACTTTGGCGCTAGCGGCGCAAATGCGGAACAAAGGACAGATCCACGCAAGCGATCGCGATGGGGCGAGGCTCATGCGGAGTTTCGCGAGACTTGAGCGCGCCGGGGTTCGCAACGTTCAATTGCATCCGCCGCGGGGGAACAGCGATGTGCTTGCCGCTCTTGCCGGGCGTTGCGATCTTGTCTTCGTCGATGCGCCCTGCACGGGCACCGGAACCTGGCGGCGCAATCCTGACGCTAAGTGGCGGATGCGTCCCGGCGCGCTGGCGGTTCGCATCGCCGAGCAAGACCAGGCTCTGGAAGAGGCCGCGCGCTTCGTAAAGCCGCGCGGCCGCATTCTCTACGCAACCTGTTCAGTCTTGCGGGAGGAGAATGAGGACAGGCTCGCGGCGTTTCTTGCAGCTCATCCTGAGTTTAAAAGTCTTCCTGTGCCAGAGATGACGGAAATGGCTGGCCTCAAGGGGCTTGAACGGTTTCAGTCGCGCTTTGGTTTTGGTCTGCGTCTTACACCGCTGACAAGTGGCACCGATGGCTTTTTCATTGCCATGCTTGTGCGGAGCTAGAGCATGATCTGGAAGAATCTTAGAGCTTGGATGACATCCTGCGCAAAAGACCTAGAACAAAACGGTTGAGAAAGCTCGATCAGGCGAAGTCATGCAATTGATGAATAAGCGCAAGGGCCGCGCTTCTTCTTCATCCTTTTAACCTTGCCGTTGTGCAACCATTCGCGTGCCTTGGAAGGAAGGCGTGGAGCTGCTAAGTTCTTTTCGAATTACTTTTCGGTTTCCATAAATCAAAGACGATGAGGAAGGCTTGCCATGACAGTAATGCCACGCGTCACTTCCGCCCGGAAACTTTATAGCGAGGCCTTTTATCAGGACCAGCAAGAGGGATCGGTCAGTTCGGCGCAGGTCATCGTTCCCATCGTTCTGTCGCTTTTTCCATCGCAATCGGTCGTGGATTTCGGCTGTGGCGTGGGGGGGTGGCTCAAGGAGTTCGAGAAGAACGGGGTTACCGACTATCTTGGCGCCGATGGTGATTATGTCTCCCGGCAAATGTTGAAAATTCCGGAAGATCGCTTCCGGCCAATCGACCTTAGAAACGCGGGCGATCTTGGCCGCCGCTTTGATCTTGCCTGCTCACTCGAGGTGGCGGAGCATTTGCCGAAAGACCGGGCAAGACCATTTGTCGCAGCATTGGTCAAGGCAGCGCCTGTCATTCTTTTCTCTGCTGCCGTGCCTTTGCAGGGCGGGACCGATCATTTGAACGAGCAGTGGCAGTCCTACTGGGCAAAATTATTTGCAGAACACGGCTACGTGGCCCTCGATTGCATTCGCCCGGCCGTGTTTGGCGACAGCCGGGTCGAATGGTGGTATCGCCAAAATATCCTGGTCTTTTGTTTGCCTGAGAAATGCCCTCCTGGTTATGCGCCGGTCACGAGCGACTATGATCTCAACCGTGTAGACCCCTTGATGCTGAATCATTTGGCCACGAGGCCTCACTCCGGGCGGCAGGCAGCCGGAATGCTCGTGGCGGCTTCGTCTAAATTGGTGGAGTCCGTTGTGCGCAAGATTCGCGAACGGCTTTGAGACCGCCCCGCCTCCGGGCAGAAAATATCTCTGCGTCAGCCAAAAGATGCACCGCCGCAAATTTGTTGATGTGGATTGGGCCAAATCGGCCCAACGGGCGTTATGAAGATTGTGGGGGGAGCTTAACCGGCAAGAGCGGTGTGGACTCTCTGGCTGCCGGCGCAGTGATTATTTTGAGATAGCCTTGCAAGTCCAGATGAAGGCTCGACAATGATGGCTTATGAGAAGATTGGCGATATAAAGGTCGCGAAAGTCCTCCGCGACTTTGTTGAAGGTGAGGTCCTGCCCGGGACGGAGATTGGCGCCAGCCAGTTCTGGAGCGGGCTCGCAAGGCTCATAAGCACGTTTGCACCGCGCATTCGCGATCAATTGAAGTTTCGCAACGAGCTGCAAGAGAAGATCGACGAATATCACCGCACCACGGGGACCATGCCATTTAACCCTGCGGGCTATGCGAAATTTCTGCGCGAAATCGGTTACATTGTTCCGCAGCCGCCGGATTTTACGATCCGCACAGAAAATGTTCTCGAGATTGCGCGGGTCGCAGGACCGCAGCTTGTCGTACCAGCTTCAATTGCCCGCTATGCACTCAATGCAGCAAATGCGCGCTGGGGCAGCCTTTACGATGCGCTTTATGGCACGGATGTCATTCCCGAGACCGGCGGAGCAGAGCGCGGCAAGGGTTATAACAAAGTTCGCGGCGCCAAGGTCATTGAGTGGGTTCGGGCCTTTCTCGACGACATGGTTCCCCTTGCAAAGGGGAGTCACAAGGCCGTGACCGCTTATAAGGTCACTGGCGGTGAGCTCGTCGCGACGCTCGAAAATGGGCTCGAGACGCGGCTGCGCCATCCGGGCCGGTTCGCCGGCCATAGGAAGAAATCGCTTGATTCCTTCGTCATTCTGTTGCGGCATCACGGCCTGCACATTGAGATTGAGATTGATCGCAATAGCCTCGTTGGGGCCGAGAGCAAGGCAGGCGTTTCGGATGTCATTCTGGAGGCCGCTCTTAGTACCATCATCGATCTTGAAGACAGTGTCGCGGCGGTCGATGCCGAGGATAAGGTGCACGTCTACCGCAATTGGCTCGGCCTGATGCAGGGATGGCTGACGGAAACCCTTGAAAAGAATGGCTTGCTCATTGAGCGCCGGCTGGCGGAAGATCGCACCTATACCGGCCGTGATGGCGCCCCCATGACATTGCATGGGCGCAGCCTGTTGCTTGTCCGGAATGTTGGCAATCACATCGAAACCGGCGCGGTGCTCGATGCTTCCGGCAATGAGATTCCCGAAACCATTCTGGATGCTGCGGTCACCACGCTGATTGCGATCCATGATCTCAAGCGTGTTTCAGGCCTGCGCAACAGCCGTCACGGCTCGATCTATATCGTCAAGCCAAAAATGCACGGTCCGGAGGAGGTTGCGCTCGCCAATGCGCTTTTCGGCGCTGTTGAAGATATGCTGGGGCTCGCTCGCCACACGATCAAAATTGGTATCATGGATGAAGAGCGGCGCACCTCTGTCAATCTCAGGGCTTGCATAGCGGCGGCAGCTGACCGTGTATTTTTCATCAATACGGGCTTCCTCGACCGGACGGGTGATGAGATTCACACCTCCATGGAAGCTGGCCCAATGGTTCGCAAGAACGACATGAAGAACACGGAGTGGATCGCGGCTTACGAAAACGCCAATGTCGATGCTGGCATTGCCTGCGGCTTTCTTGGGCGGGCGCAGATCGGCAAGGGCATGTGGGTGGCTGCCGATAAAATGAGCGATATGCTCGCACAGAAGATCGTGCATCCCCTTGCCGGGGCAAATACCGCCTGGGTGCCATCGCCAACAGCCGCGGTGTTGCACGCTGTGCATTATCACAAGGTCGATGTCGCGAGCCGTTGGAAAGAACTCGGCCGGCGCACGCCGCCGGCTCTATCAGACCTCCTTGCCATCCCCGTGTGCCGGGCGAACTGGGCGCCCGATGACATTCAGGCAGAGCTCGACAACAATTGCCAGGGGATTTTGGGTTATGTCGTGCGCTGGATCGATCAAGGAATTGGCTGCTCCAAGGTGCCGGATATCCATGACGTTGCCCTGATGGAAGACCGCGCCACCTTGCGCATTTCGAGCCAGCACATCGCCAACTGGCTTCATCACGGGATCGTCACCCGCGAGCAGGTCATGGAAACCTTGCAAAGGATGGCGGTTGTCGTTGACCGGCAGAATGCGGGCGATCCGTTCTACCGGCCGATGGCGCCAAACTACGATGGGCACGCCTTTCAGGCGGCGGCCGAATTGATCTTCAAGGGGCGTGCACAGCCAAATGGCTATACGGAGTGGATTCTTCACGCCCGCCGGCGCGAGGTGAAGAAAGCCGCGCAATAGCCTGTTTTGATCTCCTACTTGCGTTCCAAAAGGCCGCAGCGCCTAGGCATCCTGCGTGAGCTATTCGGGCGGCGTGCCATTCAGCGCCAGCACTTCTCCGGCGAGATAGAGACTGCCCGCGATCAAGATGCGGGGGGGCGCTGGCCATTTGCGCGCGGCGAGAAAGGCAAGCGCGGATTTCACGCTTCCGCAAGCCGCGGCCGGGATTCCATTCGATGCCGCGGCTGCGGCAACCTCGGCGGGAGGCTTTGCATATTGGTCCGCATTCACCGGCACGGCGACGACTTCCTGGGCAAGACCCTTGAAGGCGCGCAGAAACCCGCCTGTGTCCTTCGATGCGAGTGACCCGCAGATGATGACGAGAGGCTTTTGGACTTTGTCTTCGAGCTCCGCCATGGCTTGCGCAAGCGCACGGCCAGCGTCCTCATTGTGGCCGCCATCGAGCCAGATCTCTGCGCCCGCCGGTGCAAGCGCCGCGACATGGCCCTTGGCGAGATTCTGCATGCGGGCGGGCCACTCCGCGCGTGCAAGACCGCTTTCATAGGCGGAAGCCGTGAGGCCGGGCTCGACCGCACGTAATGCGGCAATCGCAGTTGCGGCATTCTGATATTGATGGCGGCCAATGAGACGCGGCGGCGGCAAGTCGAGCAGGCCGCGGCTATCCTCGAAGACGAGACGGCCATTTTCTTCCCGAACACCGTAATCCCGCTCCCCGGCAATGACTGGCGCGCCCAAGCGTCTTGCTTCACGCTCGATCACCGCAAGAGCGGCATCCTCCTGGACACTCAGAACAGCAAGCACACCGGGTTTCAGAATGCCTGCTTTCTCATAAGCGATTTTATCGACGGTCGCGCCAAGGAACTCCGGGTGATCGATCGAGACTGGTGTGATGACAGATGCCCGGGGCTGCTGAATGACATTGGTGGCATCGAAGCGTCCGCCAAGACCAACTTCGAGCAGCAAATAATCGGCGGGATGCTCGCTGAAAAGCTTGAAGGCTGCTGCGGTCGTGACTTCGAAGAAGGTGATCGGCTGGTTGTCATTTGCTTTTTCGCAAGCGGTCAGGGCGGCAAAGAGTTCGGCGTCACCGACGAGCTTTCCGCCGCCTTCCGACCCCAGCCGGATACGTTCATGAAACCGCACGAGGTGCGGGGAGGTATAGACATGAACGCTCTTTCCCGCTGCTTCGAGCATGGCGCGCATGAAGGCAATTGTCGAACCTTTGCCGTTCGTTCCTGCCACATGGATGACCGGCGGCAGCCGCGTCTGTGGGGATCCGAGTGCGGCAAGCAGCCGCTCGATCCTGCCGAGGGAAAGTTCGATTGTTTTGCGATGAAGCGTGAAAAGGCGCGTGAGCAGCGCGTCGAGCGAATCCATGTTGCCCTGTTTCGCAGCTCTCAGGCTGCCGCTAGCCTGGCAGGCTTAGTCTTTGTCAGCAGCGCGCAGAGGCGGGCGAGCGTCGCACGCATGTCCTGCCTTTTCACCACCATGTCGACCATGCCATGCGCCTCGAGATATTCCGCACGCTGAAAGCCCTCTGGGAGGCGTTCGCGAATCGTCTGCTCAATCACACGGGCGCCAGCAAAGCCGATGACCGCGCCGGGCTCGGCGATATGAACATCCCCGAGCATGGCGTAGGAGGCGGTGACGCCCCCCGTCGTCGGATTGGTCAAAACGACAATGTAAGGGAGCTTGGCATCGCGCAGGCGCTGCACAGCAATCGTCGTGCGCGGCATTTGCATCAGCGAGAAAATGCCTTCCTGCATCCGCGCGCCCCCCGAAGCGGTGAAGATGATGAAAGGCGTGTTGCGCTCGACGGCGGCTGTCATGCCGGTGATGATGGCTTCGCCGGCCGCCATGCCGAGGGAGCCGCCGAGGAAATCGAAATCCTGTACCGCGACAATGACATTTATACCTTCCAGCTTGCCAGAAGTGAGTTTGATGGCATCGGAGGCACCGGTTTTCAGACGGTATTCCTTGAGCCGGTCGGTGTAGCGTTTGACATCTCGGAATTTCAAAGGATCAAGCGGCACCTCGGGCGTTGCGATCTCTTCATAGGCGCCATCGTCGAACAGATTTTCGAGCCTCGCCTTGGGCGAGATACGCATGTGATAACCGGAGCCCGGCACAACAAACAGATTGGCTTCGAGGTCCTTGTGAAACACGAGCTGGCCGCTTTCCGGGCATTTGACCCAGAGATTTTCGGGTGTCTCGCGGCGCAGCAGGGATCTGACTTTCGGCGGGACGACGTTTGAGATCCAGTTCATTGATGATCCAATTTTGCCATCACATTGGCTATTGTAACGATTGCGGGCGCTTTAGTTCAGAATGGGGCACGGCCGATTTGACGCCTTTGGCGAGTTCGGCGACGATGGATGTCACTGCTTCTACGCTTTTCGAAGTCGCCTTGCCATCACTATCAAGGGAGGCACGCAAGGCCTCGACGATTGCCGAACCAACGACGACCCCGTCGGCATGAGCTGCGATCACGGTGGCGCTTGCGGCGTTTTTGACGCCGAATCCAACCGCGACCGGCAATTTCGTATGCGCTTTGATACGGGCAACCGCGGAGGCAACCTTGGCAGGTTCCGGAGCGGCGGCTCCGGTGATTCCGGTGATCGACACATAATAGACGAAGCCAGAAGTATGAGCGAGAACGGCCGGCAGCCGCGCGTCATCCGTCGTTGGAGTTGCAAGACGGATGAAATTGAGCCCTGCCGCGAGGGCTGGCAAGCAAAGCTCGGCATCCTCCTCAGGGGGCAGATCCACGATGATCAAGCCATCAACGCCAGCGGCCTTTGCATCGCGAAGAAAAGCTTCGACGCCATAGACATAGACCGGATTGTAATAGCCCCATGAGGACGACAGGGGTCGCCAGTCGGTTTTGCGAAAATCGGCGGCAAGCTTCAGGGTTTTGGCAAGCGTCGTTCCGGCTGCGAGGGCGCGCAGTCCCGCCATCTGAATCGCCGGCCCATCCGCCATAGGATCTGTGAAAGGCATGCCGAGTTCGATCACATCTGCACCGGCTTTAGGAAGCGCTTTCAAAATATCGAGGCAAGTCACAAGATCCGGGTCACCAGCCATCACAAAGGTCACAAGCGCGGCACGGTTTTGCCTTGCCAGATCTTCAAAGCAGCGATCGATGCGTGTTGGCATTGGAATTTTTCGGATGGAAGATGGAAAAGATGCCGGGTCCCGGCCACCCCGGCAAACGCTCTAGCATGGCGGGAGCAGAGGCGGAAGGCTCCAGCGGCTCACCCGGCAGCTGCTTCGTAAAATATTTGATCAAAGGTTCCGGGCTGAAGATGCCGGACCGCAGCCCCTTTCCTGCAAAAATTCCAAAGGGGGAAGCAGAGCTTTCCGTTTCCAGTTTATTGCAAAGCTTTGAATTAACGAATTCCGTCCCCGATTAGCTATGGGCGTCCCCGATTAGCCATGGAGAAGACGAGGGAACTCAATGCAAAGCCCGTGTTGACCGCGTCGAGTCTCCCCGGTGATTTCCCAGAGTTCGCGTTACTCGGTGCAGCCGGTGCGCCGCCTGGCGGCAAGCTCGAAAAGCCAAAGCGAACGGGCCTCGGCCCTGTTTTTCGCGCGAGCGATGCGCAAGCCGAGCCACAGAACCGCGGACAAGGCTGTTGACAAGAGAAACAGCCAGGCAACGGCTGCCAATGACCATATTGTTATTCTGTTCATCATCGCTGTTTCTCCCGGCCGCCGCTCCATCAGGAAGCGAGACGGAAATGACAACGATTACTGGGAGCCTCACAGTAACCGTATGCATCAAACCCATTACTATTATGCATTTATCACAATTCGGCGGCTTAAATTCGAAATGACATAAATTCGCCGCAACTGTGGTAATTGCGCCACAATTTTTTAATAATATATATCGATTGAATGACGTTCCTGCATCGTGCTCGTCGCAATAGGAGCACAATAGATGCGTACTGCACTGCGGAATGTCTCAACCGCAGGATTGCTCGATTGACGGTCAACTCCCCAAAAAGCCAGCAGATATCAGCATTCACCGGCGGCGAGGTCATTCCGGCCCTCGTCTCGGCAATTGCCACGGTCACGATCGTCGGTGTCGGGATTTCACTGACTATGACGCTCTTATCCCTGCGCCTTGGCGAGCAAGGCTTCAGCGCATGGGCGATCGGGTTCAATCCGGCTGCGGGTGGATTGGCAATCCTTGCCGGGGCGGCCTTCGCGCCGGCGCTGGTGCGCCAGATGACTGTCAAGCCGCTGCTTTTTCTTGCACTTTTAATCAGCAGCCTGTGCCTGATAAGCTTTGCCTCGACTGATAATTATTGGGCTTGGCTTGCCATTCGCACCTTGTTCAGCGGTGCTCTCAGCGTGCTTTTCGTCACCAGCGAATATTGGATCAACGCGATTGCTCCGCCTCGTAATCGCGGTTTTGTGCTGGGGTTTTACATGACCAGCCTTGCGGGCGGATTTGCCGTAGGGCCCGGGATTTTGGGCTTCGTTGGCACTGCCGGTGCTACGCCTTTCATTGTGGCGACGGCTCTCTTCGTGCTCGCGGCCTTGCCGATCGTTCTTTGGAGTGGCAAAGTGCCCGGGATCAGGAGCGAGCAGCCGGTCCCGGTTCTCCGCTTTCTTATTAGCCTTCCCGAAGCAACTCTCGCCGGCTTGCTCTATGGCGCGATCGAGACGGCAAGTCTCGGACTCCTGCCAGTCTATGCCCTGCGTACCGGTCTTAGTCCGGAAACCGGAGCCTTGTTTGTGACCTTATTCGCATTTGGCAACGTTCTCTTTCAATTTCCGATGGGCTTTGCATCAGACATGATGGATAGGAGCAAGCTATTGCTTTGGCTAGCAATTCTCGGCCTCTGCGGAGCCTTCGCCTTGGCTTTTTTGGGGCTGGCGCAATTTGCTCTTTTTTGCGGCTTGCTCGTCATATGGGGCGGTATCGTTGGCAGCCTTTATGCCGTCGGGCTCGCCCACCTCGGGTCGCGCTATAGCGGGCCGGAGCTGGTGAGCGCCAATGCGGCTTATGTGATGCTCTATTCGCTTGGCATGCTGGGTGGTCCGCTGATCGCTGGCTTTGGGATGGATCTGACCCCCCCGAGCGGACTTTTCTTCTCGCTCGCAGGGCTAATTTTGCTCTATCTCGCGCTTGTCAGCGGTCAGGGCCACCGCTGGAGCATAGAATAATGAAAAACGTTTCTTGTGCGATGCCGTGCCTGCCGTTCCCTTATCATCCGTAGCCATGACACGCATCCCGCGCTATGTTCCGCGCCTAAATCCCTGACCCTCCAGCTGCGGCCCCGTGAGCATCTCCCACATGGATGAAGAAACGCATTTTGGTTTTTCCCGCGTGCCGCTGCGCGAGAAGCAGGCGCGCGTTGACGATGTTTTCCATAAGGTGGCATCGCGCTACGATCTCATGAATGATCTCATGTCCGGAGGGCTCCACCGGGTCTGGAAGGATATTTTTGCCGCGCGGGTGAGGCCGCCGAAGAAGGCCCGTTTTCGCCATCTCGACGTCGCTGGCGGCACTGGCGATATCGCCTTCCGGGTCGCGGATGCGGGTTCGGCCTCAACCGAAGTCGTCGTCCTCGATATCAATCCCGATATGCTGGAGGAGGGGCGCAGACGCGCCGCAAGGCGCCATTTCGATGCGCGAGTTGAATTCGTCGAGGCAAACGCCGAGGAACTGCCCTTAGCCGCCAATGATTTCGACTGCTACACGATCGCCTTCGGGATACGCAATGTGCCGCGGATCGACAAAGCCCTCGCCGAAGCCTACCGCGTTCTGCGGCGAGGCGGTCAATTTCTCTGCCTTGAATTTTCTCATGTGAATGTGCCGGTGCTCGACCGCCTCTACGAAGCCTATTCGTTTCACTGCATTCCGCTTCTTGGGCGTCTTGTTGCGGGCGACGCCGAGCCCTATCGCTACCTTGTCGAATCGATCGCACGCTTTCCGGATGCCGAGAGCTTCAGGGGAAAAATCGCTGGGGCTGGGTTCGAACGGGCTTCGTTCACGCGGCTGTCGGGCGGAATCGTCGCCATTCATTCGGGGTGGAAGCTTTAGGCATGAGTTTCACAACCAAGGCGGGCGCCTGCGGCCCGCCGTTCTAAGACATGTTCAAACTCCTTGAAATCGAGCGGCTCCTTGGCCATCGCGTAAAGACACGCGATCGGAACGCTCTCTAGGTCGGGCGGCAAATTTGCGTACATCCATTGGTTCCTTACTGCGGCTTGCGCGCGCGGGATTCGTGCTGGCGCGTGCTGGTGTCTTCAGCGACCTCGATCCGGCGATTGTGCCGCCTGCCGGGCGCCTTCCGCTCGCTCTGGCGAAGCTTCTTGCCTCGCGCGATGCAAAAACGGCCAGGATCAAGGGCGCTGGCAAGCCAGGCGGCGGTCTTGCCAATCTTCCTGGCGCGATCAGCCGGCTTGGGCCTTCCTATGTGAAGCTCGGCCAGTTCCTGGCGACGCGGCCCGATGTCGTTGGGACGAAGGTTGTCCGCCAGCTCGAGCTTCTGCAGGACCGGATGGCGCCGTTTCCGCGCGCGGTTGCGATAAGCACGATTGAGGCGGCGTTTGGTGAGCCAATCGAGCGTATTTTCGTGAGCTTCGGCGAGCCGGTTGCTGCTGCCTCCATCGCGCAGGTCCATCGTGCACGTGTGAAGGATGCCGCTGGCGAACGCGATGTTGCTGTGAAGGTGCTGCGTCCCGGGGTGGAGCGGCGCTTCCGGCGCGACCTCGGAGATATGTATTTTGCGGCCCGCTTGGCGGAACGCTGGATCAGCGATGCGCGCCGCCTGAAGCTCATCGAGGTTGTCGATACGCTTGCACGGACCGTCAAGATGGAGATGGATTTCCGTCTTGAAGCGGCCGCCGCGTCCGAATTTGGCGAGAACGTCGCCAAGGACACGGATTTGCGGGCCCCCAAGATCGACTGGGACCGGACCGAAAAGGAGGTGCTGACGCTCGAATGGATCGAGGGAACGCCTCTCTCCGACATCAAGACCCTTGCCCGCAAGGGATATAATCTGCCGGACCTTGGCCGCAATGTCGTCCAATCCTTCCTGCGCACCGCGATGCGAGACGGATTTTTTCATGCCGACATGCATCAGGGAAATCTGTTCGTTGATACACAAGGGCGCCTCACCGCGGTTGATTTTGGCATCATGGGCCGCCTCGGTTTCAATGAGCGGCGCTTTCTCGCGGAAATCCTCTACGGTTTCATCAAGCGTGATTACCGCCGCGTGGCCGAGGTCCATTTCGAGGCTGGATATGTGCCGCGTATCCACAAGGTCGAGGACTTCGCGCAGGCCATAAGAGCGATTGGCGAGCCAATCCATGCCCGCACCGCCGATCAGATTTCGATGGCCAAGCTTCTGACCTTGCTTTTCGAGATCACCGCCCTTTTTGACATGAAGACAAGGATCGAGCTCGTCCTCTTACAGAAGACCATGGTCGTCGTTGAAGGTGTGGCGCGCATGCTTGATCCAAAACTTAATGTATGGACGACCTCTGAGCCGGTCGTTGGCGCCTGGATCGAGCAGAATCTTGGCCCGCTGGGCAAGTTGCAAGACGCGGGCCGCGCCGCCACGACGCTGGCGCGCTTCACCTCAAACCTGCCAGCAGTACTTCTGCGCGCCGAAAACATCGTAAACCAGCTCGAAGGCGTGGCGGAGAACGGCCTCGAATTTTCCGAGTCCGCGATGCAGAAACTCACCGAGGCGCAAGCGCGCGGCTCCCGCCTCGGCCATATCGCCCTTTGGCTCATCGCGGCGGCCGCCTTCCTGCTGCTGATCCGTTAGGGCGGGATTGCCTTCCCGCTGCCGGCTGCAGCGCCGTGCTTCGGGAACGAAGAAGCGAACTTGCTGTTATTTACTGACCGATTGGCCGCGAGGGAGCGTTGGCTTATGGGTTCCCTGCACCCTGATGAGAGACAGCGGATCGTGGCCGCGCTTCTGGCAAAGCACGGCCGCACCTATTGTAATGAACTCGGCATCGACATCGCACGCAACACGCCCTCGGTTTTGTTCCGGTGGCTCTGCGCGACGATTCTGTTTTCCAAAAGAATCAGCGCCGGAATTGCCGGGGATGCCGCCAGGGCCCTGACGCAGCACGGCTGGACCTCGCCGCGCAAGATGCTGGCAAGCTCTTGGGAAGAGCGCACGCATGTGCTCAATGCCGCACGCTATGCCCGCTATGATGAGAGCACATCCACGAGACTCGCCGAAGACTCACGCTTTCTCCTTGACCAATATGGCGGCGATTTACGCCGTTTGCGCGAAAGAGCCGGCCGCGATCCGGCAGAAGAGCACCGGCTCATTCAGGAGTTCAAAGGGATTGGCCCCGTTGGGGCGGATATTTTCTGCCGGGAGATGCAGGTTGTCTGGGACGAACTCTATCCCTTTGTGGATGCCACCGCGCTCGATGCGGCAAGGCAATTAGGCCTCGGAGATAGCGCCCAAAGTCTCGCCTCGCTTGTCGGACGGGATGATTTTGCCCGTTTGGTCGCCGCCTTGGTTCGCACGCATATCGCCGGCGATTTTGACGAGGTAAAGCGGCAGGCGGCGGCTTGAAGAGGGAGCCTTCCATGAAAACACGCATCATCGCTGGACTTGCTATCATACTGACGGCAATTGCGTTCGTCCCTTCGGGAGCCCATCTTTTCTCCCTTCCAAACAAGATCAGCTTGACGGAAAGCGATTATTTTCTGGTGCAGAGCCTCTATCGCGGCTGGTCTTTTTTTGGCGCCGTGCTGATTTGCTCTCTCTTCGCCAATGCGGCGCTTGCGATCGCTTTGCGGGGGCAGGGGACGAGCTTCTATCTGGCCGCTGCAGCCGCATTCTGTATCGGCCTCGTTCTCCTGATTTTTCTGACCGTGATCTATCCCGTAAATCAAATGACACATAATTGGACGGTCGTCCCAGACAATTGGACCGCCTTGCGGCTGCGATGGGAGACCGGGCATGCCATCGATGCGACGATAATTTTTGCCGCGCTGTGCTGCGTCACTGCGGCGGCACTTACAAAAAAAGCTGCGGCGCGGTCCTGAAAGACAAAGCCCTGGAGCGGTTAGCGTGATTCAAGCGCTTTCCTTGGCCCGGACCGCGCGCTTGCGGTCGTTGGGATCGAGCAAGGCCTTGCGCAGCCGGATCGATTTCGGCGTGACTTCAACGAGCTCATCGTCCTCGATATAGGCGAGTGCCTTTTCGAGCGTCATCTTGATGGGCGGCGTCAGGCGGACCGCCTCGTCCTTTCCGGCGGCGCGGATATTGGTGAGCTGCTTGCCCTTCAGAACATTGATTTCGAGATCGTTATCACGCGTGTGCTCGCCGACGATCATCCCCCGGTAAACCTTGCAGCCGGGCTCGATCATCATCGGGCCGCGGTCCTCGAGCTTCCACATGGCATAAGCGACGGCTTCCCCATTGTCGTTGGAGATCAGGACTCCGTTGCGCCGCCCCGCGATCTCGCCTTTCCATGGCGCATAGGAGTGGAACAGCCTGTTCATGACGGCGGTGCCGCGTGTATCGGTCAGAAGCTCTCCCTGATAGCCAATGAGTCCGCGTGTTGGCGCATGAAACACAAGCCGCAGACGGCCGCCCCCGGAAGGCCGCATCTCGATCATCTCGGCCTTGCGCTCAGCCATTTTTTGCACGACGGCGCCCGAATGCTCCTCATCGACATCGATCATCACCTCCTCGATGGGCTCGAGGAGCTGGTTCGTGGCGGGATCCCTTTGAAAGACGACCTTTGGCCGTGAGACCCCGAGTTCAAATCCTTCCCGGCGCATGGTCTCGATTAGAATCGCCAGCTGCAGTTCGCCACGCCCCGAGACGATGAAGGCGTCCGAGTCAGGGGAGTCCTCGATTCGCAGCGCGACATTGCCCTCCGCCTCCTTATAGAGGCGGGCACGGATTACGCGGCTTGTGACCTTATCGCCTTCGGTTCCAGCGAGCGGGGAATCATTCACAAGGAAAGTCATCGACAAGGTCGGCGGATCGATCGGCTGAGCCTGCAAAGGTTCAGTCACATCGGGCGCGCAAAGCGTATCCGCGACGTTGAATTTTTCGAGCCCGGCAATGGCGACGATATCGCCAGCCTCGGCTTCCTCGATCGGGGTGCGCTCGATGCCGCGGAAAGCCAGGATTTTGGATACGCGCCCGTCTTCGACGGCATTGCCATTGCGGTCCAAAACCTTGACGGCCTGATTGGGCTTGACCGAGCCCGAAAAGATCCGGCCCGTGATGAGGCGGCCGAGATAAGGATTGGCTTCGAGCAGGGTGCCGAGCATGCGGAAACCGCCCTCGCCCGTGGCGGGCGGCGGAACATGTTTCAGGACGAGATCGAAGAGCGGTGCCATGCCATCCTGCGGGCCGTCCGGGCTCTCGGCCATCCAGCCCTGCTTGGCGGAACCATAGAGAATTGGAAAATCGAGCTGCTCGTCGGTGGCATCGAGGGCTGCGAAGAGATCGAAGACTTCGTTCACGACCTCGCTGACCCGCGCATCCGGCTTATCGACCTTGTTCACCGCGACGATCGGGCGCAGCCCAATTTTCAGCGCCTTGCCGACAACGAATTTGGTCTGCGGCATTGGCCCTTCGGAAGCATCCACCAAAACGATGGCGCCATCGACCATCGACAGAATGCGTTCCACCTCGCCGCCGAAGTCGGCATGTCCGGGCGTATCGACAATATTGATGCGCGTGTCCTTCCAGGCGATCGACGTGACCTTGGCCATGATCGTGATGCCGCGCTCTTTTTCGAGATCGTTGGAATCCATGACCCGCTCGGCGACCCGCTGATTCTCACGAAAGGCGCCGGATTGCTGGAGAAGGCGGTCGACAAGAGTTGTCTTGCCGTGGTCGACATGGGCGATAATGGCGATATTGCGAAGCTTCATCTTAAAACCTTGAATAAAAATTCCCTCGGCCGGGCGGCCGTACACTACCCAGACGATGCTTTTTGTAGGGAATGCCACCTCAGTCCCAATATGGGGAGGCATCTTCGCGGTTGCAGCATCCCATACAGGAATCAGAGCAATTTGAAAATCAATCCTTCGCCTTATGGGGGCTTTTGGCGGGCTTCGCGTTCATCGCTGGTTGAGGTTTGCCGCTTCCACATTTCATAAAAGTGATTGACCGGTCCAAAACCTTGGCCGGCGGAAAGTTGATCGGCCGCCGCCAGCGCGCCGGAAAGATAGGTTTTCGCCGCGCCGATGGCTTCTCCCAGCGCCTTGCCTTGCGCGAGATAGGCCGCGATTGCCGAGGACAGTGTGCAGCCGGTGCCATGGGTGTTGCGGGTTGCGATCCGGGGTGCGGAAAAGAGGTGGTAGGAATTGCCGTCGAAAAGAAGATCCTCGCAAACCGTGCTGCTGATGTGCCCCCCTTTGATCAGCACGGCTTTGGCGCCCCGTGCGGCAAGCAGCATGGCTGCGCGGCGCATGCCTTCGAGATCCTGGGCAATCACATGGCCTGAAAGCCGCGCCGCTTCGGAAATATTCGGCGTGATCAGGGTCGCGAGCGGAAAGAGATGGCGGACAATGGCCTGTGCCGTATCGGATGTGGAAAGTGCATCACCGCTTGTCGCTGCGAGGACGGGATCGAGGACGATGAAGCGGGGCTTATAAAGCGCGAGCCTTTCCGCGACCTCCTCGACGATGGCGCCGCAGGCCAGCATCCCGATCTTGACGGCCGCGACCTCGATGTCCTCGAAAATCGCGCCGATCTGCGCGGCGGCAAAATCCGCCGGGGGAACATGCAGGGCTTTGACGCCCTGCGTGTTCTGGGCGGTCAGAGCGGTGATGACGGCCATGCCGTTGCAGCCAAGAGCGGCGAAAGTTTTGAGATCGGCCGCAGCGCCGGCACCGCCGCTTGGGTCGAATCCCGCGATTGAGAGGACGTTTGGGATCATGTCCTGGCTTCCAGGTGGAAAGGGGGGCGCCGAATAGGCTTTCCTCGCACAGGATAAAGCCGCCGCGCAATCGCACATGACGCGGCCCTCTTGGATGTTCACTTTTTGTTTTTATGAATTTCGGGCTCTGCCTTTATGCTCCGGCCAAGGTCAGCGGCAAAGAAGGCGGAGTTTTCGGTGAAGACAGCAGACGGGCTTCAGCGCAGATGGAGCGAGCGGAGCCGTTATGCGCTCGGTTCGCAAATTGCGATCACCAGCGAAGGTCTCGTGCTCGGTGGAACGATCCTCGCGAAGATGGCGCGGAACAAGGATGGGGCGCCTGTCCTCTCTCTCAATGACGAGCCGCGCATTATGGCGGTGCTTGCAACAGCGTATGAGCAGCCCATCGTTTGAGCCAAGGCATTTCGCAAGCAGCCAGCAAGCTCGTCTCATATCGGAAGTGATATTAGCGCCCATCGCGCCTTATGCCCCGCCGCGCGGCGCCTTTCTCTCGATATGGCGGAAGCTCCATTCGACAACCATGCCGGGTCCGGTCTCCCCATGGATGGTGATCTGGGCGCAACTGCGCGGCCCGTCCGGCGCCGCGAAAAAAATGCTTTCCTCGATGTTTGCCTGGCCAGCCGAGGTTTCGAACAGCCAGCGTCTCCCGTTTGGCAGAATACACAACACCGCGCGGCCTTCACGGACGCGCTTCAGGCGGACATTCGGATGGATGTGAAAATGCAAGGTAAAGGGATGTATTCCGGCTGGCTCGCCTGGCTTGGCGGGGCGGAGGCGGTCGCTTCCCTCAAGCGTCCTGCCATCGTTGCTCAGCAAGATACGCCGCTCGTGAATGAGCCCGAAGCGCGTTTCATAGCCGTTATGCGCAAGAGCGACCATGGTCCCGCGGGGCTCGTCGAGGCGCTCGACGTCGGCCTTGTCCGGCCCAGAAACAATCTGGTCGCCAAGCCATTTCTTTAATCCCGCGTGAGAGGCAAAGCGGCAGGAAGAGGTGTCATCGATGACAAGCGTCGAATGCGCCGCCGTCATCCGGGCAGCTTCGCGTGCCGCCGCCCGGTTTGCGTCCGGCGCGCCGCAATTGATGACAAGCCGCTGGCCACCGGCAGAAAATTCGAACGACGAACAGCCAGCATGGGCACGGCTGGAAAAGATTTGCGGGGGCGGCCGGCCAGTATCGATAATAACAATGGCGTCGGCGGCCTGGAGCCGCTGGTAACCTGAGTGCCGCGCGCTGGTGAGCGGCTGGGCCCGCACGTCGTCATAGGCGAGAATCGTCGCAAGCAATTCCGGCGGTGTAACGCCCATGCCGTTGAACAGGGCAAGGCTGCCGTCGCCGTGCCGGAACAATCGCAGCATCGGCATGATGCGATCAATCGCGTTAAGGAGTTGTGCAGGAGGCTGTAGCCCGCGTGCGGCGTAGGCTTGCCGCAAGGGAAGAAGGTCTGGAAGCAGCTCAAGCAGGACCTCTGGATTGCGGCTGATATGGCCGCCGTCCGGGAGAATTTGACGATTGAGCTCTTCGGTCAGAAGTTTCGTGCCCTTGCGCGTGAGATTGCGGGTGCCTTCGGCGCACAGGCCGAATTCGGTGAGCGCGATCGCGGCAAGCAGGCGTGCTTCGCCGGTAAGCCCGCCTGCGATTTTACGCTCAAGGAAAAGTTGTGTGCGGCTCAAGCCTTTTATGAAACGGCGATAGAAAGACCGGTCAGCGCCTTCAAGGATCACAGGAGACTGCGAGAGGAAGGCGAGCATGCGGCGCGCCGCGACCTCGGGTTCCCAGGCCGGGATTGCGCTTGGCTTGCCCGCGATGCTCAAAAAATCATCAACGAGGGCGCGGGCATTGGCGCGGGCCACCGCCGTGTCGGCAGCCCGCAAATGACGGAGCCAGCTGAAACCCGCGAGCGCCCGCGCCCAGTTGTCCGAGACCGGCTCAAGCTCGAATGGCGAGCGGCCATGCGCGTTGACGATCTTCCCGCCGAACGCGAAATAGCCCGCATAAATATCGGCCGCGAGGGTTGGATCGCTCGTCCTTATGTCTTGCGGGGCGATCAAAAGCCGCTCGGGCGGCCGCCGTCCCAAGCCCATTACGGCGCGCAGAGGAGCGCCGGGGATATGCCGCAAAGCCAGCCCGGCGCGGGCGGCAAGAAGACCCGCGACGCGCAACCGGTCCTTGAATGTCGCGCCGGCCAGAGATTTGACTCCTCGTTTTGTCCGGCGGCCATGCGGCAAAGGCGCGAAGCGGCCGGCGCAGAGATGTTTCTATGGCGGATGGCCGCCCAGGACCTCAGTCCGGGCCTGGGGGTACCGAGTTATCCTTAAAACTCCTAGCGAGTTTATTAATCACGGCGCAACAGGCGGGCGGCAAAAAAACCGTCGAGCCCGGAAAGACGCGGCTCGGCAGCCCGCAGATGGCAGGGTAATGTCCGTAATTCGCCGTTTTCATTCAGGATTTCCTGCAAGCCGCCGACCTCGTCGGGTGTGACTGGAACACGGACAACTCTTGGTTCGCGGCGGAGAAGGGCCGCGATCTGCATTTCGTTTTCTTCAGGTTCCATCGAGCAGGTGCAATAAACAATCAGTCCGCCAGGCTTCACAAGTTCGACGGCCTTATCGAGGAGACGGGCCTGAAGAGCCGTCAGCACCGGAATGTCGCGCTGTTTCTTGATCCAGGCGATATCCGGATGGCGTCTGATCGTTCCCGTGGCGAGACAAGGCGCATCAAGGAGAATCGCATCAAAGGGCGGCGCTTTCAGCGCCGTGATATCCGCAACCATGACATCTGCGTGCAAATTAAGGCGGTCGAAATTGGCGGCGAGCTTTTTCAGACGCTCGGCCGAGCGGTCAATTGCCGTAACCTCGGCGCCTGCTGCCGCAAGCTGTGCCGCTTTGCCGCCCGGAGCGGCGCAGAAATCGGAAACCCTCATGCCTGGCCCCGCACGTAAAAGTTTTGCTGGCAGAGCCGCCGCTGCATCCTGCACGAACCAGCGGCCTTCGGAGTAGCCGGGAAGTCCGGTTATGGGCTTATGTGTCAAAAGCCGCAGCGAGCCGGTTGGCAAAATGGCTGCGTCGAGCCGCTCAGCCCAGATCAAAGGGTCAGACAAAACCGTAAGATCAAGTGTCGGCTCTTCGCGATGGGCGCTCGCGATGGCGCGAGCTGCCGCCTCGCCATAGGTCTTACGCCAGCGCTCGGCGAGCCATGCCGGTGTGTCGTGATCAAGAGGGTCGCTTTCCCGGAGGATCTTTTCGCGGCTGCGGATAAGATTGCGCAAGACCCCATTGATGAGGGAAGCATAGGGTGCATTTCTCGCTTCGAGACGCGTTGCGCGGACGGCGAGATCGACAGCGGCGTGATCGGGCACATCGAGAAAGAGAATCTGGGCCGACGCGGCAATCAGAATCCATTCGAGATGAGAGGCTTGGCGAGGCAGGCCCTTTTCCATCAGTCCAGCCAAAGCGGCGCGGATAGTGCCAAGCCGCCGGAGCGCAACGGTCACGATGGAGCGCGCAAGAGCGATGTCGCGGGGCTCCAGACCGCTAAGCCGCGAAAAGGCCGCCCCCCCTGAAAAGCACTCGTCGAGAGGGCGGGATCTTGTAATAATATCGCTGAGGATCGCCGCGGCGGCGATGCGCACATCAAGGCCTGGGCATTCCTCCCTCTGGCGCCCGTGGTTTTGAACGGCTGGCAATTGGCCTGGTCTTGCGTTCGAAACCTTATGGCGCCGCCGCCGGTCTGCGGGCGGTCGCGGAGATTCGGTCAAGCGTGAGACTCCACTGAGAAGATTTCGAGGAGGGAGATCATGCCGTTCTCCTAGCAAGAAGATTTGATCTTTGCCTAGGATCTGGGCCAAAGTCTGGTTAGGATCCCCCTGAAAGAAATTGATGGGCGTGCCAACGCGTGAGGAAGGAAAAGATAGAGCATGCAACAGCCAAAAGATGAGAGCGCTGGCGCGGAGAAGGCGAAGAGGCGTTCCGCATTGAGCGCGGCAGCGCAGCGCGCGCTCGCCGAGGCCGGGGAACGCCGCCGCCTTGCTGCACTAAAACCGCAAGTGAGACCTCGGGAAATAAATGGCCGCGGCGGGCCGGAGCCGGTGCGCTATGGCGATTGGGAGGTCAAAGGCATCGCCAGCGATTTCTAACCAGAAGGCGGACAAACAAAAGGCCCCGTGCGAGCGGGGCCTTAGTTGAAAGCCGGCAGCTTCGTCAGTCGTTCTGATTGCCGGAGAGGTACAGGAGCGACTGGAAGATGTTGATGAAATCGAGATAGAGCATCAAAGCGCCATTCACCGATTTCTTCGTCGCGATTTCATAATCATCGCTTGCGTAATACATCTCCTTGATCGCCTGCGTGTCCCAAGCAGTGAGGCCCGAGAAGATCAGGACTGACAGAATCGACAGGGCGAATTGGAATCCCGTGCTCTGCACGAAGAGATTGACCAGCATCGCGATTACGAGGCCGAAGAGGCCCATCACCATGAAAGCGCCCATTGGCGCGAGATCGCGCTGCGTCGTATAGCCATAAAGACTGAGGCCGCCGAATGCCGCCGCCGTGACAAAGAACGCCCGCGCTACCGATGTCCCGGTGTAAACGAGCAGGATCGTCGACAAGGACAAGCCCATCGCCGCCGAGAAGGCGAAGAACAGCGTGCGCGCAGTCGAAGCTGAGATTTGGTTAATGCGGAACGAAAAAAAGAACACGAACGCCAGCGGCGCCAGCATAACCACATATTTCAGCGGCGTTGCATAAAGTGTCACGCCGAATGAAGTCAGCATCAGGCGTCCCGCGTGCGCTACCGCGAGCGAAGGATCGGCCGTGACGGCCGCCATATGAACGCCCAGCGCCACCAGCCCGGTCAGCGCGAGACCGATCATCATGTTGTTGTAGACGCCCAGCATATAAGCGCGCAGGCCCTGATCGATTTCGGCGCGGCCAGCCCGGGTTACGCGCTGCCCCCAGCGGGTAACGTTGCGGTCGAAGTCGGACATGTTTTCCTCTAATAGTTATGGAGGCCTGAGCGCCTCCGGCCGCTGCCCTTGCAGCAGGATCAGCGTCGGCTTCTAATATGGCGCAAGCCGGAGCCGCCTACAAGGGCACCGCAACATGAACAATGGGTAAGGTATTTCAATCACAAATCGCGCAGATAAGACGCGGGCTTGCGGCCGAGAATCCGGAAGGTGCCGAGAAGCCCGAGAAAGACCGTGACAATGACGGCGGCCGCCGCGGCGGCGAGCGCCTGCGGCCAGAACCAGACAAAGTCGAGTTCCATCACCCGGCCCACAATCTCATAGGCGGCAGCGCCTCCAGCCGCGGCGCCAAAGATGGCCGTGCAGAACCCAATAAGGGTGTATTCATAAACATAGGCGCTGAGAAGCCGTCCCCGCGTCGCGCCCAGCGTCTTGAGCACGGCGGCGTCATGAATGCGGGCGTGCTGGCCTGCCGCCAAGGCACCGCCGAGGACGAGGAGCGAGGTCAGAAATGCAACGCTTGACGCGGAGCGAACGGCAAAGGCGAGCTGGCCCGCCAGGGCATTGATGGTGTCGAGGGCATCTTTGACGCTGATCGTCGTGATCGAAGGGAAACGTTGTGCGGTCTCGCGCAGCAAGGCAGCCTCCCGCCCCGGATCGGATCCGCCGGCAAGAGTCAGTGTGGCAAGGTTGCTGAACGGGGCGCCTGCGAAGCTGTTTGGCGAAAACACGAGAACGAAATTGATCCCATAGGTGCGCCAGTTGACCCGGCGCAGATTGGCGATTTTCGCGGTAACGTCGCGGCCAAGAACATTGACCGTGACTTCATCACCGGTTGTGAGCCCAAGCCCGTCAGCAACCTCGCCGTCGATGGAAACCAAAGGCGGCCCGTCGTAACCCTTTGGCCACCAGCTGCCCTTGATCAGGGCGGAGCCCTCCGGCACGGAGTCCGCGAAAGTGATTCCGCGATCCCCTTCGAGCACCCATGCGGCGCTTTGCTTCACAGGCATGGTGCCGGGTGCAATGCCGTTCAATTTTACGATTCGCCCGCGCAGCATCGGAACGAGCTCTGTCTTGCCTCCGGGCGCCCGGCTTTTCAGAAAATCGATGAAGGGTCCGGCATTGGCGCGTTGAATATCGAGGAAGAAAAAGCTGGGCGATTTTTGCGCGGCGGACTGGTTGAGCTCGGTTCTTATATTGCCGTCGATGAGGGTCAAGGCGACGAGGAGGGCAACTCCGAGTCCAAGCGACAAGACAACCGAAGGGGTGAGGGCGCCCGGCCGGTGGATATTGCCGATCGCGAGCCTTAAAGCGACGCTGCGCGCATGAGGAGCCCTTCTTGCGCCGGCCATGATCACAAAGGAGGCCGTGCGCAGCACAAGAAAGGCGGCCAGCGTCGCACCCATATAAATCAGGACAACCTTCGGATCTGTGGCAAGATCAAGAGCCGCCAGAACAAAGCCCAGCGCCGCTGAGACCATCAAGACAAGGTAGCGCGGCCTTAATGGCGTCTGCCGGAATTCATCACCTCCCCGGAACAGCGCCTGAACCGGGACGTCATGGGCATGGCCGAGAGGACCGGTGCAAAATGCGAGCGCGGCCAGAAAACCATAGAGGAATCCCTTACCGATCGCAGACGGATAAATGGCCGGCGCAAGTGGAAAGGGGATCATCGAACCGAACGCGAGGGCAAGCGCGTAAGGCAGAGCAATGCCCGCGGCCGTCCCGAGGATGATGCCGGCGAAGGCCACCAGCATGGTTTGCGTCAGCATCAAAATGAAGACCGTTGAACCAGCAGCGCCCAATGCTTTCAGGATGGCGATGGTTGTGTGCTTGCGCTCGACGAAGCCGCGCACGGCATTGGCGACGCCAACTCCTCCGACGATGAGGGACGTGAGCCCCACGAGGGTCAGAAATTCCGTGAATCTGTCGAGATTTCTGGAAAACTGCGGTGAGACATTAGCAGGTGTGCGGATTTCCCATCCCGCCTCGGGGAATTTTTCTTTTGCTGCCTGCGCCAATGCTGCGGCCTGGCGATCGTCCGGCGCGTCTCCTGCGAGCGCGACACGGTAATGCCATTTGACGAGTGCGCCGGGCTGAAGGAGGCCCGCCGCCCGCAAAGCCTCCTCAGAGATCAGGGCAGGGGGGCCAAAACCGATCCCTCCGGCGAGGCGGTCGGGCTCCGACACGAGCCTTGCACGCAACTCAAAGCGCGCGCCGCCGATGCTCAACTGGCTTCCGGTCACAAGATCTAATCGTCCGAAAAGCGCCTGGTCGGCGGCGATTCCGTAGACGCCATCGCGCTCCGCCAATGCGTCTGCGAGGGGCAGCGCCGGATCGAGCACGGGTTCGCCCGCCAGAGGATAGGCGTGATCGGCGGCCTTAAGTTCAACGAGCGCCGCATTGCCATCATCGCGGCGCGCCATCGCGCGCAGAAGCGCGACCCCGGAGAGGCGCCCATGAGCGGAGAGAAACTCGCGCTCCGGCGCGGACAGCTCGCGCTGAACCAGATTGAAGGATAGGTCGCCGCCGAGAATGGCGCGGCCTTGCCGGGCAATCCCGTCCTTGAGCGAGAGGGATACAGATCCGACACCGGTGATGGCGGCAACGCCGAGTGCGATGCAGCCAAGGAAAATCCCGAATCCGCGCAGGCCGCCGCGAAAATCCCGCAAGGCAAAGCGCAGGGCGGCCAGCAGGCGCAAGGATTTGAGCTGGCGAGGCTGGGTTTCTGTAAGGGTGATGGATTGATCGGGTTTTTCCATGCCGTTCCGTTACGGAAGCATTTTGACCGGAGCAAGTTCAACGCCGGGCTTTAACCGGTTTCTGGATGGTGGATGGCCAGCCAGACTGTCGCTTGGTCCTGATCGGTCCATTCGACACGGTGTTTCAAGTGTGCCGGAATCAAGACATAGTCACCAGCGGACAAAACTCTGACCCCGGCCTCCCCTTCAAATCGAAGACCCGCCGATCCGGCCAAGACAAGAACCCACTCGGCCCAGGGCTGATCATACCAAAACCCTGGCGGGCTGCCCTGGCCCATGGAAACAATCCGTTCAATCTTCAGATTGGGTGCTTCAAGAAGGCTCGTTATGATTTCTTGGCGCCTGCTGCCTGCTGCTGCCTCGAACAGATTTCCGGAAGAGGCTAACATTTGACAGTATCTGGCTTACGCATCGGCATCGGCATCCAGGCTGCGTTCCAGGGGCAGCTGGCGGCGCTGCGCCCAATCGTTTTTGCTTTGCGCCCATTTGTCGTGAATGAGGATTCCGGCAATCATCATCGCGGCGAAGATGTAGACGGGGGCAAACCCTAACGCGAGGGAAGTGATCGCCGGCCCGGGGCACAATCCGCCCATCCCCCAGCCAATCCCGAAGATCGCGGCTCCGGTAATGAGGGGCAGATCGATGTCGTTTTTCTTTGGAAAATGAAACGCATTGTCGAGCAGCGGACGGCGCAGCCGCCGCGATACTTGGTATCCCGCGCAAGAAACCGCGAGCGCTCCGGTTAGCACAAAGGCAAGACTGGGGTCGAAGCGGCCCGCAATGTCGAGAAAACCGCGCACCCGCGCGGGATCGAGCATTCCGGAAAGGCAGAGCCCGAAGCCAAAAAGCAGGCCGCTCAAGAGCGCCGCGAGATTCCGTGCCAATGAATTCCTCATGAGCATCAGCTCCCCAGGCGGTTCATCACGGCGACCGTGATCATTCCAACGGCAAGAAATATCGAAACGGCGACGATCGATCTTCGCGAGAGCCGCGCCAAGCCGCAGACGCCGTGGCCGCTCGTACAGCCGGAGCCAAGCCGGGCGCCGAAGCCGACGAAAAGACCGGCAAGTGCGAAGACCCATGGGCTGGATTCGAAATGCACCACTGGCCAGCCGCCAAAGACGAGATGGTAAGCGGCAGGCCCCAGAATGAGACCCGCGGCAAAAGCCGCATTGCGCAGTTTGTTCTCGTCGACTCGCAAAAGAGTGCCGCTGACGATTCCGCAAACGCCCGCGATCCGCCCATCGAGCAGCAAAAACAGTGCACTCGCAAGGCCGATCAGAATGCCGCCCCACAGGGAATATAAATAGATGACAGACATAGCGCTCCCTCAAAATCCATATAGTTTACAGTTCTTGGATAAAGCCTATAGCCCTGTCAATTTGCAAATGCGAGAGCCCGGAGCGTGGCGGCTGCCCTATGCCGTTACCTTTGCCTTTTCAGGGCCCGCGCCATCATGTACGTGGCCGGAGTGCATCTTGATGATGCGGTCGCATTTTGTGGCGAGCGCAAGATCGTGCGTCACGAGAATCAAGGTCGCGCCACGATCGCGGTTTAAGGCGAACATCAGATCAATGATGGATTGACCCGCCGCCTCGTCGAGATTCCCTGTTGGCTCATCGGCGGCGAGAATAGAAGGATTGGGCGCAAGCGCGCGGGCGAGCGCAACGCGCTGCTGCTCGCCGCCGGAGAGTTGTGCCGGGTAGTGGGAAAACCTTTGGCTCAGCCCCACCGCATCGAGGCTGGCACGGGCGCGCTCGAAAGGTGAGGGGGCACCGGCAAGCTCAAGCGGAATAGCGACATTTTCGAGGGCGGTCATCGTTGGGATGAGATGGAATGACTGGAAAACAATGCCGATCCTCGCGCCTCTGAAACGCGCGAGCGCATCTTCGCCAAGGCGGTCAAGGCTGATGCCATCGACCTTGACCGAGCCTGAGTCCGGCCTTTCAAGGCCAGCCATGACCATGAGAAGAGTGGACTTGCCCGATCCCGACGGCCCGACAAGGCCCGCCGTCTCGCCCCGCCCTATTTTCAACGAGATACCTTTGAGGATGTGAACGCGCGCCGGGCCGCGGCCCAGGCTCAGATGGACATTTTCGAGTTCAACGGCAGGTTTGCTCATTCATGCCTTCTACTGCTCATCCGAATATCGTGCAAAACCCGGCCTCACAAACAGCGCGGCGCCGTTTTGGCCATCGCCGCACTTTCCTGCAATTCTCAGCCGCACTTTTGTTGACAGTCTTCGCGGTCCCGGCCAGCTCCGTAGCAAAAGACGTCCCCGCGCGGAAGATCATTGCTTTTGGCGATAGCCTGGCCGCTGGCTATGGGCTTGCTGCCGGCGCCGCCTTTCCCAGCGTGCTGCAAAGGGAATTACGCACGGAGGGCTATAATGTGACGGTCGTCAACGCCGGTGTCTCCGGCGATACGTCGTCCGGCGGACTCGCAAGACTGGATTGGACGCTTGGCGATAATGGCGCCGACGCCGTCATTCTGGAGCTTGGCGCGAATGATATGTTACGCGGGGTTGACCCGGAGGTGACAAGGACGGCGCTCGACGCCATTCTCGCAAAGCTCAAGAGCCGCAACATCAAAGTGCTGATCGCTGGCATGAAAGCCAATCCAAGCCTTGGCCAGGAATTCAAAGCGCGCTTTGATGCGATCTACCCGGATCTTGCCAAGAAATACGGCGTCCTGCTCTATCCATTCTTTCTTGAGGGCGTCGCAGGCACACCGGCTTTGGAGTTTCCCGACCATCTGCACCCAAATCCTGCCGGTGTCGAACGCATCGTTGAAGGTATTCTTCCGCAAGTGCGCGGCCTTTTGAAGCAGTTAAACGAAAGAGCCGCAGGGGAAGCTGAATGAAAGATGCGCGAATTCAGCGGTGACAATTTCCTTTTGCGCGAATCTCCAGTATAAGGACTTCAGCGTAATGTCTTGGCCGGATGCCGTAATGATGCGGCACATCCGGGCTCCGGCAGGAGGGATCCATGCCCCGTCTTTTCACGGGTCTCGAAATCCCTTCCGATATCGCAATGGATCTTTCCATGCTGCGCGGGGGGCTTTCTGGCGCGCGCTGGATCGATGCCGAGAATTACCATCTGACCTTGCGCTTCATCGGTGATATCGACGATTCGACGGCGCGGGACATTCATTCCACGCTCGAACAGATCCGGCATCCCCCCTTTATGGTGACGATAGAAGGTCTGACTTCCTTTGGCGGGACCAAACCTAGAGCGGTTGTCGCGAAAGCGAAAGCCGCCGCTCCGCTGATCGAGCTTCAGGCGCAGCAAGAAAGGCTTATGCGGCGCATCGGCATTGCCCCTGAGCTGCGCAAATTTACCCCGCATGTGACTCTCGCACGGCTGCGGTCTGCCTCTTGTGCCAATGTCGCGGAATATCTTTCGGCGCGGGGATATTTCCTTGGCCGCAGCTTCGAGGCGAGACGTTTTGTTCTGTTTTCGTCGCGGGCCTCGACCGGCGGCGGCCCTTACGTCGTCGAGGCGGCTTATCCGCTCGGATAGGCGGGCACCACGCTCGCACTGCCGCTGACCCGCCAAACTGCCGCGGCCGCGGCCAGCCGCTGCGCGCAAGCAAAATGCTGCTATCTTGATGCTCGCCAGCCGATGTCACTATGTCTAGATGTGATTAATCGGCTTCGTAAGCAAAGAGCAAGCATGAGCACCTCCCTCACCCGTCTCACTACACGCGCCGCTTATGGTGCCAGGCAGCTGTCACGCATGGCCTGGTATCTGGGGCACGGCGCCGCCTTGCGCCGGCTTTCGGAAAAAGCGCGGCGAGAAGGTGAGAGCAAACGGCCCCGTCCCCATACCGATAGGCCGGTGCCAGACCGCAAAAGCCTTTTTGCGGATGTGGTGAATCTTCTGAAACAGGACCTCGCCAATGTCGAGGCGGGGATCTATCCATTGCCCGCGGATCATGACGGCTCATTGTTGACATTGCTCAGCCGCTCGCGGCTGTTTTTCGACGACCTGCCCGACGTGCACCGCCGCCGGGAGAGCGAGCAATACAAAGAAGTGCTGACCGGGGAAACACGCGGCAAACGGCCTCTCTACTATCTCCAGAATTTTCATTTCCAAACCGGAGGTTATCTGACGGACGATTCGGCCCAGCGCTACGATACCCAGGTCGAGGTGCTGTTCTATGGCGCAGCAAACGCGATACGGCGGCAAGCGCTGCCGCCCCTCCACGAGGTCTTCGCTGGACGTGATCAGCGGCGGCTGCGGCTTTTGGATGTTGGTTGCGGCACGGGGCGCTTTCTCGACTTCGTCAAGCAGGCCTGGCCCCGTCTCCCTGCCGTTGGTCTCGATCTGTCAGAAGCTTATGTGAAAGAGGCAAAGCATCATCTAAACCGCTGGTCGAAGATCAGCCTTGCCGTCGCGAATGGCGAATCCATTCCCATGCGGGACGAAAGCCAAGACGCGGTGACGAGCATCTTCATGTTCCACGAGCTGCCGCCTGACGTGCGGCGCACGGTTTTCGGTGAATTCGCCCGGGTGCTGAAGCCTGGAGGACGTCTCGTTATCGTGGACTCGATTCAGCGGGCTGATAGGCCGGATTACGAAGGTCTTCTTGAGCTTTTCCCTCAGAGTTTTCACGAGCCCTATTATATGAGCTACATCGGCGAGGATTTTCCAGCTATCGGGGAGGCTTGCGGTCTGACGCATATCCGGGACGTTAACGCTTTCGTCTCGAAGGTAATGGTGTTTGACAAGCCGGTGCGGTGAGAGCCGTCACAGCAAAACTTCACCTGATGCCTTGAGGGCATTCCTTTCACTGCGGCTCTTCGCAGCTTGCGTGTCACAGGCCATCCGCCCACCCGGCTAAAGGCCGCCACCTACGTTGACTCCAAGCGGTCACGCCGGCGCAGGATCATTGGCATGCCGCCATTTGGACGTAAGGTGATACGCTGCAGCGGCATCACCTCATGACCTTTCTTGAGCTCAAAGGAAAAGGACCGCATGAGGTGAGCGAGGATGATCACCGCCTCCTGCATGGCAAAGGCTGCTCCAATGCAAACCCGCGGGCCGCCGCCGAAGGGCAGATAAGCAAATCGATCGATCTTTTCCCGTGAGCCTGGCAAGAACCGCCGCGGATCAAAGCAGCTGGGTTTCTCCCAAAGCAACTGGTGGCGGTGCAACACCCACTGCGAAATCATCACCATGGTGCCTTTCCCGATCCGCATGCCGGCAAGAACGTCGGGGCCTGCCGCTTGTCTGCTCATGGCGGGGGCGGGCGGATAGAGCCGCATGGCTTCTTCGATCACCGCCCTTGCCGCGATGAGGCGCGCCGCATAGTCCTTAACTGGGCCGGAAAGAACCGCGGCTGCTTCATTGGCAACAATGGCCTGCCACTCCTCTGACAGCGAGAGAAGATAAAGCGACCAGGTCAAGGCGTTCGCGGTGGTCTCATGTCCCGCCGCAATGAAGGTTTCGATGTTGGACTTGATTTGTCTATCGCTGAGTCCGGCGCCAGTCTCTGGATCCTGAGCTTCGAGGAGCAAGGTGAGAATGTCACGCGGCGCGCGCGCCCTGTCTCCGGCAAGCAGGGCCTTGCGCCTTGCGATAAGCGATTCGACGAGCGAGGCGAAGAAGGCTTGTGCGGGGCGCCCGCCGAGCTTGCCGAGACGGGGGACCCAATCCGGAAACCCAAGGATGTCGAGGGGGTCGAAGCGGCCAATCGTTGCGACCATGCGGGAGACCGCGGAGGCGATCTTATCGAAGTCGCATCCGAGCCCGTCCGAAAAGATGGTGCGGCCAAGGACATCAAGGGTTACTCGCGCCATTTCAAGCTGAATGTCCACGGTCTGATCCGCGTCCAGACGCAGCAGGCGGGCGATCATGTCTTCCGCGGCGGCATTGATGGCGGGCACGAAGGAACTCACGGCCCTTGGCGCGAGCAACGGAGCAAGAGTGCGGCGCTGGACCCGCCAATCCTCGCCTTCGGCCTCCAGCAAGCCATCCCTCAAGGCTGGCCCGAGCGCGCGCTTCTGGAACGCATCCTTGGGGTAGTTGGCGGCATTATCGACAAGCACGCGGCGGATTGCTGCGGGATCGTTTATCACCGCGATCGTGCCGAATATGGATGGCCCCACAACAATGGGTGATTCGAAGTGGGCCCTGGTCCAGATTTCGATCGGATTGCGCCGCAAGGCCCATATCGAGGAAAAACGGCCAAGCGGCGCGTCAAGGGGGAGTGGCGCTGGCGGGCACGGCGGCTGAAAGGAAAGATCCATCATGGTTCCCGTATTTGTGCCTAATAGCGCCGGGACCGCCAAGCCAGATTCAAAACCGGGGCATAAATAATAACCCGTCTGCGTGATTTCACTTGCCGATTGCACCAGGTGAGCGCGCATGAGCTTGCAGGCGAGGCCGACCCGCTATAGAAATCCCGGCAAGCCTTTTTGGCTCCCTTCGTCTAGCGGTCTAGGACGTCGCCCTCTCACGGCGAAAACAGGGGTTCGAGTCCCCTAGGGAGCGCCAGCGAAATCCTAGAGGCTTACGAGCTGCTACGCAGCTTTGGTGCCGGGTAATTATCCGATAAATCAGCCTGGAGCTTGATCAATCTGGCGCGGCTCGGCAGCAGTTCCTGCCGCGCTTGTGGGCGCGATTTAGCTCGAGGTCTCAATTTTGCTGGCCGCGGCATTGCTTTTCGCCTGGGCTTAGAGCCTCAGCGGCCAGACAATTGTTGAACGACTGCCATACGGCCGTGATGCCATCCTTAAGGCAGCCGCCAAATTCGATAGGCGCTTGCCCGCTGGAGTTGAGCGGCCGCATCGGAACGCTCCAAACGGGTCATGATTTTGCGGCAGCAAAAGACAGGTATGATCGATGCAGGGCTCGGTCACAGCCCCGCCAAGGCGCTCTTCAAGAGGCGCCATAACCCGCCGGGCAGCTCATGCGGGTGGGCCGCTGGCGGGCAGCCGCCCTGGCATTACCCGCAGCGTCAAGGCGTCCCCTGATCCGGATAACGGATCAGGGCCTTTTCTGCGGAAATGATCCTGCGTCATTCCTGGTATCCGCATTCCTCCCTGGTATCCGCATTTTTCGCGGGTTCCGAGTCTCGTAGCACCCGAAAATCACAAACAATTTTGGTTTATTTGAAAGATTGCAGCCCTCGTTACGTGACCATGTGAGGAGAGCATTGATACTTGATGATGATTTAATGCAAATCATCATGATTCTGCCATCTGCCTGAAATGTCCGGAGCGTATACAGGCTGCGGGAAGGGGCTGTTGCCAACACGAGGTGTCTCTTCTCGCGAACCTTAGCTTTGCCCCTGATCTGGTTTCCACATCCCCGGGTCAGGGGCTTTTTGTCCCGCACCATCTAAAGGTTGCAAGCCTGCGCGCGGGAGACAAGCCATCAAGCCGCTGCCGTACAATGTGCCAGGAACTGTCACCGGGCACGGCCCTTGAGGCCTGGGCTGAACCTCCGTGCGCCATCGCTCCGTTGAAAGCGTTCCCCATTCAAAGCAGCCCGGCAACTGACACGCTTATGTTAATCGCACGTGGTACTCGCTCTACCCGTTATGAACTTCGGCTATAGCGGGAACGAAATGAACAATATCTTTAGCAGAGTCTTCATTATGGGTGCCGCCGCGGCTCTTGCGAGTGGATCCGTCAATGCCGCGGAACTTGCCGTTCCGCCGGGCAAATTGAATCTCGATCACGTTTTCCTCATCGTGATGGAGAATGAGACCAATACGGACATCCTCGGTAACCCCAATGCTCCCTTCATCAACTCCTATGCGAAGGTGGCCAATCAGGCGGCCAACTATTTCGCAGTCGGACACCCTAGTGCGCCAAACTATCTTGAGATCGTTGGCGGTTCGAATTTCGGCGTGTCGAACGACTACTGGCCAAATTGGGCTGGCACGGGATGCATAGACAATGCGCCGGGCAGCACAGGCTGCAACAACGCTGTCACTCCGATCGCGGTTTCAGGCTATGACAACGCCGTTGTCGCCACCGCGACGAGCCCGTCCCAATGCAATGGCCAGATCACACTCACTGGCACGCCTGTGCCAAACAATTGCGCGCTTTACAACTATCCGGCAGCGCCATTCACGCCAAAGTCGATTGCCGATCAGCTGGTCTCTTACCACAAGTCCTGGGAATCTTATCAGGAGAGCCTGCCGGCTATTAATCCGGGCGTTTTCGGCATCAATTATTCGGATGGGGAGTTTTCTAATCTGAGCGACGTCTCGGTTTTCGGACCTGGTCCTATCCAGAAGCTCTACGCGGTCAAACACAATCCCTTCGCGTATTTCCAAAATATTGAAACGAACAAGACAGGCCCATTGAGTCTCGAACGGATCAAGGATTTCGACGGCCCCGACGGGCTCTGGGCGGACTTACAGTCCGGCATGCCAAACCTCGCTTTGATCGTTCCAAACCAATGCCATGATATGCATGGTTATGTCTCGGGCGGCACGGCCATCTGCTCAGCATCCACCCCGGCCGAGGCGGCTTTGCTCGTCTCTCAGGGGGATGCGGAAGTCGCAAAGCTCGTTAAGGGAATCAAATCCTCACCGGCATGGATGCGCGGCCGCAATGCCATTGTCCTTGTCTGGGACGAAAACGACTTCACCAATTCGCCCAATAAGGTCGTGATGCTTGTCGAAACCAATTACGCTCCAAACGGGCGGATCAGTAATCAGCCCTATGACCATTACTCATTGCTGCGGACTCTGGAAGCGGGTTTCGGCTTGCCCTGCCTCAATCATGCCTGTGATCCGACCTCGAAGGTCATGAACGACCTGTTTGGCGAGGCCGATACGCCATTCTAACCCATAGCTGCATCTGCTGACGGGCTCGTCAACATCGCAAGCGCTCTGAATGTGCGAACCGTGTTGACGAGCACCTATAAAGGCGGCCAATTGACGTGCCACCTGACATAAGCTGCGTGCGGCTAAGATATGCAAAAAGCGGCTTCGTTAATTTTGCCCCGGCGATGATCTATTGAAACGGCCCCGGCGATCGGGCAGGGGGTCTTGTTCTTCCTCTCATAGCCCGTGTGGCCGTGATTCAGCGGCGATAATGACGGCAAGCGGTGGGGGGCGCAAGCTGCCCGGCCCCACAAACCTTTGCGTGCGCGTTACCGCCTGCTATCGCTCGGCCTCGGATGGCCTATGATACGGAAAGGCACTGCACTGCTTCGCGGTCACGAGCCGCAAAAATTACGAATAGCATTCTGCAGGGCTGATACGCTCGAAAACCGGAGGACGCGGGAAGCATTGTCGATGCCTCCAAATTCCCCGGCTAATTCGGACACACATTTGCCGTGACAGTTGGGCTGCCCGGGTATCCCGGCGATGCAGAGTTGAGAGGCGAAGTTCTCGCCCTTCACCGATAGTCCGGCCAGCGCTTTAAATCCTGAAGCGCCGTTACTCGCGTTAGCAGGGAATGTCGTGATAAGCGTGCCGCTAGCGATATCCACTCTGAACACCTGTCCGGTGACAAGGTCAGCGGTCCAAAAAGATGTCCCGTCAGGGTCTAAGCTGAGTGCAAAAAGCAGGCTAGTCACTGGGAGAGTGTAGGTCTGAATTTGAGCACCGGAAGCACTCAAACGGATCACCGCGGATGTATCGGCTACCAGCATCTCCCCATTATGTCTGAGTCTGTGCGCGTAAGCGGGCTTAGGGAGCGGCGCTACATTGAAGTTTGGCCCAGGAGTATTTGTACAGACATTAAAGCTCAGTATGTCAACGGATTCCGATGTGTAGTAGAGAGTGCATTGATCAGGGCCAAGATTGACCCAATCCGTGCCGCGGATTTCCACAGGTGGCGAAAAGGTAGCCAGCAGGATTCCTGTCGAATCGAATTTGAGAACGTTCTGTGTTCCGTCTGCCTGACCATAAACGTTATGCACATTGCCTGCCTGACCGGCATAGAGATGCCCAGCAGCGTCGGGAACGATCGATTCTGGATTATGATATGCTGGTCCGCCGAAGGCTGCATTCACTAGGAATCCATTCGGATCGAACTTTGAGACCCTCTGCGCGTCGAAATCGGTGACGTAGAAATTCCCCGCTGAGTCAAAGGTGGAGCCTGTGGTGTAACCTGTGCCGTTAACGGCGCCTGTCGCGGTATCAAGCTGCGTAAGGAAAGTTCCGATTGGGCTGTACTCTGTGACTTTGCCGCTGCCGGTTGACGCCATGACCGTACCGGTAGCGATTTGTGCGAAAGCCTGCGTCACGCCGATGGCGGTTACGAATACAAAAGGCAATGCCAACATGGCTTTTGGCAGCCGCCGGAAACTCACGGATGCGCTATTTCTAAACAAAAAGGGCATCGGAATTCCCTTCCGAAAGCTAGGAATTGGCGCCAAACAAAATTCGGCTACTTTTCGAAGCACTTCGGGACAGTTTCTTGCGGAGGTCAAGCAACGGATTTCATCAATTCTCAATTTGCGAGACTTATTGAGACTTATCGAGACTTATAAAGCGGATCGGACTGTCCGGCCTGAACCAGAAAGGCGTTAGGATATTTTTACGACGGCCGTCCCGCCGCCATTCCGCCGAGATGGTCCGCGACTGTAAAAATGTCTTTGTCGCCGCGCCCTGAGATATTCACCACCAGCAGATGATCCTCCGCCTTTTGCGGGGCAAGGTCGATGACCTTCGCGAGGGCATGGGCGGGCTCCAGCGCCGGGATGATTCCTTCGAGTTTCGCGCAAAGCTGGAATGCAGCGAGCGCCTCCGCATCGGTGGCTGAGAGATAGGTGACGCGCCCCGTCTCCTTCAGCCAGGCGTGTTCGGGGCCAATGCCCGGATAGTCGAGCCCGGCAGAGATCGAATGGCCTTCCTCGATCTGCCCATCCTCATTCATCAGGAGATAGGTGCGGTTGCCGTGTAGGACACCGGGCCTGCCGCCCGCCAGCGAGGCGGCGTGCTTCTTGTCGAGGCCATAACCCGCCGCCTCGACGCCATAAATCTCGACCGAAGGATCATCAAGAAAAGGGTGAAAAAGACCGATGGCATTGGAGCCGCCGCCGATGCAGGCAAAGAGCGAATCGGGAAGCCTGCCTTCCGCGGCCTGCATCTGTACTCTGGTCTCCTCGCCGATCACGCATTGGAAGTCGCGGACCATGGCGGGGTAGGGATGAGGCCCTGCCGCCGTCCCGATGCAATAGAATGTGTTTTCGACATTGGTGACCCAATCGCGCAAGGCCTCGTTCATCGCATCCTTCAAGGTCCGCGCACCAGATTCGACCGGCACGACCTTCGCGCCCAGCAGGTTCATGCGAAAAACATTGGGTTTTTGCCGCTCGACATCAACAGAACCCATATAGACGACGCATTCGAGCCCAAAGCGCGCGCAAGCGGTCGCCGTCGCAACACCATGCTGGCCCGCGCCTGTCTCAGCGATGATCCGCGTTTTGCCCATTCTTCGCGCAAGCAGGATCTGGCCGAGCACATTGTTGATCTTATGGGCGCCCGTGTGGTTCAGCTCTTCGCGCTTGAAATAGATCTTGGCGCCGCCGGAGCGCCCCGCTGCGGCGGCCTTTTGACGGAGATAGCCCGTCAGACGTTCGGCATAATAGAGCGGGCTTGGACGGCCGACATAATGCTTGAGCAGATAGCCAAGCTCGGCCTTGAACGCCGGATCCTCTTTGGCGGCCTCATAATGTTTCTCAAGGTCGAGAATCAGCGGCATCAGGGTCTCGGCCACGAATCTGCCGCCAAACAGGCCGAAATGGCCGTGTTCGTCGGGGCCGGTGCGAAAGGAATTAAGAGATAAGGGCACCGTGTCCGCCTTTCCGGATCGATTAGGGCTTCATCCAGCGGGCCGGATGAGATCATGCGAACAAATAAAGGGGGATTGCGGCAGGTTCAACATGAAGCCGCTATGTTGCCCGTTCAACCAGTCCGGGCGGCTTTGCCAATAGGGGCACCGCCTGCACGCGCCGCACCGATGAAAGCCGCGATCTTGTTTTCGTCCTTGATTCCCGCCGCGCTTTCCACTCCAGAGGAGACATCTACACCCGGCGCACGGGTTTGGACGATTGCTTCCGCCACATTGGCTGCATTCAGCCCGCCAGCCAGCAGCCAGGGCTTCCTGGTCTCGATCCTGCTAACAAGGCTCCAATCGAAGCTGGTACCGTTGCCGCCTGGCCGTCCCGTGGCACGGGAAGGCTTTGCATCGAAGAGGAAATAATCGGCAACGGATTCAAAAAGCGGAACCGGGGCGAGATCGGCGGCCTCGCCAATCGCGATCGCCTTCATGACGGGAAGACCAAAACGGGCACGAATGGATGCGGCCCGCTCCGGGCTTTCGTTCCCGTGGAGCTGAAGAAGTCCGGGCTCGAGGGCGGCAATGGCCGCCGCGAGCAAAGCGTCGTCCGCATCCACGGTCAGCAAAACCTTGCACGCCCGGTCTGCCGCCCGCCGGCCCAGGCTTGCGGCTTTTTCCAAGGAGATATGTCTTGGGCTTTTGTCGAAAAAAACAAAGCCAATCATATCCGTCCCATGCGCCAGGGCTGCGTCGAGCCCGGCCTCCGTCGTGAGGCCGCAGATTTTGACAATGAGGCTCATGGTTATGCTACGCGAAGGGTTGAAGTAATGCGGCCTTCCACCATAGAATCCAGCAGATGGAGTTGCCGTAAGGCAGCCCCTCCTTTAGCCCTTTACGAGACTTTAGCCCTTTACGAGACTTTCCGCTTTTCGGCCGCTCGCGGCAAGGAGAGACGCGCGATTTCCGCCCGCAGAGAGTCTGCTTCGCTTTTTGCCCGGCGCGCGGCGCGGCGGTAGTTGCTCTGCTCAAGCCATGTCGTGACGCTGCCAATGATGATTCCCGCCAGCGCAGCAAGAAGCATGACAATATAAAGCGGCATCACGATTTGCGTTCCCTCGGGCGCGTAGCCGGCGAAAGGATCAAGAAATATAGTGACGGGATGCCGGTTGGCGACCGCCAGGGCAAGGATGACAAGTGCGACCGGGACTAGAAAGAGAAACTTGAGAAATCGCTTCATTTGCAGCCGCCGATGAATTCATGCCCTTTAAGGTGCGCTTCTACTCTTTAAGGCGCGCTTCTAAATGATTTTTCGTGTCTTGGTAAGGCCCCCGGAAGACAGGAAGGCGAGGTGGCAGAGACGGCAGCCGTGCAGCATCCGGGAGACGGAGGCCAATTTGGGCCAAAACCCCTGCCCGGCAAGCAAAGCTAGCCGCCATAGCCCTCGTTGAGCCGTTCGCGCATCTCTTTGCCCGTTTTGAAAAAAGGAACTGTCTTTTCATCGACCGAGACATGTGCGCCTGTACGAGGATTTCGTCCGACCCTTGCTTCCCGGTGCTTGACCGAGAAGGCCCCGAAACCGCGAAGCTCCACCCGGTCGCCGCGAGATAAGGCGCTGGTGATCTCATCGAGAATCGCGTTGACGATTTTTTCTACATCGCGGAGATAAAGATGCGGATTACGATTGGCAATCCTTTGTACCAGCTCGGATTTGATCATTGGCCCCGTCCAATAATATTTTGTTATCTGAAACCAATATGAGTTCCTCCGCCTGGCTTTAGTTGGCGGCGAGAACTTGCCAAATCGACAACAAACCGTCAAGCATACGCTCCTGATAGGCACTTGCGGCACGATCGAGCGCAAGGCTTAGGCTGCTGAATCCCAGAATCTCCGCCATGCGTGCGGAAAAGCTCAATATGCCGAGACTTTCCAGCGTCCGTTCCTGTTTCCAGTCCCGGACCGGTAAATCCTTGGAAATGTTTTTCTCTTTTTGCAGCCACTCCAGCGCTTCGCGCTCGCCGCCGATGTTATCGATAAGATGCAGTTCGAGACCCTGGCGGCCGGTGAAAACCCTCCCGTCGGCGACGGTCGTGAGCTGCTCGTCCGTCATTCCCCGGCGATCTTTCACGAGGGATTTGAACCAAGCGTAGCTGTCACTGACGAGCGCGCCAATCGCGGCGCGCGCCTCGGGACTTGTCGGCTCAAAGCCGTTCGGCGATGCTTTGAGAGGGGAGGATTTTACATCCTCAACCTTAACCCCAATTGTGTCGAGCAGTTTGGTAAAATTCGGATATTCGACAAGGACGCCGATCGAACCAACTAGCGCATTACCAAGCGCAACGATCCGGTCTGCCCCAAGCGCAGCGATGTAGCCTCCGGAAGCGGCCATGCTGCCAACGACCGCAACGGTTGGCTTCTTAGCCGAGAGGTGGCGAAGAGCGTCATAAAGCCGTTCCGCTCCCGAGGTGGTTCCGCCGGGGCTGTCGATCGTCACAAGCACCGCCTCGGCGCTTTTGGTGTCCTCGATCTTCTTGATAAGCTTCAAGGTTGCTCGATCACCCGTGATAATGCCCTCAATCGAAAGCCGCGCGACATGGGGTGTGAAACTCAGGGGAGCATTCGGCCCGAGGAGACGCAGGCCGGCAAAGGCGATGCCGAGAATCAGGGCCGCGAAGGCAGCGGCTCGCCAAAAAGACAATTTGCGCAGCAGGGCACGGCGTTCCGCAAGGTAATCCGAAAAGAAAGGCGCGGCCATTGCAGTCCATGATTTGGATTTGGCCGCCGGCGCACACCAGCGGCTGTGATTAGGGCTCGCTATCTAAAGCAGGTTTGCATTCATCGGACAACCCGCCCGAGCAGCCATCTCATCTGGAAGAACGAAAGTAACGGGGGCCCGGGCTTTGCCAAGCTGGAACCCTTTGCTGGATGGGAGGTTCAGTCACAGGGAAGCTCACTAGAGTTGAAGGTGGCACAGAACAGGTGAGACCTTCGAGGGCGTGGGAGTTCCGCGGCAGGATCATTTGCTAGAACACGCTTGTAAGGAGGTTATCGAAATGGCCAAAAGCGACTCCGCTTCTGGGACGTACAGCTACCCGGCGCGCGAGGCTGTAGGAGTCTTCGCGAGCCCCGCCTCGCTGGAAGCTGCTGTTGATGCGCTAGAAATAGCGGGATTTGACCGGGCGGCGGTTTCCGTGCTTGCGAGCGAAGCGATGATCAAGGAACGGGCCGGCCATATCTATCGCTCGGTCCGCGAGGCCGAGGACGACCCCCTGGCGCCGGGGGCGGCATTTGTATCTTCGGACTCGCGAACCGAGGGCGAGGCGGCTATCGTGGGGATCCCCGCCTATATTGGCGGGACCGCAGGCGCCATCGCAGCTTCTGGGGGGGCATTGGCGGCAACAATCGCTGCAGCGATTGCAGGCGGTGTGGCAGGTGCCGGGCTGGGTGCTCTCCTGGCGCTCGTGGTAGCACACCGCCATAGGGATCACGTTTTAGAGCAGCTGGCAGAAGGCGGCATGGTCTTGTGGGTGAGTGTCCGGGATGAAAAGGAAGCGGCGCGGGCGCTTAAGATCCTAACGGAGGCCGGCGCCCGCGACGTGCATGTGCATGAGATTCAGCGTGAGTGGACGCTAAAGGATCGCCCTTTATCCGAGATCCAGCCAGATCCATTTCTTGAGCGCGACACTTAGGCTCCCGGCGCTGGTATGCTACTGGTATGCTACATGCGCATGATCAGGAATTCCTGATGATGCAGCTACCCCAGAGTGCCGCGATGACGCTCCGCTCGTAAAATCGTTTGGATGCTTATGGACATAATGAGCTTCTTAAAGACCGTGCCCGCGGTATTCGGCGTTGCGGGTCTTCTCGCATATTTCATGAGGCCGCGAGAGCCTGTCTCGGATCATGAGGTGATCAAGTTCTTGCAAGGCGCCCGCGCCACTCTTGTGCTGCTCACATGTGCGGCTTTGATCGGTTTGAGCCTATGGCTCATCTTCGGGTCTTCGCCACCCGATCATGACACCGCCCTTTCCTTCATGAAAGCAGTTCCTGGTTGAAGGCTGCACAGGCGCTGCGTGCCCGATCGCGATTACTCTCCTGCGGGCGGAACTTCTCCAGCCGGCAGCTGGCCCGTATCTGGTTTGATCACGGCTGTTGCGTTTTCGCGTGCTGAAAAGAAAGCCTTGATCGCTTCGGCGACCTGGCCCGATGCCTTGTCGCGCCATTCGGCCGAGCTCAGCACCTGACGGTCGTTTTGATTCGATAGATAGCCGAGTTCCAGCAGCACGGAGGGAACATCGGGAGCCTTGAGCACGCGAAAGCCGGCAGATCGCTCGGGGTTCTTGTTGAGGCGGCCGGCGGCCCGCCAGTAATTTGCCAAGGTATGAGCGAAGAAATGGCTGTAGGCGCGGGTCTCCCGCCGCGTCAAATCGAACAAAATATCGGAAACGCCGCCCTCATCTTCGCTCTTGTCGAGGCCGGCTGCGGCATCGGCTTGATTTTCTTGCTGCGCGATACGGGCGGCTTCGGCATCGGAAGCACGATCCGACACGGTGTAAACCGTCGCGCCCGAGACATCGGATGCTTCCGAAAGGGTGTCGGCGTGGATCGATACAAAGAGAGCCGCGTTTCCTTCCCGCGCCATCCTGACCCTCTCGGAAAGCGGAATGAAACTGTCGTCATCCCGTGTCATGACGACTCTGAAACGGCTATCGGCCCTAAGCTTCGCCGCGAGTGTCTTGGCAAAATCGAAAACGAGATCCTTTTCGACGAATCCCTTCACCATGGCGCCTCTGTCAATTCCGCCATGGCCTGGGTCAATCATAATGACGGGCTTTCCCGATGCCGGCTCCGGTTTTTGGATGTTTCTTTCTTGATTCATGGCTGCCATTTGCACGCGCGCGCGCTGGGCCTCGGCCAGGAAATCAGCACGAGCGGCCTTGGCGAGTTCGATAACGAGGCTGGCCTGGCCATCGCCAGCGTTTTTCTCACAGGCCGCCCGTAAAATCCGGGCTGGCGCGCGAAGATCGACCACGATTCGCGATTTTCCAGGAGCGAATTGGCCAAACCGGAATGCGGCGATGAGTCCTGATTTCCCGCGCGTCCCGGACTCAAGCTTTCCGCTTTCTGGACTAAGCAGAAAATTGATTTGCGGCAGATCGACGATGACTCGATCGGGATTGGCGAGGACAAAGGCAGTGGCGTCCGCAGCAGCCGAAAGATCAAAGATTAGCTTGGAGCCTTCCGCGGTCTGCTCTAGCCTGACCGCGTTCGCAACAACCGGAAGCGCGCCTTCCTCCCGGTGAATCTCTCCAGCCTGCGCGGCCATGCTAAAGCTTGGGGCAGCGGGAAAGGGCCAAACGGGCAGAGCCAAGGCTCCGGCGAGGACGGCCGCTGCGAGGGCGGATGCTGCCCCAGCACCCGGAATATTAAAAACACGTTCTGGCATCGGTTCGTCTGGTTTGTCTTTTAGCGCTGCTTTTTCACCTAAATTATTAATTGTGAGCAAATGCGCCAATAGTGAGCCGCGGCCGCCACGTTTGTGCCCGCCAGCCGCGGCGATCATGAAATAGGCCGGCTTCCGTCTTTGGACCATGGAAGTTAATCAATGATGGTCATGCCCAAAGCTGCGCAGGGATCGCGGCCTTGTGGACACGAGTCTGGAAAACGTCGCCAATGAACTTGCCAAACAGCTTTCGAACCCGATATGATTAGTAATTCTTTTCTGAGCCCGGAAATCAACCGTTAGGTGCGGTGGACTCCATTGGGCGAAGTAATTCGGCCGAGGTTCCGGTTATTGCTATTTCAGGTGCTTGTGTCTCGAATTGAAAGCGAGAGCTGGACCGGGGCCGCGGCTGGCGCCATCGGAACTAGGCTCTCTGAAAAGGATGCCCGCTTGGGCTGATTTGGCCGCCCCGCATGCAGGGTGCTGCGTCGTATAGGTGACGAGGACATGATTTGTCCCGCTATGGGTCTTTCGGCTGCCGTTCATAGTCATGGTTTTGGTGTAGATCCATTCGCGTGTCCGTGCATTCACTTGGCGTCTGCGAGGCCGAATTCAAAATCAATGCGCCGCACTCCGTTCCCGGAGCAAATTCCTGGCGCACCGTTATACCACCGCCGGGAGGTTCTGGCGCTGCCCTCTTGCCGCTTACGGGCCCGCTGCATTTACCGTCCCGGCTGGGTTCTCTTTCCACACCCATCCTTCCATCCAATCTGCGGCGCGGTCCTGCACAGGCCACGTCTTGCCCTGACATCCGGTTCACGGATGCCGGCTGGCAGCGCCAGTTCCTCACGCGCCGCGCCTTTACGAGTTTCACATGGCCAACAAAATGCTTATCGATGCGTCTCACCCAGAAGAAACAAGGGTGGTCGTCCTTCGTGGTAATAACCGGGTTGAAGAATTTGATTTCGAATCCGCGAGTAAAAAGCAGCTCCGCGGCAATATTTATCTTGCCAAGGTCATGCGGGTTGAACCTTCACTTCAGGCTGCTTTCGTCGATTACGGTGGTAACCGGCATGGTTTCCTAGCGTTTTCCGAGATACATCCAGATTATTACCAAATTCCGGTTGCCGATCGCCAAGCTCTGATAGAAGAGGAGGCGAGGGTCCAGCGCGAGGAAGAGGAGGACCAGTCCCGGTTGCAGCGCCGCAGCCGCCGCTTCCGCCGGGGCGAGCGCAACGGACACCGGGCTGAAAAACGGAGCGGAAGGGATCAGACACTGTCCGAGCCCTACGTTGCCGCATCTGGGCCTGACGAGGCTGCCGCAAGTCTTAGCGAAACTGGAGAAGCGGAGGCGGCTGCGCTGGAAGAAACCGCTGCTTCGCACGAGGCCGCGATCGAGGCAGAGGCGTTAGCGCCACAGGAATCCCTGAGCGGGGAAGCAGCGGCTGGGGCCGGGGCCGGGGCAACCGCCGGGCCCAGCATGGCTGGGGGCAGCGCTCAGATGGAGGAGGGGGAAACCCGTAAGGCCGAGACGGAGGGCATAACAGCTGCCGCCCGGACAGCTGCGGAACGTGGCGATTCTGGCGACACGGGCGAAGAAGACGAGGATGAATCGGGCGAAATCGAACAGCTTGGCGGCGACGCCATGGAAGAGATGCCGTTCCGCCCGCACAGGTACCGCAGGCAATATAAAATTCAGGAGGTTATCAAGCGCCGCCAAGTTCTGCTCGTGCAGGTCGTCAAGGAAGAGCGCGGCAATAAGGGTGCAGCGCTGACGACCTATCTGTCGCTTGCCGGCCGCTATTCGGTGCTGATGCCGAACACCGCGCGGGGTGGCGGCATCTCGCGCAAGATTACCGATGCAACCGACCGCCAGCGGCTAAAGTCCATCGCGCAGGAACTCGATGTGCCGGAAGGGATGGGTGTTATTGTGCGCACGGCGGGGGCAGCGCGAACCAAGGCCGAGGTCAAGCGCGATTTCGAATATCTGCTCCGCATGTGGGAAACCGTGCGCGAGACCACTCTGAAATCGACCGCACCAACCTTGGTCTATGAGGAAGGTTCACTGATCAAGCGGGCGATCCGGGATCTTTATAATAAGGATATCGACGAGGTCGTTGTCGCGGGGGAAGAAGGCTATCGCGAGGCCAAGGAATTCATGCGCTTGCTCATGCCAAGCCATGCCAAGATGGTCCAGCCGTACCGCGATCCGCAGCCGATGTTCGCGAAATGCGGCGCCGAGGCGCAGCTCGACGCAATGTTCTCGAACCAGGTCACGTTGAAGTCGGGCGGCTATATTGTCATCAATCAGACCGAGGCTTTGGTCGCAATCGACGTCAATTCCGGCCGCTCCACGCGGGAGCATAATATCGAGGACACCGCGCTGAGGACCAACCTTGAGGCCGCCGACGAGATTGCCCGTCAGTTGCGCCTGCGTGATCTAGCCGGTCTCATCGTCATCGATTTCATCGATATGGAGGAGAACCGCAACAATCGCACTGTCGAGCGCCGCCTGAAGGACGCTCTCAAGAATGACCGCGCCCGTATCCAGGTCGGCAGGATGTCGCATTTTGGCCTTCTCGAGATGTCGCGCCAGCGGATGCGCACGGGCGTGATCGAGGGCTCGACCGTTGCGTGCCCGCACTGCGCTGGCGCGGGAATGGTTCGCTCGACTTCATCCATTGCCTTGCATGTCCTGCGGGCTCTGGAAGATGCCCTGATGAGGAACTCTAGCTTTGATATTATCGTCAAAACGAGGACGGCCGTCGCGCTTTATATCCTCAATCAGAAGCGGACTCATCTGCGTGACCTGGAAAAGCGATTCGGCGTTTCTGTGACGATTGCCGCCGACGACAGTTTAACCGGCACGAATTATTATGCTCTGGAGCGTGGCGAGTCGGCCGCCGGAGGGAAAGAAGCGCCTGCCTTACAGCCGCAGCAGGCGCCAGACGCCGGCCTGGCCGAGAATTTCTTCGACGAGGTATCCGCGAGTGAAAGGGCTCCAGCCGCTTCGGATGGCCTTGAAGAACGGGAGTTAGCCGCTCTGCGCGAAAGCGAGGGTGAGACCGAGGGAAGGCAAAGGCGGCGGCGCCGGAGGAGGCGCGGCCGTGGCGGCGATCGCGAAGCCCCCATCATTGCGCCGAACGCGCCGCAGCCGCCCGATGACGCCTTGGGAGCCATGGCGAATATCGGCGAACTGCAGCCGGGCTTCGGCTTCACCGGCGAATCGGAGCCGCAAGAAAGCATCTTTCGTGGCGAAGAGCAGCTTGGCGCGGATTATGAAGATGCGAGTGTGCTGCCACGGCCTGAGCGGCGGCGGCCGCAGAAAATTCCCGAGTTGGCCGATGCGAAGTTGAGCGGCGAAGAACTCGCCCGTGAATCTGTGCCGGGCGGCGAGCCACAGCCCATAGCTCAAGAGGAGATTGCCGCGCCCGAATCTCAAGCAAGGCGTGCTCCGAGGCTGCGGCGTGCCCGGCGGATGACGCGTGTACCCGGCGGCCGCCGGAACACTGAAGCCGCCGGCATCCCGGGCTCGGGATTGACGGCAGAGGCTGGCGGCTTGGACACTTCATTGAACGAACCAGAGATTACGGCACCACCGGCAAGGGAGGCTGAGCCAGCCACTGCTTTCCGGTCAGCTCATGAAGAGAGGCAAGAGGCCCCCCAGAACTTGGCTGGAGACTCTACAATTGCAATCGCCGAAGCGGCTTCCAATTTGTCAAATGAAGCCTCGCAGCCGGCTGCTTCGGACGAGGAGGCACCCCGCCCAAAGCGTTCCGGCTGGTGGCAACGCGCGCGGGTGAGCTGGCGCAGCTAGTCAAGGATATGGCAAAACCGGCAGGCTTTTGATGTTGATGCAACAATTTGCGGCCCTGGGCAGCTGGCTCTCACCTGCTCAGGCCGTATTGCAAGGACAGCCAGAGGGCTCTGCCCGCGATCCTCACCGCAGCCTTCAGGCAATCTTGCTCGCCAATGCCTCGCTCTCACGCCCAAGCGTCGCGAGAACCTTGGCGACGATGCCTCTCGCATCGAGGCCGGCGCCCGCATAGAGTTTTTCCGGCTTGTCATGATCGAGAAAGCGGTCGGGCAGCACCATAGCGCGGAATTTCAGGCTCCGCGCCCCGATGCCGTCGAGCATTCCTGCCTCGGCGAGCGTTTGCATCACAAATGAGCCAAAACCGCCGATGGATCCCTCTTCGATCGTGATGAGCACTTCATGGTTTGCCGCGAGGCGGAAGAGAAGCTCTTCATCGAGGGGCTTGGCAAAGCGCGCGTCGGCAACGGTTGCCGAGACGCCATAGGTGGCGAGATCTTCGGCCGCCTTCAGGGCCTCGGCCAGCCTCGTGCCGAGGGACAGGATCGCGACCTTGGTGCCTTCACGCATGATCCGGCCGCGGCCGATTTCGAGGATTTTTCCAACATCCGGCAAATCAACTCCAACGCCCTCGCCGCGCGGATAACGCAGCGCGATAGGACCTTCATCATAAGCTGCGGCGGTTGCTACCATATGCACAAGCTCGGCTTCGTCAGCTGCGGCCATCACCGTCACGCCAGGCAGAATTCCAAGGAAAGAGACGTCGAACGAGCCTGCATGGGTTGCCCCATCGGCGCCGACGAGCCCGGCCCGGTCGATGGCGAAGCGTACCGGCAGTTTCTGGATCGCCACGTCGTGAACGACCTGATCATAGCCGCGCTGGAGAAAGGTCGAGTAGATCGCGCAGAAAGGCTTGTAACCTTCGGTTGCAAGGCCCGCTGCGAAGGTGACGGCATGCTGTTCGGCGATCCCAACATCGAAAGTGCGTTCGGGGAAGACTTTCTGAAAAATGTCAAGGCCCGTGCCACTTGGCATCGCGGCGGTGATCGCCACAATCTTATCATCCTGCTGCGCTTGCGCGACCAGGGCATCGGCGAAGACCCGCGTGTAGGAGGGCGCGTTCGCCTTGGGCTTTACCTGAACGCCCGTGACGACATCGAATGTATTGACGCCGTGATATTTGTCACTCGAGGCCTCGGCCGGAGCATAACCTTTGCCTTTTTGTGTCACGACATGGACGAGAATGGGCCCATTACGGGAATCGCGGACGTTTTTCAGAACCGGAAGCAGGTGATCGAGATTATGGCCGTCGATCGGTCCGACATAATAGATACCAAGCTCCTCGAACAACGTCCCGCCCGCCCAGAAATTCCGTGCGAATTCCTCGGTCTTGCGTGCCCTGTCATAGATGAATTTCGGCAAATGACGGCCGAGCTGTTTTGCTGTTTCGCGCACCGAACGGTAGGTGCCGCCGGAGACGAGGCGGGCAAGATAGGCCGACAAGGCGCCAGCGGGAGGTGCGATTGACATATCATTGTCGTTGAGAATGATGATCAGGCGGGAATGCATCGCCCCGGCATTGTTCATCGCTTCATAGGCCATGCCAGCGGACATGGCGCCATCGCCGATCACAGCAACGACATTGATTTGCTTGCCTGAGAGCGTATTGGCCACGGCCATGCCGAGGCCGGCTGAGATCGAAGTCGAGGAGTGTGCTGCCCCAAAAGGATCATATTCGCTCTCGGAGCGCTTTGTGAAACCCGAGAGGCCGCCTCCCCGGCGAAGAGTTCTGATTCTGTCGCGCCTTCCGGTGAGGATCTTGTGGGGATAGGCTTGGTGGCCGACGTCCCAAATCAGCCGGTCGTTTGGCGTATCAAACACATAATGCAAGGCAACCGTGAGCTCGACCACGCCGAGCCCTGCGCCGAGGTGACCGCCCGTCACGGAGACCGCATCGATCGTCTCGGTGCGCAGTTCTTGCGCGACTTGGGCGAGATCGCTTTCGTTTAAGCGCCGCAAATCAAAAGGCGAAGCGATCGTGTCGAGCAAGGGTGTCTTCGAAGGTATCGTCACGGCCGCCTCTTTCAAAACAGTATCGCAAATCACGTTGCCAAAGCATCAACGCTACAAGAGCAAAATTGGAGAGCTTCTGTCCCGCCGGCCCTTCTTCTAGCTGACCATTCAAAGCCGTGAATAGCGAACAAAAGCATAGCCTGCAATGCCAATGCCCTCTGGCGCGATTTCTCCCAGCTTTTCAACGGCCACTGCGTCTTTTTCACCACAGTTGCTGAATAAGCCGGCGAGATTCTCGCCTCAAGCCCAGGCTTGTGCCGGGCTGGGTCAAAAAGCTGAACCGGCGAGCTCAGCCGGAGCCTGTGCGTCTTGAACTCTTGTGGCCCTTTCCCGTTTCCTCAAGTTTTGTAAATAAGATCAACTAACCGCACACGGCGCCATCATGAGGCGCCGCTTCTGCCAAATTCATAAAGGGCTGGCGGATTGCTGGCGGCCTAAAGAACAAATTTATTCAACGGCGTTAAAAAATGCGGATTAGGCGCAAACCAGTAAACCATGGGATGTCAAGAGCCGCTTCTCCGGAAGGCTATTCTAAATAAATAAATGCTGTGCTGTGAATGTGCACCGGTGGACGGCAGGCCCAGAGGCAGTTAAGAGGGATTTACTCTGCTGCGGTGCCTCTTGTCGGCTGAGATGCGTGCCATTTGTGAAGGAATCCGGGGCATGTCCTTTCTTAATAGTTCCTCGCCTTTTCGAGATGGGCCGCAAGATTTTGAGACGGCGATTGGGAGCCTCCGTCCTCGATGGGGCTTGATCGTCGCCTTGGGGGTCTTGATTGCCGGAATGGGCATTGCAGCACTGATCCTTGTTGTTTCCGCGACCATAGCTTCTGTCTACACAATTGCGATTTTCATGATCCTTGCTGGCGCTGCCGAAATCCTGGCGGGGCTGAGTGCCAAGACCTGGGGCCGGTCTTTGCTTTGGATCCTTGCGGGGCTTGCCTACATTGTGGCCGCGTCTTTCGCCCTTGCTCAGCCCTTGCTCGCGGCGGCCTTTTTCACTTTGCTGCTCGGCCTTGGAATGATGGCGACGGGGTTGATTCGTATCTACTTTGGTGCACATCTTGGTGCGCCATTGCGGGGCCCCGTCCTGTTTGCAGGCGGACTGACGGCGCTGGTCGGGGTTCTGATCCTCGCGGGTTGGCCAGAGAACAGTTTTGCAATTTTAGGCATTCTCCTCGGCCTCGATCTCTTGTTCTGGGGAACGGCCTGGATAGGATTCGGCTTGCGCTTGCGGCGTTTTTGATGAGGCAATGAGCCTCCAGCAAGACATTGGGGTACCGGGATTTCGTCACGAGCCCATCCCTGAAGCAGGACGCCGCAAAGGTTGACGATGTCAAAATGGGTTTACACTTTCGGTGAGGGCAAGGCCGAGGGTGGCCGCGGCCTGAATGGCCTCCTCGGCGGGAAAGGGGCCAATCTTGCTGAAATGGCGAGACTTGGCTTGCCAGTTCCGCCAGGCTTCACCATTACGACCGAAGTTTGCACCTATTTCTACGACCACGGGAAGAGCTATCCCGCGGACCTTGAGGAGCAGGTCGAGTCGGCGCTGGCCATGATTGGGCGCGCTGCGGGCCGCATCTATGGCGATGCAGCTGCTCCGCTCCTTGTCTCGGCCCGTTCAGGAGCGAAAGTCTCCATGCCGGGCATGATGGACACGGTGCTTAATCTCGGCCTTAACGACGGAACCGTGGAGGCTTTGGCAGAAAACGCGAGCGATGCGCGCTTTGCCTATGATTCCTACCGCCGCTTTATCCAGATGTATGCGAGCGTGGTCTTGGGGATCGAGCACCATACCTTTGAGGAGATCCTTGAAATTTACAAGGAAAACAAGGGTTTTACTCTCGATACCGAGCTAGCTGCCGGGGATTGGAAAAAGCTTGTTGGCGACTTCAAGGCCCGGGTGGAAAAAAACCTTGGAAAGCCTTTTCCCCAAGATCCGCGCGAACAGCTTTGGGGCGCCATCAGGGCGGTTTTCGAATCCTGGATGACGCCGCGCGCCCAAAACTACCGGCGTCTCCATGGCATTCCGGGTAACCTTGGCACTGCGGTTACGATTCAGGCCATGGTTTTTGGCAACATGGGTGAGACCTCGGCAACGGGTGTCGCCTTCACACGCAATCCCTCGACGGGCGCACGCGAGCTTTACGGCGAGTTTCTGAGCAATGCCCAGGGTGAGGATGTGGTCGCTGGTCTCAGAACGCCGCAATACATTACCGAGGCCGCGCGCCTGGCAGCTGGCGCAAAGGAGCCCTCGCTGGAGGCCACGCTGCCGGCTGTCTTCGCGGAATTCGCGAGCGTGGCGGACCGTCTTGAAAAGCATTACCGCGACATGCAGGACATGGAATTCACCGTTGAGCGCGGCAAGCTATGGATGTTGCAGACGCGCAAGGGCAAGCGCACGAGTAAAGCTGCTTTGCGCATCGCGGTCGAGATGACTCAAGAAGGCTTGATCGGCAAGTCCGAGGCGATCTCGCGGATCGATCCTCTCTCGCTCGAACAATTGCTGCATCCGGCGCTCGACCCGGATGCCGCGCGCCAGGTCATCGCGGCGGGTTTGCCGGCATCTCCCGGCGCGGCGACCGGTGAGATCGTATTCAGTGCCGCCGAAGCCGAGCAAATGAAGACCGCCGGGCATAAGGTCATTCTGGTTCGCATCGAGACAAGCCCCGAGGATATTTTGGGAATGCACGCGGCGGAAGGCATTCTGACGACGCGCGGCGGCATGACGTCCCATGCGGCTGTTGTCGCCCGCGGCATGGGAAAACCGTGTGTTTCCGGCGCCGGTTCGATCCGCATCAATTATGCAAAGGAGACAATGACGGCGGGGGGGATCACCTTTCATAAAGGGGATACGCTGACCATCGACGGCGGCACCGGTCATGTGATGAAGGGCGTCGTCACAATGCGTCAGCCCGAGCTTTCGGGTGAATTCACCATTCTCATGGAATGGGCCGATGAGGTGCGCCGGCTTAGTGTGAGGGCCAATGCCGATACGCCGCGCGATGCCCGGGTGGCGCGGAAATTCGGTGCTGAAGGGATTGGCCTTTGCCGGACGGAACATATGTTTTTTGAAGGAGACCGGATCGTAAGGGTCCGGGAGATGATCCTTGCCGAGGATGAGGCTGGCAGGCGTGCCGCGCTGGCAAAACTGCTCCCCATCCAGCGCGCCGATTTTGCCGAACTCTTCGAGATCATGTCAGGCCTGCCTGTCACGATTCGCATGCTCGATCCGCCGCTCCATGAATTTCTGCCGCGAACGGATGAGGAAGTGGCAGCGGTGGCGCGGTCTATGGGTGTTCTGCCGGAAAGGCTCATCCAGCGGGCCGCCGAACTGCATGAATATAATCCAATGCTCGGGTTTCGCGGCTGCCGCCTTGCAATCGCTTTCCCCGAAATCGCAGAAATGCAAGCGCGTGCCATCTTCGAAGGGGCCATCGCGGCAAAGCGCAAGACTGGCGCTGCCGTGCAGCTCGAAATCATGACACCGCTCATCATCACCAAAGCCGAATTTGATTTTATCAAGGCGCGGATCGATAGGGTGGCGCAGGCCGTTGCCGCGGAGACGGGCGAGACCGTTGCCTATTCGGTCGGCACCATGATCGAGACTCCACGCGCGTGCCTGCGTGCGGGCGAACTTGCGAAGAGCGCTGAGTTCTTTTCGTTTGGCACCAATGACCTGACCCAGACGTGCCTCGCTCTTTCGCGCGATGATGCCGGATCGTTCCTTGGCGAATATGCGGCCAAGGGAATTCTTCCATCCAATCCATTTGCCACGATCGACCAGGAAGGGGTTGGCGAATTCATTGAAATTGCTGCCGCGCGAGGCCGCCAGACGCGGGCGGACCTCAAGCTCGGCATCTGCGGCGAACACGCGGGGGAGCCCGCCTCAATTGCATTTTTTGCGAAGGCCGGCCTCAGCTATGTTTCCTGCTCGCCCTACCGTGTGCCGGTCGCCCGGCTTGCGGCAGCGCAGGCGGCATTACGCGGCCGGGCGGCGGCACATTTGGGGTAGAACCGGCAGGCCCTTTCACACGGCAGGAGCGGCGGCTTCCGGGGCGCGCGGCTCCTTGGGCAAAAGCGCCAGCCGGGCGATGAGCGCCGGATCGAGTAAAACAGCCATGCGCTCTTTCGGGTGCATCCAGGAAATTGCCTCATCGACGGTTTCGGCTTCTGAGAGCTTGGCATCGGCGAGAGCCCATTCAGATGCGATATTTCCGCCCCGCCGCTTTGGCTGGCGCGGCAGGCACGCCACGTGAAACGCACGAAACTGCGGATCGGCATGGAGCAAGGCAAGCCCTTCCAGACTTTCAGCGTCATTGCAGGCACGCTCACTCGCCAAATTATTGGCGCGCGCAACGACATGCGGCGCCGAGCGCTCCTCCGGAGTGACCAAAAGGCCGGCACGGCGCAGGGCGATGCCGACGCTGCGCAGACCAGTGCCCCACGAGAGGAAAATAGCAAGGATAAGGCCGATGATCGTCGGCGACATCCAGGCGACCAGCGAGGGCGAGATCGAAAGGCCCGCGACAAGGGTCAACACACCGAGAGCGACATGCGAGCGGTGGCGGCGCACGATATCCTTGAAGGGAATGGAACCATCATCGCGCCGTTGGGGGTCCCAGCCGGTGTCAAGACCAAACACGAAATGCAAGACATGGCCCGCCTGAATGAGCATCATGATCGGCGCGAGAAGAGCCGACATGATGATTTCGAACAGAGCCGATGCGATGAGGCGCAAAGCGCCGCCGGCGCCGCGCCGCATCGTGCTCTGAATCAAGCCAAGGACGAGCCCCAGGAATTTGGGCAGCAGGAGGATCGCCATCGTGAGGCCGAACAGCTCGAGCGACCGTTCCGGATCAAATCTCGGCCAGGTCGGAAACAAAGTGAACTCGCTCGAGAAATATTCTGGCCTGATGTAGCTCGCTTGCAGGACGATGATGATGCCGACGAGAAGCTGTGCCATCCAGAGCGGCGAGGCGACATAAGCCATGATCCCGGTCATGAAGTGCTGCCGCGACATTGGATGCAGCCCTTTTGCGGGCAGCACGCGCATATGCTGGAGGTTGCCCTGGCACCAGCGCCGGTCGCGTATCGAAAGATCGATGAGCGAGGGAGGACATTCTTCGTAGCTGCCGCCAAGATTAGGGAGCATGTAAACTGCGTAGCCGGCCCGCCGTATCAGCGCGGCCTCGACAAAGTCATGGCTCAGGATATGGCCGCCAAGGGGAGGCCGTCCCCGCAGAACCGGCAAGCCGCAATGATCGGCAAAGGCCCTGGTGCGGATAATCGCATTATGTCCCCAGTAATTGCCGTCGCGCCCCATCCAGATCGAGACACCCGCAGCGATCACCGGACCATAGAGGCGTGCTGCGAATTGCTGGACGCGAGCAAACAAGGTGTTGCGGTTGACGATCAGAGGCAGGGTCTGAATGATGCCGGCATCGGGATCGGCCTCCATGGCTGCCGCCAGCGCGATGATGGTTTGGCCGGTCATCAGGCTATCGGCGTCGAGCACCACCATATGTGCATAGCGGCCACCCCAGCGGGTGACAAACTCCTCGATGTTGCCTGACTTGCGATTGATGTTCTTCGCCCGGTGCCGGTAGAACAAACGGCAAGGCTGGCCAAGCCTTGCCCGCATGGCGAGAAAGGCCTGCTCTTCGGCGACAAAGATTTCCGGATCGGTGGTGTCGGAAAGAAAGAACCACTCAAAGGCATGGCCAAGGCCACTCGCATTGACATCTTCGATCATCGCCTCGAGGGCAGCAAAAACCCGCGCGGGTGCCTCGTTGTAAATTGGCATCACGATCGCCGTGCGGTGACGCAATGAATTAGGCGGCAAAAAGGGCTTGTGCGGAAACAGAAGCCAGAGAAAACCGGCGATGGCGCTCATGCATGCAAGCGCGATCCAAGAAAAATTGGCGACAAAGAGAAGTAGAAGCGCCCATTTGAGCAGCGTCACCCCGCCGACCTCGACAACCTTGTACATCTCGCAGGTGCCATAGGCGGTCAATGCGAGGCTGCCGCTGAACACAAGGATGCGCGCAAGCCAGCAGCCCAGGGCCGGATGGCGGAGGATGTTTTTATGGCGGCTGGCGCGGTTGAAGTGGGTCAGGCTTTGCACCGGCATCGCGAGCGGCGCCTCGGGCGGCACGCAAGCGAAAACATCGGGCGCGAGCGTATCTCCGCCAGGGCGAAGCTGTGTCACCACCGGTCCGGCCGGGCTTGAGCTGCTTACGGCGTCCATCGGTAAAGCCATGTCTCGCTTATGGGTTTGCCGCCCGCTTCCAGCACGAGGCGTATCTCTGAATAGGATTCCTTGCCTGGATCGATTTCGAACAAGACCCGGCATGATTTTTTGCTGGCTGAAACGATTGTTCGTAGCCCGGCGATTGATCCTGGCGCAACATTCAAATTTGGCTTTATGGCTTGCGCATTTTCTGGAACACCTAAAGTCTCACCCGCGAACTCGACAATAAAGCGGCGGCGATTTGCTGACGAACCTCGTCCCGAGCGGGACTGGGCCGCAATGGCAAGCGGCGGCTGTTCCGGCGGGCTCCAGCACCAGAACTGGCGGTAGGCGAAAAATGTTTCGCTCGCAGCGGCGAGCGGCTGTTTCGGTTTCCAATAGGCGATGATGTTATCGTTGCCCTCGGACTGTGATGGAATTTCGATGAGTTGAATGCCGCCTGCCGACCATTCGCCGATCGGTTCGATCCACAGCGAGGGGCGGGTTTCGAAATGCTGATCGTCATCCTGGTAATGGTCGAAGTTGCGGTCGCGCTGGAGAAAGCCGAAGCCGCGCGGGTTTTCATCGACAAACGCCGAAATCTGCAAGGTCTCGCGGTTTGCGACGGGCCGCCACAGCCATTCCCCCTTGCCCGTCAACATCTGAATGCCGCTGACCTCATTCACGCTCGGACGCAAATCATTGTCACAGCGCCCGTCGATAGGCCCGGAGAGATGAGCCGCGCTCATCGTCGCAAGTCCGAGATTATCGACAGCAGTCCTGGCGAAAAGGGTGCATTCGGTATCGATGATCGTGGCATCGCCGGGCCGGAGGGTAAAGCGATAGGCGCCGGTCACGCTTTCCGAGTCAATCAGCGCGTGAATTATGAGCGCACCCGCGGCGAGTGTTGGCCGCTCGATCCAGATGGAGCGGAACGCCGGAAATTCCTCCCCGCGCGGATCGGCTGTCTTGATCGACAGGGCTCTCGCGATCGCGCCGAGGGTTTGGCCCGGAGCCACGGCGCGAAAAAAACTTGCTCCCTGGAAAAGAGCGACTTCCGAAAAGCCGCTCGCGCCTTGCGCGAGCACGCGGAAACCCGAAAATCCGAGATCGCCGGTGTTGGCGGGAATGACAAGCTTGCCAAAGTCAAAGAGGGACGGATTATAAAGAATGCGGCGTGCTTTGGCTTCCTCGACCAGGCTGATTTCCACGGGACTCGAAAAGATGAATCCGCGGTGCAAGGGTTCAATCGCGAAGCCAATGTTTTCCCCCGCCCATATTGCCGTCCCCGGGCGCTGGCGGATCGCGGCATATTGTTCATAGCTAAGGTCACGAAAGGCAGCAGGAAGATCCGAGGGAAGCGGAACGAAGGGGCGCTTCGAGAGGGATCGGGCGGCCTCTGTGACCATGTTGGGATCAAAGGGGGCGGGCTCTCCCAAGGTGAAGAACTTTGGGGCCTCGGGTGCATGCGATTCTTGAGCGGCACAGGGGGAAACGAGGCCACGCGGCGTCCGTGCGCCAAACAGGACCGCGATCCCGCCAAGGACCAACTTCAAAACCTCCCGGCGCTCGACCATGGACTCGATACTTAGCCGGCGCCTTGCCGCGCCGCTTTTTCCAGAAAATGTTTTCGCCCGCTCTCTATAGCCGATATTGGGGCGAACGTAAGTTCCCATTTTGATGTTTTCGGGCCTGGACCCTTCCGGCTTCAAGGTGATACCACCTGTTACAGACACACAGCCCAAGCGTGCGTGTAGCGGCTGATTTCCTGCCTGGCCGGACAAGCTTGATACAAACACATTTGATATTTTGTGAATCGGATTCAAGTGGCTTGCCCCATGCGGGGACTGGCCTATAGAGCGAAACTGCTCTCATTTGAAGGGTTAGGGCTTTAAAGAACTGGGCATTTCCGGAGGTTCGTGACCTGCTCTGCCGGAAAGGCTCCCGTGTGGAGAAATTTGTTTCATGCCTCCTGTTGATTTTCGGGACCGCAAATGTCTCGCCATTGTTCTTGCCGCGGGCGAAAGTTCAAGGATGCGCTCGGCGCGCCCGAAGGTGCTGCACAATCTCGCCGGCCGCTCAATGCTCGCTCATGTGCTGACTTCTCTCAAGGATGCCGGGACGGATCAGATCGCCGTGGTTGTTGGCCCTCAGCACGATGCCGCCGTTGCGGAAGCCAAGGCCGTCATTTGCGATGCCGAAATCGCAATCCAGAGCGAGCGGCTCGGGACTGCCCACGCGGTCCTTGCCGCGCGCAAGGCGATCGCCCGCGGCTACGATGACCTTCTCGTCGTCTTCGGGGATACACCACTGGTGCGCCCTGAGACTTTCACCAAAATGCGCGAGGCTCTTGCGGCAGGCGAGAATGCCGTCGCCGTCCTGGGATTTGAAACAAAACAACCCGCAGGTTACGGAAGACTCATTCTTGAGAATGGCGTGCTCACCGCAATAAGAGAGGATCGCGATGCGGCCGAGGCCGAGCGCAACATCGGAATTTGCAATGCAGGCTTGATGGCGCTCGATGGCAGGCGAGCCCTCATGCTTCTCGAGGCCATCGGTAACGCAAATAACCAGAAGGAATATTATCTCACAGATATTGTCGCTGTTGCAAGATCGCGCGGTCTTAACGTTGCGGCCGCGATCGCCGCGGAGGACGAGGTGCTCGGTGTCAACGACCGCGCGCAACTCGCCGCCGCCGAGGCCATTCTGCAAAAACGGCTTCGCGCGAAAGTGATGCGCGAGGGGGCGACATTGATCGATCCATCGAGTGTGACCTTGTCATTCGATACCGTGCTTGGCCGCGATGTCATCGTCGAACCCCATGTTGTCTTCGGTCCCGGCGTCAAGATCGGCAGCGGCAGCCTCGTGCGCTCGTTTTCGCATCTTGAAGGGGCCGCCGTTGGGGAGAATACGGTGATCGGCCCCTTTGCAAGGCTGCGCCCGGGCGCGGCACTTTCTCAGGATGTTCATATTGGCAATTTCGTCGAGATAAAGGCCTCGGAGGTTGGCGCTGGCGCGAAGATCAATCATTTGAGCTATATCGGAAATGCGAGCGTTGGTGCTAAAACAAATATCGGCGCAGGGACGATCACATGCAATTATAATGGCTTTGCCAAATTCTCCACGATGATCGGTGCTCATGCCTTCATCGGTTCGCATAGCACCTTGATCGCTCCCGTCGCTGTCGGCGATGGCGCCTATGTTGGAGCAGGGACAGTGGTAACAAAAGACATCCCCCCCGACGCCCTGGCTCTTGGCCGCCGGGACCAAATCGAAAAGCCTGGATGGGCCAAGGCTTTCCGGGAAAAGAACCGGAAGTGAGGGCTGGCCCGAAACCTCGGCCGGTAAGCAGCGAAAGATGATCTCCTATGTGCGGAATCATTGCGATATTGGGCAGGACACCGGTAGCAGCCTCCATTATCGAGGCGTTGAAACGGCTCGAATACCGCGGCTATGATTCCGCCGGCATCGCAACCCTGGAAGCTGGCCGGCTGACCCGCCGGCGGGTAAGCGGCAAGCTCAAGAATTTAGAGCTCCGCCTTGCTGCCGAGCCGCTTTATGGGCACATCGGCATAGGCCACACGCGCTGGGCGACGCATGGCAAGCCAACCGAGAACAACGCGCATCCGCACATCAGCACAAATGTCGCTGTCGTCCACAATGGCATCATCGAGAATTTCCGTGAGCTGCGGAGCGAATTAGAGGCGAAGGGCCATCGGTTTGCGACCGAAACCGATTCGGAAGTCATTGCCCATCTTGTGAGCGAAGCCATGCACGGCGGCCTTGGTCCTGCCGAGGCCGTGGCTTTGAGCCTGCCGCGCCTGAAGGGTGCGTTTGCGCTGGCCATAATTTTTGAGGGTGAGGACGATCTCTTGATTGGCGCAAGCCGGGGCGCTCCGCTTGTTGCTGGCTTTGGCGAAGCCGATCGCAGCGGCGAAATGTTTCTGGGTTCCGACGCGCTCGCCCTTGCGCCCTTTACGTCGTTGATCGCTTATCTCGAAGATGGCGACCTCGCCGTGCTGACCCATTCGTCTGCCCGGTTTTACGACGCGGCAGGTATGCCGGCCGAAAGGCAGAAGATCAGGTCTCCGGCCTCGGCCCTGCTCATCGACAAGGGAAACTACCGGCATTTCATGGCGAAGGAGATCCATGAGCAGCCGGAGGTCGTTGGCTGGACCCTTGGGCATTATCTCGACATGGCGGCTGGCCGCACTGCGCTGCCCTTCGCGCCGCCCGTTGATCTTGCTTCTCTCCGGCGCTTGACCATCTGTGGTTGCGGTACCGCTTATTATGCGGGGCTCACTGCGAAATATTGGTTCGAGCGCTTTGCCCGGCTTCCGGCCGATGTCGAAATCGCCTCCGAGTTCCGTTACCGGGACCCGCCGCTCGAACCGGGTGGCCTTACCCTTTTCATTTCGCAATCAGGAGAGACAGCCGATACATTGGCGAGCCTTCGCGCCGCCAAGGCCAAGGGACAAAAGACACTGGCTGTCGTTAATCAAACAGCATCAACGATTGCCCGTGAGAGCGATATTGTCGCGCCGACTCTTGCCGGTCCCGAAATCGGCGTTGCGTCAACAAAGGCCTTCACGTGCCAGCTCGCTGTTCTTGCCTGCCTCGCGGTGGCCTTCGGCCGGGCGCGTCAAACGATTGACGAGGCGGCGGAAGCAAAGCTCGTTTCGGAGCTCATGTCGATTCCGGCCTCGATCGCACAAGCGCTCAAATGCGAGGGGGCCGCCGAGAGTCTCGCGCGCGAAATCGGCAGGGCGCGTGATGTCCTTTATCTCGGCCGCGGCACGTCCTATCCATTGGCCCTCGAAGGTGCGCTGAAACTCAAGGAGATCTCCTACATACACGCGGAGGGCTATGCCGCCGGTGAGCTGAAACATGGTCCGATCGCCCTTATCGACGAAGACATGCCGGTGATTGTCATTGCGCCGAATGACGGCGTGGTGATCGAGAAGACGGTTTCAAATATGCAGGAAGTCGCGGCGCGCGGCGGCAGGCTGATCCTGATTTGCGACAGCCATCTCGCGCATGATTTTGCAAGCGAGGCAGTGGCCGCCATTGTCCTTCAGGATGTCGCGCCGGAATTCTCGGCGATGGTGTACGCGATCCCGATCCAGCTCCTTGCCTATCATACCGCCGTCCTGATGGGCAAGGATGCCGACCAGCCGCGCAATCTCGCAAAAAGCGTCACCGTCGAGTAACGGAGCGGGAGTGCTGCGCGGCACCCCTAAGGCAAAGCGCCACGCTGCGGCGCGTTTTGAATTGGCCGTATTTATCCGACGAGCAGACGTCCGGTCACCATGCAATAGAGCAACGGGATCGAGAGCGCGAAATTGGCGCGGGAGGTCAGCATAGCAAGACGCGCCGCTTTCGCCTTGGAGTCGTCGTCGGCGGGGATAAGACCAAGCACTTTTTGCTGATTCGGCCAAATGATGAACCAGACGTTAAAGGCCATGAGAAGACCGATGAGCGCGCCTGTTATAATTGTAAAATTGTGGACGGAGGTGCTGGTCGAAAAAACAATGAGACCTGTCACCACCGTGGCGAGGGCCGACCAGCGGAACCAAAACAGGGCATCAGGCGCGATAAATTTGCCTATGGCGGGTTTCAATTCGGCGGGAATATTCGGCATCGCCGGTATCTGCACGAGATTGAAATAATAGAGGAGTCCGATCCAAGTGATTCCGGAGATAACGTGCAGGACCGTTACGAACGGGCCGAAATAGCCGTCTCCGAGATAAGAGAAATGATAGAGAAGGAGAAGAACAAAGGTGAGGCCGGCGCCGAGTCCGATCGCGTGATAGGGCTTCTCAAGAATCGTGGACAGTTTTTCGAGAATGTTCGAAGCGGTTTCGTCGATCTCAACCATTGTGTCCTCCCAAACCCAATTGAAACGGGAATTCCGCCGCAGGGGCGGCGCGAATCAAAAACCGGTCCATAACAGTAAAGCTTTAACCATTTATTGCCGGGATCACATCCCAGCGGGCAGCGGAGAGCTTTTCCCGCCTCTTTAATCGCGCATCTGCACGCTGCCCCTTTCAGCTATTAATTGGGTGTAATTGGGCCGCCTCACTTTTTGGATGATCTTCCTTTTTGGATGATCTTCCAAAGAGTCCGCGGCTTTCGCGCGAAGCATTTTCTGTCTTGAAGGCGCGGCGTGCTTTCATCTGAGCCGTAATCGGCTTCGATTCATCAAATCAAAAGCTATATATAAACAAATAATTAATAGAAGTAACATATTGATACAATCAATAGTAGCAAAAAAACGATTGTAACTGTCTAAGGTGATTATGTTACGGTGTAAATTGTTTTGTATTGATGGTCTAAACCATTTTATGGTTCATCCTTTACGTGGCTTGCGGAGGTTTATCGCAGAGCAGAAAGCCGGAGTGGCGGTCGAATTTGCCATGATCGGGGCGCCTTTCTTGCTGATGATCCTGGAGATCTTTCAAAGCGCGTTATTCGTTTATGATTCGGGCATGCTCAATCATGCAACACAAGCGGTGGCCCGCCAGATCCTGACGGGATCAGTGCAAAATGCCAATCTGACGGCTACTCAGTTCAGAACAAATTTGCTTTGCCCGCTCCTCCCTGCCGCCATGTCTTGCAGCAATGTCATTGTGAACCTGCAGACATTTTCGGAAGCAGAGTATCCCGGCGGCTTTTATTCTTTTGTCAACAGCACCCAGACCGGGATCGTCATTCCGCCACTCGACAATACGAAGACCTCTTTTTGCCCAGGCAAGGTGCCGTCGCTGGGTTGGTAGGAATTGAGGGTGGCGTAGTCTCCGGGTGATCAACCTCGAATCATCCGGCGTTGAAGCGTCGGACTGGAGACCACGCCATGAAGAGCATTACCACGAA
>Ga0209061_1000774_pt1 | contig 69127 bp, 49 predicted proteins | sample Coa_R1_10_FD_187157 | JGI IMG/M metagenome (GOLD analysis project Ga0209061, IMG submission 187157) | Surface soil microbial communities from Centralia Pennsylvania, which are recovering from an underground coalmine fire - Coalmine... | ecosystem: Environmental > Terrestrial > Soil >... | reverse complement strand
CCCCAAAAGCAGCGGAAATTACCATGCAAGAAATACGGGTTCGACTCGTTTCGAGTCGAACCCTGAACCACACAAAGCGAAAAGTCCAGATGGTAAGGAGGAAAGTGCCGAGAACAGGGATCGAACCTGTGACACGCGGATTTTCAGTCCGCTGCTCTACCAACTGAGCTATCTCGGCTTACCTCTACCGAGCTTTTATTATAACGTTTCGAGCGTCCGCTTGTCAAGCTTACACTCCGTAGAGCCAGGGAACGCTCCGCCTGGTCTGCTTGAAGGGTGGGCACAAGCCTCCCCTGCGGGTACCTCCCTTTCCTGCGGCGGGCTGAAGCCCTTACCTGTAACGTAGGCATTGTCCAAACCGTAATTTGAAATGGTTGTGCCACAACATGGTTTTACGGTAAACTGTTGTTGTGGCACATATTTTCGCTTGCCTCTGTCTGCAAGCGGAAGAAGGTTCTAAATCCTTAATCCATCATGTTGGTTTTTGCTCCATGGGCAAAACCGACAAAGGAGGTCAAGAGTTCGTTATGAAGAAAACAGCCTTGTTCTCAACCTTGCTCGCTGCCCTTAGCGTCTCCGTAGCAGTTGCAGCCCCGCCGGCCAAAAAGGCTCCGGCGAAAAAGCCCGCCCCCAAAAAGCCGGCCATTGTGGATGTGTGGACTTGCCCCATCACGGGCGATAAGGTAGACCCGAAGATGCAGGCCGGCAAGCCGGTGGTTGTGGGCCATTATCGGGTTCACTTCTGCTGTGGCGGCTGCCCTGGCGCGTTCGCCAAGCTCAGCCCAAAGGAGCAGCTTGCCAAGGCGGAGGCCGCCTACAAGAAAGACCACGAATCGAAAACAAATAAGAGCTAGCACCAACCGGTTACATCTGGTAAAGAAGGGCGGAAGCGTTTTGCCTCCGCTCTTTTTCATGGGTCAGCTTTATGCCACGTTATATTCTCTTTTTTACCAAAGAGGAGCCTGTCCGCTGGCTAGGCCACCTCGACATCCTGCGCACATTCGAGAGGGCCATTCGGCGCTCGGGCCTGCCCATTGCGTTCTCCGGCGGTTTTAATCCGCGGGAACGGCTCTCGTTTGCCTCCGCCTTAGGCGTGGGCGTTACCGGAGCCGAGGAGCGGGTGGCCTTGGAGCTAACAGAGCTTATTCCACCGCAAGAGGTGCAAGAGCGGCTTAATGCCGTTCTTCCGCCCGGCATTCGGATTATTCGGTGCTTTCCCGTTTCGGAAGAGCAACAGGAGCGCAACCTTTTCGGCGAGCTAGACCGTGCCGATTACGAGGTGGTTTGCAGCACCCCGGAACCGATACCCCTCGAAACGATAGAGCGGGCAATTGCCCACCTACTCGCCCAACCCCAGGTGACGATCGCACGCGAGCGCGAGGGAAAGTCGCGCACCGTAGACATAAGGCCCTACCTTCATACGCTTCAGCTTAAGCCGGAGAGTTTTCGGAACAACCAGTTTGTGCTTATCATGCGCCTCGGCATGGGGGAGACGGGCAACGTGCGCCCCAACGAGGTGGTCGAGGCGCTTGGTCAGCAGGTGCCCGGCCTTAAAGCCCGTCGTATCCACCGCCTTCGTCTGCTTGCTCCAGATTCTTAGATGCTTTACATACACTCTGCTTCGCTACATCTCCCTCTGTCAAAAGCTGAACTTTAAGAAGGCAAAAAAAGTGTTGACGCAAATAAGACACTATGTTATAATAGGTTTGTAGCTTCTACCGTAGAAGCTACCTATTCTGTAAAACAAAGGAGATACATCCTCATGAACGCCTATTACCTAAACGGTAAGAAGTCACAGTTGCAGGGTGTTATGCTGCCCACCCCCCGTAGTCACCTTCTGGTTTAAGGGCACGATCGCAGCTTTGTTCATCCTGGTTTACCTCTCCGTCTCCCCTCATGCGCTAGCCCAATATCCACCTCCCGGCCCCTACCCGCCTGGATCGCCTTTTGGAGCATGGGTTGGTCCCTATTATCTCCCCGTAGGTGAGATCGACTCATCTATCATTCCGGCAAGCAATCCCACCCCTATGACGGATAAAGCCCCCTGGCCACCGCCTTATTCCTTCCCCTATAGAATAGACCCTCTTGGCATGGGCTATATCTTCTCGGCTTCCGGAAGCTACTTCTTTAGCACGGGCAGCTCAGGGCCTAATCTCAACGCCCAATACTCGACTAAAGGAATTCTCTACGGAATGTTTATTTGGGAAGACCCCATGACGGGGCTTCCGCTTCCGAACGCCCCTAAAGACCTATGGGTTTTAGAGGATTGTCACGCGGATTATAGTGCAGGGCCAAATGGCCAAGGCGATGTGAACGACGGATGGGGCGACGATTTGGTGACAAACGATACCGATACCGCTGTCAGCGGCTACCGGCAGGGGGAGCACCTGGTGCATCTTGATGGTTCAGCGGGCATAGCCAAGTTCGAAATCCCGCTTTCGGGGCAGATTCAAGCCTCCTGGTCTCCCAGCGTAACCCCTGTGGGGTGTGGTGGGTTCTTGAACTTCAATGTAAGGGTTCAGCCGGACACACGTGGGGTGTATGTAAGCACCAGCTTAGGGGCCACCTATCATCGTGAGCTTATTAACAACGTACCGACTCGGGTGCCCGATCTGCCCGAAAACGATGGCGACCCCTGCCCCAACAGCTTCAAGCTGGTTCAAAACACCGTGAAGCCGGACTGGACACCGTTTCCTGCCAGCCTCATAAAGCAAAACAGAGTTACTATCACTTACACGGCGTCGCCCGTGGGCGGCTGGGGTGCCAACAGCACATATGAATGGATTGAAACTCTGCTCAACATTAATCAGGATGGTTTTTTCAATGCAAGTCCGGATCACTTGCAAACCGCCGCGGACTTTCCACCTGGACAGCCTATACTTTTCTTTGAGGATGCCATCGGGCCAAAGGGCATTGAATATTTCGAACACGACGTTCAAAGCAACTCGATGAGCACGGTAACAACCCATGCATTCGTGCGCCTTACGGATTCGACGCCGGATTCCAACGGCGAACAGGCCAGCGCTACCGGCAACGTCTACGTGAATTTCCACTTCAAATACGGCGACAAAAGCGAATGGATACGAGACCCCAAAAAGACGGTATGCCATCCGATCACTCAGGATATTTTAGATGGGGAACCACTAGGTTGGCAGCCACAGGATATTAAAAATGATTGGAAGCTTATTAGCTTTTTCGACAACCGGCAATCCGACCAGGCACAAAAGCAGACATACAAAAATACTGTTGACCTGAAGCTCACAAACGGCGGCTCGATCAACTTTCAGTTAGGTCCGCTTGAGAAATTGGCATTACAAACAGCCATCAATCTCAATTTCAGTCAGGAGGAGGACTATACGCAAGAATCAACTGTAGAAGTTAATATCGATCCTCATACATATGTTGAAATCTGGGTTGGTCTGGTTTGGCATGAAGAGGGTGGCACCTGCCCCGTCTACGATGCGCATGGATATTCCGGAGAGGCAACCTGGTACGCCCAAATAGTAGATATTCCAGGCGTGGTTCTCAACATTCCTGTGGCAGGATACCACGTCCAAAAAGTCATGCATTTCCATTGAACTGCTTTTTTTCCTCGGCAGGCCTTAGGCCTGCCGAGGTTTCCACGAATTAAGGAGATAAACCATGAAAGCAAGGCGAAACCTGCTACACATAAAATCGTTTGCGGTTATAGCACTGTGCCTGCTCCTCGCCCTGAGGCTATTGGGCGGCCAAGCGCCCACACTACGCCAAACCAACACACCAAATAGCACAGCAGAACTCCTCAAACATTACAAGCCCGATTGGACAGGCACTATTATACTGCCCAATGGCAATAAAATCGGCCTGCCAGGCAAATTTTTTGGTGGGACATTTGATGATGTGGCCTGCCTTGGTTGCGTGCGTCTCTATCCCATGATGCAGGATAGGACCTTACGCAAAGCCTTCAAAATCCTCGAAGAGAAACATGCCTTCGATGCTGCCGAAAAGCTCTTTCAAAGCTACCTCCAAACCCATCCCAACTCGATCTATGCCTGGATAGGCCTCATGCAGTGCAGCCCAAAATACTGGGATGCCGAACTGCAAAAGCTGGAAGCCACCGATTTCGACCCGAAAAAAGACCCTACCTCCGCCTTCAAACTCGGAATGCTGCTGTGGTACAAATACATTATGCGGCCGGAACCACAGAATGTCAGTTACGAACAGTACGAGGCCGCTCGAAGAGCATGGATAGCAGACCCGGTTAAAAAACGCATAGAGTGGTTGTTGAAAGAGGCATGGGTCTACTCACATAATCCTTTTTATGGCATTGCCTACCTTGATGATAGCCCTCACTCCGGCATTCCCCGCATAAGCGATCAGGAATTGATTAAGGCGATGTTGAAGGAGACGGCAGGGCCGAAAGCGATGACGGTCTATCACCAGGCCGAAGCCAACCATTGGAACGGGCCTGTACCAGACCTGAAACTGATAGACCCTCAGAAACTGGGGTTGCTGCGCGGAGTAATAGCAACTCTCTACATAGACAGAATGTCTTATGGGGAGACCTACCTTAAAGATGCCAATGGGAAGGTACGTGTTGTCTACGACCACTACCCCTCGCCAGAAACCCGACGGCAAGGAGCCTATTTGATGAGGTGGCTTCATCTTATTGACCAGACGCTTAAGGCAGAATACGAAGACGTTGCCAACGCAGAGGCCAAAAAGTAGAAACGGTTCGTAAATTTAGGCATCTCTTTTGCTTTCAGGCCACATAAAGTCTATAAGGAGAGGCCTGCGCTCTAGGAGATTTTTTTCATTGGAGCAGGTAAACTTTAAATAGCAGTATGGCACGATGAGAGGAGACAAAAGCGATGGCTTCCGGCAGTTGTGGCCCGGCAGATAACACAGAGGATGCGGTGGGCTTGCCGACCCCAGAAAGCGCCCACCACACCCCCGAAGAAGAACAGCTTATCGCCAAAGCACGCCAAATTGCCGAAGAGGTTCTGTTGCCCAACGCGGAGAGAAGCGACCAGGCCGACGGCCCCAACCGAGAGAATTTTCGTGCCCTAGCCGAAGCCGGCCTCTTGGGGATTGCGTTGCCCAAAGAGTACGGTGGATCCAACGTCTCGGGCGAGACGCAGCGGGCCATCACCGAGATACTCGCCTCCGCCTGCGGCGTTACCACCTTCGTGCAGGCGCAACATCACGGCCCATCACGCATGATCGCCAATGGGCCGAACCCCGCCCTCAAAGAGCGCCTCGTGCCGGAGCTTGCCGCGGGACGGATGCTGTGCGGTGTCTCCTTTGCCCACCTACGTCGCCCCGGGCCTCCCGTGCTACGCGCGGAACCTGTGCCAGGCGGCTATCGCCTTTACGGTACCGCCCCATGGGTTACCGGATGGGGCCTCATGAACCAGGTCGTTTTCGGCGCCACTTTGCCGGACGAGCGCTTCGTCTACGTGTGGGTGCCGGCGAACCGAGAGGAGTTTCCGGAACTGTTCGAGGGGCTTACACCACCCGATGGGGATTGGGGCCGTTATCAGGCTTCTCCGCCGTTGCGCCTCTGCGCCATGAACGCCTCGGCAACGGTTACCCTCACCCTTGAAGGCCTCTTCGTGCCCGAAGCCCATCGCCTGCACTTTTCCGATAGAGAGACCCTGCGCTGCAACGACCGCAAGGGCGTTTTGGGCGGCACAGCGCTCCCCATAGGCTGCGCCGCGGGAGCCGTGCGCCTGCTCTGCAGCCTGGCGGAAAAACGCCCCCTACCGGCCATTCACCAATCCGCAGACCATTTCACCCAAGAGCTTGCCCGCACCCGTCGTGCCATTGCGGAGTGGAACGCACGCAACAACGAGCCGGATTTCTTTGAAAAAGCGGTTCGCCTGCGTGCCCATGCCATCCGCTTGGCCGTCCGCGCCGCCCATGCCGCCGTGGCGGCCAGCAGCGGAGCGGCCAACCTGCTTTCTAACCCGGCTCAGCGCCTCTTCCGCGAGGCGATGTTCTACACGGTGCAAGCACAAACGCAAGAGGTGATGGCCGCCACTCTGCAACTCCTGGAAGAGGAGACTTTGGAGGAGCTGCTGCCTCCTGCGGAAACGTCCTCCTAGGCGTTTCAAGAGGAAGCAGACGAAACTCTCACCGGTTTTTGAAGGATGAAGGATGCCTGTTCTGTCCGTCGCGCACAGGATATAACGCTTCGCTAAGACTGAAGCCGGAGCGCCCCCTCGCGCAACCGTGCGCTATGAAGTATTTCTTTCAGGTCTGCCCGCTTCCTTGGGAGCGCTCGCTTTGGCGCTGATAACCGCCCACCCCCAAACGGCAACTATGCCGACGTTGCCACATTATTCGGCGACAGGAGCTTCTGCAGCAGTTTCTCGATGTATGTGGTTGGAGCCTTGCACTGGAAGAGGACGTTGCACGCCTCAAGGCTCTCTTCTGTCATCCCGGAGTTCCACCACGAAACCGTTTGGTAGGGCGTGCTGGAGATGATGAATGAGTTTAGGATAACTGTCGGATCGCCCAACCGTTGCTCGAGTTCCTTAATGGTCTGATGGAAGCGGATCTTTGGGTCGTTCGGGCCTTCCAGATTTCGCAGCCCCTTGGGATCGATGAAGCTCACATATTGCTTGCCATTCACCAGGAGCCAGAGGATAAAGTCGGGATAGAAGTTACCCGCCTCGAAAAATCCGATGCCGCGTCCACGACTCAGGTTGCGGAGGAGGTAAAGCTCTTTTCCCTTGAGGAAGTCCTTGCCCTTACTCGATTCGCAGAACTTCTGAAGATCCAGAACAAAATCGCGTTCGCCCTCGTTCTCCAGCACCACGGGCTTGACCTCGATGAGATTGTCGCCAACGTAGATGAGCGGCTGGTAGAGATGACCAGCAAAAGCGATTGCCTTGAATGAGCCCTGTTCAAAAGCCAGCCTGGAGAACTCTGCTTCTTTGAGACTTCCGCTTTCGATCAACCCCTTGATCTCCTCCAGCTTCTGGAGGATGTCCGCGCGCGACCGCTCGATGAGCAACCGGTACTCGCTCACGAAGTTGGGATCGTGCTCGGACAGCTCCTGATACTCCAGATGCTTGCCCTCGAACTCCTGCTTCCTGAACTTGTAATAGCGGTCCAGATACTTCTTCAAAAGGGCGGTCGCAATCTCCTGCCAGCGCGACACCTGCTGTAACGAACGGAACTCCATCTCCTCACCAGGGATGTACAGCGTGTACCACTCCTTCCGCTTCAGGAGAGAGGCAACGCAGTCACGCGGAATAGTCAGGTTGTGCCAGGAGCGCTCGTTCTTGAACTGCTGAAGCTCAAAATAGATGGCGTCCAAGTCGAGGAACGCCAGATGCGATTCTTCGAAGGAACAGCGATCGCGTTCCGCCGCCTGCGTGCTTGCACTCCCAGCGCCGCTGGCCATGGCCTGTAGCTTCGGATACCAGTCGAGAACGACCGGGTGCTTTTTCAAAAACTCCGGTGGTTCGCCGTCGAGCACCGGCTTTTGACCATTTGTTTTGAAATTGACGCCCTCCTTGAGCCGCACGATCTTCAGCTTCTTGCTCCCAAGGTTCTTGATCACGGGGAGCACGAACTCGATCCGGTCCTCGTTCGCCGGCAGGCCTTCGTCCTCGAGGTACTCCTTGAACTGGCGCATGTAGTCCGCGCGGATGCCGAAGATGTTGAGCGTCTCTAGGGTCTCGATGTTCCTGGGTGCGCTTACACCCTCCAGCCTCCGACTGCGCTTGAGCGAGAAATCCTTGCCCTTGAGCCGGACGCCGCGACCGAAGAGCTGAATGATCTGCGGGCCTTCGTTCCGCCCGATATTCATCAGGCCCATGGTGCTGACCCGCCAGCTCGACCAGCCTTCGGTGAACTTCTTGGACCCGATCAGGATGTTGACCGTGGATGCCTCATCGTTGAGGGCGCGGAAGAGGGAACCGGAGAACGCCTTCTCCGTGACGATCAGCTCCCTCTGTCCCTCGCACAGCTTGCAGAGCGCCGAGGCGTCGCCCACGTTGATCACGCCGAAGGGCTCGTTGTCGCCCAGCCGAAGGGCGACCTCGCCGTCCGTGCCCTTGAGATTCTCCACGTGCAGCGCGGCTGTCGTGGACGCATTGAAGAGCACGCGCAGGATGTCGTCGAAGACCTGATCGGGCGTGAGACCAAGGGTGTTCAGATACTGAAACGCCCCGGCGAAGATGTCCCGCTTGCGCGCATCGAGTAAGCCGGAGCGTCCCCGGAGGAGCTGCTCAATGACTGAAACGCTGTCGCCACGCTCTCGAACGAAACTTGCCAGGAAGAGAAGGATGTCTACGACGTCGGAGACTTTGCGTTTGTTTTCGGATCGCACCGCATTCACACTGCCACCCACAAAGACCCAGAGCGGGCGTTCGATGAGAAACGGCCGGAACTCCTGCGCCCTGTCCCGATAGAGTTTGAGCTGCTGGTAAAACGAAAGTAGGCAGGCGGTGAGATACCGGTGGCGGATGGCTTCGTCTGAGTCCTCGGCCAGGTTCAGGATGCGATAGTCCTTGCCGTAGCCGTCGGCGTAAAAGTACTTGTACGAGTAGTCGAAGAGGATGCACCTGGCGTAGGTCTGCTCCAGTGTGCGGTTCCCACTCGCCTTCATCGCCTGTCCGAAAGTCGCGGAGTACTCGAACGAAAAGCCGTTCTCGCAGAGCTGGTTCCGCTTCTGCATCCAGGCGCCCGTTTCCGCGCCGCTGGTGCCGCGGTGGCCTTCGTCCACCAGGACCAGGTTGTTCCCCTCGAAGGCGTCCACGGCCACGGTCTTCTCGCCCATCTCGTCGCGAAGCTTGTGGATGTCGAGGATCTCCACGGCGCGGCCGGTAAAGAGGCCCCGACCCTCCTTCGAGAAGAGCTCGGCCTCGATCCCCGAAAGCTGGAACTCCTCCAGATGCTGGTGCGAGAGCCCTTCGTTGGGGGTGAGCAGGATGATCCGGTTGAGCTCACGCTCACGGTTATGAGCTTGCAGGTAGTGCTGGTACTGGAGGATGTTGATGTGCATGAGCAGCGTCTTGCCGCTTCCGGTCGCCATCCAGAAGGCCAGCTTGTTGAGGTCCTGCCCGGTGTACGGTCCGATATGGCTTGCTTCCGGCGCGGAGGCGTTGAAGGTCGCCACGTGGGCGTTGAGGTTGGCAAGCAACCCCTCCGCGTCGCGGAAGTACCGGTCGAGGTAGATCTCGGTGAAGAGCAGCGCCAGGTACTGGAAGTACTTCGGGTAGAGGAACGGTCCTCCGTGGTTCCGCCGCTCGGTGATCTGCTTCCAATGGCGCACGATGTTCTGGTCGTAGGCCAGCAAGTCGGACGGGGAGACCTGGCGACTTGGCGACCCGGTGATCTGGCCCTCCCTGTCTCCACCTCGCCCTGTCCCACCGTCTCCCCATCTCTCTGTCCCCCAGTCTCGCAGTCTCAAAACGTGATAGAAGCGGCTGGCGTTGTTTTCGTCGAAGCCCTCCAGCTCCGGGGCCTTCAGGTTGGCGGCCAGGCGCTCGAAGCTCGACATACCGAAGAGGCCCAGCAGCCACTGATGAAGCACCAATCGCTGCTCGAATTTGAGAGCGGGAGACTGGGAGACTTGGCGACCAGATGATGCGCTCCTTCGGCTCATCAGCGTTCGCCTCCTGATCGTCGATCCAATGTCCACTTTCCAGGTTGACGAATCATGGTGACGATCTGTCCGATGATGTGTTCGTAGGTCTCATCCAACTCCGTTGCCGTCTCCTGATCGATGTATCCGCAACGCTGTGCTAACTCGATCCATGTTTGGACTTCCGTTGCTTCTGCCTCTGCGTCGTTAAGCTTTGCTGTAAAGGCTGCCTCGTATCGCCGCCTTCGCCACGCCTCCGCGAGATTTGCCGCGACGGAACGCGAGCTGCGCCGCATCTGATCCACCATGCTGTACTTTTCCTCGACCGGAAACGACTTTGTCATCTCGAAAATCTTCATCGCTGCATCCATAGCGTTATTCCAAACCGTTAACTCCTTGTGTGAGGCTATCTTCGCCATGTCGCCTGGTCTCCAGGTCTCCTTGTCACAAATCAGCCACGTCAAACATCAGCCGCTGGAATTCCTCCTCAATGAGCCGGACCTTCCAGGTCTGGTCCGGGCGGCGGAGGTTTTCCAAATTGTTGTCGCCGTTCACGTAGATGACGTCGTACTCCTGATCCTTCGTGTTGTAGCCCTGTCTCTTGAACCACGCATCCAGCTTATCGTTGTCCAGCTCCTTCGTATTGCGCCAGAGGATGAGCACGCGCTCGCCCTGCGGGTTCGTGCCCGTAACCACGCGCACGCCGCCGATCTGGTCGATGGTCTTCACCCGCAGGCCGATCAGGTAGTTGAAGGTCTCGACGAGGTCCACCACCGTGGGCTTGGTCTCGCCGGCGGTGCCGGTGGCGATGTCAAGCTTGTAGCTGAAGGGGTCCTCGAAGCGCTCGATGTTCAGGAGCGAGGCGCTGCCGCGGCTTTCCACGTCCAGCATGTAACGGAGCATGTAGTCCTCGCGGAAGGCGGGGTGGTCTTCGAGAAGCCGCTGCTGGACCTCGGTGCGCCTGAGCTCCAGGTTGTTGAGCGTGTCCTCGTAGGACTCGAGGCGGATGTACTTGAACATGTGGCTGATGCCCTCGCGGGAGACGGGCTTGCCATCCTTCCAGTCCTTGGAATAGACAACCTTCTTGATGCGGGGCACCAGCACCGAATCGAAGTACTCGCCCATCTCGACCAGGATGTACTTCCGCTTGCCGCCGTCCTCGCGGTTCAGGTTGATGACCGCGTGCGCTGTCGTGCCCGAACCGGCGAAGAAGTCGAGGATAAGGGCATTGTTCTCGCCGCTGGCGCCAATGGTTATGACACGACCAAGAAGGCGGCTGGGCTTCGGGGTACCAAATACTTCGTCCGATTCCGAGAGCATCCCTTTGAGTTCTTGCTTGCCCTCCTGGTTGTGCCCGACTTCGTTGTAGCTCCAGATGGTGAGTGGCGTGATACCTTGTTTTGTCTCCGAGAGAAACCGTTTCAAGCGGGGAACGCCATTCCCATCGGGACCAAACCAGATCCGGTTATCAGCGATGAGTTCTTGTATTTTTTCTTTAGATGTAAACCAACACCTTCCGGGTGGGGGATTCACCACCCTTCCCGATGGTGTTGTGATGGGGAAATCGTACTCAGGAGAATAGGTCTTGACAGATAAATTGTCGGACATCCAAGGACCTCGTGGGTCATTATCGGGATTCTGGTAGCGTTTGTCCTGTGCCTCGGTTCTTGGAAGGAGCCCAGGGCGCCATGCTTCTTTACTTTTTGCAAAGAGAAGCAGAAAATCGTGGTTGTCCGAAAGCCACTTGGCATCGTTTTGAGGCGCATACTTTTTTTGCCAGATGATGTTGTTGACAAAGTTTTCGTCTCCGAAAATCGCCCCCATTACTTTGCGGAGAACATCCTGCTCCCCATCGTCAATGCTCACAAAAATTGCCCCATCCTCCCGCATCCACTCCCGTCCGAACGCCAGGCGGTCATACGTCATGGAAAGCCAGGAGGAATGCTGGTAATCGTCCCTATAGACAAACTCATCGCTTCCAGTGTTATACGGTGGATCGATATACACACACTTCACCTGCCCCTTGTACCGGTCCATGAGCAGGTTCAGCGCCTGGAAGTTCTCGCTGTGGATGAGCAGGCCGTCGCACTGCTCGTCGAGGTCGTCGAAGGAGGCCAGTAGCCGCCGCTTGAAGTCCTCAGTGAAGTGGCGGGTATCGAGCACGAGGTAGGGGTTGGCCTTGAGGAAGGCGATCACCTTCTCCCTTGTGGGGAATGTATCCCCCTGCTGTGCCCCCCTCTCCCCTGTGGGGAGAGGGTTGGGGTGAGGGGCCTCCTCCAGCACCCGCAAAATCTCCTCCAACACGGCGCTGGTGTTATTCAACACATCGTTATTCCAGAATCGTAATACACGGAATCCGCGTTCTTCAAAAAAGCGAGTTTTGGCGATATCCTTTTCCTGCTGAAACAACCCGGCATGCTGTCCGCCATCTACTTCTACAATCAAGCGGCCTTCGATACAGGCAAAGTCGGCGATATAGTTGCCGACAGGATGTTGACGACGGAACTTATAGCCACCCAAACGCCGGTCGCGGAGGAAATACCAGAGGCGTTGCTCTGCGTCGGTGGGTGCATGCCGCATTTCACGAGCAAATTCCTGGAGCAGAGCGTTGCGTTCTTCCTTCGTACAGGATTTGGGGCGGAGGTACCCCTCACCCTGACCCTCTCCCCAGAGGGGAGAGGGGATTGGGTTGCGCCACGGGTAATCGGGTAGCTCATCAATGGCGAACAGCCGCACCCACTCTTCCCGCTGGGCGTCGTTGGCGGCGATCTCGGCGTACAGTTCCTCCGGTACGCGGTCGAGCGTGACGCAGTACTGCGTCTCCACCACGAACTTCTTCTTGAGCCAGAGCTTCTTCTGGAAGTCCTCCAGCTGAGCCAGGAAGTCGATGATCTTGTGAGCGATCCGGCGGATAGCCTTGATCTTGGCCAGGTACTGCTCCACGCGCGGAGCCGTTTCGCTCTCGATGTCGTCGAGATGCATCACCTCGTTCTTGATGTAGAAGTCCAGCTCTCGGCGCAGGAAGCCGCCCAGGTCCTTGTGGATGAAGTAGTCGAAGGTATTACGGGCGGTGTAGTCCGTCAGGTGCTTCTCCAGCAGCGTGCGGTTGGGGTTCTTGTCCGTGGGGCGCTTGTCGAACAGGGCAGACCAGAAGACCTGGAGACTCGGTGAACTACCTATCAAGGAGCGGATTCGCTCCACGGCGACGGCGTTCAGCTCCGCCTGTGTGCGCTTTTCGGGGTCGGGGGCGTAGCGGAAGGTGAACACCAAATCGCCGTCCACCTCGTCCCATATCTCGCCCCGTTCCCCTGTCTCCTTTTCCCCTTGTCCCCCTGTCTCCCTGCCGCCTCGTCCCAAAATAAACCGGCGTTCCTTACCGTCTTGGGGGCGGTTGTTGTCCTTCTCCGTGTCGGCCTCGACCAGTTTGAAGTGGACGCGCTTGCCGGAGGGGAGTTTGAAGGTGTAGTTGCAAAAGTACTCGCTCGTCTTGATGTAGTACTGGTCGTGGTTGGCCCAGTAGAGCTTGACCTCCTCGCCTTCATAGGGGATGGCGTAGATGCCCTCTTTGTAGCGGCGCTGGGAGATGAAGTCGCCCTCGCTGTAGTAGCGGCGGAAGAAGTTGTACAGGTGGGAGAAGACCTCACTTTCTGCCGCCTCGATGTCGAAGGTGGTGTTGTAGCGGGCCTGCAGTTCCTTGACCTTCGGGGCTTGAATGGGGTCGTCAAACCCGAGGGCTTTTGCTTGTTCCTTTGCCTTCTCCAGTTCCTCCTTGAGGGTGGCACGGCTCTCGCTTTCGTAGGCGCCCAGGGCCTGGTGGACTTGCGGCAGCAGGTCGTTTTTAAGAAAGCGGGTAATCTCCTCCCGCTTGGCGTTCATGATGCGGTAGATGCCAAAGTCCAGATCGGCCTGATCGAGTTGGAAGAGTTCGGCTAACAGGGACTTGAATTTTTCTAGGTTCTCTGACATAGGCTTCTCCGTCATACGACTGTCCAGCGAATGGTGAACAGAGGTTCCACGCTCGTCCGCTGATGCATTCGTTTCTCGAGTCTATCAATCAGTTCGTCGCGCTTGGCCATGATCTCATCCTCGACCTCAAAGATACGCTGGCGCTGGCGGCGTTTGTGTTTTTCCAGTTCCTGAATCCGCTTCTGCAAAGCGTGCTGTTCTTCCATGGTCGTGGCCAGGCGTGCCTGGCGGGTGAGCGCCCTGATCTGCTCTCTGGTGTCTTTCAGCTCTTTTTCGGCGGCCAGGACCATGTCGTCCGCCCATTTTTCCAGCTTTTCCCGCGCTTCTTGGAAGTGCCGATTGTTGGTCTCGAGTGAGCGGCTGATCGTAGCCCTAGCGTGCCGATCCGCCTCCGCCTGCAGATGGCTTTCCACATCCGAGGGAATCGAAGGAAGCGGTTCGGCCTTCGCATCGCAGTGAAACAGTTTTTCCATCGTTTCCTGGTCGAGCGCGCGGCCGTCGTCAACGAATCCAGAGAAGAGCAGGTACTCTTCCCGCTCGAACGAGTCGATAACAAGCCGCTGCAGGTGAAGCCAGCCGGAGCGGCCTTTGAGGGCCTCGACCATAGCGATGCGAGTTGGTCGCTCGCTAATGTTGAATTTCACATGGGCTGCCGGCGTAGGCAGTTGCTTCGCAGTTTCGATCACATACTCCCCTAGGGGGTGTGACAAACGGTAAAGAAACGCATTGGGAACCTTGTCCTGGTCTTTCGAAATCAAGCGGTAGTGCCCTTGCTGGATGCCCTCGTGGGGAGGATGTTCCAAGTCGAATGTTAGGTTCACCTCGTCAAAGCGCGCCCGCCCATCGAGAATGAACTGCGTGAGTCGCCAGAACATCGTCCCCACCCGATCGAGTTGCTGACGCGCTCCTTCCAGATTCACGCGCAGTCGGGCATGGACGTCCTCGTCGAAGTGTTCGAGAAGCTTCTGCCGCGTCTCGGCCATGCGAGCTTGGATTTTTTCGTCAAGCTCCTGGCGAAGCTGTTGAAAGGCGCTTTCGATCTCCTCAGGAGTCCGGCACTGTTGATAGATGTCTAGTATCCTTCGTTCAAAGTCCACACCCGACTCGATGGTTCCTAAAACTTCATCGGACGCCCCAAAAACGCCATTGAAGAGGTTGAATTTCTCTTCCAGAAGTTCGTAGACTCGCCGATCAGCCGCGTTTTTTTGGTTGAGGAAGTTGATGACAACGACATCATGCTTTTGCCCGTAGCGATGGCAGCGACCGATCCGCTGCTCGATTCGCTGGGGATTCCAGGGAAGGTCAAAATTGATCACCAGCGAGCAAAATTGGAGGTTGAGGCCTTCTCCACCCGCCTCTGTCGCGATAAGGATCTGGCCGTGATCGCGGAAGTGCTCGATGATAGCGGTACGAATGTCCACAGGCCGAGACCCGGTCGCCCGACCATTTTCCTTGTTGGCTTCCAGCCAGCGCTCGTAGATCGCCGTCGTTTCCGGCTCCCTGTTTGTTCCGTTGAAGCTGATCACGCGGCCCGCGTAGCCATTAGCCTCCAGAAATTCTTTTAGGTAGGCCTGCGTGCGTCGCGACTCGGTGAAGATCACCGCCCTTTGTGCCGCTCCCATCTCGGTCATCTTCTTGAAGCCGATCTCAAGCGCCTTGATGAGGGCGCGGGCTTTGGTGTCGATGCCGATGCTTCTTGCCCACTGGGCGTAGCGGGTGAGTTCGTCGATCTCTGCAAGCAGCTTTTGACGGTCGAGCGCGGGTTCTACAGGCAAAGATACTTCGTTCATGAGTCGTTGTTGCGTCTCTTCATCACTGCTGGGCGGATCGAGTATCTCATCTAGTAAATCCTCCTCGATCTCTTCGTCGGTGATGAGGCGCTCAACCAGGTCTTCTGATGTCGGCATCCTGTCACGAATGGCGATGAGGCGGTCGCGCAGCGCTTCCAAGGTAGCTGCCACTGCCCGCGGGGAGGAGGCAAGCAGCTTGCGCACGATTAAAGCCGTCAGGTGTCGTTGCCGATAAGGAAGGGCATAGGTGTCGGTGCGTTGAAGGAACGCTGAGACGGCTTCGTACAACCTTTGCTCCTGCTCCGTGGGATCAAAAGGCCGCGTGATCAGGCGACGCTCGGTATACTGAATGTATTCGGTTACCTGTCTACGCAGCGTGCGAATGGAGAATGTGCGAAGCCGGCGCCGCAGGTCTGCCATGTTCCCGTTGGCGTTCATGAACTGGCTCCGAAAAGACGAAAGATCACCGAAAAGGTGTTCGTCAATTAGCGTTGAGAGGCCGTAAAGCTCCAAGAGGGAGTTCTGCAGGGGTGTCGCCGTCAGCAGTACCTTGCGTCGCTCCCCAACCGCCGACCGGATGTTCTGGCCCATGCGATTGGATGGACGGTAGACATTTCGGAGCTTGTGAGCCTCATCAATGACCACAAGGTTCCATGGGATGGGATGAATGTCAGCGGCGTGTTGGCTCGCAAAGTGCAGCGATGTAATGACGATTTCGTCCGCCTCGAAAGGGTTAGCAAAGCCTCGAGCTTTTCGCTCTCGATACTCCTTCGCATCAAGGATGACCGTGGGAAGACTAAACTTCTCTGCCAACTCAAGCGCCCACTGCTTGCGAATGGATGCGGGGCAGATCACCAGAAGCCGACGCTGTCGTTCAGCCCAGAGCTGGCAGAGAATGAGACCGGCCTCGATGGTCTTCCCAAGACCAACCTCATCGGCAAGCAGAGCACCTTTGGAAATAGGAGAACGGAAGGCAAAAAGTGCCGCCTCGATCTGGTGGGGGTTCAAGTCGACGCATGCATCAAAAAGGGACCGGGAAAGACGCTCCACTCCCGCCCCACCGATATGTGTCAACTCACTCGCAAAGTACTTTGCATGGTAGACAGTGCTCATCGTGCTAAACCCACCAAAATATGCCGAACCTGCACAACTGCAGTCGTGCCGTTCCATCGCTCGCGGACGTAAGGCCGTTTCTAAAACCGCGCAAAACGGTCTCCGCCCTTCCCAACGCAGCGTGCGCAGCCCCAACGGCCACCAACATTAGCCAGCGCCGATATTCGGTGATAGCTGCCTCGTACTCAGGCATGTGCCATACCGTGATCTTACGACACTCGCCTCGGTTGTTCCTCTCCAAAGCAAACGTCGCCACATTCCGGTCGGTTGCAGAGGTATAAGTGTAGCAGCCCCTTTCCATCACGGCTGCCAATGAGCTGGCAGCGCGTTTCGTGGCCCAGGCAGCTACTCCTGCTCGGTAGCGGGTGGACTCGGCTTCTCATTCACGGCAAAGAGCGCAATAAGAAAAGCCGTTAGCAGCATCACCGCGCAACCCAAGAACGGCCACCCATGGTTGGGAACAACTAAAAACCCTAGGCGGAAGCCGGGCTGCCTATAGAGAAAACTGCCCACACCAATGCCCACAATGGTGCCAAGCGCCTGTGCTGTTCCCACCGCGCCAATGGCCGCTCCGCGTTGGCTTGCATCGCTTAAAGAGCTTACCAGTGCCATCCAAGCGGGAAAGGCCAGCACAAAGCCAAGCCCAAGCAGCGTTCCGTAGATCGGCAAGGTGGCGCGATGTAAAAACAGCACCATGAGCCAGAAGGAGGCAGCACACGTCCCGATGCCGATCTTGATCGCCAACGGCTTCCCCATTCGGTCGCCCAAGGCCCCCATCGGCGCCGAGAGAACGGCAATAAGAAGCGCCGGAATAAGCAACATGCGCCCGAAATCCGTCTCTGTAAGATGCAAAGCCGCCATTAAGAAGAGCTTTACGTAGGCCATGATCAGCCCGATGCCGAGAAAAGTGATGAAGGTCATGAGGAGTATCATGGGCATTCGGCGCATCATGGCACGGAAGGCCTTAAAATCGAACTCGCTTGTGGCCTTGGCGTGGCCGGCTCCGGGGTGATCGTTTGGCAGCACGAGCACGGCGATCAGCGAGGTTAAGAGAAACAGCACCGAGGCCAAATAGAAGGAGAAGCGCACGGGCGATGGCCCTTGAAGATGGAGGCGGTACCGGGCAAAGTCGTCTATCGCCCCTCCAAGAAACGGCCCTACCGCAACCCCGATGAGATAGGCGATATTGAAATAGCTCATCGCAGCCGTACGCCTGTTTTCGGGAACGTGGTCGCCGATAAGGCTAAACGCCGACGGCCAAAGCGCCGCCGCCCCAATACCGTCGAAAATGCGCAGCAGGATGAGGGCAAAGGGACTATGCACGTGGGGCGTCAGCACCGCCGTGGACGTGGAGAGGAGAGGGCCGGTGATCATCATGACTTTGCGCCCGAAGCGATCGCCTAAAATGCCAAACGGTGACTTTAAAAGGCCTTCCGTCACCAGAAAAGCGAGCATGGCGATGCCCACGAGATGATCGCCAAGACGGAGGTCATGAATATAGACCGGCATGGCCGAAACATTCACGGTGGTGTAGCCCAGCTCGCCGAACACGGCCACGCAGACGATGGCCAAAAGTAACCCCCTTACACTCACCGTCGGAGCGGAGGTAGAGGCCAAAGCCGTTTCCTGAGAAGTTCTCTCCTCAGGGCGTTCGGATGGGGTTTCTGAGGGCGCTTCCAAAGGAAACTCTCCTTTGCCTAACGGAATAACAGGCCGACGGCATCGGCAGTGCCGATACGCTTTTCAAGACGAAACAGTGCATAGGTTTGGTTTCGTTATTATATAAAGAACCCACCTGTACGCTCGAGGCGCACAGGTGGGTTGAGGAGAGTATTAGGCGATGGCGACTTCTTTGCCCGTTTCTGCAGAGCGATAGATGGCTTCGGTAATCTGCGCTACGATTAAGGCCTGCTCACCGGTTACCAGCGGCTCCTTGCCGTCACGTACACATTCCACAAACGACTTGATCTCGGCGTTGTAGGTGTTGAACTGCTGACCACCACCGGGCACACGCGGCTCGAAGTGATAGAGCGCTTTATGCTTTTCCTGCACAATGGTGGGCGGGCTTGTTTCCAGACCGCCGTCCGTGCCCAACAGCGTTATGTTTAGGGTGTCCTGCTTCCAGTTGGCGGCGAAGCTCGCCTCAATCGTCATCGTGAGGCCGTTCTCGAATCGCACAAAGCCAACGGCCAAATCCTCCACGGTGAAGTTCTTATAATCCCACTGGCCCATAAACCCAACGAGGTCGCGATTGCCCAGTTTCTGATAGGTCACACCGGTAGCGCTGATAGGTTTAGGGTGCCCCATAAACCAGAGCGCGAGGTCAATTACGTGTACCCCGATATCTATGAGAGGGCCTCCACCCTGTTTTTCCTTATCGGTAAAGACACCCCAACCGGGAATGCCGCGCACGCGCAAGGCCTGCACGCGCGCATAGTAGATGTCGCCCAGATCGCCGGCATCTATAAAACGCTTCAGCGCCTGATGGGTAGGCGAAAAGCGCGAGTTGAAGCCCACTTGCAAAATTTTGCCCTGTTTGCGCGCCGTCTCCACCATCTCCTTTGCCTCTTGGGTATTGATGGCGATAGGCTTCTCGCAGAGCACATGTTTGCCGGCCTTCAAGGCATCCACGGTAGGCCCGTAGTGTGCCGCATTGTGCGTGCAGACAGAAACCGCATCAATCTCATCGAGTTCTAGCAGCTTGCGGTAATCGTCGAAAAGATGTTTTACTTGCGGGTAACGTTGTGCGGTGCGTTGAAGGGCTTCTGGATTGATATCGCAGAGAGCCACAATTTCACACTCATCGGGGATGTTTGCATAGCCGGGAAGATGCGCCCCATTGGCAATACCTCCCGTGCCGATCACACCCACTCGAACTTTTTTAGCCACGTTCTCCTACAGTCCTTTCTTTGGTTATTTTTTTTGGAAACTCTCGTTTCACAAAGGAACGCCGATTAGCCGGTTTTGAGAGGCTGCTGCGTCCTCTGAGAACGCCATACCAGCCTCACAAAACGCGGTAGCAGCAGCACTTTGCCCAGTTTGCGCGGGTTGTTTAACAACCGCCATAGCCACTCCAAATGAAGCCGACGCATCCATTGAGGGGCACGCCTTACCTTACCGGAGAGCACGTCGAAGGTTCCCCCCACCCCAATCGCCACCGGCACCCCAAGCGCACGCTGATAGGTGGCTATCCACTTCTCCTGTTTCGGAATCCCCAAGGCCACACACAGAATGTCGGGTTGGCAGTGGCGTATCTCCTCTAGGATGGCCTCGTTCTCCGCCGAGCCGAAGAATCCATGATGGGCCCCCACAATTTGAACGCCCGGATAGCGCCGGCGCATACGCTCGGCAGCAGCAGCCGCGATGCCTGGCGCCGCCCCGAGAAAGTAGAGGCGGTAGCCTTTCTGCGCAGAAAGCGCACAAAAACGTTCCACAAGCTCAACGCCTGATACGCGTTCCGCTAAAGGCGTTCCCTGCCGCCTTGCCGCCCAAAGCACCCCCGCGCTATCCGGCGTTATAAGGTCGGCAGCGAGTAAAATAGAGCGTAACTCCCTATCCTCCTGCGCCATCACCAACATGGATGCGTCCGCCGTGATAATGTGTCGAGGCTTGCGCTCCTGAACGAATCGCTCCACAATATCCAGCGCCTCCTGCATGTCTACCCGATGCACAGGAAGCCCCAAGATGGTGATGGCGGGAACCGTTTTGGCGTCCGCCTGGGTCTGAAGGTCGGTCATAGTATAAACTATCCTTTAGGGCCTACCCCAAAGCCGGCATTTCTGGTGTACAATATCGTGCGTGAAGAGTCCTACAGTGCGAAGTCCGCTTAGAAGTATACCCTTGAGATTTCAAAATGCGAATTAGCGTGCGCCGATTAGCGCGTGAATGGGCTTTGAAGGTGCTTTATCAATACGACGTGGGCGATGGTGATCTGCATGAGGTGCTCATGACCGCCATGGATCACCTTCGTCAGGATTTCGTACATCTCGGCTCACGCACCAGCAGCGGCTCTCCCTTCGAGGAGGTCTGCTTAGATGTTCTCACACAGCCTCTTTTGCCTCGACTGCCCCACTTTCATTTGGCTTTGGCTCGCCTCTATGCTTTCGTGGCAGCCGCCCTGCTGGGAGAGGCCCCGTGGTGGCAAGAGCAGCTTCTGGAAAAGTCGTTGCGCAATAAACTGCCCTCCGGTGTCTTACAGCCCCCTTACCTACTCTCCGCCCTCCCCAAACGGGCCTTTTTGCCACCGCCCGGCCATCCGCTCGAAGCCGATTATGAGGCCCTAACCTTCCAAGAGAAGGCCGATCTGGAGCAGTTTCTTCAGGAGATGAGAGAAAACTTGCCTCGTCACCTCGAAAGCCTCATGCGTGGTATCGCGCGCCAGGAGGCGAAACGCATTTTGGATTCTCTCCCTTCCTCCGCGTCGCCGGAAGAGACCAGAAACCTCTTGCTAACACAACGCGAGGAGTTCAATCGGCAGCAGATAGCGCGTTGGCGTCAAATCGCGGATACGGTGAGGCACTATCTTGAACTTTGGCTTCGTACTGCCCCCTTCGCCACCCAGTTGGTGCTCGATGTATCGCAAAACCGTAATCAACTCGACACAGCCATTGGAGAGACGGCCGTAGGTTGGCGACTGGAACGCCTCGTAGCGGTAGACCGCAACATCCTCCGTATCGGCGCTTGTGAGCTGCTGATCCGCCGCGAGCTTCCGGCTGCCGTCATCATCAACGAGGCCGTGGAGCTGGCCAAAAAGTATAGCACCGCCGATTCGGGCCGTTTCGTTAACGGCGTGCTGAGCGCGATGGCTGAAAAGCTTGCCACCACTCCAACGCCCTCGCCGCATCTCATGGAACAAGAAGAGACCCTCATCGAAATGGAAATGGACGGAAAGGACGAGAGTTGAGCGAACAAACGGAACGAAAAGCCATTTTACTCGATGGTACCGCTACAGCGCGAACGATCCGCGCCGAGATCGCCGAGGCGGTACGCGCGTTCAAACAGGAACGGGGCATCGTGCCCCATCTCGCTGCCGTGCTCATCGGCGATAACCCCGCTTCAGAAACCTACGTGGCCATGAAACAGAAGGCCTGTGGATGGGTAGGCATGGAATCGTCGCTGCATCGCTTGCCCACCGACACCACTCAGGAAGAGGCCGAGGCGCTTGTGGAGCGACTCAATGCCGACCCTCATGTCCACGGCATTCTTGTGCAGCATCCACTTCCGAAACATCTGCACGAGACGGCCGTGCTCGATAAGGTTTCGGTGGAGAAGGATATTGATGGCATTAGCCGCATGAGCTTAGGCGCCCTCGTCAACGGCGAACCGGCCTTCCCCGCCTGCACACCCGCCGGCATTATTGAACTGCTCGATCGTTACCGTATCCCCATCGAAGGCAAACATGCTGTGGTTGTGGGGCGAAGCATCATCTTGGGAAAGCCCATGGCTCTCCTTCTCCTAAACCGCAACGCAACGGTTACCATCTGTCACTCACGCACCCAAAATTTGGCCGAGCAGACACGGCAGGCCGACATTCTTGTTGCCGCAGTGGGACGCGCCGAGATGATAACCGGCGACATGATTCGTCCCGGCGCGGTGGTCATAGATGCCGGTTACAACCGTGTAGAGGGCCGTAGTGGGGACGTGGGCGATGTGCATTTTGAATCGGCGGCGCAGGTTGCCTCCTATATTACCCCTGTCCCAGGAGGAGTTGGCCCCATGACCATCGCCATGTTGCTGCGCAACACGCTCCTTGCCGCCATGGGAAACTATCCGATCATCAGATAGCCACCCTTTACAATTTTAGGGCTTTAGCCCGCGAGAAAGCCCCGTTGCTTTAGCGTCAAGGCCGACGTCCTCCCCCTCAGTGGATGAAAGCGCTTTTCTGGCTTGAGCCGGAGATGGTGGTTGCATCTATGGACAAAATCGTGTATGCTAATGACATGGAAAACGACACTCTGAGCTACCGGCGAGACGAACATCAGGTACACTTGATTGGGTACCCTCTGGGCTGGATACCGAAGCGGCGCAAAGCGGTGCTAACGGGTGCTGTTGCCGACGAGTGTCGCCAGCTTATCGAGCAGAAAGCGCAGGGAAAAGGTTGGACAATTCTTCAGTTAGCGATACAGCCCGACCACGTCCATCGGTTCATTCGAGTTTGGCCGACCGACTCTGCGGCCGATGTAGTAAAAGTGGCACCGGCGGTTCGGCGTCAAGGCCGACGCCCTCCCCCTTGGTGAGGATTGAAACGTTGTAAAAAAACCTAAATCTGCGAGGAAACGAATGGCAAAAAAAGCGAATTCGAGTAAAGGCCCTCTCTGCCCAGAAGACTTAGAACAGATGCGCCGTGATTTCCAGGCCAACCCTATCTTTCGGGTGGCTATGAACGCGGTTTGCAAAACCCCTATCAACCAGGTTGCCCTTAATCGTCATGTAGTTACCCGCACCAACCACACCTTTTCGCATATGGTGAAAACAGGGGCGGCCACAAGCCAAGAAAGAAGTGGTCGCTGCTGGCTCTTTGCCGCCCTGAACACCATGCGAATGGCCGCAGCGGAACAGATGAACCTGGAGGATTTCGAGTTTTCTCAAAACTACCTCATGTTCTGGGATAAGCTGGAAAAGGCCAACTATTTCTTAGAAAATATCCTCAAAACACTTGACGAACCCACCGATGGTCGCCTGATCAACTGGCTCCTGCAATCCCCCATTCAAGATGGCGGACAGTGGGATATGTTTGTCAACCTTGTACACAAGTACGGGCTTATCCCTAAAAGCATCATGCCCGAAACGGAGAGCAGCAGCAATACAGCTAGTATGAACTACTACATTACCGCCAAGCTGCGCGAAGATGCGGCCGAACTACGCAAAGCCCACAGCAAGGGCGTTAAGGAGGCCAAACTGCGTGAACGCAAAGCCGAAATGGTGAATGAAGTCTACCGTATGTTGTGCATCCATCTCGGCGAACCTCCTCAGGAGTTTCTTTGGCAGTGGCGCGACAAAGATAAGACTTTTCACCGTGACGGGGTCATTACACCACATGAGTTCATGCAACGCCATGTGCCCGTAGACCTCGATGAGCGTGTTTGTCTCATCCATTGCCCTATTTTAGACTACAACAAGCTCTACACCATCGAGTATCTGGGCAACGTTGTAGAAGGGCACATTGTGCGCTACCTCAATGTAGAGCTTCCTGTCATTAAAAAAGCCACCGTCTCCATGATCAAGGATGGCAAACCGGTCTGGTTTGGATGCGATGTAGGCAAACACTTCGACCGCGATCTGGGGCTTATGGACTTAGAGCTGCACGATCTGGAAAGCCTCTACGGTGTCTCCTTTGGGATGGATAAGGCCACTCGTCTGAACTACGGCCATAGCCAGATGACCCATGCCATGGTGTTTACCGGTGTGGACCTCGACGAAAAAGAGCGCCCGCGCAAGTGGCGCGTGGAGAACAGTTGGGGCGATAAAGGCGGCGACAAGGGCTTCATGGTGATGACCGACCCCTGGTTCGATGAATATACCTATGAGGTGGTAGTAGAGAGGTCGTACGTCGAGCCGAAAATCCTCAAGGCGCTCGATACGAAGCCTATTCCTCTGCCCCCCTGGCACCCGATGGGCTCGCTGGCCTGTGCCTAAAACCCATCCTCTTAGCATTACGGGCAGCCGAATGGCTGCCCGTAACTTTTTCTCCACTAAGGTCGCTTAGAAGAGTGTAGCCGTCCACGTGCCGGAACCGTTGAACACGTTGCCCGACACCAAACCGCTGCAGCTCCAACTGCCCTGCAGTGACGGTTGCCCAATGGCAGCGCCGGCAGAGATCGTGGCCGAGGCGCTGGCACCGCTCGCTAAAGGAAATACGGGCGTGAGAGAGAGCGCGTTGTTCGAGCCAAGGCTGCCGAAGGCAAGCACCACCTTCTGATTATGAGGCAGCGTGGTGTCGGTGTTGTCGTGGGCATACAAAAGTAGCTCCTTGTTAGGAAAGAGGAAAAGGAACCACGAGCCAGAAGGACCCGACGAACTGCCGGCAGCCTGGGCGCTGAATGTACCTACATAGGCGGCACCAGGTGTTCCTGTAAGGGTGTTCGTGTTGTTTTGAGAGCCGCTTTGGCTACCGCTACCGGCCGAGCTTCCGGAACCTCCAGAACCGGTAGGCGGCGGAGGCGGCGTGCTGCCACCGCTCGAGTCGCTTTGTGCCGAGGCGTGGGTCGCCTCCCAATGGCCATCGAGTTGCCCGTTTGCAGAAGCCCAATGCCCGTGCATCTCTTCACCGTCCACAACACCGGTCACGGTGTAAGAGGCATCGGTTGTGGTGGCCGTGAAGGAGCCGTCCGATTGTAGCGTGGCAGAAAAGCTATCGGCATCGGAGACAGCCCCTCCACTGGAGGCCAGCACAAGGACGCCCTGTACGGTGGAATGGGCGGTATCTACCACGAGGTCTACGAGAGCATGAACCGCCTTCCCCTCGTTCTCCTCATCCGAGGCCGCCTGCGAAGGCGGTTGCCCAACATAGGCTCCGCCGATAACCGCTTGCGCCTCCTCTTGTTCGACCTGCTCGGCCACATTTTCCTGGTCGGTAAGCTGTTTGGTAAGGTCAATGTTAGGTCCATGCCCCGCCTGCTCTTGGGCAAGCACCTGCTGCACAAACTGGCTTACCAACGTCCCTAGATCGGCCGTACTGGATGCCAGGTTCGCCTTGAGCTGTTGTAGCAGGTAGCCCACCGCCAATGTGGTGTTTTCGTCGGCATCGGCCACCACAGGCCCGCTTGAAGAGGTGGTACCGGTGGAGGCATAGGTAGCCACCGTTACTGTCGCCGGAGTGCCCGTGCCGGTAACGGTTTTGCTGGCCTGTACCACGAAGTTATGCCCTGGCGGCAGGTTCTGGAACTGGTAGTTCCCGTTGGCATCGGTTGTTGTGGTTGCAACAGGGGGGCCGGTAATCGCATTGGCGCCTCCTTGGGTAATATCGTAGAGGCTTACACTGGCGCCTGGCAGAGGCACATTGGTGGATGTTGCGCGAAAGCTAACCCCGCGCGTTGGGGTTCCGGATGGCACGGTCACGGTTCCTGTGAGGCTGGTGGTACTTCGTGTCCCCACAGAGCCTCCGCCGCCGCCACACCCTGTTAAGGCTACGCCGAAACCGGCTGCAGCTAACCCCAAAAGCAGGTAACGACCAACTTGCATCATCTGTATCTCCTCCAAGGTGAAAAAGCCCATCCGAGACGGTTTGTGGGAGATGAGCTACTAACTCGATTATCGGATGTTCAAACAGAAAAGAACATAGTAAAAAAACGAGAAGTCCGCAGTGTTTGTGACGTCAACTACCGCCCCGTAAACGAGGTGGCTTGTCCCTACATGAAAGCGATTGCTTCCTGCCGGAACATGAGGACGGCTGACAGGTCGCCCTGTTCGCTCTCGCTTCACTTCGAGGTGACGTCAGCTTCGCATTCGAGATGACATTGTTTTCAAGTTGAGGCTGGCCTTAAAATGGATTAGAGGGGGAATACGCCAGTCTGGTTGTTCGACTCCCAAGAGGGCAAAAGAGTTCCCTACCGGCCTATCTTCCCCTGTTTCAAACCCTATTTCACCGGCCAAGGGGAAGGCAACGACAGCGTCCAATAGGTGTCGGGATAGGGAGCTTTAGCAAGCAAAGCATCTCTGGACAGGACATGGGGGCCGGATGCGATCTGGCCTGCGCCAAGTCCGTAAAACCGGTTTCCAAGTATCTGCGCAGGAACGGGTGAAGCGTTGTGCACGGCGGTAGGAGGATGCGCCGTTTGATCGTTTAGCACCACGTTATCTTGAACCGTGAGAGAGGAAGGACTCTTGAGATGGCCTTCCTCACCAAAAGCGATGATGATCCCGGCTTCCGATTTCGGCCCCTTCTCGATCAGATTATTCTGGATACGTGCGAGGCCGCCGTTGGGCAGATCGATGCTGAAACTGGTCGTTCCATCGGGGCCATCGGCGATGACGGAGTCGGTTATGGTTGTATGTCGGGCACGGCTCTTGATGTTGTGCCCCACAACGGCCGCATAGAAATAGCTGTGCTGAACCACCAAATTGTTGGCATTTCCAACGTAGAGGTTGTGTGTAAAACCGTCGCCGGCACCGTTATGTGCGAACTCGCAGTTCCGAATGGTCAGCGTGCCACCTTGACCAAGCAGGCCATCCTGATTATTATGAAAGTAGCAGTTTTCAAGGGTTAAATTGCCGCCCTGCCAGCGAATGCCGGCATCGTTGCCGCTGGGGCCTTTCGCCCCAGAAAACTCCAGGTTTTGAAGAATGCAGTCGGTGTTAACGATAAAAATCCCCTTATCGTTCGGAATAGGCTTCGTGCAAACGAGATGAGCCATACCACCAACGCCCACAACTCGAACTTTGGCATCTATGCTGGCGAAATCGTTGAGGTAGGTGCCTGCCTGTACGCGAATGGTATCGCCATCGTGCGAAGCCGCAAGTGCCGCCGACAGAGTCGCAAACTCCTGCCCCGGCCCCACGGTAAGCACCCGCCAGTTTGATGGAGAAGGCATTTGAACAAAAAGCGTTCCCTTGTCATTGGCCCCTATCCCACCCACCATCAGCAGCACAAGGCCTGTAAAACGAAAGAGTGTCGCATGGGTCACTTGAGGTTCTCCAAGGGAAGCTAAAAAGCTTGAGGCGGCCTATCTGTTTGGAACAGTTTGGCTTCGACGTCTGGCGACAGAGCGGGAGGCACAGCACGATCTAACTCGGCCCGTGCCTGAAGCAGAGCAAGACACTCGTGAGCCGCCGCAGCCACCGCTTGCGGGAGGGACGGCAACCGGAGCAGGTCTTTTAAAAACGGGATGGCACGCGGATCGTTACGCCGTTTAATGTCCTCGATGATCGCCAAAGCGATATCGCTGTCCAATGGGGCCCCCGATTGGCTGGCACGCAACAGCTCTTCGGGCCTCTCCAGATGCGCATCCATAGCCGGGCGCAGCAGCTGCTCCGGCATAACCGGCTCAACCTGTGAGGCCCGCAAAAGAACACGGGTCTCTTGTTCACGACGTAGACGCTCCTCAATGCGCATCTGCGCCTCGAAGGCCGCCTGGCGAATATGCGGCAGATGGCCGTACTTTCCTCTGCCTCGCGCGATGAGCTTTACCGAGGAGAGCACGCTTCGGGTGCCCACTTTTGCAAAGGCCTCGAGTATTCGTTGCACAAGCAGCTCGTTGGGGGCGTTCAGAAGATGAGACAGCAGCTGAAGAGTAGAGGGTCTGAGCATGCCGTAGTGCGCCGATGTCAGCAGGGGCAGCAGATGACAGAGAGCGGTGCGCGCCTGTATACGTACAAACAGCATGTCGTTTACCGCTGCAACTGTGAGAAGATCGAGAGTCTCCACCGCCTGAAGGGTTTGCAGAGAGCGCGCGGCCTCTCCTCTGATCTGGGCAGCGTGCGATCGGGCAGCATCCCACACAAACAGATGCACGAGAGGGTAGCTAAGAATGGCAAGAACCAAAAGACCAACCGGGTTAAGCGTTATCGTCCCGATCACAAGGCTGATAAAGGCTGAACGCGCCACGATGCTGCGAAGCGATGGGTTATATCGCTTCCTTATCACATCGGCGAGTGTTTGTATGGCAGCCGTACGCTGATGGGGCAGTAGAGGGATATGCGATAGGCACCAAGCAGCCAATCGCGATTCGCGCCAATGGTACTGATTAGGAGAGACGAGAGCCTGCTGAAGCTCTGCAAAGGCCGTCACCGACGGCGTCACATTGGCGACGATATGCTCGGCGATCGCACGAATGCGGCTGCGTTGCGAAACCTGTTCTAGCAACGAGAAGGCATGTCGCACCTCATCGTTACCTAAAGGAGGTGGCTGTATGGGCGTATTCATCATAGCCTTGGATGAGCCTTTCTCTAGGGATATTACCACCGTTTGCCATCAAAATCATCGTTGTTCACCACAAAGGAGGAAGGCGGTTCTGCGTTCGACTTGAAGCTCTATGTCTCCACCAAGCTCCTCCGAAAGTGCGCTTTCCGCTTTTTGGCCTCTTATGCACATTATATATCTAGCAAACCGGCAACGTTACCGAAAAATAACGAAACTTTTCTCATGCTACATCGGTTATCTATAGCATACCGTACCCATGTACCGTGTAGCAGGACAAGGAGGCAAAACATTGAAAAGACAGATGATCTGCTTTCTTGCTGTACTGTGCCTTTTTGGCTGTGGCCCCAACAAGCAGGGTGCAGACCCGTCCCACCAAGTTGCACACCCTGATCTGCTGATCGTGGCTATAGACAGGTCTGGTTCAACAACCCCTTTTCGAGACCAACAGCTAAATCAGCTCGACCTACTTGCTACCTATGCCCTTAGCTACAAAATACCTATGGAGATATGGACATACGACCATCAATCCCAGTGCATCTTCGGGCCACGCGTGCCACCCGACGAGTACTCCCCGGAGTTCAAAGACCTGAAAGCGCGCTATTTCGCGCCGCAACATCTATCCAGGGATTTGGGCACGCGGCCGTGCGCTCTTTTTCAGTTCATTGCAGATGACCCGCATTATCGTCAATCCGCCCGACCGGTTGTGGTAATTCTTACCGATGGCGACGACGATGACGGCAACGTAACGAACTTCTGTAAGCAAGCGCAAGCGCTTTGTCAAGGCCACCCAAGCCTACAGCTCTATGTTATTGACATCACACCCAACAATCGGCCTCTGTGGGAACGGGCTTTTCAAGACAACCTTCAGAACCACCTACAGCTCGCCGGTTTAGATGAGTGGCAGAGCGCCCTTTCGTCGCTCTACCGGAAATAAAGGGACAGGAAGGAGCATAAAACCATGTCAGACGATCATTGCCCTAAAGAAGCCGACAAACAGCCGATCATCCTAGCGCGTCCCATGCCACACAGATTACGACGCCCGCTACGTGCAGAAGCGTTGACAGATGATCGCATCACGACGATCTACCAACCCCTGATAAACTGGCTAAGGTCTTTTATGCCTGCCGAAGCAAGACGCCTAGAGGACCTGCTCCACCGAATTGCCTTCAACCACGCACGCGAATCGTTAGTTCGGGAAGAAGAAGAATGCAAACTTGCCCAACAAAAGGAGCGTACCCTCGAATCGAACCAATGGATTGACAACGAGATTCAAGGCATTTTACAGCAGATTGCGGACTGCCGAAGCTGCATCAGTCAAGCGCATCAGGAGTACGAACAGCAGCTACAACCGCATGAGGATGCGCTGCTAGAGGCCCGGGAAGAGGAATGGCGCCTCGCAGCACAGTGCGGAATGATCGTTGTGTCCAATGAGGAAACGCCCACTCAAACGGAGAACGCACCTCCGGCAGCTCAACCTTCCCCTACCGAACCGGTGCCTGCCCTTAATGCATCTCCGCAGCAACCGGAACAGCGCTCAGAGTCTACCGCGCCGCCCCGCACCTCGATCTTCGCAACGGTTCGAGATGCGCTCGCAAACAAGATCGCGCATCGGCTTGAATCTTCCCCGACGCCCGAGCCAAAGCCTTGGCATTGGGAGCCGGACTACTCCGAATCGCTAGCGCTTGCGAGAAAGCGCGCCCCATCCGTAGAGGCCCTGGCTGCCCGTTACGGCATTTTGAGCCATTCTCCTACGATGGAACTGATGCAGGGAATGCGGTTGAAACCTGTGCCGGAGGATCGGAGGGGGCTGTTCGCTTGGGCACAACGTCTGTATGTGACTTGCGCCAACGCGGTTTTGTCTAGTTCGCATTGGCTTATGACGGCTGTAGCCACCGTCACCTGTGGAACTATTTTTGGGGCAAGCATCGGCATTCTCTTGGGCATTGTGCAGATGGATCAGTTCACCGTGGATCCGCAAGCACAGTTGCGCGCTCTTGGGCCTCTCGCCGTCATCGGCGTGGCCATGTTCTGGATTTTGGGGCGCACCGTGCACGGCATCGCCGCCCTACTGGCCGAAGAGCGCTATAACTCCTTCATTATTCGCCATCAGGGAAACCCTGAACGTGTGGGCAAATGGCTGAGGATAGCGGCGTTCCTCTCGCTCATCGTTTTGGGGTTCACGCTTATCTGTTTCATTGTATTGGAGGCTACCATCGAGCGCAACGGCATCGTGCGGTTCTTCCAAGACCGCAGTACAAACCAGCTTATACTTACCGGAAGCAAACTCGCCAGTGGGGGAATATCCAAACCGACGGCGTGGACGCTAGCGCTCGTTGCCAGCGTTCCTTTTCTCTTCTGGCACGCTTTAGAGGGCTGGGTTTATGGGCGTGGCCATTCTATCTACAAAGCCTTTGCCGACATGCGTGAAGTCCGGGTCTACGACATTGCAGATGAGATTCATCAGGAGCATACCCACATGGCCCGTGCCCAGGCGGCACAGCAGCAAACAGAAGTCTCCAACGATGAGAACATCCCGGCGTCAACGCCATCGCTCGATGACAGAGTAAACGAGGCCTCTGCACAACCGACGTATGGCACCGCTAACGGACTCTACGCGCCCATAGATTCCGCCGCGTCTCAAGAGGACGATAAGCAACCGACCTACGCCGTTGTCTATCAGAAAGCTCAAAATCAGTCGCAATCGGCAGAACTCGGCTCTGCCTCTTCACCGACAAACGTCGAAAACGCCTATTCTACGGATACGCCCGGCAGCGCGGAATCGGATAATGACACAACGGAACCACACCAAGACGAGGCCTTCCAGGAGAAGCTTGGCGAGTATGCAGCGGCCCTTCAAAGAAGTAAAACCCTCTACGAGCGGTTCCAACGCATCGAGGCGAGCCTACGTCAGCAGCGGGACGACACCATTCAAGGCTACCAGAGGCAGATCGAGCGCCTAGACAATCGGCTCCAACAGTTGTATAGCCAAATAAAGCAGCCTCCACAGAGCCTCCCGCCAGAAAGTCAAGACAGGATAGGCGTCGCCTATCTCGACTATAACGCGGCCATTCGCTGCTTTGACCGCCATTTCTATCGGCTGCTATGGCGCATTCGGGTGCGGCTTGCCGGTGGCTACATACGCTATCTCTTAAGCTTCCTATGGTGCATGCCTATTGCCCCGCCGGCGGACGACACGGCGCTAAACGCTCTCCCTGTAGAACCCGCAAAAGAGTTGCCTAAGGTGGAGGATCAGGCAACGTGATAGGGTTTTTTCGTGGTATATTATTCTGCGCCGAAGCTCGATTTGGAGAGAAGAATGCGTCGTTACCTAAACACCTTCAATATTGTTGGGGTCATCCTTGTGATACTAAGCCTTTTCGGTTTCGCAACTGGCGGCCGTGCTCTCACGGAGCCGGGCTCGAAAACCGAGGCTATTTCGTCTTTGGTCTATCTCGGCACCGGGGTGCTTATGCTCATTAACGGTTTCGTTTCTGTGAAAATGCACCCGGCCGATTCTTCGTTAGAAAGCACACAAAAGAGGTGAAAATGAAAACAGAGGCTTCGATTTCAGGAGGACAGGTAGAAGAGATGCCTAAGCCCGATGAACCTGTGCAAGAGGTACGCTGCTACAAAACAGGAAAGCCTTTACCCAAAGTTCCCCAGTGGTTGGCCACCGTCAAGGTGAAGTTCGTCAGCGACGAAGCTCGTCAAAAAGAGACGCTCGCGCCTAGCATATTGGATAGTCCAAACCCTCTGCTTTCTCGCCTGGCTATTGTGCAGGAGGATGACGACGTCGATCTCAGCGCCGCCGCTCCTTTGGTTGAGGACGTAGAGATAGATGACATCCCTGCAGAAGAGCTTGAAGCCGATGAGGAGATAGAGCCGGAAGGCGAGCTTGACGAAGAGCCAACCGCTTAACTTTTCTCCTCGGTGATTTGAAGGGGCAGCCGAAACGAAAAAGTGCTGCCCCTTCCATATTCACTCTGAACTCCCACCTGGCCGCCGTGGGCCTCGATAATGTGCTTCACGATGGAAAGACCTAAGCCGGTTCCGCCGGTGCGCCGTGAGCGCGCCTTATCGGCACGATAAAAACGTTCCCAAATGCGCGGTAGGTCTTGACTTAGAATGCCGATTCCGGTATCGCGCACCTCCACGGTGATCTCCGACTCCGTTTTTCGGGCACAAAGCTCCACCTGCCCTCCCTCTCGATTGTATTTAATGGCGTTGTCAATTAAGTTTACGAGCACCTGTTCCATCTGATCGCGATCGGCGGATATCGGCAAAGGCGCCTCTATGAAACACTGCAGGCTTACCCCATGTCGTTCGGCCTGTTTCTGAAAACGCTCCACCACGTCCCGAATCATCTCGGCGAGGTCAAAGGAGACGCGCAGCACCGGCTGCGATTCGGCACGCGAGAGCACAAGCAGATCGGAAAGAATGCGGGTAAGCCTTTCCACCTCTCCGAGAATGATCCCAATAAAGCGGTCGGCAACATCGGGGTCTTGCAGCGCTCCATCCCGCAGCGTTTCGGCGATAGCGCGAATGGAGGTGAGGGGTGTATGCAATTCGTGCGAGACATTGGCCACAAAGTCGCGCCGAACCGTTTCGAGGTGACGCAGGGTCGTTACATCCTGTAACAGGATCAGGAAGAACAGGGCCTTGGTTTCTCCGTCCGGTGCGGTATCGGTGCGAACGATAGGGATCACGCGAACCTTGAGAATACGGCCTGTGGCCTCTCGATATCGTATCTCTCCCTCTTGAGGCTCCAAACGGTTGCGGGCGAGTTGCAGCAGTTCAAGCATGTCGTAGGAGAGTGTGGCCTCTAGCAAGGTGCGCCCCACCAAACCGGCATCCGGCGCACCCAGCATCTTTCTAGCCGCCGTATTGTCCTGCCGAATGCGGCGCTTCTCATCTACCAAAAGCACCCCTATTTCCAGCTCTTGGAGGAGCGGCTCCAGCAAAAAGGCGTCCATGCTATTCGGAAAACTTATAGCCCACACCCCTTACCGTAATAAGGCGTCGTGGATTGGAGGGGTCTTCTTCTATTTTTTCCCGTAGCCAGCGGATGTGCACATCCACCGTGCGTTCATCCACAAAAGCCTCCGTTCCCCAAACGCGATCGAGAAGCGTTTGGCGCGTGAATACACGGCCGGGATGGGTAGCAAGAAAGCGCAGTAGGTCAAACTCTTTGGGGGCGAGGTTCAGCGGCCTCTCACCCAACCGCGCCTCATGTCGGCCAACATCAATAAAGAGATTGCCCACTTTAATCGTCTCGTCTTTGGTATGTGAGGGCGAGGTACGACGCAACACGCTTCGCACGCGCGCAATAAGCTCACGCATGTTAAACGGTTTGGTAACATAGTCATCCGCGCCGAGTTCAAGCCCTTTCACACGGTCGTGCTCGGCGGTGCGAGCCGTTAGCATGATGATGGGGATGTCGCCTTGGCGACGTAGAAGGCGACATACATCAAAACCGCTGATGGAGGGCAGCATAATATCGAGAATGACCAAAGAGGGGGGCGTGGTGCGAACGAGTTCGAGGCAGGTTTCGGCATCGGCAGCCGTCTGCACAAAAAACCCCTCTTTTTTGAGGTTATAGGCTATGGCTTCCGCAATCGGCTGTTCATCGTCCACCACAAGAATGCGAGCGGCTTCAGACATCTTTTCTTCTCCCCATTAGGTTCCACCAGAGCTTGTGTTTGAGGATAGGTTAGACGGTAGAGAACCGTTGACAAAGGACTGAAAATTCTGCAGCCGCGCCGTGAGGTCTTGCAGGGAGGCGGTATCTGGGTTCAGGCCCATCGCATCGTTGCGAAGCAGGCCGGCCTGTGCTATCGCCAAAGGGTCGCCTCCTTGCGGCGATGGAACCTGCACAAACACGGTGGCATAAGCATAGTAGGAGTTTGCAAACACGTAGCGCGCGGCACGATAGATATTGCGTATAACGGTGGCCTGGGCCGATGGGCTTGTATCGGCAGCATAGCCGGCCGGCGCCAACAGAAAGAGAGCGACTTCCCCTCTCCCCAAGTTGTTTTCGCCAGTAAGTTGAAAGCCGTTGGTAAGGCCGAGTTTGTCCGGCACGGCCGTGGACGTTTGTGGGGGGGAGGTTTGAGGCTCATCCGGCACACGCGCGAGTTGGGTAGGCTGTACCGGCAACGGGGTGGTTCCTTTTAGCGGTGCCGAGGGCAGATGAGGCTGTGGGGGCACAGCGGGGGTTGCAGTTGCTTGATCGTTTTTGGGTGCCGATATGCCGCTGCGATTTGCTGGAGGCACCTGAGGAACCGGGGCGCTTTGCATTGGGGAGGATGATGAAACGGGGACATAGGGGCTTGTGGTGTAGGTGGGTGGCAGCGACGCGACTCCACTGCCGAACCCGCCGCCGGTCTTCGGGGTTCCGTAAGAGGACGGCGGCGTAGGAAGAGAGGAGCGTGTCCGCATTGCGATGAGCATTAGGAGCACGCCGGCGAGAAACCCTAACGACACCAGCCAAAGCCCCAGCAGCCAGCGCTGCGGCGGCAACCCCATCAACGGCATGGTGCCGGCCTGCAACTCTGGGTCGGAGGGAATGGCGTTTGGAAGCGCCCGTTGGTGACGAAGTAACTCTTGTTCGGCGCGTTGGAGGCGCGCTTCATCTACAGCGCTGGGGCGAATCTCCACGGCCATACGATACCACCGTACCGCCTCTGCCCAGTTCTCCTGATCCCGATAGATATCGCCTAGCATAGAGTGAGCGGCCTGACAATCGGGTCGGCGACGAATGGCAGCGATGCAGCACTCCACCGCTTCGGCATACTGTTTGCGCAGACGATGAAGATTAGCCCTTACTAAAAGGGTGCGTATACCCGCCTCACCCGGAGGAATAGAGGGGTCCTCCACAATACTCGCCAAAGCCCCTCCCTTAGCGGTATTCGATGCCTCCTGTTTTGTCGGAATGTTTGGGTCACTCTCTAATGGGGTCTCGGTCTTTCTTTCATCCGGTATATCCATCCGTTCGCTCCTTCATGCACCCTGCAAACTCCCCACTATGTCGTATTTACCATACTTGGGCGACAACGAATGCCCGTGCTTCCAAACCCTCCGTCGCCGCGCTCTGTTCCATCCAATGCCGATGCTTCTTCCAAAACCACCTTGACTACAGGGGAGATCACCAACTGCGCAATACGCTCACCGCGCCGCACCGTGAAGGGCACATCACCCCAATTGATCAGCAACACTTTTAAGACGCCGCGAAAATCCGCATCTATCGTTCCCGGCGCATTTACCAACCCGATGCCGTAGTTCAGTGCCAAGCCGCTACGCGCGCGCACCTGCCCTTCAAACCCTGGGGGAATGGCTATTCGCAGCCCGGTGGAGATCAGCTTTCTTTCGCCTGGCCGGATGATGACCTCCTCATTTTCCGGAAGAGCCGCATACAGATCGAGGCCAACCGCACCGGCCGTGGCGTATTCAGGCAGGGGCAGCCCCTCTGCCTCTGGCTCACGTTGTACACGTACGATCACAGGCTGCACCGATTATTTCTCCTATATCCTCTACGCAGATTGAGCCATAGCGTGATCGCGACTAGCTGGCTTTGGCCACCTCACTCTGTTTGGGCTGCCGCAACGGAATGCGGAACCAGAATGTGCTTCCCTTACCAAGCTCGCTTTCAACCCACATATAGCCGCCATGACGGGCGATAAGATTCTTCACCAAGAACAGCCCGATGCCTGTGCCACCCACCGCCCGTGCCTTCTTGTTTTCAGAGCGGAAGAACTTCTCCCCGATTCGTTTGATCTCCTTTTCCGAAAGTCCAATACCTTGGTCTTTCACGCCGATCAGCACAGACCCTTGAGGAAACTCCTCACTTGGCGGCTCTTGTCGCGCAATAATGCGAACCTCTCCCCCCTCGGAATACTTGATGGCATTGGAGACGAAGTTTTGGAGAATGTTCTGAATTTTATCGGGGTCGGTTTCAACCTCGATGTGTTCCGGTTCAAAGTCAATAACGAGTGTATGCTTGTCTGTACGCCCTTTTTGTGTGTTGACGACAGCCTCTGCAGCCTTGCGAAGGTCGGTGATCTCCCAATTCATTTCGATGCCGGCAGCCCCCATCTTTTCAATGCGAGACACGTTGAGCAGATCGTTGATCATGCGGCTAAGCCTATCCACGTTCTCCTGAATGATCTGGTAGTACTCTCTCTGCTCCTCCTTGGTGAGCCACCCTTCTTCAAGGCCATCAATCAGCAGCTGGATGAAGCCTTTCATGGGCGTTAGAGGGGTGCGCAGTTCATGCGACACAATGGAGACAAATTCGGTTTTCATGCGCTCGATATTGCGGATGTCCGTGATGTCGTTAAAGATAAAGACGGTTCCGATCAGCTTATCGGCGCTCTCGCGCACCAAAGCGGCGTGCACCTGATAGATATACTGATCTTCATCTTCATCGGTGATGGTGATCTCGTTCTGCTGAGCACGCTCTTCCACGTTGGCCGAATCGGATTCTGGCAGCGGCGGATTAAGCAGTTCCATCATCTTACGCTGTATGATGGCGATGGCCTGCTCGTGTTGAATAACCTCTTGATAAGGCTTGCCGATGGGATCAAGATGGGAGGGAATATGGAAAATGGCGCGCGCCTGCGCGTTCATCTGAGCAATGCGGCCATCCGGGCCGATCAACAGGATGCCGGCAGAAAGGCTTTCAATGGTATGAGCAAGCTTCTGCTTCTCTTCCACCACCCGCATATAGCTTTGGATATTGGCGATAACGGCCGCCGTGTTACGCGCCAATCGTTCGAGAAGGCGCAGATCTTCCTCGTTAAAGCGCTCCTCGAATCGCTTGTTGAAACAGTGCAACACGCCCACGGTAACACGGTCTACGATCTGATTGTTCTCATCGCGCTTTTCAAGGATGAGAGGGACCGAGAGGGCGTTGCGAATGCCGTAGGTATGAAGCTGTTCGAGGCGTGCCCTCGGAGACGCCGATGCATCCTCCAGGAAGGCCGGCTTTCCTGTTTTATAAACTTCACCGGAGTAGCCCACATCGGGTGGCACTCGGAACCGCCTTACCTCTTCATCGCTCATACCCCAGGCGGGTTTGCAGGCCACAAGGTCGCCCGTCTCTTCATCTCGCACCATAATCACGCACTTTTCGGCCTGCACGATCATGGCCGTGCGCTGCACCACCCGCCGCAGGGTGGCCTCATACTCGGTGATAACCACCGGAGTTTCGGCGATCTCGGTGGGTGCAGGAGCTGCCCCTTTGGCTTGCTCTAGCTCTGTTCTACGTTGACGCTCCGCTGCAAGCTGTTCTCGCGCCTCTGCAAGCTCTTTACGGAGCTGCTCAACCTCTGCACGGAGGTTAACGATCTCCTCGTTTTCATTACACATGGGATGGCTGCTCATCGTCCTATGCTGTCTTCTTTGGATATGTTTCGATTTCGCATAGGGCTATATAAGCCCGATAGGCGATTTTGCGAAAGTAGTTAAAGCGATAGATAGAGTATACCCTTCAAAAGCGCACTTACGGAAAGCTTCCCTTAAAAATGCCTGCCGAAGTTTGCACTTCGGCAGGCATAAAACCTAGCGCACCTAAAACTGCAGATTTAAGGGACGTTCACGCGGAAAGTTCCGCCGAAGGTGCCTCCCTTATAACTGCCTCTAACGTAGAGCAGCGTTCCCCCTGTAGGCACCGTAGAAGGAAACTGAAGAGTTAAGGAGCTGCTACTGCCGACAGAGAGGGTGCCCACATTATAGGGCACGTCGGAAGCACCTACCCCGTGTAGGGTAGCCGAATTTACAGACACGCTGTTTGCATCGGCCCCGCCGTTATCGCCTATCTGCAGGTTGACATGCACGCCGCTATTGTCGCGCGCGATAGAGGTAACCTTTATGGTTAGGGACACCTGGCCTATTAAGAAAATAAGCGGTTTGGTGGTGACCTGCAGCACCGGATCGTAGACCTGTACCTGAGCGCTTCCTGAAGTCGCTAGAGCGGATGCCGGCACCGTGGCCTGCAGATGGTTGGCATCTATCCACTGTGTAGAGAGGGGCTGCCCGTTCCAGAGCACTTTGGCTCTATTAACAAAGCCGGAGCCAACCACGGTGAGGCTGAGGGCGGAGCTGCCTCCCGCCGCACTATAGTTTGGAGAGAGCGAGTTCACCGCAGGGCCGATTCGTATCACAGCCCCACCTCCTAACAGCCCCCCTTCACCCACCACCCCGTAGATGTCGCCGTCTGCAAGTTGAATAAGTTGCGTAGCTGCAACAGCCAGTCCATCCGCGCTGGTGCCGTCTGGATTCAGGGCAGAGAAGTAGTGGAGGACTTGGTAGTTATTTCCGGAGGTATCAATCTGAAAGAGACTCGCCGTAGTTTGGCTCGTTGGCTGGAATAGATTGGAATCCGGTAGAATGCTTATCCCGTAAATCATCCCGTTTTTGGCCAGCAGTGGCGTGGAATCTTGGAGGAGCACACCAACTGGTGTAGAGAAATTGTAAAGCACACTGAAATTACCGGAATTATCAATCTTATAGAGCACCCCAGAACTCCCCGATCCGCCATTGCGGGTGAACCCGTAAAGATTGCCTGCTGCATCTTGGGTTAGTCCCCCATAGCATAAAGCCCCATCCGCATTGGCAGAGTAGAGAATACCGACCGAGCCGAAGGCATGTAACACGGTATAGTCGGCAGGGTTTGTTGGGTTGAGACGGTATACAGTGCCGGTATCGTTGGTTCCACCGTAAAGGGTCGTCCCATAGAGGTCTCCATTTTGGCCTAAAAGAACCCCGGCGTAAGGGGTTTTCCCATCGCCGCTGCTGCCGAAGTTGTGCAGCACCATATAGTTGGTACCGTCGGGCTGAACGGCGAACACAACGCCTCCTCCGTTTGTGCCGCCACCGGAACAGGTGCCATAGAGGACACCCATGGCGCTTTGTACCAGCTTTACATAAACGGGGTAGGCGCCATCACTGTAGTTAAAACTGTGAACCAGCGAGAATCCAGAAGATGGGCTCCAGCGATAGATGGCTCCGAAACCATTTTGTCCTCCAATTTCCGTGACACCGTAAAAAGCCCCATCTAGTCCCTGGATGGGTGGTGCAAGCGGGTTCCATCCATCTTTGGGGTTTGTGCTAGAAAAATGGTGCAGCACCTGAAACTGTGAACCATCGGTGGCCACACGATAGAGCACGCCGGAAAAGTAGTTGTCGGAAAACGAGGTGCCCGACGAGGTATCGGCACCGGCGACTGTTGTGCCGTAGAGGAGACCATCGCTTCCCTGCGTTACACCGCTGTAGGGCAAAGCACCATCGGATGGAATAGTGAAGCTATGTAGAGTCATAGCGCTTCCCGAAGTGCTTATCTGAAAAATCTCGCCTTCATTTTCACTGCCTCCATGAGTGGTGGTTCCATAGAGAAGGTTATTGCTGCCGAGAGCGAGCACACACTCCGGATTGGCTCCGTAATACCCACCCGAAAAATCATAGATTATCTGGTAGGCACTTCCGTCGGTGGACAGGCTAAATAGGATGCCGGTATTGTTGATGCCCCCTTGAAAGGTAACGCCGTAAAGGGTTCTGTTGTTAAGCACCAACGCCGCATAGGGCAACATGCCATCATTCGCTACGCTTCCGAAACTATGAAGAATGGAGAACGTAGCCGAATTGGTATCGTAGGCGAAGACGGTACCGTTGTTCGACCCCTGCCCGTTTATCGCTCCACCGATAACCGTTGTTCCGTAGAGCACTCCGTTGGCATCTAAAACCATCGGTGCCGTAGGTTGCGCTCCGCCATCAGGATAGTTGAAGTCGTGGACATCCATGTAGTCGAAGCCGGTTGGCGCATTGGAATCGGGGGTTAGCTTGAAAATAACCCCATCGTTGTTGGCGCCCCCTGCCACAGCGGTGCCCCACAGATTGCCGTTGCTATCCTGAATCAGAGCCGCACGCGGCCCGGAACCATCAGAACCGCTGAAATCGTGAATATCTTTATAGACCGAGCCGTCGGTTGAGAGCTGAAAAATAACGCCTTGCCCGTAGGCCCCTCCAGATGACGCGGTACCATAAAGATTCCCGTCGCTGCCTACAATGAGCGCTGCCCATGGATTAGCCCCATCGGAACCGACAAAGGTATGGATGATCTGATATCCACTGCCGTCGGGGTTGAGTTTAAAGATCGAGCCTTCATTGAAAACGCCTAGCCCAATTGCCGTTCCGTACAGCGTGCCGTCGGGGCCTTGCACCAAGGCGGCCTGCGGATCAGCGCCATCGTAATTGAAGCTGTTCAGGCCGTCTAAGTTCAAAAACCTGCTCTCAAAAACATGCAGTACCTGGAAGTTAGACCCATCGAGGCTCATCCGGTAGACAACACCATACCCGTAGCCACCCAATTCCGTAACTCCATACAGCATGCCATCCTGCCCAATAATAGGGCTGCCGTTATACGGTTGAAAGCCTTGGGCGAACGAGAAATTGTGCAGAAGCACCGGTGGCTCCTCTGGTGGAATCCCGAAGGCACTGGGTTGGCCTGCCCGGTTCCCTATCAGCCCCAACACTACCATAAGGGCATAAAACCACTTAGGGGATGCGAGCCAGGTTTGAAACCGCCGCATTAGGTTGTGGAGCGTCATTGTTGATTCTCCTTTGTGAAAAAGTTTTTATTAGCCTTTGCCGGCTTAGATGGATATAAACCTTCCCCTCGCAGCCACAACGACCAACAGCTCCATTCTACAAAGCTATCGTAAAATTATCGTGAAATTTTTTGTCTAAAAGCCGTTCAAACGGCTTTTTATCAGAGGGCTACTCGCTTTCATACAAAGGGAAGCAGGAAAAAACGGCCTGGTGCAGAACTGAAGTGTATCCTCAACCTATTTGCGGCGCTTTGTGAAAACAAGCGTCCTCACAAGGAGCAACAACGCAATCTATGAAAATCACGGCCATTGAAACCCATGTCTGCAATGCACGAATGCGCAACTGGATTTTCGTAAAGGTGCTTACCGACGAGCCAGGCCTCTGGGGCTGGGGTGAAGCGACTTTGGAATGGCATACGCGCTCGGTCGTGGGCGCTATCGAAGACCTCTCTTCCCTGCTTATCGGTGAAGACCCTACACGCATCGAGCACCTTTGGCAGATGATGTATCGCCAGCATTTCTGGCACGGCAATGGAATCGTGCGGGCCACAGCCATCGCCGGCATAGATATCGCCTTATGGGACATCCTCGGAAAATCGCTGGGCGTTCCCTGCCACAAACTATGGGGCGGCCCTGTACGCAACTACATTCGCCTCTACTGTCACCTTGGTGGCGGCAAAATGGAGGACTTCTACGAAACCCATCCGGCCGATGCCAAACGCTTCGCCGACTTGGCCCAACAGGCGGTAGAGGAGGGGTTTACGGCTTTTAAAGCGATGGCCGTGCCTGAAACCATGCCTTTAGAAGGCTTGCGTCCTCTGCATTACGCGGAGGCGTGTGTTCGCGCCATGCGTGAGGCCGTAGGGCCAGATATTGACATCATGGTAGATTGCCATGCCCGTCCCTCCCCACGTATGGGGCTTCTGTTCGCCAAAGCCCTCGAACCTTATGGGCTTTATTGGTTCGAGGAGCCATGCTGGCCCGAAGTGGTGGATGATATTGCCCTTATTCAACGTGCCGTGAAAACCCCTATTGCAACCGGGGAACGCCTAACCTCTCAACATGTTGTGCGGGAATATCTGGAAAAGCGTGCATGTAGCGTGCTTCAGTGCGATATTACCCACTGTGGGGGCTTTTCGGAGATGCGGCGTATTGCCGGCATGGCAGAGGCCTATCGGGTAGCGCTTGCCCCCCATAACCCCCAGGGGCCGGTGAGCACCGCAGCCTCGCTAGAGTTCGGCTTTGCAACCCCTTCCTACATCATCTGCGAGTCGGTGCACAAGGATGTGCCATGGCGCCAAGATGTGGTAAGCGAAGGCTTTACGGTAGACCCAAAAGGGCAGGTCGTCCGTGCCTCAAACCGCCCTGGGCTAGGCATCGAGATCAACGAGAAGGAGGTACAAAAGCACCCCTTCCAACCAGAGGTGTTACAGCGCACCTTTTACCCCGATGGCAGCGTGGGCGATTGGTAGATGGGCCTTTCTCCTTTCCCCTATGCCCTCTAGAAGAAAGCGTCCTTGTTCACAAAGGTTTGGTGCACGCCATGTGTTCCTACCCAAAAGGCTGCCGAAGCCCCACGTAAATAGAGCCGTTACATCCGCACAAAGTGTTCTCCGTATATGGTGTGCACTGTCTCCACATTCTGCTCGAAACGCTCAGATCACCTATCTAGCTCTAGAAAATTTGCCCCGAAATTCCGATAGCATTAACAGGGCTTATTCCAAATAGAGAGACCATTTACCATGTCGTCCAACCGATTCGTCACGGCTACTCGTGCCGTTACCTATCCCCTTTTATCCGAGGGTGCTGTGGCCTTCAACGGCTCTACCATCAGCGTAGACCACAGCTCTTATATGGCGCAGCATGACCTCGTGTATCATATGGTGCCAACGCTAAGCGCTTTGGCGATGCCGCTTGGGGATGGCGATCTCGGCGCCATGGTATGGTGCCCGGAAAAACTTACCGCTCAACTTCAAAAAGCCGACCTTTGGGACGATCCGTTGCCCTCTTGGGAGCCTTCCACTACCCTTGAACAGAGTGGGCCTATTGTAAAAACCGCCGAGCAGTGGAGATTGCTTTCTGCGGGCCGGCTAGCCATAGATTGCGTCCCTTCACTTTTCGCAGAGCCGGTTCGCTATGAACAACGCCTGTCTCCCTACTCGGCTACTCTCCATATCATGGCCGACTCGCCGGCCGGCTCCTGCCAAGTCACCGCATTTGTAGCAGCAAACACCGGTGTGCTTGTATTGCGGTATCAAGACCAAAGCCTACGCACCGTGCAGCGACGTATAGAGGTTTCCCTGTGGCGTCAGGCCCACCTGTTCGCCCTTGGAGAGACGATAGGCATTCTTCAGGCGCTGGCAGATAGGCGCTATGCTCTTATGGTGCGTGTACAAGGGCGCGAGGTGAAAGCCGGGATGCGCAACTCGCATCAAGTCTATCTAGAGATAGCGCCAAGCCGTTCCTGTGATTTCACCCTTTACGCGGCGGTGGCAACCGTTCCTCGCAACGGGGACCCGGTGAGTGCTGCGCGAGCCCAACTGCAGTCGGCGATGGCTAAAGGCTACGACACGCTGCTGCGAGAGCATCGTCAACACTGGGCAGCCTTTTGGCAAAAATCTTTTCTGCGCCTCGATGGGGGCGAGTACGACCCTTTCGCCACCTATTTGGAGAATCTGTGGTACTTGAACCTCTACTACCTCGCAGCCTGTGCGCGAAGCGCCGATGCTCCCCTGCCCAACGGCGCCCTGTGGCTTAGCCAACAGGATAGGCGCCCAACCCCCGCTCTCTATAACGGCACGGCCCTGCGCACCCTATTGGCGCCGCTGCCCGTGGCCAATCATCCCGAAATCGGCGTACCTATTGTGGAGACCTATCATCGTCTCTTGCCGACCATGGCGGCCAAAACGAGCCGCGATATGGGGTTGGGCGGAGCCTATTTTCCAGAGCGATTCAATCGGTTTGGGCAAAGCTTCGATGTCTCTTCCGATGCGCACAACAATGGCCTCTACACGGCCCTGCTGCTTTGGCAACTATGGCGTCACGCGCCCGATCCATTTTTGCTGAAGGAGCGCGTCTACCCCCTGTTGCGCGCCTGTGTGCAGTTCACCCTAGAGCGGCGTGAAACGGTAGTGGAGGGTGGCCCTTTAAGCGATGCTCAGGAGGACTTTCGAGAGCGTGCGGCGCTTTCGCGAGCCTTGCGCGCCCTGTTATGGATGAGCACAACGCTCGATGTAGATGAAGAGGAAACGCGCGCCCAATGGCGTCAGGCCTTGCAGGAACTAGGTGGGGATATGCCTTTCGACCCCATTTACGAACTTCTGCCCTTTTCATGTCAAAATGCAGAGGAGTTCTCGATGCAGCTACGCGAGTGGCTACAAGAGATGCACCAAACGCCACAGGGCTGGCTTGCCCCAGAGATGCATGTGCCTCGGTTGGATTACAGCGCTCAACTGCTTTTGCTCATTCAGTCGCTCCTGCTACGAGAGGAGTCACTTCCAAGCCTCGCCCTCACGCGCTCCAACATCAACCCAATCGCTTGGGAGGAGGGTTTTGGAGGGGAAATTCCTACGGCCATCCACCTGTTTCCATCGCTGCCCTCTCACTGGAGTGCGGCTTTTACCTTAGCGGCGCCGGGAGGTTTTCGCGTGAGCGCCGAGGTGTTGGAGGGAAAAGTGCGCTATATTGCCGTTCGCAGCCTTGTAGGGGGTCTGTGTCGGCTGGTAAACCCATGGGGAGAGGGCGCTACGGTTCGCATTCTTGATGGCCGCCAAACGCTCGCCGAGGTCTCCGGGCCTATTCTCGCGTTTGAAACCGTGGCCGGAGGCACTTACCTTATAGAGCGTAGCGACTTTCCTCTTTCTCGTGCGGTGCGCATTCGCTTTCACGGCAGACGCAACGAAGCTTGTAAGACTGCCGGGCGCCTTTTGCTTGGACTGCCGGCGCTTCCGACCTCGTAAAGATGCCGGAATGTTGTTTGGGATTGTAGAATCGCACAAAAACGCTTGCCGAAATCTTTGAAAGCGTGTATAATAATACCTGTAGGAAATCCCTCTCTTGATGAATCTGCGCTCGTTCCCCCCTTTGCGAGTGTAGGTTTTGTTTTGCCAGCTCTTTCCGGCCGGCAAAACGAAAACAAACAACATACCAAAAGGCAGGACTTCGTATGTTCAGAAGCGTTGCAAACTATTCACGATGGCTTATGCTTACCTCGGTGCTCGCGCTGCTCGTTCTTGCATGGGCGCTTAGCGGCTGCGGAGGCGGGGGTGGTGGTGTTGCTTCAGGCACCGGCAGTGGCGGCGGCTCCTCATCCGGCTCTTCCGGCAGCCCACCGCCTGTAGGGAATCCTAACCTGGCCACCATCACCGGCCAAGTCACCGATATCGCCGGTAATCCGGTTGCCGGAGCGGCCATCAGCATCATCGGAACCAACCTCACGGGTAGCAGTGCCTCCGACGGTTCTTTCACCATCTATAACGTTCCGCTTACGGCCACACAGTTCACCGTAACGCCGCCTAGCGGCTACTACAGCTTCGACGTGCGCTATTTGGGAAACGACTATAACCTCCAAAAACCGTGCCCCCTCCCCCTGCCAAATCCGCTGCAGAAGGGTGCCGACCCACTGCCCGGCCCTGTTCAGCTCTATCCCACGAGCGGGCCACCGCCAGCGCCTACCTACGGCTGTCCGTAAATTTCTGCTTACCTCGTCACACACGGTGCGCATCCTACGCACCGTGTTTTTGGTTTAGAACCTTTTGCAGAAGACCTACACAGTGCACACGTTTGCAACGTTCCGGCAGGGTCTATCTCCACCATCCTGTGCGTTCAGCTTTGGCGTTCAGGACACCCTAGGTAAAACCGTTGTTCAAACCATGCCCCCATCGGTAAGCCATCGCGCCCTCCCTTCTTCTGGAAAGCCGGATAAGCCACCTGCCTTACGGAAGAAACATGTGAAAGCAGCGTGCCGTAGGAAGTCCCAAGCCCTCTGTAAAAATAGGCGAAACCTTACCCCCTCCTTTTGTATTCTATATATAGAGGCTGTGCGACGCAATACCCTACGAATTTGCGGTGAAAGGATAGCAGAATGATTTTTCAGACGGTTAGCCGATGGTTTGTTGCCCTGCTCGCTTTGGGTCTGCTCGCTTGGAGCAGAGGAACTGCTGCACTCGCAGCTCAAAACATCGTTCCTTCTGCCGATCAACAGACATTGCATATCCAAGCACAAAGTGACTTCTACCAGATCGCCTGGAACGGCACGAGCGGCACCCTTACCCAGATAGAGCCTTCGAGTGGACAGCGCATCGTATATCCCCTCACCCTCTTGCGCGTAGATAGCGGCCCTGTGGGCTATGCGCACTATCTCGTTTGGTTTCTAGCGCGTAGTCAGCAGAGCTTCGCCATTCTTTGGTGCTATCTTAACGATACGGGCAATGACTTCTACTGCTGGCTCTACCGCTATCCTGGCACCCAGCTCAACGGAGTCCATTTTCGAGGGGACTACTCTGTACCGCCCCAAGTTCCTCTACCCCCTCCTACACCACTGCCTACGCTGCAGCTTCCCGCTCCACCCATCTATACCGGCCCTAGCTTCACCTACAGGAATTGGACTACGCAAGGAGGAACCATCCCACGACTACCCCTTTGGACTGCCGACCATGCGAGCTTTGCACAGCCTGCGGCTCAGACCGATCAAAAACCGGAGCGCGTCCTTACCGATCTGCAAGTAACCCCACTTCATCAGGTGAATGTAACTCCCAATAATGGCTGGAAATCGGATGGATGGAGTGAACTACATGCGCTTGCTTACGATTCTGCCAAGAACCCCTACTACCTCATTCTCTACTCCAACACCGCGCACGGCTACGTAATTGACCTTAAAGAGGGGCGCATCTATGTGGCCGATTTTGGGACTCCGGTGGTCTTTGCTCCCGGCACCACCCTCTTTGGTGTCGCACAAAACGATTTTTCGCCTCCGCCGGCTCCGCGCGTTCCGGCCTACAGCCTACAGGAGATCACTCTGTATGCTTCCGGGCACTATACCAACCCCTATACTCAGGTACAGTTCGAGGTGCAGTTTAGCCGCCCGGATGGACAGGTCGTTACGGTTCCCGGATTTTGGGACGGTGGGCAAACCTGGCGCGTGCGCATTGCCCCCACACTCATAGGCGATTGGCAGTGGAAGACGCTCTCTAACGACCCTGGGCTTAACGGTCAGGTAGGGCGCTTTACCTGCATTACGGAGGCCAGAGAGATTGACGGTTTTCTGATTGTAGACCCAGAAAACCCGCGCGAGTTCCGTTATGCCGGAGGTGGGCACTTTCTGCCTGTGCCCGTTTGGTTTTCCCTCACGTCCGGTACCTCTACAAAGCCTATACCTAACACTGCGCCGAAAACAGCGGCAACGACCTCTCTCACATCAAGTTCGACGGACGATCCACCACAAACGGGGACGGATGTGCTTACCACCCTGCAAAAACTGCACGACCTTAGTGTGAACCGCCTTATGGGCACTTGGGTGCTGGATACCGGCTCGCAGGCACTGATTAACGACAACCCGGACGCCATCAATCCCACCTTTTTTCAAATGCTCGATGCAAAGGTACGCGCCTGCAATCTTCTGGGTATAGTGCCCGATATTGGCTTGGGCCGGGCCGATTCGCCCCTGCTTAAAACCATGAGTGCCGAACAGTTGCAGCGCTTCTGGAGCTATGTGGTGGCGCGCTATTCTGCCTACAACATTTGCTGGAATCTGCTCGATGCTTCCTCCGGCTTCTCCAGCGATGTGCAAGACCTACTCCAAAACCTTATTGAGCTTACCCATAAGTACGACATCGAGCAGCACCCGATCACAGCTATTTTGCCCGGCATCAACTCCTTGCCATCGGCTCCCCAATTTCCGGCCATGCCATCCGAAGAGAACACCTCCGACGGCGCCATTTTTATCAGTTCGCCGGCGGGAATGCCCCTTTGGCCCAACAACACCAACGCGGATGAGCAAGAGCTTGCTATGGAGCGGTTTGTGGCGGCGCAAACGCCGAGCGCCCAGGTGCATGATCTCGACATCATTACCATCAGCGGGGGGAACCTGCTCTCGGTAGCCGCCGATCAGACCTACCGAAAGCCCATCGTCATCTGCGATGTTGCCTCCTCCCCGGATGAGACGCGAAGGCGACTATGGGAAACACGGCTTTCCGGTGGGTACTGGGTTGCAGAATCGGCTCCGCTTTATGAAGGTAACGCAATCTCGCCTATCATCACCCAGAGCCTCGCCTGCGCCCATCTCTTCAAGATGGTCTCCTACTGGCTGCTACGCCCTCACGATGACCTGCTTTCTGCACCCAATGGCGGCCAACTTCCTCCGGATATCCACGTGTTGGCCAACCCAGGCTGGTTCTACGTGGTCTATTTTCCTACCGGTGGTGCGGTGCAACTCGATCTGCTGGAAGCAACTGGCCAACTCGAAGCGGCTTGGTTTAACCCGAGAACCGATTCCATTGTCAACACATTTCGCTTCAGTGGAGGGCAAAAACGCGTTTTTCGTACCCCCGATTCACAGGACTGGGTGCTGCTGATACGCTATCCCAACTAAATTCCGTATTTTAGCAGGAAGTAGCACCCTCAACGGTGAAAAGAGGAGGTAATGGTTCTTCGGAGTTATATATCGTATGTCGGGTGAACAGGTCGCTTGGGAGCGGTTGAAAACAGGCGATATTCTTAACGAGCGCTACCGCATCCTACGCATATTGGGCAAAGGGGGCATGGGCACCGTTTATATGGCGGAGCACCTTCACCTCAATACGCTTGTGGCGATTAAAGAGGTGCGCCTGCCTAAGGCCAGCAGTTCGGAGCAAGAGCCTAAGGAGCAGGAGACCGTGCTGCATGAGGCACAAGTTCTCGTGCAGCTCCATCATCCGAACCTGCCCAAAGTAACCGATGCCTTCATCGAAAACGATAAGTTCTACCTCGTTATGGAGTACATCGAAGGCGTTACCTTGGAGGCGTTTCTGCGCAATCAAGAACGCACCCACCTCGATGTGGCCAAGGTAGTGGCTTGGGGAATCCAGATAGCCGATGTGCTTGACTACTTACACCGTCAAGACCCTCCTATCATCTTTCGCGACCTCAAACCTTCCAACGTCATGCTGCGGGCCGACGGTAGCATCTGCCTCATTGACTTCGGCATTGCTCGCCGTTTTCAGCCGGGCGCCTCTCGCGATACCGCCTTGCTGGGGAGTGTGGGCTACTCGCCACCTGAACAGTTCGGTAAGCGCCAAACCGACATGCGCTCCGATATCTATGCGCTTGGGGCAACCCTTCATCACCTTTTAACAGGCCACGATCCGGCTTCCCAACCCTTCAAATTTCCCTCTGTGCGTAGCCTCAATCCCAGTGTGCCGGAAAGCCTTGATAGGCTCATCACCGCTTGCCTTGCCCTAGAACCGGAATCACGGCCGCAAACCGCGCGCGAAGTGAAAGAGGCTCTGGAGAATATTCAAAAAGAGATCGCGCTCTCCGGCTCTTTATCGGGTTCCTACCCTCCAAGCAGCGGCATTGGGGGACATTTGGCTTCTGCTCCTCTTGCATCAAGTGGTCTTGAATCCACTACCAAGAAATGGGCACTGTTGGGTATCGTCGTGGGTGTGATCATCGTCGTCGGGTTAGTCGGTGTAGTTATCGCCGTAACGCACCAGCCCCATAAAGAGGCGAAACCTGCCGTCGTCGTCACCACTCAGGTGCCCTCTACCCCTGCCCCACCTATAACGGATACGTCCCCGCCGAGTAACTCCACCATGAATCCCCTCACAACCGTCCCCGTTGAACCAACGACCCCACCACCGCAACCGTTGATAGATACCTCTACGGTAACCCTAGCGCCCCAACAGGCTCTTCAGAAACCGAATAACGCGGTGTTGCCGCTTACCGTTAGCGGAAGCATCGTAGGACATTTCGGCGCGATCGCTACTATAGCCGTCTATTTTTATCGTGACGACAAAGCGCTTGTGCCTCTCCTCGCCGCCGACCCCAGCAACTACACCTACGTTACGTCGAATGGGCAGCTTGGCATAGCGGCCCAGTTAACGGTCAACTCCGATCCACAGCCCTTTACCTGGAATACCGCCGTGCCCCTTAAAGAGATTCCAATAGATGCCGTCTCTGCCGGGCAGGTTTATGCGCGCGCAGAAGTGCTGGTTGACGGACAACGTATCTGCATCTCGTCAATAGTTGACCTTATGCCCTACTTGCCCCTGCCCACTCCGGCCAACGGCAGCAACACATCGAATACCGCTTCGGGAGGTATGTCTACCGCCAATCCTCTTTATGGCACGGCGGGGCAGCCTTAACTTGCCGGCCTCCCAATATCTATCGAGCAGGAATTCTCACAAAATCAGCCCAAAAACTTGACAAAGGAACCGTATGAAGCATACAATAGTTTTGCGGCGCAGCCTATGTGCTGCAATCGGTTGGTTTCATTTGCGAAGGCATACCTAACGCACGAATGTCACTTTCGCAGTCCCTCCCCGTCCACGAGGAAAAGTAAGAATGGAGTCTTTCGCAGAGATGGCGACGGGGCAAAATCAAGACAGACAGTATATTAACGCTAAATTAGGGGTGGTGACTCTTTGAAAACACGACTGGATCACGCGGAAACCGAATCTGTAGAGGCGATTGTCCCTTCTGCTGTACACACACACTCCGTTCTTAATGGCCATCTTACCTCCACTATCTCCTTAGAAGCGATCCGTCAGGCTCTTCGCGGCGCCATTCACTACCTGCGTGATCGCCAACAGCCCGATGGCCACTGGGTGGCAGAACTAGAAGGCGACACGATTTTGGAAAGCGAGTACATTCTCCTGCTACAGTTCCTGGGCAAGAACGACCCGGAGAAGTTTCGTAAACTCGCCAACTACATTCGCAGCAAGCAACATCCAGAAGGTTATTGGGCTATCTATCCGGGGGGGCCACCCGAGGTCAGCGCATCGGTAAAGGCCTACTTCGCCTGTAAATTGGCCGGTTTCAGCGAAAGCGAGCCGTTCATGATTCGCGCCCGCCGTGCCATTTTGTCGCTGGGTGGAGTGACCCACTGCAACACCTTCACCAAGCTCTATCTCTCCATTTTCGGGCAGTACGACTGGTACGGTGTTCCTGTCATCCCTCCAGAACTCATTCTCATGCCGAAATGGTTCTACTTCAACATCTATGAGATGTCTTCGTGGTCGCGTGCCATTCTTGTACCGCTCTCTGTTATCAACGCACTGCGGCCCTATCGCCCCATACCTGCCCACGCCACCATTGATGAGCTTTTTGTGGGTGGGAAAAACCGCAAACGGATGCAACTGCCGTGGGATAGCCGCCCCATTACCTGGCGTAACGTCTTTTTGGTTGTGGATAAAATCTTGAAGCTCTACCATGCTAGCCCCATCAAACCGTTTCGCAAGCTAGCGCTGCAACGCTGCTTACAGTGGCTTTTGGAGCGGGAGGAGAATAGCGGGGGGCTAGGGGCCATCTTTCCGGCGATGACCCACGCCATTATGGCCTACAAATGCATGGGGTTACCGGACGACCACCCGGCTATCCAAAAAGAGCTAAAGGAGCTTGCGGCTTTCGAGATCGAAGAGGGCGACACCATTCGCCTTCAACCCTGTGTCTCACCTGTTTGGGATACGGCCATCTCCCTTAACGCGCTGCTCGATAGCGGCTACTCTCCTGAAAGCGAGGAGATTCGCAAAGCAGCCGAATGGTTGCTCAGTAAACAGACCCGCAAAAAGGGCGACTGGGCTGTCAAAGTGCGCAATGTAGAGCCGGGTGGATGGTATTTCGAAAAGGAAAACGAGTTCTACCCTGATGTAGACGATACCATCATGGTGCTGATGGCCCTCTATAAAACCTATTGCCATGATGGGCGCCCGTGGACAGAAGCGCCCCCTCCGGTACGTGAGGCGATGCGCAAAGGCCTTAATTGGGTGTTCGCTATGCAGAATCGAGATGGCGGATGGGCTAGCTTTGACAAAGACAACAATCGTGTGCTTTTCCAATACGTGCCCTATGCCGATCATAATGCGATGCTCGACCCCTCTTCGGCGGACATCACGGCCCGCGTTCTGGAGATGTGCTCCTACTACGGCATCGGCAAAACCGACCCACGCGTGAAACGCGCCATCGCCTATCTCTATCGAGAACAAGAAGAGGATGGCTCGTGGTTTGGCCGCTGGGGCGTGAACTACCTCTACGGTACATGGCAGGTGCTACGTGGACTGGCCCGCATCGGAGAGGATATGCGCTCGGAGCGCATTCAACGTGCCGTTCGCTGGCTGCACTCCGTGCAGAACGAAGACGGCGGTTGGGGAGAGAGCTGCCAAAGCTACGAACCCGGTCACCCCAAAGCCACCGGCCCCTCTACGCCCTCCCAAACCGCTTGGGCACTTATGGGGCTTTTTAACGCCGGCGACCTTTCAAGTTGTGCCGTCCAACGCGGCATCGAGTATCTCTTGAAAAACCAAACCGACGATGGCACCTGGCAAGAAGAGTGGTTCACCGGAACCGGTTTTCCGCGTGTCTTCTACCTGCGCTATCACTTCTATCGGCATTACTTCCCGCTGTGGGCACTCGCCCAGTATCATCGCTTTGTGGCCGGCGAGCCGGGCTATACCCAAGAAGAGACTCCAACCTCAGCCGACCGCTTCGCAAACTTAGAAGTGTGAGCGTTCAGGGGGCTGTGCACCACTTCCTGCCCCCCAATCATACCCCTTTCAACAAAACGGACGAAGAGCTGCATCTCAATAACACTTGCCGCCGAGCGACCGGCTGCCTTAGCGGAAACTTCTGCCCTCTCTTAGGCGTAACTCTCTTGCCTTCTATTTTGCGGCACACATGCTAATGTGCCGACCACATTTTCATTGCTACCAGGGGGATTCTACGGTATGGCTTCAGAAACAAAACGAGAGATGCACTATCGCCGTCTCGGCAACAGCGGGCTAATGGTCTCTGAAATCTGCTTGGGCAGCTGGCTTACCTACGGCAACGCCGTAGAGGATGAACGCGCGGAGCAGTGCATAGATAGAGCCTACGAGCTAGGCATCAACTTTTTCGACACGGCCAACGTCTACGCACGCGGTCGAAGCGAGGAGGTTGTTGGGCGGGCGCTGCGCAAATATCCACGAGATACCTATGTCATCGCCACCAAGGTGTTCTTCCCTATGAGCGATGGCCCCATGCCTAACAACAGCGGTCTCTCCCGCAAGCATATTATGGAACAGTGTCATGCTAGCCTCAAACGGCTTGGCGTGGACTATATTGACCTCTACCAGTGCCATCGCTACGACCCCAACACACCCCTCGAAGAGACGTTGCGCGCCCTCGATGACCTTATTACCCAAGGGAAAGTGCTCTACATCGGCTTTAGCCAGTGGAGTGCCTACCAAATAGCGGATGCCGTGAAGTTCCAGGAAGCTCACAATATGGATCGGTTTATCTCTAGCCAACCCTACTACAACATGTTGGGAAGGGGCATTGAAAAAGACGTTATCCCTGTGTGCGAGCGAGAAGGCATCGGTCAGATCGTTTTCTCACCGCTGGCGCAGGGCATATTAACTGGCAAATACAAGCCCGGGCAGCCTCCTCCGGAAGGAAGCCGCGCTGCCGACCCGCGCCAAAACATGTTCCTGAACCAGGGTCGGCTTGACGACAACGTGTTAGAAAAGGTACAGCGACTAGAACCCATCGCAAAGCAGGCGGGGCTTACGATGGCGCAACTGGCTTTAGCATGGTGTCTGCGGCTTTCAAACGTTGCCAGCGTCATAATCGGTGCCTCCCGTCCAGAGCAGGTGGAAGAGAACGCCGGTGCCGCCGGGGTTAAGCTTAGCCCCGACATCCTCAAAGCCATAGACGAGGCGCTGGCCTAATCTGGGTCGCCCTCTTAGTGGCTCTTTTTCTCTAAAAATCGCGGGGGCGCACGGTCGTGCGCCCCTTGTAAAAACAACGCGCTACTCTCGTGAGATGCGCTGTCGTTTACGAGGGAGGAAGGCTCGTTGCCCACGTTCGATTCAGCTCTGACACCATCTGCAGCATAAAAGCGCGATCGTTATCGAAGGTCACATTCCAATCGGCGTCCTGAGCCGCAAAATCAAAAACCCAAAATGCCGCTAAGGGGACGTTATAACGCGAAAAGGCGTCGAGAAACACTTGAAATTGGGCACGCTGTTGAGCCAATGTTCCCTCCTGGCGACTCACTCCAAACTCCTCAATAACCAGGGGCTTGCCCGTCTTTTTGGCGACCTCTTTGAGTAGGCCGACAACTTCTTGCAGGCTTTTTGCGCCACCTGGATAGATGTTTTTTGGATCAGGATAGAGATGAACGCAAAGGGTATCTATGGGGCTGGGGTTATCGCGCTGAAGGATGGTCTCAAACTGACTCACCGTATCGAGCTGCCAAGTATGATCGTGTAGATTGTGATAGGCGGACGGGCGTGGAATGGCGTTGCCGGTAAGGAGAATACGCAGAGGATCGTACCGGCGCACCGTTGTAGCGAAGGTGTGTAAGGCTACCTGAATATCGTTCCAGTGCAGTTCATCGCGTGCGGAGCGGCTTGTGGGTGTGCCCAAATTGGGCGCGACGGGCGGACGGTACTCCGAGGCGTTTGGAAGGTCGGCAACCAGATTATATTCGTTGCCGAACTCCCAGCCCCAAATGGCCTCCGAGCTGCGGTATCGTGTTACGACCTGTTGGGTGAATCGGCGGATATAGGCGTTCGTTCGGCTTTTAGGGTCGCCATAGGCCTGCATCGGCTCACCCATAAGGTCGGGCACCGTAGAAACGTTCCAAAAGAGTGATGGGATAAGCCCCATCCCGCAACGTTCGGCTGCATCTACCACCCAATCGAGCCTTGCGAAGAATTCAGCCGGCTTCTTAAGATAGAGGCTCTGCTCAGACGGCCAATACCCGCCACACATAAAGCGTACAAAAGGAATGCCGTGTTGAGCCAAACGACGCAGATTTGTGAGAGAAGAGCTATCGTTTGGGTTCCTCAACAGCCGATAGAACAGGTCGAAATAGTTGGCGCCAATGCCGCGATAGGGGTGTCGTGCCCGCATAAGCGTTCCGTGCTCGACGTACAGTCCCTTTGGCATTGCAGCAAGGGCTTGGGATGGAGGCACCTGCAAACCGGTTAGAAGCCCTCCTGCAACGGTTTGTACAAATCTGCGGCGGCTCAGTTCATTACAGCTCATAGGGCTACCGTCTGTCCCCCATCTACCAAGATAGTCTGTCCGGTCACATAAGCTGCCGACTCGGAGGCGAGGAAGACCACCATGTTGGCCAGCTCTTCCGGTCGCCCAAGTCGCCCTATCGGAATGGCAGCTTCCATCTGTCTACGCGCCTCTTCCACCGAGATGCCACGCTCTTGAGCGCGCCATTCCAACAGGAGTTTTATCCGATCGGTGTCGAAACTGCCCGGCCCTACGTTGTTTACGGTAATGCCGTAAGGGGCTAGCTCCTGAGCAAGCGTTTTACACAGCCCCACCACCCCGGTGCGCAAGGTGTTAGAGAGCAAAAGCCCAGGAATGGGCTGGCGTACCGAGGTGGAAGTAATAACCACGATGCGCCCCCAGCCCGCCTGTTGCATATGCGGAAGGGCTTCTCGAATGAGACGTACCGTAGAAAGCAGCGTGCTCTCGATGGCCGCACGCCACTCGGCTTCTCCCAAAGAGGCGAACGTTCCCGGCGGTGGCCCACCGCTGTTGGGCACCAAAATATGAAGTGCACCAAAACGGGCTACCGTTTGGGACACCGCGGAGGCGATATCCTCTGGCTTCGTTACATCGGCCACAAGCGGCAACACCTCGGCGCCGGTCTCCTCATGGATGCGATGGGCAGCCTCTTGAATCGCCTTCTCCGTTCGCGCAAAGAGAGCGACTTTGGCTCCCTCACGCGCCAATCCCAAAGCACATGCAAACCCCAACCCCTTACTGGCAGCAGCCACAAGGGATACCCTATCTTTAAGTCCAAACTCCACTCGCGTTACTCCGTTCACTGTGTTGAACCTTATTTCGTTCCCCTACCTCTCTCTTCCTGCCCGCTGTTGTTCTCGACAGATACGGCTTCTGAAAACATATCTTGCGTGCAACCCTCGCCTATAGACGCGAAGTGAGGGAAAAGTGTAGACTCTTTGTACACTGTTTAAATGGAGAGTTCAAGAGAATGTTACGTGCTCTGCAGGGAGCGCTTTTGCTGTTAGCAATGACCATTACCCCATATACCTATGCCGTTTCCTCATCGGCTCCTACCTTCTCCGAGACATGCCGCCTGGCCTGGTACCAATACGATACGAACTTACCCCTTCACCCTATCCTAAAACCCCTCGACACAACTTCCACCGGTATCCGCTATACACTGACCTACGATAGCATTCACGATCAGCGCGTCACGGCGATTTTAGCGCTCCCGAAACAGGGCAAAGCGCCCTACCCGGCCGTCATCGTTATGCATGGCTCGGGAGGGAATAAAGATAGCTCCTATGTGAAGGCCGGCGCCGAAATGCTGAACGGCATCGGCATCGCAGCCCTTTCTATAGATGCACAGTATTGTGGCGACCGAAAACGCCCCGAACGCAGCGGCGATATTTTTCTGCCAAACTCCTACACTGCACGCGATGCCTGGGTACAGACCGTGGTAGACCTACGACGCGCCATAGACTATTTGCAGAGCCGCCCCGATATCGCCAAAAACCGCATCGGCTATCTCGGCTTTTCCATGGGCGCCATGTTAGGGAGCGTGTTGGGGGGTGTAGATAGAAGGGTAGCAGCCCTCTGTTTGGCTGTTCCGGGCGGGGGGTTCGTGCAGATCGCCGAACATATCGCCGCCTACCCCCTTCTGCGGGCGCATTGGCCTATTACCATTAACCCTCAGGTGATGAAAATTATTCAGAGCGTTTCCCAGATCACCGATCCCATCTACTATATCGGCCGCATCGCTCCGCGTCCCATGCTTATCTTCACCGCCAAGTACGACGAGATCATTCCTCCGGCCGCCTCAAAAGCGCTCATCGCCGCTGCGCGTAACGATAAAAACCTGCGCGTCATCGAGGTAAACTCCGGCCACATTCTTAATCCGGAGATCATTTTCACCATTCGCGACTGGTTTCAAAAACACCTGCTTCCTCAAACCACAAGTCTGAACGCTTCCTTCAAGGCTCGTGCCTACTGCTCCGGCACCTATTCGGCTAGATGAGAGGCAAAGTGCTCTTGGGGGATGCCAATATAGGTGCGCTAATGTGCTGCCCTATGGCCAAATATTTCAATCATATGCCGGAATGCGGGTAACGCTTACCCACAGAATGACGAGCTAGGGGTAGGCCTTGTACCTACCCCCTGGACGTAAAAACCGGCCTATTAGGGCATGGTTTGAACAACGGTGGCAGATACCTTCTTCTAAAGGTTGAACGGCAAATCGGAGAGAGAAAGGCTTTCTCTCTCCGATTGCTTTTGGAGCGATGTTAGTCGGCCTTGCTACTTTGTTTCGGCAGGCGGTGCGCTCTGCATTGCTGCAGCAGAACGGGCACGCTGGGCCCACTTATGCCATATGGCGGGATCGCCTAACAGTTTGATGGCGATTCCGCCCACCACGGAGCGTGCCTGAAACCCCACCTGCTTCGCCGTAATCGTGTCGTACCAGTCGGTAAGCGGCACCCGATTGGGGGTGGCATTCATAAACGCCTCGATGTGCTGCATAAAAACATCGAAATCGGAGCGGCGCTCCGCAAGGGTCGCCGTCCAAACCTCCCAATCGAGTTTGGTGTAGGTAGCACGGTTGTCAAGCGGCAAACCGTAGGGGTTCATCTTGGTGAGATAGAAGGCCACTTCCTTACGGGCGACGCTTTCGGGGAACAGGTTTAGATGAAGAATTTTGTCCCAGACCAGGTTGTACTTTTGGCTCCAAGTGCCCGGCTTGTCGAAAGCAAGCCGATAGTGATCTCCATCGTCGCTCATCTGCATCCACTGGTGTGCCATGGAATGAGCCAGTTGGGCATACTCTTGTGCTTGTTCGATACGCCCCGTTAGTTGGCAGAGCTTTGCGAAACAGCCTAAGGCCACAATGGCCTTAATCGAAAGGTTGCAGTTATGGGCGAGATGGCCGGCAAAGTCGTCGGTGCAGAGCTGGTTGGCCGGGTCAAGCCCGTTCTGTTTTAGATAGTTGGCCCACTTCTCTAGCTCCGGCCAGTAGCGTTCGGCAAAATGGGTGTTGCCGTCAATACTGGCCTCGGCAGCCATAAGAATGAGCAGGTTGCCGCTCTCCTCCACCGGCATCTGGTCTACCTCGCTTTTCTCCCCTCCGCCGTATACCTGACCGTTGGCGAGCGGATAGGTGCCGAGATCATGGGGAGCGAAGGGGAACTTCCAACGTGGCGAGGCTGCATAGTCCATCACCGGGGTTAACAGGGCCTTCAGCAGGTCGGTGTTGAGCAGAAGGAACAGAGGCGCGGAAGGATAGATAACATCTACCGTGCTAATACAGCCGTTGCTGAAGTTCTCTTTCGGAAAGAGCAGGAGCTGGCCATGCGGGTCGGCAGCGTAGCCGTGCGCCGCCAAGCACTGCGGATAGGCTAACGTCATAAGGCGCTCATAGCGCTCTCCGCCAACATGGCGCATGTCCTGCATAAACTGCTCATCGAAGCGATGGCATCGCCTTTGCAGATCGGCGAAATCCGCCGTTGCGGCTTGTAGCAGCTGGGCGATGGTCGCTCCGTTACGACGCCAATAGGGCCGGAGGCGCTGCCCCATCAATTCGATGCTATAGCGCTCGTCGTAGGCCAGAAGGAGTTGGTGTGTAACCGGCGCCTCAGCAACATGAAAGGTGGGAAACGTAACGGCCAGCACCGGCCAGTGGTCGTTAGCCGCCCGTGGCCATTGGGTGATGGTGGGCTGATCGGAAAGTGAGCCACCGGCAGCAAAAGCGCCTCGTGCTACCTGATCGCTAAGCAGATGGACCTGCCCCTTTGAAGCGGCAGCTAGGTAAAAATAACCCCAGTCAATGCGACGGTTATCGCCGGCGGCGCCAAGAATGGGCTGTGCTTCTGTGCCGAACCGCCCCACAGAAAGGCCATTTAAACTCTCCACCTGACCCACCACAAGCTGATCGGGCGTGTTGACCGCCCATTCCGCCGAACAATCGTAGTAAAGGCCCACCTCATGCGAGCGATGATCTGTCGAATGCACGCGCAGGGTTAGGTAGGTAAGCGGCCGCGCTAGAACGTCTGGGTCGTCCGGCAAAAGAGGGTTTAAAAACTCTACATCCAGCACAACGCCATCGGCGAAGAAACGATAGGTGGTTTGGGTAGGTGTGATCGTGAGGCCCTCCTGCTCCATAGGGGGTATCTCGGTGGGAAGATGCGCACCGTCCGGCAGCACTAACCCAACATCCTGTGGGGTTTGAGGCAGATTCGGCTGAGGACCGGCCCAACGATAGACCTTGCCGTCAATGCGTATAAGCCCGCACATCGCGTTTATGGCGCCCGTCCAGTGACGAGTCCAATCGTCTGTCAGATGGTCGCTCATGCTCCACACACTAAAATAGGGGTCATGAACCACCAGTGGGACAGCGGGCGGGCGATAGTGTGCGGTCTCTGCAGCCTGCGCCACTGCAACGACGCCCGGCAGTAGAACAAGCAGAGGTAACAGCGAATGGGCCCAGTGGGTAAAAGAGAAAGCCATCTCTTGTTGTGAAAACCTCCGAAAAGTTTAGTAAGGGTCGGTGAGTCGTTCCTCAACAACTTCAAGTTGCTCGCCGTCTTGGCTCACCTTGCGGAAAAAGCAGGAGCGATAGCCCTCATGACAGGCAGCTCCCGTCTGCTCCACCTTGATTAGAAGGCAGTCTTTATCGCAGTCCACACGCATCTCCCGTACCCGCTGTACATTGCCGGAGGTTTCCCCCTTCACCCAGAACTGCTGACGCGAGCGGCTCCAGTAGGTGGCTCTTCCGGTCTGCAGGGTGCGTTCAACGGCCTCCTGATTCATATAGGCCACCATCAGAACCTCTCCATTATGGGCATCCTGCACGACCACGGGTATCAGACCATTGGCATCGAATTTGAGATTTTGAGGCACTTGCATTGCGAAAGCTCCTGCGGTTCAAACGTTTGGTTCTTCTTGCGGAAATTACACGGCGACTAGCGCACACAGACACCATGCTCGGCTAGATAGGCTTTGATCTGGGCGATGGTGTAGTGCCCATCATGAACCATCGAGGCGATGAGGGCTGCATCGGCTTTGCCTTCTGTAAAGGCTTCCAGACAGTGGTGGGGCGTGCCGGCTCCGCCAGAAGCGATCACCGGTATTCCCACCTTTTCGGCCACCGCCCGAGTCAGTTCAAGATCATAGCCGAGCTGTGTGCCATCACGGTCCATGCTGGTAAGCAGAATCTCGCCGGCACCCAGCGCTTCCGCCTGCTGTGCCCATTCGATGGCATCTAGCCCTGTAGGCGTACGCCCTCCGTTCACATAGACCTCCCAACGAGGGCGTCCATCCGGGTAGGTACCCACCCGACGTGGGTCTATCGCGATGACCACACACTGCCTTCCAAAACGCTCGGCGGCCTCGCTGAGTATCTCCGGGCGCTTTACGGCGGCCGTATTTACCGCCACCTTATCGGCACCGGCACAGAGGATTCGCCGAAAATCGTCCACACTGCGAATACCGCCCCCAACGGTGAACGGAATAAAGACCTGTTCGGCCACACGCTCGGCTATCTCTACAATCAGGTCGCGCTGTTCATAGCTGGCAGTGATGTCGAGAAAAACGAGTTCATCGGCGCCTTCGGCATCGTACTTCGCCGCCAACTCCACCGGATCGCCTGCATCCCGCAAGTTGAGAAAGTTTACCCCCTTGACAACCCGACCTGCCTTAACGTCCAAGCAGGGAATAATGCGCTTCGCCAACATGGTTTGACCTTTCCGCCTTCAGATTATAGCACTTTTGCTTCCAAAAACGGTCTCCTCAAAGCACATCTTGACAAGCTAGCCAATATTCAAGTATTATAGAAAGCACTTGAATATTGTGTCCTTCTGGAGAATGCCAATGTCCATGCCAACAAGCGACAAACGCCGTCTTAAAGAGGCCCTTTACGAGCAGTTCGCCCGCATTGGCCGCGCCCTAGCCAACCCACATCGTCTTGAGTTGCTTGATCTTCTTGCGCAGGGAGAGCGCACGGTGGAAGATTTGGCACGCGAGACGGAGCTATCGGTTGCCAATGTGTCTCAGCATCTGCAAATCCTGCGCGGAGCGCGTCTGGTAGAGGTGCGTCGTTCCGGCCTATATGCTTACTATCGCCTCGCCGATTCCCGTGTTTTCTCGCTGTGGCGTTCTCTACGTACCTTCGGTGAAACCCGCCTCGCGGAGATACAGCAGGTGGTCGCAAGCTATTTTAACAATCGGGACAGCCTACAGGCGATAACTTTGAAGGAGTTAAAGGAGCGACTTGCCGAAGGCAGTGTCATCGTGATTGATGTGCGCCCCTACGATGAGTATCTTCAAGGGCACATCCCCGCCGCGAAAGCCATCCCCTTGGAGGAGTTGGAAAGGCGTTTACAGGAGCTGCCACGCGACCAGGAGATCGTTGCTTATTGTCGAGGGCCTTACTGTATCTTCGCCGATGAGGCGGTCGCCCTGCTCCAACAGCACGGTTTTAAGGCTTTAAGGCTGTCAGAGGGATTGCCGGATTGGCAAGACGAGGGCTTGCCGGTAGAAGTTGGAGGAGATAAGCGATGAGCACGATTTCTGTAGAGACACTGCGAAGATGGTTAGAAGAGGGACGACCTGTAACCGTGGTAGACATTCGTCGTACGAAAGACCGAACGGAGTGGTATATTCCAGGCAGTCTACATGTAGACATCTACGATGCGGTAGCAAACCGCGATCCCTCCGCCCTGGCCGCTCTGAATCTTCCGTCGGATGCTCCGGTGGTCTTTGTATGTAATATGGGGGTGACCGCCGCCATCGCCGCGGAGCTTGTAAGGCAGCATGGCATCGAGGCCTATGTGCTTGAGGGGGGAATGCAGGCGTGGAGTTTAGCCTACAACGTCGCAGAAGTTCCTTTTGAAGAGGGCGTGGAGATATTGCAGGTGCGCCGAACCGGCAAGGGCTGCCTCTCCTACATGATAGGATCGGACAAAGGAGCAGCAGTAATAGATGCCTCTGTCGAGGCGAAAGTCTATCAATCCCTCGCACAACAACGTGGTTGGGAGATCCGGGCGGTAATAGATACCCATGTCCATGCCGACCATATTTCACGTGCTTTGACCTTGGCGCGCCAAACGGGGGCAACCCTCTATTTGCCGGCGCAGAACCGAGTTCACTACCCCTTTACGCCTCTTGAGGATGGAGATAGTATAGACATCGGCCGCGCCCATCTCATCGCATACCGTACACCAGGCCATACCGAGGAGAGCACCTGCTATCTCCTCAACGACAAAGCCCTGTTTACCGGCGATACGCTCTTCTTAGACGCAGTGGGTAGGCCCGACCTTCATACCGATCCCGAAGCGGCACGGAGACGGGCCGAACTGCTCTACGATAGCCTTTTGCGATTGCAATCGCTCCCGCCTTCTACCCTTATTCTTCCGGGGCATACCGATTCTCCGACTCCCTTTGATGGTCAACCTCTTGTAAGAACTTTGGGCGAGATATACCGGACAACCCCGCTGCTAAAAGAGAGCGATAAGGAGGTGTTTGTGCAAACTATTCTCGCACGCATTCCGCCCACACCCCCTAATTACCTTGAAATCATTCACATCAACGAAAGCGGTAGCCTAGAGACACTCGCAAAGCCCGTTACCGAATTAGAGGCAGGGGCAAATCGCTGTGCCGTTCACTAACGTTTTTGGTGAACGCCAAAATGCGGAACCCAGGCTTGGCATTCGAGCCAACCTGGCCCAGTTTGCCCTGCTGATCGTCATCAACGCCTTCGTTGGAGGCATGGTAGGGCTTGAGCGAACCGTGTTGCCTCTGATTGGCACCACCCTGTTTCATCTCCGCTCCGATACCATCACGGTAAGCTTTATCGTGAGTTTTGGCGTCGTAAAGGCCTTTGTTAACCTCTTTTCCGGTGCCCTCGCCGACAGATTTGGGCGCAAGCCTATTCTGATATCCGGTTGGCTCTTCGGCCTCCCCGTTCCCTTTCTTCTCATGTGGTCTAAAAGCTGGTACGGGATCAACGTTGCCAATATGTTGCTGGGGATAAATCAGGGGCTTGCTTGGTCTATGACCGTCAATATGAAGATAGACCTCGTAGGCCCGCGCCGACGTGGTCTTGCGATAGGGTTGAACGAGTTTGCAGGTTACTTCATGGTTGGCCTCACCGCATTCGCAACCGGCTATTTGGCAAGCCGCTACGGTCTTCGCCCCAAACCGTTCTACTTGGGCATCGTTTATGTGCTGTGTGGTCTGCTGCTCTCCTGGTTTTTTGTGCGAGAGACTCAGCGGCATGTCGCTGTAGAGGCCACACAACATTCTCCAGCCCAACAGAGCGAGAAACTCTCTTTTCGGGAGGTGTTTTCGCGAACGAGCTGGAGAGATCGATCGCTGTTCGCCGTCTGTCAGGCCGGCCTTGTCAATAATCTTAACGATGGCATGTCTTGGGGAATTTTTCCTCTCTTTTTCGCTGCCTATGGGTTATCGGTAGAGCGGATTGGCCTCTTGAAGTTCGTCTACCCTGCCATATGGGGGATTGCGCAGATAGTGACCGGCCCGCTCTCCGATCGGATCGGGCGCAAGGGTCTCATCGTGTCAGGCCTTGTGCTCCAAGCGTTTGCCCTGGCCCTCATACTGATGGCCCACCGTTTCACCGGTTGGTTGTTCGGCAGTGTGCTGCTTGGTTTGGGAACCGCGATGGTCTATCCAACCCTCATTGCTGCCGTCAGCGATAATGCAGCCCCTCAATGGAGGGCGCGCGCTTTGAGCGTCTACCGTTTCTGGCGTGATATGGGATATTCCATCGGCGCCCTACTGGCCGGCATCTTGGCAGACCTACTTGGCTACACTTGGGCTATCGGCGTTGTGGCAACCCTCACGTTTCTATCGGGGGTGGTTGTCTCTGTTGGAATGCGGCACCGAGCCACCGCCCCTTGAACCGACCGTTTTGCCCCTTGCTATCGCGCCACGAGCAGCGGTAGCAACAACGACAGATTGTAAAGCAGACCAAAAAGCAGATGGGCCTGAGCGGTTCCTACGACGCTGATGGTGCGATAGGCCTTCACGATGGCCGGTAGGGCTAACAGCGTCAGCAACGCGAATGGTGGCAATAGGTGCCACAGCACCCCAACGACAACGAAGAGAAGCGGGAAAAAGAGAAGGCCCAGCAAAAGCGCCTTGCCCCATGCCACAGGCAGTAGGTTCGCCAAAGTGTACACGCCGGCATTTCGATCGTCCAAACGATCTCGGAGATTGTTGGCGTGGAGAATGGCATCTACCAGCGAGGCAACCGGCAGGCTCAGCACCAGCACGCGCCCTACCGAGGCCGGCTCTAGCGGAGCCATTTGGGCGAGATAGGCGCCTAAGGAGAAGCCGAAACCGAAGGTCAACATAATCAGCAGATCGCCAAGGGCATAGCGTTTTAAGGCCATAGAGTAGAGCAGCGCGGCAAGGGCACCGATGACCACAAGCCCCACGATGCCCCCTATTGAGGGGGAGGAGCCGAGCCGTAACAGAAGCAGCAAGCCGCAGGCCAGCGCTGCCACCGATAGCAAGGTGCCGAACTCAAACATCTGTTTTGCACTTAGCAAATGCTGTGTAAGTACCCCACTGCCATGTTCGGGACGCACATCCACATGGTGCTTGTAGTCGTAGTAGTCGTTATAGACGTTGGCAGCGGAGTGGGCGAGCACACCTCCCAAAAGGGTGAGCAGAAACGCGAGCAGATCAAAACGGTGGGTCTGTTGCACGGCTAACACCGTGCCCAGCAAAATAGGCACAATGCTGGCAGGAAAGGAATAGGCTCGCAGCGCCTGCCAATAGACGCGAAACGGGGCAGGTTTTTGAGGCACTATGTCTGTTGTCATTGCACCCTCCTCTCAATAGTTTCGTTCGGCAATATAGGCAGCCAGCATCTCAAGACTTGCACGCGATGGGGTTTCAGGGAGCAGTGCCAGCGACTGTTTTGCGCACTCCACATGGGCCTGTGCCAGCGTTTGGGTTTTTTCGAAAGCCCCCGCACTTTCGAGAACGCTGCAGACGGCATCAACGGCCTCCTCATCGAGGTTGGGGTTGCCGAATGCATCTAAAAGCGTGGTTTTTCTTTCAGCCGGAATCTCCTCAAGCGCGAGCAGAAGAGGCAGGGTGGCGCGGCCATCGCGCAGATCGCTGCCGCGCGGCTTGCCGGTGATGGCCGGGTCGCCTACATAGTCCAGCAGATCGTCCACAATTTGAAAGGCCATTCCTATGCGGAAGCCGTATTCGGCAAGGGCCTCCTCCAGCGTTTCATCGGCCCCGCCTAAAATGGCTCCGCAACGGCAACATCCTTCCACAAAGACGGCGGTCTTTTTACGCAAAATCTCGAAATACTCTGGGATCGGCAGGTCTATACGCCCTGTGGCCACGATCTCCATCACCTCGCCCTCGCTCATATCTATCGTTACCTCTGAAACGGTGCGAATGATGCGCAGGTCGCCATCGAGCGCTAAGAGGCGCATAGAACGGGCGAGAATATAGTCTCCACTCAGCACGGCAACCCCGTTTCCATAAACGGCGTTAGCAGTAGGGCGCCCTCGACGTATGGCGGTATTGTCTACAACATCATCGTGCACCAGGGTGGCCATGTGCACAAACTCCATCGCCGCCCCAACGGTGGCTACGCGATTGGGGTCTGCATTGGGGTTCACCGCCCGCGCCGCCAAAGCGACCATGGCGGGTCGCAACCGCTTGCCGCCCGCCTCCAGCAGGTGGCGTGACAGCGCGGAGATGGTGCGCACGTCGGAGCCAAGCTCCGCTTGCATTCGTGCCTCCACCGCTTGGAGGTCGGTTTTTACAGGCTGAAGAAAGGCAGCAGCGGCAACAACGCCACTCGATGTTGTTGCAATGGGGACAACGTTCATTGTAAAACCTCCCCGTTATAGGCCGGTCGAACCCCTATATGGATGCAAACCGTGCCAAAATTCAGGTCATAGATGGTAATTTGGGTCAGTCCTGCCCGTTTCATGGCCTCCGCCAACTCCTCGCGAGAAACGAACTGTGCGATCGATTCTGGCAGGTAGGTATAGGCCTCTTTTCGGCTGAGCCAGCCACCGATGCTGGGCAGAATTTTGAATAGATAGAGATCGAGCAGAGGGCGTAGGAGACTTGGACGAGGCCGCGTGAACTCCAAAATCACCACCCTCCCGCCGGGGCGCGTTACGCGCACCATCTCCGCAAGGGCTTTCTCCAAACAGGCCACGTTTCGCACCCCGAAGCCCACCGTCACCACGTCGAAAGAGGCACTGGAATAGGGCAGATTTTGTGCATCGGCCACGGCCATTTTAACCTGTTTATAGGCCCCGTTACGTATCTTCTGAAGGCCGATCTGCAGCATCGGAACACAAAAATCGGCGCCCAGCACCGTTCCCTGCTCCCCCACGGCGCGCGCCAAAGCCAATGCGAAGTCCCCCGTGCCCGTACACACATCGAGGCAGCGCTCGCCGGCCCTCACTTTTGCCAAACGCACCGCCCGCTGTCGCCAAGCATGGTGTCGGTGGAAGCTGAGAATGGAGTTAAGCTGGTCGTAGCGTGGGGCGATTGTGGCGAACATCGCCCGCACATAGCGGGATTTTTCGCCGGAAGCCAGCGGCTTTTTGCGGGCAACGCTCGACATAGCTATTTTAACAGACGTCCCTTCTTCCGAAACGCATTTTACGCCCCTAAGTTTGTGTGCTTTTTCACAAACCTTCGGCGGAGTATACCTTCTCTTGAGAGAAGGAGTCAACGAATCGCAATATATTGCTCATCAATGATATTTCTACTCTAGAGAACGTTCCGCCTGCGTATTTAGTTCCTTTGCGACATCCACACCAGCCGGTGCAGAGCACTCTCTGCTCGCTCCAGCAGGGGAGATGAGACCTATTTCCCCATTGGGTCGGTTGTTGAGCTTGGCAATGGAGGCGGTTGGGAGAGATGAGGGTTCTTGAGAAAATCCGAGCGATAGCGGCACTTGGCCACGATCTCCTGTTCATAGGCGGCTGCATCGGCAATGCTGGTTAGGTTATGTTCCTGCATCACGCGAGCAAGCACTGTAGGGAAGGGATTGATGTTTCCGCGATTCACCTGTCGATCGAAAAGGGTGGCAAGGCCGGCCTCAGAGTGGATAACATCTGAGACTTTGCCGGTGAGGGTCTGACCGTTCACCTGCACGGTCACGGGGAAATCGGCAGGCCAATAGTTGGCGATGGCGGTTTCGATTTGGGCTACCCGAAACGGGGTGCTAAGGCGCCCAGCACGCTGGAACACGGCGGTGAGCCGCCTATCCGCGATCACCTTCATCACGGCATCGGCGCCAACCAGCTCCGCCCCTGTGTCGGGGTCAACCACATCGAGCGTGCCATCCGGAGTAACATCTACTCCAAAGCGATGAAAATCGTTCTGAAAAGCGCTTGGGTTTTCGCTCTTTTCCCGCAGGAGCACCGGCATGAGGTCGCCCTTTCCGTTGGCTGCGGTGATGAACTGAAGAAAGCCGATGGACACATAACCCGTATCATAGGTGTTGATGGCATCGAAACCACCCTCTAACGGAGAGACGGCGGCCAACACATGAGCCTGTTCCGGAGTGAGATGGGCGGCGTCGAAAAGCGCCTGTAGCTCCTGCGGAGGCATGGCCTTCAGCGAGATGCCGGCCGTATCGGTGCCTTGCGGGAAGCGATAGTAGGCATAGGCCGGAGGCATATCTATGTTGTCTTGATAGGTAAAAGAGACGCCGTCGTCGAAGGTAACGGTAGTTTGAAGCGGTGTTACCGCGTTAGCAAAGGGCGGAGGATCGCCGCATGCGGCGAGCAGATCAGGAGGGATAGGGCCCGGGAAGGGGGGCGGAGCGGCTCGCTTCGGAACGGAGTAGCCGAGGGCGGCGTTGGCCGCATCGGCCGCTTTCTGAGCTTGGTAACGATCCCAGGCGATCTTGGCCTGCACCCACGCTTTCCAGCTTGCATAGGGCGACTGCGCCTGGGTGGGCTGTTGAGTGGGAGGGGCTGCGGCGGCACCGATGGCGATCTGGTAATTCCAAAGCCACTTCGACCCATCCGGGGTAAGGCGCACCTGCCACGGCCCATGTTTTAGCGAATCGGCGGGTAAGCTGTAGGCCAGCCGTCCAGGCGCCTGCCAATAGGCAACGATCTGGGCGCACTCCTGCGGAGTGAACATGGGCGGCGGAGGAGGGGTTTGTTGGGAGTTAGGTGCTTGCGCAAAGGCGAGCGAAGAGCAAAGCAAAAAAGCGATCAGCGTCCGACAAACGCGATGGAAGCCCATTCCCTCTCTCCTCCTTTGTGCGGCGTAGGCATCAAACACCGGCCTCAAACGTCTCAGGAAAACCGATTTCGATGTGCTAACGGAGCTTGCACAACATCTTCTACGGCATAGTCTACCCTATTATATCCGTTCCCACAGGCGGAGAGGGGCACGCAACGAAATGCGTGGTTGACAACTTCTTCAAAAAGATGCTATACTTTTCATCGGTAAGCGAACAGCAGCGTAGCTTGTGGTTTTTACCTCGGCGTGAGCAGGCGCAACGGTGCGACTGTTTTTTGGAAAGACCCCTTTGATGTGGTCGGGCCGTTGATGCTGTTTCCCTCATACGGCACTCCTCCTTAAGCGATGTCATTGCAAACGGCCTTGCTGTGCCTTTTGCAAGAGATCGCTCCTAAAAGAACTTGCGACCATCGTGTGCGGTCTTTCCCAATCCCTGCCTAAGCTATTGATGAACCATCACCATTCTGCTGCATCGCTCTGTGTTCTATAAAAACCATCTACCACCCTTAAGGAGAACGCTAAATGACAACACCCAAAGAGGTAATCGAGTTCGCGCGGGAGCGTGAGGTGCGCGTTGTGGATGTCCGTTTCACCGACCTGTTCGGGCAGCAACAGCACTTCTCCATTCCTGCTACGGCCTTCACCGAGGAGGTGTTTTCAGAGGGCCTCGCTTTCGATGGCTCCTCCATTCGGGGCTTTAAAACCATTGACGAGTCGGACATGCTGCTTCTGCCCGACCCCAATACGGCTTTCA
>Ga0209061_1000773_pt1 | contig 69161 bp, 64 predicted proteins | sample Coa_R1_10_FD_187157 | JGI IMG/M metagenome (GOLD analysis project Ga0209061, IMG submission 187157) | Surface soil microbial communities from Centralia Pennsylvania, which are recovering from an underground coalmine fire - Coalmine... | ecosystem: Environmental > Terrestrial > Soil >... | reverse complement strand
ACCGCCACGCGCGGGCTGAGGACGCGGGTGGACACGACGGTGGCGATGGAGTTGGCGGCGTCGTGGAAGCCGTTCATGAAGTCAAAGGCGAGGGCCACAAGGACGATGAAGGGGACCATCCCATCCTCCTCCTGCCGGGATCGCCCGCGGACGCCCGGCGCAGGGCGCCCTCCCCGCTCTTCCGGGACGTCTGCCCTCGCCCCCCGGGGGTCACGCTCCCAGGGCGGGTGCCTCGGGGAGGGCGAGGCTGCGCGCCACGTCCGCGTACCGCGCCGCCTCGGCGGCCTGGATCTCCCGGGACCACCCCAGCTCCTCTCCCATGAGGGAGGCCACGCGCGGCGCGATCTCCAGACCGTGCCCGGGGAGCAGGAGGGCGAGCCTCGTCCTCCGCACCAGCACGTCCGCCACGGTGACGGCCATCTCCTCTCGCGCGGCCACGACGACCTCCGCCGCCACGTGGGGGTGACCCTCCGCCAACGGAGCCGCCAGCTCCGGCCGCGTAGCGATGAGGTCGAGGATCCCCGCTGCGCGGGTCCCGTACCGCCGCAGGAGGTGCAGGACCGCACGCCGGCTGAGCCCCAGCCCTCGCGCGCGGGCGCGCAGGGCCGGCAGGGCCTCCCGCCACTGCTCCGCCCCGTCCAAGGGGAGGGCGCGCGTGGGAGAGGCGGTCCCCGGGGCGGTCCCCACGACGAGGTTGACGACGTCCTCTGCCATCCGCCGGTAGGTGGTCAGCTTCCCCCCGACGATGGTGACGAATCCCGGCGCTTGAGGGAAGACGGCGTGCCTCCGGGACAGGCGGGCGCTGGGCTTCCCGTCCCCCGTGCTCACCAGCGGACGGAGGCCCGCGTAGGCGCCCAGGACGTCGGCGCGCGTGAGGCGCACCCGAAGGTAGCGCGCGGCGTGGGCCAGCAGGTAGGCCACGTCGGCCGGGTCCACCGAGGGAGACGCCACCGGGCCGCCCCACTCGGTGTCCGTCGTCCCGAGGAGCGCCACCCCCTCCCAGGGGACGAGGAAGGCGATCCGCCGGTCGTCCGTCTCGGGAAGCACCAGGGCCGTGCGCCGAAGCGGGAGCCGCTCGGTCCTCACCACGAGGTGGACGCCCTTGCTCCGGCGGATCCGGAACCCCGGAGGCCCCGCGAGGCGCGCGACGTCCTCTGCCCAGACGCCGGTGGCGTTCACCACCGTCCCCGCGGCGATGCGGAGCTGCCGTCCGGTACACCTGTCCACGGCGTGCACACCCCGCACGCGCGGCCCCTCGCGGAGGACGCCGACTGCCTGGACGTAGTTGCACACCACCGCCCCCCGCGCCGCCGCGCTGCGGAGAACGCTCATCGTCAAGGCCGCGTCGTCGGTCACCGCGTCGTAGTACAGGAACGCCCGGCGGAGCCCTTCCTCCCGGAGGCAGGGAACCAGCGCGCTGGCGGCGGCGGGCGACAGCCTGCGGTGGCGCCGGGGCCCGCGGAGGCCCGCGAGGAGGTCGTAGAGGCGAAGCCCCCAGCCGATCCCCGCGGGGACGAGAGGCCGGAGCCCCGCCGGGAGGGAGAGCCCCAGGGGGTGCCGGGTCCCGGTGTACAGCGGCAGGACGAAGGGGAGCGGGCGGACGAGGTGCGGGGCGTTCCGGAGGAGGAGCTCCCGTTCCTGGAGGTCCTCCCGGACCTGGGCCAGGTCCAGCATAGGGAGGTACCTCAGGCCTCCGTGGACCAGTTTGGTGGACCGGCTACTCGTCCCCTCGCCGAAATCCGCCTGCTCGATGAGCGCCACCGAGAGGCCGCGGGCGGCGGCGTCCAGGGCCACGCCAGCGCCGGTGATCCCTCCCCCCACGACCAGGATGTCGAAATGCGTGGACTCGAGGCGCGCGAGGCCGACGCTCCGCGGCTCAAGCCCGGGCAAGGCGCCGCTCCACGGCTTCCTTGATCACGACGGCTTGGTTGTGCTCGCGGTCGCGTGCGCCGTAGACGAGGGTGACCCGGCCCCGGCGGGCGTACGCCGCCACCTTCTCCACTAGCGACGCCTTCTGTCCCAGCTCCCGCAGGTACCGGCGCCGGAACTCCGCCCACCGGGCCGGGTCGTGGCCGAACCACCGGCGGAGCTCGTCGCTGGGGCCCAGGTCGGGAATCCACTCCGCGATCTTCAAGCGGTCCCTCGCAAGCCCCCGGGGCCAGAGCCTGTCCACCAGGATGCGGACCCCGTCGTCCGGGGAGGGGGAGTCGTAGGCGCGCTTGAGCAGAATCTCCCCCCGCGTCTTCCTCCTTGCGGGGCGGACCGGTGAGCGGGCCCGGCGCTCTCGGGTCATGTCCGTCCTTGTATACTGACTCGGGCTTATGAAAGGACTCCCGAGGCAGTAGCCAAGATTTCCCTCCCTTCTTGGAGATGTCGTGTGGAGTGCTGTCCTGTAAAAGTGGTGCGGGGACCGCCTTGGAGGGCATCATGGGCTCTGGCGACCCGACCGCGGACGAAGGAGGTTGCCCCGCCCGGGCGGTCCCCCGACAGGAATCGGACGTGGCTTGGACAAGGGAAGGTCGAGGAGGAGGGAAGCCACCTCTCACCACTCGGCCCCCAGGCCACCACAGGAGCTTGTGGCACCCGTCCGCGGAGCCCGTGGCCGTGAGCCAGCGAGTGGACACTTGGCCGCACTGACGGCCGCATCACCGACAAGGCTCTGGCCGGGTACGAGCCCCGGACGTGACCCCTTCGCCGGAGGTCACAACGGGAAAGGAGGTGACTCCCCTGTCCGCGTTCGCCACAGTCTTTGATCCTCCCTTCGAGGATCTGGAGGATCCCTCCCGGCATGACAATCCCGACGGCGAGCCGTTGGAAGATCGTCTGTCCCTGCCTGTGGGCTTCGACCCCGACAAAACGCAGACCGACGTCGTGGCCCTGCACCCCATCCGGGCCACGATCAGATCGTGCTGCACCGCACCATCCCCACCACCGGGCTCACCGCGGCGTTCCAACTGGCCGAGGAGGCCCAGCGCGTCGCCGAGCCGTTTGGCGCGGTGCCAGTGTGTGTGTTCGAAGCGACCAGCATCTATTGGCGACCCCCGCGCGACCTGCGTGTCCGGCTCGGCCTGCCGACGGCGACCGTGTCGGCGGTCCAGGTCAAGCATGTGCGCGGCACGCAGATACGCAAGAAGAAGAACGATGCGATCGACAGTCTGCAGGTAGCCACGCTCTTCAAGAACGGCGCAAGCCATGCCTCGCGCATCCCGCCCGAGCCCATGGCTTCGTTGCGGGAACTGTGTCCCGCGCACCTCTTCTTTGCGGAGTTCCTGGTCGCCGCGCAGAATCGCAGGACGGCGCAGCGGTGTGTGCGCCATCCGGAGAGCTGGACGCCGTGTACGCGGGTCACGCAGCGCACGCCCATGACCCTCATGACACAGGGGCTCATTGCCCCGGCTCGGCTCTTGACGCTTCCGCTGGAGGAGCTCACGCAGCTGCTGCGGCAAGTCAGCCAGGACCGGCACGGCGTAGAGGAAGCGCGGCAGGTGCGCCAGAGTGCCCTCACCACCCTGGCCATGCCGCCGGCGGAAGCCGCCGTGTCCTACGGCCTGGCACTCTTGGGGCGCAGCTCCCTGCCTGTCGCCGATCAGATCCTCCCGCCGCTTGAGCACCGCATCCGCGAGCTGCTGGCTCAGGTGCCCTTCCGGCACCATCTCGATGAGATCCCGTTCTTCGGCCCGATCGTGATCGGGACCATTCTCGGCGAACTGGGCCATCCCGGCTGGTTTCGCACCGCCGACGACGTCGTCGCCTGGTGTGGCCTGGACCCCGCCGTGTTCGCCTCGGCCGGCAAGCAGGCCGCAGGCGTGCCCTTGACCAAGCGCGGCAGTCGGTATGGCCGACGCATCCTGTGGCTCGCGGCCCAGAACTGGTGCAAGCACACGGCCATCGCTCGGCGGTTCTTTCGGCGCTCCCGGTTTGGCAAAGGCCTGAGCTACGGTGCGACGGTCTGCGCCTTCGCCGCGCGCCTGGCTCGGCTGAGCTGAGCGATGCTGCGTGATGGGACGCCCTACGATGCTCGGCGCGCCTTCCAGGCCTATCTGCCTGGACGGCTCTCGGCCTGAGGCGCGGTGAGCAAACGGCATAGCCGGACACTGTCCTGCACTCATCTGTCCGCCCAGAGTGTGGGACTCATTATGTATTGGCTTCTCCTCCCGCCCCATCCTCACCGGCGTCCCTCACTTGGGCCCTCGGCAATCGGTATGGAAATCTCCTTCGGCCAGCCCTGCGAGCCCCACGATCGTCTCCAGCAGCACCTGGGCCCCCCGCGCGCAGTCTTCGGGGGAGGTCCACTCCTCGGGGTTGTGGCTCACGCCGCCCGCGCTGGGGACGAAGATCATGGCCGAGGGAACCCGTTCCGCCACGTACCTCGCGTCATGTCCGGCCCCGGCCCACAGCCGGGTCCACGAGTACCCCAGGGCGCGTACGGACGTCTCCACCGCATCGACGACGGCGGGGGCGAAGGCCAGGGGCGGGCTCCGCCAGAACTCCCCTACGCGCGCCCGGGCTCCCTCTGCCCGGGCGGCCGAATCGCAGACGTCCCGGAGGGCGACGAGGGCGTCTTCCAGGAGCTGCCCATCTCGGGCCCGCATGTCCACGGTGAAGCGCGCCAGGGCCGGCACGACGTTGATCGTGTTAGGGGCCACCTCCAACCACCCCACCGTCGCCCGGACTCCCGGGACGCGCTCTGCCAACGCCCGGAGGGCGAGGATGACCCGGGCCGCCACCACGAGCGCGTCCCGGCGGTCTCGAAGGGGCGTGGGCCCGGCGTGGGCGGCGCGGCCCACGACCTCCACGCGGGACCAGGAAATCCCCTCAACCCCCTCGACAATCCCCACCTGGACGCCCGCCCGCTCCAGCACCGGCCCTTGCTCCACGTGAAGCTCCAGGTAGGCGGCGGCGTCGCGGAGCCTGTGGGCTGCGTCGCCTAGGTACCCGATCCGGCGCAGCTCCTCGCCAAAGCTCCGACCGTCGGCGTCGGAAGCGGCGTACACCTCCTCGCGCGTGAAGACCCCGCAGACGGCACCGCTCCCGAGCATGGCCGGGGCGAAGCGGGCGCCCTCCTCGTTGGTCCAGTCCACCACCTCGACGGGGGCGCGCGTCAGCGCGCCCGCATCGTTCAGGGTCCGGATGACTTCGAGGCCGGCGAGCACGCCCAGGGCCCCGTCGAACCGGCCTCCCGAGGGGACCGTGTCCAGGTGAGACCCGCACACGACGGGGGCGGCCCCAGGGTCGGATCCGGGGCGGCGGCCGTAGATGGTCCCCAGGTCGTCGACCCGGACAGCGCATCCGGCCTCCTCGAGCCACCGGACCAGCAGATCGCGGGCTGCGCGGTCCTCGTCGGTCAGGGCCAACCGCCGGACGCCCCCGTCGGGCGTTCCCCCGACAGATCCCATCCGCATGAGCGAGTCCCACAGCCGGTCCTGGGTGATGTGCAGACGCCGGGCCATCTCTGTAGCCGGTATTTAGCCTGGGAGGGGAAAGCTCCTCTCCCCGGGCATCCCGGAGGCCGGAGGACCGGTCCGCGGCGGTCGGAGAATCCTCTCCCCACCCCCCTGCCTCCGCGAGGTCGGTGGGAGGTAGCTCGATGCGGGGTCAGTGCCGCGTGAAAACCGAGGAGGTCCCCAGATGCGTGCTCGTCTCGCTACCCCTGAGGATAGCCCTGCCATCGCCCGCATCTACAACGAAGGAATCGAAGACCGCGTCGCCACCTTCGAGACACGGCTCCGGACGGCTGCGGATGTCAGCGCGTGGTTCGATGGAATCCACCCCATCGTCGTCGTGGAGGAGGACGGGGACGTGGTCGCCTTTGCCTCCACTTCCTCATACCGGCCTCGGCCGTGCTACGCGGGGGTCGCGGAATTCTCGGTGTACGTGGCGCGCCGGGCCCGCGGGCGCGGGGCCGGCCGCAGGGCGATGGAGGCCCTCCTCGACACCTGCGAGCGGGCGGGGTTCTGGAAGCTGGTCTCTCGCGTCTTCCCGGAGAACCTCGCGAGCCGCCGCCTGCTCCGGGCCGTGGGCTTCCGAGAGGTGGGGGTCTACGAGAAGCACGCCCGCCTCGACGGCGTGTGGCGCGACGTCGTCATCGTCGAGCGGCTGATCCCGGCGAACCTGACGCCCCGGCCCCCCCTCGCTCCCTGAGGCCGTAGGCGACCACCGCGTGGGCGGCCCCGACGTAGACGTGGCCCCCGGCGACGACGGGGGTGATGAACCTGTGGGTCGGACCGGGCGCATCCGACCCTCTGGACACGTAGAGTTCACGGCCCGTGCGGGCGTCGAGCGCGTAGAGGGCGGCCTCGGACCCCGTGTCGACGACCCAGACGACCCCTCCCTCGCGCCCCGCGCTCGACACCCATGGAGCCCCCGGATCCCGCATCGACGGGCTGCACCACGCGAGGGTGAGGGACGGCGACCGCGTGCCCGGGGCGGGCCCCAGCCGCATCGCCACGACGCCCCCGGTGCCATGGCAGGGGGACGGCTGCCGTCCGTGCCCGGGCACGTAGATGAGGCGCTGCGACGGACCCCCGTCCCAGTAGGCGGCCGCCGAGAACACTTCGGGCGGTCCCCCCTGGCAGGTCCCGAAGAGGCACGCGCTGTACAGGCCCTCCCCCCTGATGCCGTTCCCCGACCCCACCCCGCCCAGGTTGTCGCGGTCGAGAAGGTATCCCACGCCCTGCTTCCCCGCAATGAAGAGGAGGCGGGGGGTCGAGAGCTCCGGCTGGTCCGGCAGCACGAGGGGGGCCATGGACCCCAGGTCCGTGTCGGTGTCGTTGAGACTGACGAAGTTGCTGGGCGCGAAGAAGTCGCGCGTCATCCCGGAAAAGTGCAGGGTGGGGGAGGTGGAGAGGCGGACCACGCTGTTGCCGAGGTCGACGGGTCCCCTGGAATCGCTGTTCCCCGTTGCCACGTACAGACGCCCCCCGCCGTCCGCGGAAATCCCCCCGGTGGCCCAGATCCCCCCCATGCGATGAGTCGGCGTGACAAAAGCCTGCTGGCGGCGGGGGGAGCCCAGGGGGACCCCCACCACCCAGCCGTGGTAGGATCCGCAGTCGCCCCAGTACCCGCCGAACGGCACATACACCGCCCTGTTCACGAGGAGCAGGGCTCCCCGCTGTTGCTGCACCCCGGCGTCGAACCGGAGGCCGGACGTGACCGGGGGCGCGATCGCCACCGGCCACCCCCGCTTCATGGCGCCCGTCGCAAGATCCAGGGCGGCGATCCGGTAGGTCTTGACCCGCCCGCCGTCGGGAGTCGTGAGGTACGCCACGTAGAGGGCCCCTGTCGAGGGGTCGGCCACCGGCGTGCTCGTGGCCCCCACCGGGTCGATGTTCCCGCAGGGAAGGCTCGACAACGGCACGGGGGTCCCGAGGACCACCGGCCCCCACACTCGCGCGCCGTCGGCCGCGTCGAAGGCGTAGACGCGATCCCGCTCCGTCGCGACGTACACCACGGTCCGGACCCGCCCGGCCACCTCGACGCCAGGGACGACAAGAGGTTGGGCGTAGATGTCCCCCTCCACGGGGACCGACCACAGTTTTCCGAAAGCCCCCGGACGCACGCTGACGGGGGTGAGGGCCCTCTCGTCGGGAGTCCACCCGGTCCGGCCCAGGTCCCGGTGGAACATCAGCACGGCGGCGTCCGACGCTGGCTGTCCCGGCGTCTCCGGCGCAGGCAGGGCCAGCACTGTCAGTGCAGCACCAACGCCGACCGCCGCAAGCATCACCCGGCGCACGTAATCACCTCCTCTCCGGCTCCTCGCCCTCCTCTCCTATGTCTTCGCCCCGGACGCCCGATCGCCTAGGCCCGGCGCCGGGAGGGATGGGGATCCTTTCGGTGAAACCCCTCGGGGGGAATGCTGCGCACGGGGATACGAGCATGCGGATTGCGCTGTGTCAGCTGCCGTCGTCGCCGGAGAAGGAGGAGAATTGCACCGCGGCGCGACGGGCCATCGCGGAGGCCCGGGGCCGGGGAGCCGACCTCGTCCTCCTCCCGGAAGTCTTCATGGCCTACCTGGACAGGCACAGCCCCGTGACCCCCGGTCAGGTCGCCGAGCCGCTCGACGGCCCCTTCGTCTCGGCACTGGCGCGGGAAGCCCGGGCCCACCGCCTCTACGTTGCCTGCGGGGTGTGGGAAACGGCCCTCGGCGAAGCGGCGCGCGCTTTCAACACGGCCGTCCTCCTGGGCCCCGACGGCGATGTCCTCCTCGCCTACCGGAAGACGCACCTCTACGACGCCTTCGGTTTCCGGGAGTCGGACCGGATCGTCCCCGGCGGAGAGCCCCCCCGTGTGGTCCGGACGCCTCTCGGGGTCCTGGGCCTCCTGATCTGCTACGAGATCCGCTTCCCCGAGCTCCCCCGGCTGCTCGCCCTCGCGGGGGCGGAGGTCCTCCTGGTGCCCGCGGCCTGGGTGGCCGGACCTCTCAAGGAGGACCACTGGACGACGCTCCTGCGGGCCCGCGCCCTCGAAAATACGGTGTACGTCGCGGCCTCGGACCAAGTGGGCCCCGTCTTCGTGGGGCGCAGCATGCTGGTGGATCCCCTGGGAGTGATAGTGGCCGGGGCCGGGGAGGACCCCGGTCTTGTCCTGGGCGAGGTCGATCTCGAGCGGATCGCGACCGCACGGGACCGCCTGCCTCTCCTCCAGCAGCGGCGCGAGGAGATCTACTCCCCCCTGTCGCCTCCGCTCCCGCGCAGCCGCGGGGCGCCCATCAGGCCGGGCGGCCGGCGAGGCGGTACACGGGCGTGAGCCAGTGCCGGTACTCGGGGACACGGCCCTCCACGACGGCGAAGTAGAGGTCCTGGAGACGCCGGGTCACCGGGCCGGGTCGGCCGTCGCCTATGGGGTACCGGTCGAGGGAGGTGATGGGGGTGATCTCCGCGCCCGTCCCGCAGAAGAACGCTTCCTCCGCCACGTACACCTCGCTCCGGTCGATCTCGCGCTCTTCCACCGGGATGCGGAGGACGGACCGGGCGAGCTCGAGGACGGTCTCCCGGGTAATGGATTCGAGGATGCTGGAGGTCACCGGAGGGGTGACGAGGATGCCGCGCCGGACCATCATGAAACTCGCGCCCGGCCCCTCGGACACCTTGCCGCGCCCATCCAGGAGGAGGGGCTGGCCCGAGTACCCATTGAGCCGGGCCTCCATCCAGGCCAGCCGGCTGTTGTGGTAGTTGGCTCCGGCCTTCACGCGGGGAGGCATGGACAGGTCTGCCACACGGATCCAGGTGCTCACGCACGAGTCCACGCCCTCGGTGACCGCCGCCGAGCGGGGCGCCGGGCGCGGGAGGATGAAGCCCCCAACGGGCACCCGGTCCGGCGGCCACGTGGATTCCTCTCCCTCCCCCACGTACAGCGTGAGCCGGAACCAAACGGTCTCCTGGAACCGGTTGGCCCGGAGCACGTCCAACTCCGCCTGGGTGAGCTCCGCATCGGTCCAGGGCACGGCCATGCGCATGACCTTTGCCGACCTGCGGAGGCGGGCCAGGTGATCCGCGTTCCGGAAGATATAGAGCTCGTGGTCGTCCGCATTCCAGTAGGCGCGCACGCCCTCAAAGACGTTCGCCCCGCGCAGGACGGCGGCCGTGGACACGTGGACTTTCGCGTCGTCCCAGGGCACGACCGCACCGTCGAACCACACGAAGCGAGGGTGTTCGGGCATCGGTTCCTCCCGGCGAGACGTGCGCCCGACTGGAGCGATCGCGATAACGGATTCGCGGACGGCCGCGGGCTTCCTTGTCCCTCCCTCGGAGCCGCGGCGGCCGTAGGCCCTCCCCGGGGGTCGGTCGTCAGCGGGAGGTGGGCGCCCTCAGCCTCTCGAGCCGCTGGGGGACCTTGAGGATGTCCTTCCACACGTCCCCCACCCGGGCGAGCCTGTCGAAGACCGTGGTGATGGTCCACTGGAGGGGGTCAAGGCCGGCGCGCAGTTCCTCCCACGTGACAGGCACGCTCACGGTTGCCTCCGGCACAGGCCGCAGGCTGTAGACGCACGCCAGCGTCTTGCCTCGGACGTTCTGGTTGTAGTCGATGAACACCTTCCCGAGCCGATCCCGGACGGCCCACGCATCGGTGAGGGCATCGGGGTGCTGCTGCACCAGCCACGCGGCCATGGTCTTGGCGAAGGCGTGGGTCTGGGCGAAGGTGTAGCGCCTGGCGATCGGCACGCACACGTGGATACCCGTCTTGCCGGACACCTTGACGAAGGACCGGAGCCCCAGGTCCTCCAGGAGCTCCCCCAGCCACACCGCCGCCCGGCGCGCCGCCTCGAACCCCCGGGGGCTGTAGGCAGGATCCCCGTCCCGGCCCCGGTCCGGCTCGATGAACGGGTCGAGGTCGAAGACGACGAAGTCCGGGTAATTGAGGGGGCTTTGGGCGATGGCCTCCTCCGAGCCGGAGAACATCCTCCCCGCAGGGACACCGCGCCGGGGCGTCACCCGCGAGAACCAGGCGTGGACCTCGATGCAGCCGAGTTGGGCCAGCCAGGCGAGGACCCCGTCGTCGGCCCCCACGGGCACGGTGATGTCCCTCCCCGCCTGATCCGACCACACCCGCTCCGTGCGAACGAAGGCGGGTGCGTCGGGGACGTCCTTCTGGAAGAAGTCCTTCCCCCCAATGCCGTCGGGGAACCTCCGCAGGGTGAGGGGACGGTCCTTCAGGTGGGGGAGGATGTAGGGCGCGATCTTTCGGTAGTACTCGATCACGTCCGCCTTCGTGTACCCCCGCTCGGGGAAGAACACCTTGTCCAGGTGCGTAAACTCCAGCCCCGGAGGGGGAAACCGCCCGCGGCCACGGCCGGGGGCGCGGGACCCGCTGGCAGGCGTCCCCGGCCCGAGGCGGGCCGGCCCCTCCCCCGCGCCCCCGCCCCCCGCCTTCTCGGGTCCCTCAAGCGTCGCCTCGCGAGGCGGCTTGTCGTCCCGCACCCGCAGGAACACCGGGAACCGCAGGGCTCCCGCGGGCGTTCTCCCGCCGTGCGCGACCTCCACTACCACCTCCGGGCGGACCCACGTGACGTACGCGAGGCCCGGGGGACGGACGGCAAAGGGGCAGGCGGGCGTGACCAAGGGGAGGAGCCGGGCCCGGAGCAATCGGAGGTCCTCGTCCGCAAACCCGCCGCCGGTCTGCCCGATGTGCACCAGCACCCCCGTCCGGGGATCGTACTGGCCCAGGACGAGGGCCCCGAAGGTGCCCGTGCGGTGCCCCCGGCCCCGGGTAAAACCCGCCACCACAGCCTCGGTGGTCTCCCGGACCTTGACCTTCTGCCAGTCCTGGCTCCGGACCCCCGGCCGGTAGGGACTCGAGGCGTCTTTTGCGACGATCCCCTCCAGCCCGCGGCGCCGCACGGCCTCGTACAGGCCCAGGCCGTCTTCCTCCACAGCCTCGCTGAGGACGATGCCCGGGGGAAGCGCGAGCTGGCTCAAGGACCGTCGGCGTTCGGCCAGGGGGCGCGCGCGGAGGTCGTGCCCGTCCAGGTACAGGCAGTCGAACACGGCATAGGCCACCCCGGGGAGGTCCTCGGAGAGCCTTCCTTCGGCGCGGTGGAGCCGCTGTTGCAACAGCGCGAAGCTGGGCCGACCCTGCTCATCGGGGGCGATGATCTCCCCGTCGAGAACCACGCTCTCGACGTCGAGCCCTGCGAGCGCGTGCACGACCTCCGGGAACTGGCCGGAGACGCGGCGCAGCGTCCTGCTGTAGAGCTCGGTCGACAGGGTCTTCCCCCTGCGGCGGACGAAAGCGAGAGCCCGCACGCCGTCCCACTTGACCTCGAAGAGCCACCCCGGGCGGCTGAAGGGCATGGGGGCCGACTGGGCCAGCATCGGACGGAACGGCTCCGGGAAGGGGTCCTTCCCCTTGCCCGGGGAGGCGGGCCCCGGCCCCCTCCGGGAGGAGGCTACGGGCGGCCGGCGCCGGGGGACGCTCCGCTCCTCCTTCCCCGGCCTCACCCCCTCGGGCCCCGGGGCAGTCCCACCCTCCTCGTCCCCGTCCCCTCCCTTCACGAGGAGCCAGGAGCGCCCTCCGTCCCGCCGGGTCCGGATCAGGTGAAACGTGCCCCGGAGCCGGTCCCCGTGGAAGACCACCGTGAGCTTGCCCCGGCGAAACGCCTCGGCCGGGTCGCCCTCAAGGCACCGGTAGGTGCCCCGGTCCCAGATGGTCACCGTCCCGGCGCCGTAGTGGCCGGGGGGGATCACGCCCTCGAACTCCCCGTACTCCAGGGGGTGGTCTTCGACCAAGATCGCGAGCCGTTTCTCTCCGGGGGTGAGGGAAGGCCCCTTGGGCACCGCCCAGGAGCGCAGGACGCCCTCCATCTCGAGCCGCATGTCCCAGTGAAGCCTGCGCGCGTGGTGCTCCTGGACCACGAACCGGGGAGCCGACCCGTGTCCCCCGTCCGCTGCGCGAGGCGCCGGGCCGCCGGGAGGCTCCGGGGTCTCGGAAAGCCGCCGTTTCTTCCGGTAGAGGTCGAGGCTCACGGTCCCCGCACCAGTTCCATCAGGCGGCGCGCGTACCCCACGGAGTCCGCCCCGCTCTCGTGGGTGAAGTAGCAGTACACGGTCCCGGGGGGACGCGATCGGAAGTGGCGGGCCCAGGCGTCCAGCTGGGCCTCGGTGTACGACAGCCGATGCAGCCTGTAGTACCCGAAGGCGGCGGTGGAAACCAGCGGGCCGCACGCCTGGTCGTCCTCGGCCACCACCAGGGCGGCCCCGTGCCGGGCCAGGAGGCCGTAGGTCGCGTCCCCGTGCCACGTCCGGTGCCTGAACTCCACCGCGACGTGCGGGAGCGGCGGGAGCCGGGAGAGGAACTCGTCGAGCAGCGCAAGGTCGCACCGCAGCGACGGCGGGAGCTGGAACAGGACAGGGCCCAGCGTCGGGCCGAACCCCTGGAGGCGCTCGTGGAGGACCCGGACGTCCGTGTCCACGTCCCGCAGCCTCTTCTCGTGGGTAATGCGGCGGGAGGCCTTCACGGCGAACCGGAAGGCCGGGGGCACCGCCGCGACCCACCGGTCCACCATCGCCCGGGTGGGCGTCCGGTAGAAGGACACGTTGAGCTCCACGGTGGGCAGCTGGCCCGCGTAGTGGGCAAGCATGCGGCCCGGGGGAAGGCCCAGCGGGTAGACGCCTCCCCGCCACTCGGGGAAGGCGAATCCCGACGTCCCCGCGAGGACTCGGACTTCCCCGTCGTCAGGACGCGCCGCCACGCTCCTCACCCCTCCACGCGCAGGAGGAGCCCCTGGTCCCGGGCGATCTCCATCACCCACGCGAACACGCAGCCGGCGCCGGCCAGCAGGAGGGCATTGGCGAGCGCTCCCCACCCCACGTAGGCCCACGGGAGACCCCGGCCGCCCAGGACGGCCCGCATCCCCTCGAACACGTAGGTCGTGGGCAGCAGCCAGGCGACGTGCTGCAGGACCGGCGGGAGGATCCTCACGGGGTAGAACACGGCGGAGAAGGGCTGGAAGAGGAACGCCAGGGCCCACGCCAGCGCCTCGGCTCCCTGGCCATACCGGAGGATGAGGGCGGTCGTGAGAATCCCCATCCCCCATCCCCCGAGGATGAGGTTGAGCACGAAGGGGAGGAGGGGGAGGCCGTAGCGGAAGATGTTGAAAGCGTACAGGAGCCATGCCAGCACCGCGAGGAGGACGCCGATCACCGCCACCTTCATGACGCCCAGGAGCATCGTGGCGCCGATGTACTCCGCGGTGCTGATGGGCGTCACGAAGACGTTGGGGAGGTTACGCGTCCAGACGTCCTCCAGGAAGGACACCGAGATCGCCTGCTGGACCCGGTAGAACACGTCCCACAGGATCATCGCCCCCACGAGAAAGGCGATCGCCGCAGCGCCCCCGCCCTGGAGGCGCGCGACGTACACGCTGACGAAGCCCCACACCAGAAGGTCCATGACCGGCCAGTACACGATCTCCAGCGACCGAATCAGGCTGTGGCGGTAGAGGTACAGTTGCCGCAGCAGGAGGGCCACAACGCGTTCGGCTCCCACGGCGAGGGTCACCGGCCTGGCGGGATCGGGACCTGTTCGCGCGCCACGTCGAGGAACATGCGCTCGAGCGTGTCCCGGGCGAAGCGCCGGAGCACCTCCCGGGGCGGGCCCTCGGCGATGAGGCGGCCCCGGTGGAGGAACAGGATACGGTCGCTCAGCCGCTCGACCTCCTGCATGTTGTGGGAGGTGTAGAAGATCGTGATCCGCCGTTCCGCCCGCAGGTCCTGCAGGATGCCACGCACCCGGTCGGCGCCGTCGGGGTCCAAGCTGGCTGTCGGCTCGTCCAGGAAGAGGACCTCGGGGTCGTTGAGGAGGCCTTTGACGAGCCCGAGGCGCGTCGACTCGCCCGAGGAGAGGCGAGATGTCGGCCGGCGCCACATGCCCATGAGGCCGAACCTCTCCAGGAGGGCTTCGAGCTCCGCCCGGCGCTTGCGGACCCCGTAGAGGTGGGCGAACACGGTCAGGTTCTCCCCCACGGTGAGGTTGCCGGGGAGCGCCACGTAGGGCGAGATGAAGTTCACGCGGGCGAGGATCCGCTGCCGCTGTTCCGGCATGGGCAGGCCCAGGATCCGCACCCTCCCGCGGGTCGGACGCAGCAGGCCGAGGAGCATGGCGAGAGTCGTGGTCTTCCCCGCCCCGTTGGGACCCAGGAAGCCCACGATCTCCCCCCGGCCCACCGTAAAGGACACGTCGTCGACCACGACGAGTCGGCCAAACCGCTTGGTCAGGTGCTCCACGGTGATCGCGTGGGGATCCACGGAAGCATTATACACGTCTCGCCGCGCGGCGGGAGCAGGGGGGCGGGGAGGCGCGTGCGAATCGTCCGCCTATGACCTCCCGGACCATCCGGCGCGGGCAGTTCTATGCCCTGGCGGCGATGGCGATCTGGAGCACCAACTACATCCTCGGCAGATCCCTGCGGGACACCCTCACCCCCGCCACGATTTCCACCGTGCGCGCGATCATGGCGGGCATTCCCCTCGCGACCTGGGTGGGAGCCCGGGGGGAGTGGCCCCACCCCCTCCGTCCCTTCCTGGGCCCCTTCCTCGGGCTGGGGTTCCTCGGGATCTTCGCGAGCCAGTACCTCACGTACCTGGCCCTTCACTGGAGCCTCGCCACCAACGTCATCATCCTGAACGCGGGGAGCCCGCTCGTCACTGCCGCGCTGGCCGTTGCCGCCGGCGTGACCCCCTTCTCGGCCCGACTCTTTGGAGGGCTCGCGCTCTCCGTGGCGGGCGCCGCCCTCGTCACGGCCCTGGGGGCCTCCGGGGGAACGCGCGTCCAGCTCGACCCCGGGGCCCTCCTGGTCGTGGCCAGCATGGTCACGTGGGGGCTCTACAACCTCGGCGTTCAGCGCCTGAGCCGGAGCCTTCCCCCGCTCGCGATCACCTCGGGCTCCATGGTGGCAGGGCTCCCGTTCCTCCTCGCCGCCCTGTGGATCGAGCGTCCCGCGCAGGTGTGGGTGTCCGTGTGGAGGAACTTCCCTACGCTGGTCTACCTGGCCCTCGGTCCGTCGGCCGTCGCCTACGCCTGTTGGAGCGCCGCCATCCGCGACCTCGGCGCCGGCTACGCCATGCTCTTCAACAACACCCTGCCGGTCTTCGGCATGGTGCTGGGGGCCGTGATCCTGCACGAACCGGTGACGATCGTCCAGGTCCTCGCCTCCGCCCTCATCATCGGGGGGATCATGGTCGGGTTTCGTTCCCTCGCGTTGGAGGTGCACACCCCTCCCTCGGGGGGCTCTCCGGGAAGTCGTAAATCCGTCGGCACTCCGGAGGAGGGCCCCGGGAGGTGGGGACGAGCGTAAGCCGCCTCCCAGGAGCGCGTTGACGGGGCCCGGACAATCGGCTATTGTGATGTCTAGTTTACGGTCGGTCTCTCGCCTCACACAGACGGCGGGCCTGTCGGACGGGCCCGAGGGAAGGTGCAGGGGTGAGCCCAGGTCCAGCCTCATCCGCTGCAGCGCGCCGCAGCGACTACCTCCGGGGGTTTGGCGCGCTCCTCCTTCTGGGCATCCTGGGGCTCTTCATTGTCAAGTGGCAACCCTACTTTTTTAAAGCTCTGCACGCCGCGTCGAGCCACTCCCTGGGGCCCAGCATCGTCGTCGGGCGGGGGGCCGCCCCTCCGCCCCCCTCGGTGGCGGCCGCCGTTCAGTACGCGAGTTCCTACTTCCAGTCGGTCTGGCAGGCTCTCGCGCTCGGACTCCTCCTCGCCGCCACAGTAGAGGCGCTCCTCCCACGCGACTGGGTCAGTCGGGTGCTGGGGACGCCTACCCTCCGGTCATCGATCCTCGGAGGCCTGCTCGCCCTCCCGGGCATGATGTGAACGTGTTGCACGGCGCCGCTGGTCCTAGCGGCGCGGAGAAGCGGGGCATCCGCGGGGAGCGCCGTGGCCTACTTCCTCGGCAACCCGACCCTCAATCCTGCCGTCCTCGTGTTCCTGGTCATGACCTTAGGGTGGCCGTGGGCCCTGCTGCGGATCCTGTTGGGGGTTCCCCTCGTCCTCGGCGCGGCCCTCGTAGCCACCCGGCTCGCCCCGCACGTGGCCGTGGACATGCGGCGGCTGGCGGCCGATGTGCCTGCGGCGCCGCACACGGGACACTGGTTCAGGGACTGGGTGCACTGTCTTGTCCGCCTGGTCGTCCGGATCGTCCCCGAGTACGTGGTCATCGTCGCCCTCTTGGGGGCGGCCCGCGCCCTCTTCTTCCCGACCGGGGCGCTCCACTGGGGGAACAACCCGCTGGTCCTCATCGGTCTGGCCGTCCTCGGGACGCTCTTCGTCATCCCCACCGCGGGGGAGATCCCCATCATTCAGAGCATGCTGGCGGCGGGGCTGGGGGCGGGTCCCGCGGGCGTCCTCCTGATGACCCTGGCACCCGTCAGCCTGCCGTCGCTCGTCATGGTGTCCCGTGCCTTCCCGCTGCGTGTGCTGGCAGCGCTGGCCGTCCTCACGGCCGCCTGTGGAATCGCCGGGGGAGCGGCCGCGCTTCTCCTGCACCTCTAGCTCCCGCAGGCCGTGCATGACGTTTGCCCAGGAGGTCGAGTGCCGGTGATCCCCTACAGGTCCATGAAGACATCAGGCCCGGAGCGGTACGGCGTGACGGTCACGGAGCTCGTGGCGTGGGTCCAGGATGCCCGCCAGAGAACGTTCGACCTCATCGAGGACCTCAGCGACCAGCAGCTCATGGGGCCGCGCCTCGCCATCGTCAACCCGCTCCTCTGGGAAGTCGGCCACGTGGCGTGGTTCCAGGAGAAGTGGGTCCTCCGCCACGTGTGCGGCGAGAAACCCCTCCGCAAGGATGCCGACGCGCTGTACGATTCCATCGCCATCCCCCACGACGCGCGGTGGGACCTCCCCCTCCCCTCGCGGGACGACACGCTCGCCTACGCCCGAGCCGTCCGGGACCGGGTCTCCGAGAGGCTCCTCCGCGGCGAGCCGAAGCCCGAGTTCGTGTACCACGTCATGTACTCCGTCTTCCACGAAGACATGCACACCGAGGCGTTTACCTACACGCGCCAGACGCTGGCGTACCCGGCCCCTCGGGCGGTCATGCGCGGGACGCTGGACAAGCAGACGGAGGCGAGCGGGACTGAACCCGCGGGGGACGCGGAGATCCCCGGCGGCACGTTCCTCCTGGGGGCCCCTCGGGAGGAACCCTTCGTCTTCGACAACGAGAAGTGGGCCCACCCGGTGGAGGTGAAGCCCTTCGCCATCGCCCGGACTCCCGTGACCCAGGCGGAGTTCGCCGCTTTCGTGGACGACGGGGGATACCGCCGACGCGAGTGGTGGAGCGACGAGGGATGGGCGTGGCGCGAGTCGGCGGGAGCCGAGCACCCCGTGTACTGGCAGAAGGACGGGGGCGGCTGGCTGCGCCGCGACTTCGACACGTGGGTGCCCCTAGAGCCCCATCGGCCGGTGCTCCACGTCAACTGGTACGAGGCTGAAGCCTTCTGCCGGTGGGCCGGCCGCCGCCTCCCCACCGAGGCGGAGTGGGAGATGGCGGCCTCCGCCGAGCCGGACGGGCGAGGCGGCCTCCTCCCACGCAAACGCCGCTTCCCTTGGGGGAACGACCGCCCATCCCCCTCGCGGGCCCGGCTGGACTGGCGGGGGATGGGCTGCGCCGACGTCATGGCGTACCCGCAGGGGGACAGCGCCTTCGGCTGCCGCCAGATGATCGGCAACGTGTGGGAGTGGACGAGCAGCGTCTTCCTCCCCTTCCCGGGGTTCGAGCCCGACCCCTACAAGGAGTACTCGGCCCCGTGGTTTCGCACCCGCCGGGTCCTCCGCGGCGGGTGCTGGTGCACCCGCGCCCGTCTGATCCGGAACACCTGGCGCAACTTCTACACCCCGGACCGGAGGGACGTGTGGGCGGGATTCCGCACGTGCAGGGACCTATGACCTGATCCATGCGGATCTGCGTGGTCACGCCGGCGCCTCCGCGGTCCCGCGCCGGCAACCGAGTCACCGCCCTTCGGTGGGCACGGCTACTGCAGGACCTGGGTCACCGGGTGACGGTGGCGACCGCCTACCGGGGCCAGCCCTGTGACCTCCTCGTCGCGCTCCACGCCCACCGGAGCTTCGACTCCATCGCGCGATTCCGGGACCACCGGCCCGAGGCCCCTCTCATCGTGGCTCTCACGGGGACCGATCTCTACGGCAGCCTCGGGGACCCGCTCGTCCAGCGGGCCCTGGACCTGGCCTCCCGCCTGGTCCTCCTTCAGCCTCAGGGGCTTGCGGAGCTCCCTCCACACGTCCGATCCAAAGCCGCCGTGATCTACCAGTCCGCCCGAGTCCCCGCGGGGAGCCCTCCCCGCCGGGGGAAGACCTTCCGGGTCCTCGTCCTGGGCCACCTGCGCCCGGTCAAGGACCCGTTCCGCACCGCGGAGGCCGCGCGCCTCCTTCCGGCGTCGTCCCGCATCGCCGTCCTGCACGCGGGCGCGGCCCTCACCCCCGAGATGGACGAGCGCGCGCGGGCCGAAGCGCAGGCCAATCCGCGGTACCGGTGGCTGGGGGACGTCCCCCGGTGGAGGGCCCTCCGCCTCCTGGCCCGCAGCCACCTCCTCGTGCACAGCTCCCACATGGAAGGCGGCGCCAACGCCATCTCGGAGGCTCTCGCGGCCTCCGTCCCCATCCTCGCGTCCAGGATCCCCGGGTCGGTGGGGCTGCTGGGCGACGACTACCCGGGCTACTTCCCCGTGGGCGACACCGCCGCCCTGGCCCGCCTGCTGCTGCAGGCCGAGACGGACGGAGAGTTCTACGAGGCCCTCAGGGCGCGGTGTGCCGCGCTCCGCCCGCTCGTGGACCCCGCCCGTGAGCGGGCGTCCTGGGAGACCCTGCTCCGGGAGATCGGCGCCCCGGGAGGCGGGGCCAGAGGAAAGTGACCCCGGAGAGCCGTCTCCTGGTCTTGGACGCGGGAGGGGCTGGCGAGATCGCGGCCCTGGCGCGCGACGTCCGCCTCGGGCTCACGAGCTCCCCCAAGCACCTCCCCTGCCGGTACTTCTACGACACCGAGGGGTCGCGTCTCTTCGAGGCCATCTGCCGCCTCCCCGAGTACTACCTCCCCAGGGCCGAGCGCGAGATCCTCCGGGCACACGCCGGCGAGGTGGCCTCCCGGTTCTCCGGGCCGATCACGCTCGTGGAGCTGGGCTGCGGCAGCGCGGCGAAAACCCGGCTCCTCATCGAGGCGTTCCTCCGGCGCCACGACACGCTCCGGTACGTGCCCGTGGACATCTCGCGGACCATGCTCGAAGAGACGGCAGGCGCCCTCGTCCGCGACTACGCGCCCCTGGACGTGATCGCCGTCTGCGGCGACTATGAGGACGGCCTGCGCCACATGGCGGAGATGACCGACCGCCCCAGGCTCCTCCTGTGGCTCGGTTCGAGCGTGGGGAACCTGCACCGCCCCGAGGCGGCGGCCTTCCTCGGCCACATCCGCCGGCAGACGGCGCCGCACGACCGTGTCCTCATCGGCATCGACCTGCGGAAGGATCCGGAGGTGCTCCTGCGGGCCTACGACGACAGCCAGGGCGTGACGGCGCGCTTCAATCTCAACATCCTCGCCCGCCTCAACCGCGAGCTGGACGCCCGGTTCGATCTCAGGGCTTTCCGCCACCGGGCCCTGTACGACGACGCGAGGGGTCGGATCGAGATGCACCTGGTCAGCACGCGCCCGCAGCAGGTGGCCATCGGACGCTTGGGGCTCACCGTCCACTTCGAGGGAGGCGAGTCCATCCACACGGAGAACTCCTACAAGTACTCGCTGGGAGAGATCGACGCCCTGGCCTCCGAGGCCGGGTATTCCGTGGAGGCCCAGTGGCTGGACGCGAAGAGGCGCTTCAGCGTGAACCTCCTGGCTCCCCGTCCGTCGCCATGACCTCCGAGAGCCTCTGGGGCCGCAGGGGGGTGTGCGTCCAAAGGAGTCGCTCGCCCGTCCCCCGAACCCAATGGACCGTGTGCGCAGGCATGGAGAGCGCGAAGGAGGGCGGTCATGTCCGACCACGACGTCGAACTTCTCATCCCCGGCCCCGTCCCGGTCTCGACCGAAGTGCTGGCCGCACTGGCCCAGCCCGTCCGGCAGCATTACGGGCCGGACTGGCTCCCTGACTACGAACGGTTCACCGCACGCCTCCGCACGGTGTTTGACACGGCCGGCTCCGTCTACCCCATCCCGGCGTCGGGAAGCGGGGGAATCGAGGCCATGCTCGGCAGCCTGATCGGACCCGACGGGCCGGTCGGCGTCGTGGTCAACGGGTTTTTCGGCAACCGGCTCCTCCACATCGCGCGCTCCTACACGCCCCACGTCGAGGTCCTCCAGGTCCCCTGGGAGCATCCGGCCGATCCCGACGACGTCCGCCGGTGGCTCCGGGCGCACCGGGTCCGGGTCCTGGCCATCGTCCACAGCGACACCTCCACCGGCGTGCTCAATCCCGTCCCCGAGATCGCCGCGGTGGCGAGGGAGGAAGGGGTGGCCACCGCTGTTGACGCCGTCTCGTCTCTGGGGGGCGCGCCCTTCCACACCGATGCCTGGGGGCTGGCGGCCGCCGCCACCGCGTCCCAGAAGTGCCTCGAAACACCCCCGGGGGTCGCTCCCGTCGCCATCACGCCGCACGGCTGGGAAGTCATCGACGGCCATCCTCGCCCGTCCGCAGGATGGTATCTCAACCTGCGGACCTGGCGTCAGTACGAGCACGAGTGGCCCCACCACCCCTACCCCGTCACCATCCCCATCAGCAACATCCTCGCCCTCGACCGGGCGCTGGTGCGCATCCTGGAGGAGGGCCTGGACGCCCGTTTCGAGCGGCACCGGCGCGCGGCGCAGGTCTTGAGGGAGGGGCTCGAGCGGCTGGGCTTCACGGTGTTCGCCGACGTCCGGTGGGCGTCCCCGACCGTCACCGTCGCGTACCCGCCGGAGGGCACCAGCGCGACCGCGCTCATCCGGATGCTACGGACAAAACACCGGATCGCCGTCGCCGGAGGGCTGGAGCACCTAAGCGGCCGGGTCATCCGGATTGGCCACCTCGGGACGCAAGCGGACCCGGAGAGGATCCGGCGGTTCCTCGGGGCGCTCGAGGCCTGCCTGAAGGAGGGAGTCCCGACGACCCGGTAGGGGGGACGGCGTCCCGCCCCGCCCTCTCCGCCGACCGTGTATACTGGTGGAAGGAGGAGGCAAAAGGGGGCATGGACGCCGTCAAGGTCCTCGTCGTCGACGACGACGACAACATCACGGACCTCCTCCGGACCTACCTGACCCGCGAAGGGTTTCACGTGGACGTGGCCGCCGACGGTCCGGCGGCCCTCGGGAAGGTACGGCAGCTCCAGCCCGACGTGGTCGTCCTGGACATCCTGCTCCCCGGGATGGACGGGATCGAGGTGCTCCGGCGCCTGCGGCAGGTGTCCACCGCCTACGTGCTCATGCTCACTGCGAAGGCCGAGGAGGACGACAAAGTCGTCGGGCTGGCTGTGGGGGCCGACGACTACGTCACGAAGCCCTTCAGCCCTCGTGAGCTCACAGCGCGCATCCGGGCCGTGCTCCGGCGCGGCCGGGGGCGGGACCTCGAGCAGCCCGCACCGCTCGTCTTCCGAAGGATCCGCATCGACCCCGCGCGCCGCGAGGTGTGGGTAGGGTCCGACCGTGTCGACCTCACGGCTCTCGAGTTCGACCTGCTCTACACCCTGGCCTCGCTACCCCGCCGCGTGCTGACTCGCGAGCAGCTCATCGAGCGCGTCTGGGGTCCGGACTACTTCGGCGATACCCGCGTGGTGGACGCGCACATCAAGGCGATTCGCCACAAGCTCGGGGACGACCCCGGCCGCCCTCGGTTCATCCAGACGGTCCGGGGGGTGGGGTACCGGTTCGAGGACGACCCCCTGTGAGGCGGGGGCGGGCCTTTCGACGCCACCTGGGCTGGAAGCTCCTCGCATCCTACCTCCTCACGATCGGGGTGGGAGCGGCGGTGCTGTGGGCCACGGCCCTCGCCGTGGCGCCGGCCTCGTTCAGCCAGCACATCACCGCCATGGCCCACGCGCTGGGACCCCGCCCCGATCTCCAGGACAGCCTGCTCCGGAGCTTCCTCGGCGCCATGAACACCGCGCTCCTCGTCGCGGTCGGCGCCGCCGCCGTCACGGCCGCCGCGGTCAGCCTGTTCACCACGCGGCGCATCGTCGCCCCCATCCGTCTGATCCAGGAGGCGAGCCAGCGGATCGCCGAGGGACGGTATGGCGAACGCGTCCCCCTGCTCACCGAGGACGAGCTGGGGGACTTGGCCCTCCAGTTCAACCGGATGGCCGACGCCCTGGAACAGACCGAAAAACGTCGCCGGGACCTCATCGCCGACGTCGCCCACGAGCTGCGGACCCCCCTGGCCAGCATCGCCGGGTACGCGGAGGGCCTGGTGGACGGCGTCCTCCCGGCGACGCCCGACGTCCTCCACCGTGTCTACCGGGAGGCGACGCGTCTGCAACGCCTCGTGGACGACCTCCAGGAACTCTCGCGGGCGGAGGCTGGCCAGCTCCCCCTCCACCTCCGGTCGGTGAACGTCGACGACCTCGTCGAGACGGCGGCCGCCCGGCTCCGTCCGCAATTCGAGGAGAAGGGGGTGACCCTCACCGTGGCTCCGGCGGGGGACCTCCCCCCTGTGCTGGGAGACCCGGACCGCCTCGTGCAGGTCCTGACAAACCTGCTCGGCAACGCGCTCCAGTACACGCCCCCCGGGGGGTCGGCGGAGGTGAGGACCAAGGCAACGGGGTCCTTCGTGGAAGTGGCCGTGGCCGACACCGGCATCGGGATCGCCCCGGAGCACCTCCCCCACATCTTCGACCGGTTCTACCGCGTCGACCGGTCCCGCTCCCGCGCGAGCGGGGGGACCGGCATCGGCCTCACGATCGCGCGCCACCTCGTGGAGGCCCACGGGGGATCCATCACGGCGTCGAGCCCGGGGCCGGGACGCGGGAGCACCTTCACGGTGCGGCTCCCCCGAGCCCGTTAGCCGCTCTTCACACAATCTTCACGGAACCGTCACGGCCTCTTCCCGGTGGCCCCCTACACTGGACGTGGTAGGAGCACACTCCGGTGGAAGGAGGGATGCGACGATGAACTTCCGATGGCTCCTCGCGGGAAGCGTTGCCCTCGTCGTGGCCGCCGCCGTGCCCGTCCTGGGGGCGCTCCCTGGCGGGATGGGGTACGGCCCTGGCGCGGGGATGATGGGTGGAGGCTGCGCGTGGGGTCCGGGGGGCGGGTGGACGGGCGCGCCGGGCGGAGGCCAGCCCTTGTCCCTGGACCAGGCCGCGAGACTCGCCCGGAGCGCGGTCGCCGCGCTGGGCAATCCGCGTCTGGTCCCCGCCCACATCATGGAGTTCACAGCGAACTTCTACGTGGCCGTCAAGGACACGTCCACGGGCAGAGGGGCTTTTGAACTGCTGGTGGACCGGTACACGGGCGCGGTGCACCCGGAACCCGGGCCCAACATGATGTGGAACACCGAGTACGGGCATATGCGCTGGGCCACTGTCGGCCCCGGCGCCATGATGGGGCCGGGACTGGCAGGCGGCGGTCGCCCGGGCGTCCCCGCAACCCCGGCGCTGACGCTGGAGGACGCGCGCAAGGCCGCCCAGCGGTTCCTGGACGCCCGGATGCCGGGGACGCGGACCGAGGAGGCGATTGCCTTCCCCGGCTACTACACCATCGACGTGGTGCGCGGGGGCAAGGTCATCGGGATGCTGAGCGTCAACGTCTACACGGGCCAGGTCTGGTACCACACCTGGCACGGCACCTTCATTCAGGAGAAGGACCTCGACTGACGGGGCGGGAAGCTGAAACCGCGGGTGAGCGAAGGTGCCGATGCCGATGGGGTGGGGGATGGTCCTGTGGATGCTCCTCTTCTGGGTCGGTGTCTTCGTCCTCGCCCTCTGGATTGCGGCGTGGTTGTTCCCCGCCGTGCCCGGTTCTCCTTCGCTCCCCGCGCAGCACATCCTGGACACGCGCTACGCCCGGGGGGAGCTCACCCCTGAGCAGTACCGGCAGATGCGCCGGGAGCTCCAGGCCTCTTCCCGGCCCGCCGCGAGCGTCGTCGCGGCCGCCGTGACCGCCGCCGCCGTGATCCTCATCGCGCTCGCCCTGCTGGCCTTGTGGGGAGGCTGGGGGTGGGGCCCCCGGCCGGGCGGAGGGCCCTGGTGGTGGATGCCTCACATGGGACGACCGAGCCTCGGGCCGTGACGGCCACGGCCGACACCCCTCAAAGAGGAGCGGGACTCAGCGCGTAGACGGCCGGCGGGGGGTCACCAGGGCCCGGGGCCCGGGCGGGAATCCGAGCGGTGCAGCCCGCCGGAGGAGGAGCCCGGGCGCCGTCTCAAAGCAGAGGAGCCCCCGGGCAGCCGGCGTCGCCCTCACCGGCCGGGGATGAGCGACGCCCTCGTGACCCTCCGCTGATCGGAATCCTCCAGCGCTCTCCCAACGTCCGACAGAGGGTACTCCGCGTCCAGCACCGCCTCGAAGGGGTAGCGGGACCGGGTGGCCTCGAGGAAGGCGAGAGACCGCCTCAGATACCAGGGGAGGTAGCGGATGGTGGGGAGGATCTGGACGCTCCGGCGCGTCAGCGTCCCCGGGTCGAAGGGCGTCGTATGGCCGGGGGCGACATTGCCCAGCTCCACGACCCTCCCGCCCGGGCGCGCGAGCATCACGGACTCCGACAGAGCTGCGGGGACCCCCGTCACCTCCACGACGACGTCGGCCCCTACGCCTCCGGTGAGGGCCTGGACGCGCGCCACCCGCCGTTCGACGGTGTCGTCCTCGCGCAGGTCGACGACCGCGTCCGCACCGAACCGCCGGGCGAGGTCCAGTCGCCTGGACACCCCGTCGATGACGACGGTGCGGGCGCCCCGCTCCTTGGCCACCGCCAGAGCGCAGAGACCCAGCCCCCCCGCCCCCTGGACAACCACGTGCTCCCCCCAGGACACCGCCGCCTGGTCCAGGGCGAAGAGCAGCTCGGACAGCGCGCAGTTGGCGCTGGCGGCGGCGGCATCGGGAACCCCGTCGGGCACCCTGTAGACGTACTGGTCGGGGTGGACGTAGTAGTGCGTGGCGAACGCGCCGTGGAAGTGCGGCGGGGCCTCGGCCGGCGCCGACCAGTACCGGTAGCAGTGCTCGCACAGGTTGAAACGTCCGGCCGAGCAGGCCGCGCACTTCCGGCACGTGATGAAGTAGGCACAGACGACCCGGTCGCCGGGCCGCAGGGGCTGGCCGGCGAAATCCGTCTCCACCCCGGCCCCCAGGGTCAGCACCCGCCCGAGCATCTCGTGGCCCAATACGCTGCCCATCCGGACGGCAGGGTGATGACCTCGCCAGATGTGGAGCTCGGACCCGCACACATTGGCCCGGACGACCTCCAGCAGGATATGCCCCGGCTCCGGAGGCGCGACCGGATACTCCCTCAACTCCACCCGCCTGGGACCGGCGAGCACAGCCACGGTGCCCCGCATGGCGACCTCCCCCCTTCTCTTTAGGAGGGAATCAGCAGGAGCTTCCCTACGCTGCGGCGGGACGCGAGATACCGGTGCGCCTCCGCCGCCTCCCTCAAGGGGAATGCGCGATCGATACGCACCCGGAGCGCCCCCGTCTGGACCCACCCCAGGACGTCGCCCGCGCGTGTGAGCAGCTCCTCCCGGGTGGCGATGTAGTGAGCCATCGTGGGACGGGTGAGGAAGAGGGAGCCCTTCTGGCTCAGCACCTGCGGGTCGATAGGGGGGACCGGCCCGCTGGACTGGCCGAACAGCACCAGATACCCCCTCGGGGTCAGGCAGTTCATGCTCTTCTCATAGGTGGTCCTGCCCACGCCGTCATAGACGACCGCGACTCCCCGACCGTCCGTCAGGCGCTTGACTTCGGCCTCGAAGTCCTGCGCCGTGTAGACGATGACGTGGTCGGCGCCCGCCTCGCGGGCGACGGCGGCTTTCGCGTCGGTCGACACCGTCCCGATCACCCGCGCCCCCCGCCTCTTGGCCATCTGCACCAAGAGGAGGCCCACCCCGCCGGCGGCCGCGTGAACCAGCGCGGTGTCGCCCGCCTTCAGGGGAAAAGTGCTGTGGGACAGGTAGTGGGCCGTCATGCCCTGGAGCATGACCGCCGCCGCCACCCGGCTCTCCACCCCCTCCGGGATCCTGACGAGACGTCCCGCCGGGACGACAGCGTGGGTGGCGTAGGCACCGAGCACCCCGGCGTAGGCGACGCGGTCCCCGGGGCGGAGGTCCTCGACCCCGTCCCCCACGGCCTCGACCACGCCGGCGGCCTCCGACCCCGCTGTGAACGGGTGGGACATGCGGTAGAGCCCCTCCCGTTGGTAGATGTCCACGTAGTTGACCCCGACCGCCTCGATCTTCACGAGGGCCTCCCCCGGCCCGGGGGAGGGAGTCGGCAGCTCCTCCTCCCGGAGGACTTCGGGGCCCCCGGGGGCGTGAATGCGAATCGCCCTCATCGCTCCCTCCGTCACCTCCGTCTCCTGGGCGGGCGCCTCCGGGCGTACCCCCGGGACGTCCGCGTCGTCACGTCACGCCAGGTGCATCACCACCATCTTGAGTTCCGTCATCTCCTGGACGGCGTACTTCGGACCCTCCTTGCCGAAGCCGCTCTCCTTCAGACCGCCGTAGGGCATCAGGTCCACCCGCCACTGGGGGCCCCAGTTGATGTGGATATTCCCCGCTTCGACCTCGCGGGCAAAGCGCATGGCCCAGTCGAGGTTCTGCGTGAACACGCCCGCCGAGAGACCGTAGTTCGTATCGTTGGCCAGGGCAATGGCCTCGTCCACCGTCTCCGCTGGCGTGACCGCCACTGCCGGTCCGAAGAGCTCGAGGCGGGAGACCTTCATTTCGGGCTTCACATCCGCCAGGACCGTCGGGGAGAAGACCGCTCCCCGGCGCTCGCCGCCGATCACGAGCCGCGCGCCCCCCTCGACGGCCTCCCGAACCCACTCCTCCACCCGCTTCGCGTCGGCCTCCCGGACCATCGGGCCCATCTTCACGCCTTCCTCCAGCGGGTTCCCCGTGGTGATGGCCGCCACCTTCGCCCGGAGCAGGTCGAGGAAGTCGTGGTAGATGGGCTTGAGAGGGATGACGCGCTGGGCGCTGATGCACACCTGCCCGGCGTTGCTGTACCCGGTCGCGGCCACCGCGGCGGCGACCTTTTCGAGGTCGGCATCCGGCATGATGATGACGGGCGAGTTGCTGCCCAGCTCCATGGTCACCCTCTTCAGGCCCGCCACCCTGCAGATCCGCTCCCCCACATCCCGGCTGCCCGTGAAGGTGATCTTGCGCACCCGCCGGTCCGCGCACAGCATCTCCCCGATCTCGCTGCCGCTCCCCGTGAGGCACTGGATCCCCTCCGGCGGCACCCCGGCCTCCAGCAGGACCTCCACCAGCTTCAGCGCCGACAGCGGGGTGTCGGTGGCCGGCTTCAGGATGATGCTGTTCCCCGCGGCCAGCGCCGGCCCCACCTTGTGGGTCACCAGGTGGAGCGGGAAGTTGAAGGGGCTGATCCCGACGACGACCCCGCACGGCACGCGGATTGTGAAGCCGAACTGCTTCGCCACACCGGGCGCACCGTCAAGGGGCACCACCTCCCCGGAGAGGCGCTTGGCTTCCTCGGCGGATAAGTGGAGGATCTCGACGGCGCGCCCCACCTCCACCCGCGCCTCCGCCAGGACCTTGCCCTCTTCCAGCGTGATGGTCCGGGCAAATTCCTCGCCGCGGGCGCTGAGCATCTCGGCGGCCGTGCGGAGGATCTGCGCGCGCTGGTATCCGGTAAGCTGGCGCATTGCCTGGGCGCCCCGGACCGCGGTCGCGAGCGCCCTCTCCACGTCATCGGCGTCGGCCCGAGGGACGGTGTCGACGGTGGAGCCGTCATAGGGGTTAATGACGGGAATGGTCTGCCTCTTCTCGACCCACTCCCCGCCCACGTACATCTTCATGGCGCATCCTCCTCCCTCACATCCTCACCGCTTGTGTTCGCCCTCAGCGCGCCAATCCCTACGGCACGTCTTCTCGCCCGCGGTCCACGTGGGCCCGGTAGAACGCCAGCACCCGTGCCGGGTCCAGGGAGTCCATCCACAGGCGCCAGTTCCACGCCAGCACCGCAAAGGGGTGGGGCATGTCGGCGTATGGGGCCACGACGAGCTTCACGTTGCCGAACTTGCTGGGGGGCAAGCTCCGTTCCATTTTGTGGAACTCGTCCAGCACCGCCGCGGAGACGGGCGGACGGTACACGAGCACGATGTAGCCGTGCTCAAGGTCGTGCACCCAGAAGCCCGGGGCCAGACCCTGGGGGTACACGCCGGGGGGTGCCGGCGTGGGATAGTGCGGCCCTGAGGATGGGGGGTGGCTCCGGTACCGGATCGCGACCCCCACGGCCACGTGGTCAAACCCCTCGTTGGGCACGGCCTCCCCCAGCGCCAGGGGAACCGGCGCCCGCGCGCGGGAGACCACCCACCCCGCCGCGCCGACTCCTGCCGCCGCCACCACCACGAGCAGGATCACCAACCTCGCGGACCTCCGTCGGACTCGCCTCGCCGCTGGGGGCGGGCGATGCAAGGAGCTGTGCCGGGTAGCGCGGGATCGCCGAGACATCGCCTCACTCCCCCAGAGGACCACGCTACGGCAGGGGCCCTTCGGACCATTCCCGGTCGTGCTGACCGCTCCCTGCTCTCCCGACCGTGCTCCCCGCAGGCCGGACGCCCCCCTGCGCAGAAGACACTCACGGAGGTGGACGATGAAGATCCTCGCGTGCGCAGACCTTCACGGTCATCCCGAGAGAGTCGTGCGTGTCCGCCAGCTGGTCACGGAGCACTCCCCCGATGTGGTCCTGCTGCCGGGGGACCTCACCCATGCGGGCCGGGGGGAGGAGGCCCTGGACCTCCTCCGGACGCTCCCGGTGCCCGTCCTCGCCCTCCCCGGCAACATGGACGGGCCGCGGGCGGTAGCCGAACTGCGCGCCCGGGGCGGCCTCCTGAGTCAGGACCCGGCCGTGATCGGCGGGATCTCCTTCGGAGGGCCCGCCGTCCGCACGCCGTGCGACGTCCTCGTGACCCACGAGCCTCCTGCGGGGATCCTCGACCTCGCCTACTCGGGGCGACACATCGGGTCAGAGGTCGTGCGGGACCTCGTGCTCCGGCTCCGGCCCCGCGTCCTGACGTGCGGGCACGTCCACGAGTGCCCGGGGATCGAGCGCCTCGGCGACACCCTGGTCGTCAACTGCACGATGGGAGACGGCCAGAGAGCCGGGGCTCTCATCGAAATCACGCCCTCCGCTGTGGAGGCCCGCCTCCTCTGACGCTCCCCGAGGCCATAGCTGCGATCCCGTCTGGGGAGTACAATAGGCACAGGAGAGCCCTCGGGCGGTCCTGGCCATTCCCCTAGGGGCGTCCAGGGCGGAAGGGGAGGAGCGGGGATGCGGCGGCTGCGGGGAATCGGGGTGGCGGTGCTGGTGATCGGGACGCTGGCCGCGGCGGCCGGAGCGCAGCCGCCCGCCATCGTCCCGGGCCAATCGCTGGGCGACTTCCGCTTGGGCCAGGACGTGACGCCTCTTCTGGACCAACTGGGGCCGCTCCACTCGCAGGACGACCTCCCTGGAGACGCTCTCACAGGCTACTACTGGCCGCTGCGCCACATCGGCGCCATCGCGGAGAAAACCACGCACAAGATCGTGGCGCTGGTAGTCTCCCTGGACGACACCTACAGGACCGACAAGGGGATCATGGCCGGAGCCGAGATGGACGCGGTGCGCGCCGCCTACGGGCGCGAGGACGGGGTGGAGGACCACCCCGACGACCAGCTCCTCATCTACGACCGGCTCGGCGTGGCGTTCGTGGTGGACCGGACGGGCCCCCTCGGGCACCGGGTGTCGGCCATCTTTGTCTTCACCCCCGGCCACTACCACGACATCTTTCAACCTTGAGACGGGGCGGCCCCTTGGGGGGCCGCCTCCCCTCTTCCCGCATCGGCCGAGCAGGGGGGCACACGAAGACCGGGGGCCGCAGGGGCGGCCCCCGGTCCGTCACTCCCAGCCCACCCGGCGTTCAATCCGCCGAGGAGCGCATGAACCGCTGCAGGGCCTCCACCAGGGCCTGGATGTGCTTCACCACATCCTTCGTGCTCGGGTACTCCCCCAGCCCTTTGAGATCCGCAGCGATCCGTGCGAGTTCACGCTGGCAGGTCGCCGCGGCATCGCGAACAGTCATGATGCTCGCCATACGCCCCACCTCGCCGTCATGATGTCATTTCAGAAAAGTATGCTAGCATCTCCGGAGCTCGGGGGCAACGTCTCCCCGCCGCCCCGTCGCAGCGCACCGGGTGGACCCCGTGGGGATGCGCGTCCCCGGTGAACCCGGGGCGCGTCCGGCCCGTTTTCACAGGATGAGGACCGAAGGCCACCAGCAGGGAGGGATGACGATGGCGACGGCGTTGTCTCGAGCGGTTGTCTTCCTGGCATCCGCGCTCCTGTGGGCGGCCGGGGGGGCTCCCGCGGCCGCCCAGGCGACCCAGGTGGTCCCCTTCCCCGACGTCCCCCCGTGGCACTGGGCCTACGACGCCGTGGTGAAGGCCCAGCGGGCCGGCATCTTCGTCGGGTATCCCACGACCCCCGCCGAGCTGGCGGAGAACTCCATCGTCCAGGTCTTCGCCGGGTTCGCCCACGCCCGGGCCTCGGGCGCCCGGGAGTGGGTGGAGCGTTTCACCTACAACCGGCCGGCAAACTGGCCGGCCCCGCTCGAGCGCTCCTCCCTCGCATCCTTCTCCCTGAGGGACCTCCGCGTCTCGGTGGAGGGCGACAGGGCATCGGCGTCCTTCACGGCAACGATGCGGGACCGCGAGGGCCGGACCCAGACCGCGCCGATGCGCGTCGCCCTCCGCTACAACGGTCAGGACTGGCAGGTCGATTACGGGACCCTCGAGGCCGCAAGCCCCCTCTTCCGGTGACCGGGGCGCTCAGCAGTACGCCTCGTACTCCCTCACGTCGACCGGCACGCTGATGACGACAGGGGCCTCGTCCCGCAGAAATCGGTCCACCGCGCGCTTCAGCTCGTCGAGCGACCTCACAGCCACGCCCTCGACGCCGAACCCCCGCGCGACTGCGGCAAAGTCCGGAGGGGGGAACTCCACCCCGTAGGGCTCCACGCCGCGTCGCTGCTGCGCGATCCGGATCAGGCTCAGGCTCCCGTCGACGAAGACGACGACCGCCACAGGGATCCGGTGCTGGCGCATGCATGTCAGGGCGTGCAGGCTCATGAGGAAGCCTCCATCCCCCAGAAGCGCCAGCACCGGCCTGCGAGGAGCGTGGAGCTTCGCCGCGATCGCCGCGGGGAGGCCATAGCCCATGCCCGACAGCCCGTTGGACACGAGAAACGTCTGGGGGTCGCGACAGGGCCAGAACTGCCCCGCAAAGTACTTGTGGGATCCCACGTCGCAGGCCAGGAGTGTCTCGGGGGGAGCCGCCTCCCGCAGAGCCCGTAAGGACTCGAGGGGGCTGAGGCCATCGCGCGGGGGAAGCGGGGAGGGGCGGATGCGCTCGCGGCACCGGGCGAGGAGGTCGGGCGGCCACCGGACGGCCCCCGCCGACCCGGCGAGGCCCGCCAAGGACGCGGCGATGTCGCCGACGACCTCCACGGGGCGGTACGCCCCCTCCGCGGTCGACCACCGTCCCAGGCAGGCCATCGGGCGACCGAGGTACCAGTCCTTGTCGCACTCCACAGGATCGAAGCCCACGCCGAGGAGGAAGTCCGCCTCGTCGACGTTCGCCATGACGGCGGGGTCGATCGCCATCCCGCCGACCACGCCGAGAAAGCTCGGGGTGTCTTCCGGAAGCGTCCCCTTCGCCTTGGGTGTCACGACATAGGGAATGCCCGTGCGGTCCACAAACGTTCGCAACACAGGCACGTCGCGCGGCGTGCACCCGAGCCCTGCGACCACCAGCGGCCGGTGCGATCTGGCCAGCAGCCCGGCCACATCCGCAAGGGACGCGGACGACCCCCCCGCGGGCTTCCCCTGCGGCCACCCGGCGGCCCCGGGACCGGGCCGGGGCCGGTCGCCGGCCAGATCGCTTGGGAGGGCGACGTGGACGGGTCCGGGGGGAGGGGAGGTCGCCACCGCGGCGGCCTGCCGCACGGCCTCGACCGTCTGACGGCCGTCGAGGGTGACGCTCCACTTGCACAGGCTGCCGAAGAAGCGGTCCAGGGGAAGACGCTGGTGGGAGAAATGGGGCATGAGGGAGACCGGGACCTGCGCGGTGAGCGCGACCACGGGGGCGCGATCCAGCAGGGCGTGCGCCACGCCGATCCCGAGATTCACCGCGCCGGGGCCCACCGTGGCCAGGCACGCTCCGGGGATGCCGGCCAGCTGCCCCGTGGTGGCGGCCATGAACGCCGCGCTGGCCTCGTGGCCCACCGAGTAGAAGGGAATCCCCACCCGACGGCAGGCGTCTAGCAGGAGGGTCACCTCTCCACCCGGGACGCCAAAGACGCGCTCCACACCCAGCCGGGCGAGCTCCGAGACAATCGCCTCCGCGTTGGTCATGGCGAGCGCCCCCCCTCCCGGCCTCCCCCTCCGCGCCCCGCCCCGGTGCCGCGGGGCGGCAGTCCGGCCGCCGCCCCCAGCACCGTCAGGGCCCCCACCACCACGGGCAGGAAGGCGGCACCCGGGGCCCGCGCGAGGTCCCACGCCGCTCCCCCCAGGAGGGGGATGACGAACGAGTACAGGTAGCCGATCGCAAACATCGCCGCCGACAGGCGGTGAATGTCGTCGGGGGCAGCGTACACGGGCGGGAGCGCGAGGGTGAGGATTAGGACAAAGGCAAAACACAGACCGAGGATGCCTGCCCCCGCAGCCGGGGCCCAGGAAGGACCCAACAGGAACACGCCCAGGCCGCCCAGGATCCCCAGCGAGACGACGACGAAGGGGAATCGCCGGCCGACAAGCGACGAGGCGAGCCCCAGCGCGAGGAGCGAGGCGGGGAGCTGGCCCGCATTGAGCATCGCCAGAGCGCCCCCGATCGCCTGGGGGCGGCCCATGGCGCGCAGGAACTCGGGAATGAAGGCGTTCGCCCCAAAGTAGGCCGCCGACGCGCCGCCCTGGAGCAATCCGAGCCTCCACGTGTCGCCCCGGTCCCAGTCAGGCCACCAGCGCACGGCGGGGCTCCCCGCGGCGTCGGGGAGCAGCGGCCCGAGCCAGGCCATCAGCAGCCCTGTCGCCACCACGGGGATCGCCCACAGGACGAAGCTGGCCTCCCATCTTCCGGATGCCAGGGGCAGCACAACAGGGAGCGTGAGCGAGGCGCTGAGCGTCTCGCCGACGAGAAGGCCGTTGACGTAGACGGCCGTGGCACGCCCGACATCGTCCGGGAACCACTGGCCGATGAGGGCGGGGATGGCGGGCTGGGCGATCGCGACGCCGGTGCCCATCAGCAATGTCATGCCGAAGAGCACGGCCACCGAGGGGCCCACGCCGCGGAGCCCCGACGCCACCCCGGTGAGGGCGATGCCCAGGAGGAGCGCGCGACGGGCCCCCAGGCGCGCGACGAGGAGGGACCCTGGAATGGCCGCCGCCGCCAGCAGGAACACCGGCAGACCCGTGAGGGCGGCAATGCCCGTCTCGCTCAAACGGAGGTCCCGGTGAATGAGGGGGAGGACTGGGGGCACCGCCAGGAGGGTCAGACGTACGTCAAGGCCTGCGCACCAGAGGAGCCCAAAGCCGGTCACCGCGTGCCTGCTCATCCGGCCCCCTCGGGCACCCTCGTCGTCTATGGCCGCGCGCACGAGCGAGTGACGCATGGTCGTGTCATAGGGATGCGGCGATTCGCGATCCGCCACTGTCAGCCCCGCGGGGGACCCTCGTCACGCCCGGTGGGGCACGTCACCTGGGCAAACTGAGGGAGTTCGCTTCGCGCCCGGCGGGAACGCGTCCTGCCCCAGCGCCCGGCGGTGCGGCGTTGGGGGTCGCTTGCCCAGAGCGCGGCGCTCCGGTAGTCTCGTGGCGGGAGGTGTCACCCGTGACGAGTGTGACTCGCCCCGTGGCCCTGACGGCACTCGGAGTCGCGGCTACGATCAAGCTCCTGGGGCAACTCTGCCTCCTGGGACCGGACCCCGTCCCCGAGGCAGCGGCCACGGCCGCCGCGCTCAGCCAAATCGTGGCCCTGGCGGGGCTCTTCCTCGCGGGCCTCTGTGCCGCTGCGGGCATCGCCCTGCAGGACCTGCGCGGCCCGTCCCCCGGGGAAGCCCTCCCCTGGCGCTCCCTCGCGGCCGGCTCCGCGCTGGCCGCCCTCCTGCGCGCCGGTGGCCGGTTGCTCTCCGGCGTGACCGGGCATCTCCCGACACACGGGGCGGGTCCTGTGCTCCTCCTTTCCTCCGGACTCGTGCTCCTCGAGACCCTCCTTCTCTAGCGTGGGCGCCGAACCTGCGGGAGCAGGCCGCTTGTGCCCGCTTTCACAAATGCCAGAGGGGTGGAGAGCCCTCCCGGGAGACGCCAGCGCGGCGCTCCTACACTCCACGCACGGAAACCCGGAGGGGTCGCTCAGACCGCGTGCAAAAGATGGAGCCGGCGAGGGGATTCGAACCCCTGACCTGCGCATTACGAGTGCGCTGCTCTACCACTGAGCCACGCCGGCCTGGCGCGCTCATTGTAGCCCTCACCCGGAACACCCGTCAAGAACGCGCCCGCCTCCAGGCAGGGACGCGACCCGTGGTTCCGCCCCCTCACCGACGCGTGTGTTCGACCACCAGGAGCACTCCCGACACCAAGGCCACGAGGCCGGCGATCCTCTCGAGACCGAAAAAGATACCAAAGGAATTCAACCCGACGATGATGAGGTACACTCCCAGGAGGAATGACCCCCAGTTCACGACGCTCACGGTATCCTCCCTTCCCAGGGCTACCTTGGCGCCACGTCACGCCGACCCCCGGCGTCGCCTCCGGCGAGCGCGCGCTCACAGGATGCGTCCCCCGACAGCACTCACGCGTCCCCGGCCCAGTGGCCCGGCTGGGAGAACGTCAGGCCGTCTCTCCTCGGACACGCCCGCCGGGTCCACGCGGACCGTTCCGGGGTTCTACGCCTCACAGCGGTTTCCTTCGCCATCCGAGTCCTCACCCCGCCTCGCGTTTGACATGCCGCTTCCATTCCGTACATAATGGAACGGCTGGATACACCCTCCAACCGGAGCGTACATCCCATCATTCGTTCCGATGGGTACGGAGGAGTGATGAGATGCCAGCGACGCTGATCGTAGCAAACCTTCGCTCCGGCGGGGGACGCGCCCGCGACACGTTGCCCCTCGTGACCAGCGCGCTCCGCCGCGCCGGCCGTGAGTACGAGCTGGTCGTGGCCCCCACGGCGGAGGCCGCGGCGACACTCCTCCCGGGCGTCCTGCGCCCGGACCGCCGGGAGTTCGACCAGGTGGCCGTGGTGGGCGGGGACGGGACGATCAACGGCGCGGTCAACGGACTCGTCGTCAGCGGGACCGCGCTGCCCCTCGGCATCGTCCCCTGCGGCACCGGCAACGAGATCATGCGGTCGCTGGGCCTGCCGAAGCATCCGGAGAAAGCGGTCGACATCCTCCTCCGGGGTCGCACCTGCCCCGTCGACGTCGGGGTGGTCAACGGACGGTACTTCCTCAACACCTTCGGTCTCGGCGCCGACGTGGAAGTGGTCAAACTGGTGAACACCCTCCGGTCCCGGTACCGGTTCGCCCGGAACCGGTCCGTGTACTACCTGGCGGCCCTCCTCCTCCTGTCGTCGGGCTTTGACCCCTTCCCCGTGGAGGTCCAGGTGAAAGAACGCGTCTTCCGCGGCCGGGCGATCATGATCGTCGCCGCCAACGGGCGGATCTACGGCGAGCGGCTGCTTGCGCTGCCGTCTCCCAGCCTCACCGACGGACTCCTGGACCTGTACCTCCTGGAAGAGCTGGGGTCCCGGAAGCTCCGCAAGACCGCCCGGCTCCTCCGGCGCCTGCCGGTTCCCGAGCTGAGCGTCCAACGGTGCTCGGAGGTCGTCATCCGCCTCAACCAGCGGCGGGAGGCACACGTGGACGGCAGCCTCTTCGGTCCGGCCCAAACCTTCACCCTGTCCCTTCTCCCCCAGCGCATTACCGTGATGCACCCGGCGCCGCCCGCGCTGGCAGGCGTGGCCCGCGAACTGGTCGCATCGGGCCGGGGCGGGATGGCCACACGGGCGTGAGCCGCATGCGGATAGCGATCCTCTCCTGCAACTACGGAGGAGGCCACCGGCGTGTCGCCGAGGCCATCGCGGCAGAGTGGGAGGCCCGGACCGGGGGCCAGGCGGACATCGTCGACTACTTCGCGCGGTTCGTCCACCCTCTGTTCGACGCCGTAACGAAGTTCTCGTACATCCAGAGCGTCCGGCGGGCGCCGGTGATGTACGGCCTGTTCTACCGGATGACGGGCGACATCCGCCCCGATTCGTTCCTCCAACGCGCCATCAACAGGATGGGCATGGAGCGCCTCGCCCGGTACCTGGAGGACGAACACCCCGACGCCGTGTGCTGCGTGCACTGCACCCCGGCGGGGACAATGTCCGACCTCAAGATCGCGGGGCGCACGACGGTCCCCTGCCTCACGGTGATCACGGACTACGTCACCCACAGCCAGTGGATCCACCCCCACGTGGACCGCTACTGCGTCCCCAGCCCGACTGTGCGAGACGGCCTCGCGAGCCGCGGGATCCCCCCGGACCGCATCGTGGTGTCCGGGCTGCCCGTGGAGTCCAAGTTCCTCCGCCCCCTCGACCGGCCTGCGGTCCTTGCCCGGTTCGGGCTGGACCCGACGGTCCCCGTCGTCCTCGTCATGGCCGGGGCCTACGCCATGCTGGGCGGCGTGCTGGACGTGGTCCGCGTCCTGGCGGACTTCCCTCGCTCCCTCCAGGTGCTCGTCGTCTGCGGCTACGACCGCAGGCTCGAGGCCCACATCCAGGCGCAGGTCCGGACGTCCCGCCATCCCTTCCGCGTTTTCGGGTACGTGGACAACGTCCATGAGCTCATGACGGCCAGCGACGTCCTCATCACCAAGGCCGGGGGCGTCACGGTGAGCGAGGCCCTGGTCAAGGGCCTCCCCATGCTGATCTACCGGCCGATCCCCGGTCAGGAGGAGGGGAACACCCGCTACCTGGTGGCCCACGGGGCCGCCCTGGCCCCCATGAGCCCTCGGGCCCTCCGGGAGACCCTGGGACTCCTCCTGGAGCACCCGGACCGCCTCGACTCCATGCGCCAGGCCGCCCGCCGCCTCGCCCGGCCTGACGCGACGGAGGTGGTCGTGGCCCAGCTCGCAGCTCTGGCCGACACCGGACGCAGCCCCTCTCCCGCGCATCCCCGGCCCCTCTCCTCCCCTGCGTGATGCTCCAGAACGAACCGGCACTCCTCGCCATTACGATTGCCCTTGCGGAATTCGTCCACGGCGCGCTGCTGTTCGTCCTCCTCCCCACCATGCTCACCGAACGGTTCGGCTGGGCCATGGGCACGACCGGGGCAGCCGTCTCGACGTACTTCTTCACGGAAGTGGCGCTCAAGCTGGTGGCGGGGTGGATGGTGGACCGCATCGGCACCCGCAAGATGCTGCTGTGGGGACTGTGGCTGTACACCGCCGCCTTCGGTGGTCTGATCCTCGCCAAACGGTCATGGGAGGTCTTCGTGGCGTTGGCCGTCATGGGTGCGGGCGCGTCGCCCCTCTGGCCCGCCGCCCTTGCCCGCCTCACGCAGAAGACGGCCAACGGCGTGGGGGGAGTGTTGGGCCGGGTGTTCTCCACGTGGTTCCTCGGGGCGGGCGCGGGGATCGGCCTGGCCACCCTGATGAGCCGAGCGCGCCACCCCATCTCCCTCACGGTGTTCCTCGTGCCCCTCCTCGGGGCGGCGCTCCTCGGCCTGCGGCTCCCGTCCACTCCCGAGGCGCCGCGACCGGTCCCCACGCGCGAGCGCGGCATCCCCACCATGTTCCGCTCGCTGGCGGTCCTGGCCACGAGCCTCGTGCCGCAAATCATCGCCGCGGGGATTCTCATCCCCATCGTGGTCCCCTACCTCGAAATCGTCCGCGGCCTCGATGAACGGGAGCTGTTCCTCCTGCTGGCCCTCGGGCCCGGGACCTCCCTCGCCTTCATGGGCCCGGCCGGTCACATGGGAGACCGCTTCGGACGTCGCCGGACCTACGCCGTCGGGCTGGGGGCCGTCGCCCTCCTGCTGCTCCTCCTCCCCCTGTGCCAGTCCCTGTGGACCCTCATGCTGGACTTCATCGGGATCGGCCTCGGGTACGCCTTCGTCCTCCCGGCCTGGAACAGCATGGTGCTGAGCCTCCTGCCCCACGACGTCCGCGGCGCCGGGCTGGGCGTGGCCATGACCATTGAGGGGATGGGCGGGGTTATCGGCCCCCTCGTGGGCGGGTTCCTGTGGCAGTGGTCGAACCCCTCGTCGCCCTTCTACCTGAGCGGGGGACTACTGCTCCTTGCGGCCGGAGCGTCGACCCGGTGGCGCGCGGACTCTCTGGAGGGGTAGCCCCCCGTCCCGCCGGAGGCGTCCTGTGACGGGGAGCACGAAAGTCTACCTTGCCTGCGGCGCTGCCCTGACGGGCGCGGTCGCGTACACGGTGGGGGCGCAGGTCTGGGCGGCCGGGCTCCGAAGAGGAGTCGTCTTCTGCGGCCCCGCCCGCCCCATGGTCGCGCTCACCTTCGACGACGGCCCGGATCCAGTGCACACCCCCCGTGTTCTCGACATCCTGGGCGAGCACGGCGCCCAGGCGACCTTCTTTGTGGTCGGGCGCCAGGTGGAAGCTGCGCCCGCTCTCGTGCGAGCCATTGCGGCCGCCGGACACGACCTGGGCAACCACACGTACAGCCACTGTCACCTGTGGACGCTCCCGCCCCGGGCGTCTGTGGAGGAGGTGGACCGCGGCGCGGCCTCCGTGGCGCAGGCCACGGGGACGCCTCCGCCGTACTTCCGCCCGCCGTGGGGCACGTTCAACTGGGCGGCCTACAGCCGGGCCGCGGAGATCGGCGAGGTGCGGGTCCTGTGGTCTGTCCGCCCGGAGGGGTGGCTGCGGCCCGCCTCCCCGGCGGAACTGGCCGCCTTCGTGGTCCGCCGGGCGCATCCCGGGGCGATCGTCAACCTCCACGACCGCGGCGGACACCCCTCCACCCCCGCCGCCACGTGCGAGGCCCTCCCCGCCATACTCGCCGGCCTGCGGGCCCGCGGGTTCGACCTCGTGCCCCTTCGTACGCTCCTCCGGAACCCGTAGGACGTTCCCCCGGGACCGGGCCGCTGGCTACGCTCGCCCGGCGGCCCCCGTCATGACAAACCGCCTCCGGGCCTCCTCCCGGACGGCCGCCATCCCGCGTCCGAGGACCTCGTAGTGCACCGAGGAGGACGCCAGCCCTTCCCGGAGCCCCTGGAGCCATGCGGAGAACACGCCGTGCCCGATGTTGACCTTGACGACGCCCAGCTCGACGGCCTGCCGGAGGTCGCCGGGGTCGATCCCGCTCCCCCCGTGGAGCACGAGGGGACCCCGCACACGGGCGGCGATCCGGCCGAGACGGTCGAGGTCCAGACGGCTCCGCTGCCCGTGCACCGAGCCGACGGACACGGCCAGCATGTCCACCTCGCCCTCCTCAAACATCGCGGCGGCATCCGCCGGGTCCGTGAACAGCACGGCTCCCTGCGGCCCGCCGAAGCTGCCCACTTCCCCCTCCATGGCGGCCCCCAGGGCGTGAGCCACCTGCGCCACGCGGCGGGTCTCGCGGAGGTTGTCCTCCAGCGGCAGGTGGGAGCCGTCGAACATGACGGATCCGTAGCCCTCCGCAAGGCACCGCACCGCCGTGGAAAAGTCCTGCCCATGGTCGAGGTGGATGAGCACCGGGACACGGGCCTCGTCGGCCAGCGTCTGCAGCAGCCGGGCCAGCGGCCGCAGGCCCGCATGGTCGATGTCCCCCGTATAGGTCGCGAGGATGACGGGAGCTCGCGCCTCCTCCGCCGCCTGGAGGACGGCCGCAGCCAGCTCCAGGTTGCACACGTCGAAGGCGGGAATCGCGTACCGCGCCTTCCACACGTCCTGGATAAACTGCCGAGGGTCTCGAACGCGCACGGCTCTCCTCCTCTCAGGGCGGCCCCAGGCGTGGCTCCCGGCCCGACAGCGACCGGTGGATGGGGGCCACAGCGGGATAGAGCCGGGCGTGGACGGTCAGCCGGGAGGCCATGGACGCCGAGAGCTCCGGGTCGGGCTCCACCCGCGCGCCGATTCGGACGGCCGCCCGCATGGCGTCCGCGACGCTGCCGAAGACGCCGGCGCCCACGCCCGCCAGCATCGCCGCCCCGAGCGCCGCGCACTCGGCGGTGGCCAAGACCTCCAGCGGGCGGGCGAAGGCGGCCGCCTTGATGGCCAGCCAGAGCGGGACGCGCACGCCTCCCCCGGTCACCCGCAGCACGCCCGCCCGTCCGATGATCCTCTCGAGGGCATCGACGTTCAGCCTGGCCTCCCACGCGAGACCCTCCAACACCGCGCGAGCCACGTGGGCTGGCGTGTGCACGTCGCGCAGCCCCAGGAGGGCGCCCCGCGACGCCGGGTCGACCACGGGCGAGAGGCTCCCGCGAAGGTGCGGGAGGAAGCACACGCCGTCGGCGCCCGGCGGCACCCGCGCCGCCCCGTCCATGAGCTCCTCGACCGGGGTCCGCGTCAGCTGGGCGACCCACTCGATGGCCCCTCCCCCCATGACGATCCCGCCCAGGAGGTAGTAGCGTCCGGGCACGACGTGGCAGCCCACGGCGAAGCCGGCGGGAGCGGTCACCTCGGGGGGAGGCGGGGCGGCTGTCGCCGCCAGGAGCGCTTCGGCGGTCCCCAGGGAGTCCAAAATGTCGCCCGGCTCCGTCACACCGCCGGCCAAGGACGCGCAGATGTGGTCGTGGCCCCCCACAGCCACGACCACCTCGGCCGTGACGCCCAGCTCCCGGGCCACCTCAGGACGCAGGGGGCCCGCCACCGAGCCTGCGGGGGCCACGGGAGGCAGGACCTCCACCGGGATCCCAGCCGCCTCCAGGACGGGCTGCGACCAGCGCCTCCCCCGGATGTCGAAGGCGCGGCTCCGGCTCGCCAGAGACGGGTCGGTCACCCAGGCCCCCGACAGGCGCCAGACCACGTAGTCCGCCACGAAGCACCAGCGGCGCATCCGCCGGAACAGCTCCGGCTCGTGGTCGCGGAGCCACGCCAGCTTGTGCACGGTGTGGATGGGCTGGGAGGGGAGCCCCGTGATCCTGTACAGTAGGTCGCCTCCCAGGCGCGCCTCCAGGGCGGCGGCCTGCGGGGCGCTCCGCGCGTCGAACCACGCGATGACGGGATACAGGGGGTCCCCTCCCTCGGAGCACGGGACCCCGGCCTCCCCCACGCTGGTCACCGCGATCCCGCGGAGCACGCCGCCCGGCGGGATGGCCCCCGCGGTTTCGCGGAGGACGTCCAGGGCCACGGCCCACAGGCCCCGGGGGTCGTACTCCGCCCTCCCGTCGGGGGTCTGGCGGAGCGGCATCCGGCGCGAGGCCACGTGGACGACTTCGCCGGAGCTATCGCACAGCAGCGCCTTCCCGTTTGTCGTGCCGAGGTCGACCCCGATGAGGTAGCTGCGCTCCACGGGGGCGGCCCTATCCCTTGACGGCGCCGAAGGTGAGCCCCCGCGCGAGGAACCGCTGGATAACCAGCGAGAGCAGCACCGGGGGGAGGATCGCGATCAGCGTATTGACGGACGCGGTGTTGAAGTCCACACCGCGGGTGCTCCGCGAGCTGAGGATGAAGAAGGGGAGGGTCTGGGCGACCCGCGAGGTCAGGGTGCTCGCCAGGATCGCCTCGTTCCAGTTGAAGGCGAAGACGATGATGGCCGTGGCGACGAGCCCGTTGACGGCCAGGGGGAGATTGATGCGCGTGAACACCCCCAGGTCGTTCGCACCGTCGAGGAATGCCGCCTCCTCCAGCTCGAGGGGGATGTCGCGGAAGACGTCCCGCATGATCACCACGCCGAACGGCAGGGTGGCGGCGACGTAGACGAGGATCAACCCGAGGCGGGTGTCGATGAGACGGAGGTGCACCATGAGGACGAAGTAGGGCACCAGGACCACGGCCGGAGGCAGAGCCCGCTGGGTGAGAAACCAGATGGCCAGGTCCCGGCTCGTGAGCGGGCGGTAGTCGTACCGGGCCAGGGCATAGGCCGCCGGGGTGCCCAGGAGGATCACCACCCCTGTGGTGGCCAGGCTCACCACGATGCTGTTCACAAGGGCATTGAGGGAATCGGGATCCGAGAGGACGGTCCTCCACGGGCCGAGGGTTGGCTCGTACTGGAGCCACGGCACGAAGGCCCCGCGGGTGAAGGTCTGCGCGGTGGTCTTGAGGGAGTTCTCCGCCGCCCAGAAGAAGGGGAACAACACCCACAGGGCCGCGAGGACCAGCGCGGCGTAAAACAGCGCCCGTCGGATCCCCCGGTAAGGTTCGTAGATGCTCATTCCAGCTGCCGCCGCATCACGTGGAAGAGTCGGAGGACGATGACCAGCACGGCGACCAGAAAGAAGACCCCCATGGCCGAGCCGTGTCCGAAATCGAAGAACTGCAGGGTGGTGAGGTAAACGAGCGCGCTGTAGACGAGCGTGCTGGTGCCGGGCCCCCCGCTGGTCAAGGCGAAGGGAAGGCCGAACACCTTGAAGGCCTCCATGAGCCGGAGGAGGAAGGCGATGGTCAGGACGGGTTGAATGACCGGCAGGACGATGTGCCGCAGCACCGGCCACTCCCCCCGCGTGTCGAGCGCGGCCGCCTCGTAGAATTCGGGCGGGACGCCCTGCAACCCCGCCAGGGCCACGAGGAAGACGAAGGGCGTCCACCGCCACACGTCGAGGAGGACGGCCGCCGCCAGCCCCCAAAAGGCCGTCGTGATCCACGGCGGGTGCAAGCCCACGAACCCGAGGAAGTAGTTCACCGGCCCGGTGTCGGCGTCGAAGATCGTCACGCCGAGGTAGCCCAGGGCCACCCCCATGGTGAACAACGGCGCCGTGAAGAGCACCCGGAACACCTGCTGCCCCCAGATCCGCTTATTGACCGCCCAGGCGAGGGCCACGCCCAGGACCATCTCGGCGCTGACGGCGACGGCCACGTAGACGAGGGTGATCCACACCGAGTGCCAGAAGGTGGGGCTGCGGAAGTTGTCGAGGTAATTCCCCAGCCCGACGAACCCCGTCACCCCCTTCCCGAGAGCGTAGGTGACGACGCTGTAGTACAGGGTGGAGGCCAGGGGGAACACGGAGAGGAGGAGGATCCACAGGACCGCCGGCGCCAGGAACACGTACTGCAGGACCCGGCTGCGCCGCACGTTCCACCCCTACCGGGGGACGGCGGGGACGCCCGCCCGCGCCCGTCCCCCGCCCCCCGCCCCTGTGCTACTCAAGCCCCAGGGACTTCCGGTACAGCGCCCGCTGGGTGTCCTTGCCGTACCGCTCGGTGATCTTCTGCCATTTCCTCGCGACGTCGTCGAGAGCCGCCTTGGGCTTCATCTGCCCCGCCAGCACGGCCGAGACATTGACGTCCAGTTCGTGCCAGTACTCCGCGGCACCCGGGATCCGCAGGTACGTCTCCTGGAGCGGGTTCGTCAGGTCCTTGTAGTAGGCGTCCAGGTACACCTTGATATCGTGGGCGTTCCACCCGTACTGCTCGTAGTCCTTGACGGTGGCCGTCCCGTAGGGCGGGAAGAACTCGTAGGGCATCGACGGCTGCACGCCCGTCCACCCGTTGGCCGCGTTGAAGAGGGCGTTCTTCTTGTTGGCCATGAACGCCATGAAGTCGTAGGTGGCCTCCTTGTTCTTGGAGAACCGGGAGAGGACCAGGTGCCAGGAGCCGCCGTTGACGTTGCCGACCTGGTTGAGGGTGTAGGATTTCCACTGGCCCGTCTTGGGGTTGAAAGCCCGCTTGGTACCCGGTATCTGGGCCGCGCCGATCTTCCCCTTGACTTTGGAGGCCTTGGGATCCTGCGCCAGCGTCGGGAGGTCGCCCCAGGTCGGTTCCATCACCGAGTGCCCCGCGAGGAACAGGTTCCACCCCTGGCCCAGCGTCCACTGGAGCATTGCCCGGGGCCCGTTCTTCACGAACTTCGCGTAGTCCTCCAGGGCCTTCACATGGCCCTCCGAGTTGATGTAAGGCTCCATCGTGTCCGGGTCGAACCAGAAGGACCGGTTCTCCGGGGAAATCACGTAGGGCGCCGCCAGCGTGAGGAAGTGGAAGAACCCCTGCTCGTTCACCTTGGCGTGAAGGGCGATCCCCCAGTCGGGCTGGCCGTCCCCGTTCCAGTCCCACCCCGTGAAGAAGTCTGCGACATCGTGCATTTCGTCCATCGTCCTCGGGGGCACCGGGAGATCGTAGCCGTACTTGGCCTTGAACCGCTTCCGGTAGTCGGGGCGCGTGAGGATGTCCTCCCTGTAGTACAGGATCTGGCAATCCGCGTCGAAGAGCGCGCCGTACTGCCTCCCCTCCCACGTGTACAGCGTGCGCATGGACTTGATCTGGTCCGTGGGGACCCAGTAGGGGTGCCTGGGGTCCTTGAGGAAGTCCTCAAGCGGCACGATGTAGGGTTCCTTGGGGACGAAGAAGTCGCCGTAGAACCACGCCCCGGTCTGATAGGCGTCATACCGTCCGAGGCCGGTCGTCAGATCGGTGAAGATCTGCTGGTGGAGAGTCTCGATGGGGACCTCGGCGATGTTCACCTTCCCGCCGGTCTCCGCCTCCCAGTGCGGCGCGTGGTACTTGACGCAGTCCCCGACCGTCGCCTTGACCACCATCACGTTGATCGTGACCCCGCGATAGGGCTTGCCCTTGAGGAACTCGACGCGCTCGGGGGTGATCGGGGACTCGTAGGGCGCGAGAGGGTGACCGGGGAGCAGCTTCGGTGCCGCTTCCCCCTTCCCGAGGGCGGAGAGGAGACCGCCAGCTCCCAGCGCCGCAGCGCCGGCTCCCGCCCGCTTGATGAGCTCACGCCGGGTTACCCGATCGTCCATCCCTGCGCCTCCTCCCCCGTGATCCACCCGAGTCCGCCGCACCGGGGGCGTGCGCCGCGCGGCGCCGCCCCCGCCGTCGGCCTGCCCAATACCTTCTGGCCGCACCGCAGAGGTCCCTCCCCCGCGATCGGTGTCCCTATTTCCCCTACGGCTCGGAGGTCTCGCGGGGTTCGCGGTAGTACCGACTCAGGAGCGTCCTGCGGGTGATCCACACCTGGCGCACTTCCGTCCGATTCCCCCGTGCAAGCCGATCCCGCCCGCCTGGATGGTACCGTCCCAGGAGGAACCGCTCCCACCACCCCAACCACCAGCGGGTCACGAGCGGGAAAGGGCGGTGCTCGAACCCAACCCTCGTGGCCTCCTGCCAGAACAGGCTGGCCCCGCACACCGCCTGGATCCCCTCATACTCAGGACGCGTGGCCAGGTCGTGCGCCAGCGCGGGGAGGCATCGAAGCACCTCGGAACGGAACCGGAACCCCGCCTTGCCCTCCTTGTGGAGGGCCGCGGCACGGCGGTTGTCCATGTGGAGCTCCCCCACAAGAGACCCGGGCCGCACGACAGTCCCGTCGGAGAACCGGAGGACCGGCCCTCGATAGCGGACCACGCTGAGGCGAAAGATGTACCCGCCGGGCCCGATGGGCCGGACCCTGTACATCCGCTCGAACCAGCGCTCCAACCACTCAAGCCAGTCCACGGCGCCTACACGATGGACCCTGGAGGGAGGACGCGGCGCATCTGGGGGTCCAGCGCATCCCGCACCCCATCCCCTAGGAGATTCACCCCTAGGACCGTGACCCCGAGGGCCAGTCCGGGGAAGAGCGCCATCCAGGGAGCCACCCCGAGCGCTGCAGTGGCTTCCTGCAGCATCCGGCCCCAGGACGGCGTTGGAGGTTGGCTCCCCAGCCCGAGGAAGCTCAGGGAGGCCTCGCTCAGGATTGCTCCGCTGAAGGCCGTCGTGGCCTGGACGAGGAGCACGGGTATCACATGGGGCAGCACGTGCCTTACCAGAAGACGCCCCTCCGCCGCCCCCAGGGCCCGCGCCGCCTCCACGAACTCACGGTTCCACACCACCAAGGCCTGGGCCCGGGCAAGGCGCCAGAAGGCGGGCACGAGGACAAGACCGATGGCCACCATCGCCTGCACGTGCCCGGGCCCCAAGGCGGCGATCATCGCCAGGGCCAACAGGATCGCCGGGAAGGCCATGAGTGCATCCATGGTGTAGGCCAAAACCCCTGACGGCCAGCCGCGGATGCGGGCCGCCACGAGACCCAGAGGCACACCGGCCGTAGCTCCCAGGCCCACAGCAACCGTCCCCACCTCGAGGGCGATCCGGCCCCCGGCGAGAACCCGGACGAGCACGTCACGGCCCAGGTCGTCGGTCCCCCAGGGGTGTGCCCTGCTGGGGGGCTGGAGGCGCTGCGCGACGTCTACGCGGGTTTCGGCGTCCCGCTCCGACACCGTCTCCACGAGCGTCGCGCCCGCCACCGCGACCAAGAGAAGGGCACCGACAACCAGCGGCAGATTCCGGGATCTCATCAGGCGTCAAGACGGGGATCCATGATCCGGTAGCACAAGTCCACGAGGGCGTTGACCGCGCAGACGAGGACCGCCAGGACCGCCACTGCGGCTTGGACGAGCGGGAGGTCGCGAGCGTAAATGCCCTGCACCACCAGGCGCCCCATGCCCGGGAGCCCGAACACCTGTTCAACGACGATGGCGCCCCCGAGGAGGTACCCGAACTGCAGACCCGCCACGGTCACCGTCGGGATCAACGCATTCCGGAGGGCGTGTCGGAGGAGGATGCTGCGCTCCCCCAGGCCCTTCCCACGGGCCGCCCGTACGTAGTCTCGCCCCAGCTCCTCCAGCACAGCCGCGCGCACGAACCGGGTGAGCTGGGCGGCGCGGGCGGCGGCCAGGGCCCCGGAAGGCAGGAGCAGGTGACGGGCCCATTCCCAGGGGCCCTGACCGAGGGGGGCGTACCCCTGGAGCGGTAACCACCCGAGGACCACGCTGAAGAGCAAGAGGAGGAGGATGCCGACCCAGAAACTGGGCACTGCCAGCCCCGCCTGGGTCACCGCAAGGACGCCCACGTCCACGGGCGACCACGCCCGTGCCGCGGTCAGCACCCCCAGGGGAAGCGCGACGACGACCGTCAGCGCTAGGCTGGCCGCGGCCAGGGAGCACGTGACAGGGAGCCGTTCAGCCACCAGGGTGGCCACCGGGACGTGGTAGGAGAGGGACGTGCCGAGGCGTCCGCGCAGGAGATCGAGCAACCACGCCACGTACTGCTCCCAGAGAGGCCTGTCCAGACCGAGGCTGTGACGCAGGACGCTGGCCTCCTGGGGAGGGGCCTCCATGCCCAGGAGGAGCGTCACGGGGTCCCCGGGGAGGACCCGCAGCAGGACGAAGGCGAGGGTCGCCGCCATGATGGCCGTGGGGACGACGCCCAGAACCCGGACGATGCGCATGGCGCCGCTATTTCTCTGCCTCGCGGAGGTCGTAGGTATCGATGGCGTACATGACCCGGACGTGTCGGACGCCCCGGCGCATGCCCATCCGGACGTCGGGGTCCCCGAGGAACACCATCATCGCGTCCTGCGTCATGAGCCGGAGGGCCTCCCGGTAGATCCGCACGCGGAGGTCCGCGCGGAGAGTCCGGCGGCCCGCGTCGATCAGAGCGGCCACGCGGGGGTTGACGTAGCTCACGTAATTGGCCGGGGCCCGGGGGTCGCCGAATCCCGCCAGCCGCCCGTCGGGGTCCAGCTTTCCCGTGTGCCCGATGATGGTGAGGTCGAAATCACGTCCCCCGTAGATCCGCGACAGCCACATTCCCCACTCCACGACACGGATCCGGGCCTGGATCCCGACGCGGGCAAGCATCGCCTGAACAAGCTCCCCGGCTTTGATGTGCGCCTCGTACGGCTGGGGGAGGGCGAGGTCCGTCGCGAACCCGTGGGGGTACCCGGCATCGGCCAGCAGGCGTCGGGCCCGCTCCGGGTCATAGGGGTACGGATCGCCCATGTCCACGTAGGAGGGGCTCCGGGCGTCCATGAACACGGCCACAGGGACGGACCCCGGTCCGTAGGCGGTCTTGAGCACGGCCCGACGGTCGATGGCGTGCCACAGGGCCCGCCGGACCCGGACGTCGGTAAACGGGGGGCGGGCGTTGTTGACCGCCACGACGTTCACGGTGGCACTGGGCTCCTGCCGCACCACCACCCGCGGATCCCGAGCGAGCCTCGGGAGATCCAGAGGGCTCACCGCGTCGACGACATCGAAGTCTCCGGCGACGAGCCCTGCGGCCTTCACGGCGCTGTCCGGGACAAAACGAAATTCTACCGCGTCGAGGCGCGGCAGCCCGCGCAGGAAGTACCCGTCGAACCGGCGGACTCTCAGCATGCTGTCCCGCACCCAGACGTCCATCCGGAAGGGGCCTGTGCCCACAGGATGGGCAGCCAGGTCCTCGCCCTTGGCAAGCACGTCCCTCGGGAGGATGGCTCCCCACCCCTGGGCGAGGGCCGCCAGGAACGGGGCGAAAGGCCGATCCAGCACAAACCGGACGGTGAGGGGGTCGACAGCCTCCACCCGCTCGATGGCAGCGAAATCTCCCCGCTTGGGCGACCCCGTCCGGGGGTCCCGGATCCGGGCGAAGGTCGCCACCACGTCCTCGGCATCCAGCACCTTCCCATGATGGAACCGCACCCCCGGCCTCAGGTGGAACGTCCAGACGGTCCCGTCGGCGGAGACGGCCCAGGATGCGGCCAGGCCCGGGACGAGACGGCCGCGGGCGTCAGGTTCCGCCAGGGTATCGTACAGGCTCTTCATGACCTGGAACGACAGCGTGGCGGCGGTTTTCTGAGGATCCAAGGTATCGGGCCCGCCGGACAGGGCGAAGACCAGGACGCCCCCTCTCGCCAGGGCCGGAGCCCCTCCGGCGGCGGCGAAGAGAGCGGCGGCGACCCCGGCGAGGACCCGTCTCATGGCCGCTTCATCCTCTCCTGCACGGAGCGCACCTTCCCTTCCATCGAGACGGGGGCGTCTCGGCGGTCGTCGATTTTGAGAATCGTCGACAGGCGCAGGGCGCCGCGGCGGAAACACGCGTCGTGGATCGCAGGGATGAGCCGCAGGATCTCGTCCAGCTCTCCCTCGATGACCGTGTGCATGGCATTGAGCTCATAGCGCAGCCCGCTCCGCTGGATCACACGAAGGGCCTCCGCGACATAGTCGCCGACGCTCGGCGAACCCGTGCCCACGGGCGTCACGCTCATGGCAACAATAGCCATAGGGCACCTCACACCCTGGAATGGCTCCCCCTCCCCAATTGCATCCTGACGGGGCGGTTCCTCCTCCACCGTGCCCGTGGGGGCCTCGGGGGGAGGTCGGAATATCGACACCGATGGCGAAGTTCCTGTACGGCGGAAGGAGGTGCCCGATGCCCCGCAACCTGCCCCTTGGCAATGGGGTCTTGCAGGTCAACTTCGACCTGCAACACCAGCTGGTGGACCTCTACTATCCTCACGTGGGGGGAGAGAACCACGCCCTGGGCCATCCCTTCCGGACCGGCCTTTGGGTCGGAGGTCAGTTCAGCTGGACCAGCGACGCCTCGTGGCGCCGGACGCTGAGGTACCAACCCGAAACCCTCGTGACCGACGCCACCCTTGAGCACCCGGCGCTGGGCATACGGCTCCGGTTCGCCGAGTGCGTCGACTTCCACGTGAACGCCTTCGTCCGCCGGGTGAGCGTGGCCAACCTCTCCGCCCAGTCCCGGGAGGTGCGTCTCTTTTTCCACCACGACTTTCACATCCGCGGCACCGAGATCGGGGACACCGCCTACTTCGATCCCAACAGCCGCGGCCTGTTCCACTACAAGGGCCCTCGCTGGTTCCACGCGAACGTCCTCGCCCCTGGAGGTGCCGTGGGCTGGAGCCAGTACGCCACCGGCATCAAGGAGTGGGGCAACCGCGAGGGGACCTGGCGGGATGCGGAAGACGGAATCCTGGGGATGAATCCCATCGCGCAGGGGTCCGTGGACAGCACGGGCGGTGTCTCCCTCACCCTCGCGGGAGGAGCCGAGCAGGTGCTCTACTACTGGCTCCTGGCCGGCGAGACCTACGAGGAGCTCCGCCGGCTCAACAGGCTGGTGCAGGCGCGGGGGCCCGAAGGCCTCCTCCGACGTACGGCGGACTACTGGAGGCTGTGGGTGAACAAGGAGGCAATGGATTTCGGGCCGCTCCCGCCCGATGTCGTGGCGTGCTTCAAGCAAAGCCTCCTCATTGCGCGGACCCAGATCGACAACGGGGGCGCCATCATCGCCAGCACCGACTCCGACATTCTCCGGTTTGGGCGCGATACGTACACCTACGTGTGGCCACGCGACGGAGCCCTGGTGGCTCGGGCGCTCGACCTGGCGGGCTACAACGACCTCACGCGTCCCTTCTACCAGTTCTGCGCGGAGGTCACGACCCACGAGGGGTTCCTCCTGCACAAGTACAATCCGGACCGGTCCGTGGGCTCGTCCTGGCACCCGTGGGTGGCTGACGGAGGGCGCCAGTTCCCCATCCAAGAGGATGAAACAGCGCTCGTCCTCTGGGCGCTGTGGCTCCACTTCATCGCCAACCGCGACGTCGAGTTCATCAAGCCGCTGTACCGGCCGCTCGTCAAGCGCGCGGCCGACTTCCTCGCCACCTTCCGGGACCCCGGCACAGGCCTCCCCTCCCCTTCTTACGACCTGTGGGAAGAACGCCACGGGATCCATGCCTACACGTGCGGGGCTGTGTATGGCGGGCTGATGGCGGCGGCAGCTCTCACGAGAGCTTTCGGAGAAGATACCGTAGCCGCCCGGTATCAGGCAGCCGCCGCCGAGGTGCAGTCGGGGGTACTCCGTTCTCTGTGGAGCTCGGAGGCGGGCCGCTTCGCACGGACGGCCCACATCTCCGGCGGCGGCCAGCCCCAGCTGGACCTCACGGTGGATGCGAGTCTCTACGGCCTCTTCGCCTTCGGCATGCTCCCACCGGATGACCCGAAGGTCGTCGCCACCATGACGGCTGTCGAGGAACGACTGTGGGTGCGAACGCCGACGGGAGGCGTGGCCCGATATGAGAACGACGCGTATCAAAGAGCGGTCCCCGACTCGCCCCAGGTACCGGGCAATCCGTGGATCCTGTGCACCCTGTGGCTCGCCGAGTGGTACGCTGCCCGCGCGCAATCCGCCCGAGACCTCGCACGCCCGCTCGAAATCCTCCAGTGGGCCGCATCCAAGGCCCTGCCGAGCGGGGTTCTCCCCGAGCAGGTCCACCCAGCCGATGGGAGCCCTCTCTCCGTGTCCCCGCTCACGTGGAGCCACGCCGAGTTCGTCCACGCTGTGCTGCGCTACCTGGACCGGCTCCACGCTTTGGAACTCTGCCCCTCCTGCGGGGTTCCGCGGTTCCGGCGTCAGGAGAGTCACCTCATCCGCCCGGGGACGCCTTCCAGTCCTGAGGAGACATTCCCCGCGGTCACAGGTCCGCACCCAGGGCGATGACCGGAAGCCTCCCGGAGTCTCGCCTTCTTCGCCGCACCAAGATCGTGGCCACCCTCGGCCCTGCGAGCACGGCGGAACCCGTGCTCCGGAAGCTGATCGACGCCGGAGTGGATGTGGTCCGACTCAATTTCTCCCACGGAACCCGTCAGGACCACGGCCACACGATCCGGACCCTAAGACGCCTGGCCGCGGAAGCCCAGGTCCCCGTGGCCGTCCTCCAGGACCTCCAGGGGCCCAAAATCCGGCTCGGAACCCTTGCCCATCCCATCCGCCTCCAGGACGGGAGCCACGTCATCCTCACAACCCGCCGGGTCACCGGCACCCCCCAAAGGATTCCCATCCCCTTCCCCCGCCTCACGCGGGTCGTGCGGAGGGGATCCCGGATCCTCCTGCGCGACGGCACAGTGGAGCTGGAAGTCCTCTCCCGAACTCTCACCGAGCTGCGCTGTCGGGTAGTACGGGGAGGCACCGTTGACACGCACCAGGGGGTGAACCTCCCCGGAGTGCGTCTCACAGGCCCGACGTTGACCGCCAAGGACGTCGCCGACCTGCGGTTCGGCGTGCGCGCGGGCGTCGACTACGTCGCCCTGAGCTTCGTCCGCCGTCCCTCCGACCTCCGCCACGCGCGCCGACTCCTTCGGCGGATGGGAGTCTCCGTGCCCCTCGTCGCCAAGCTGGAAACCGCCGAGGCCGTCGCTCACCTCGACGCGATCATCGCCGAGGCCGACGCCGTCATGGTCGCCCGCGGAGACCTGGGGGTAGAACTCGCCATTGAGCAGATCCCCCTTCTCCAAAAGCGCATCATTCACCGAGCCAACGCCCGCGGCATTCCCGTCATCACCGCCACCCAGATGTTGGAGTCCATGGTCTCCCAGCGCCGCCCGACCCGCGCCGAGACATCCGACGTCGCAAACGCCATTCTCGACGGAACCGACGCGGTCATGCTCTCCGCCGAAACTGCGGCCGGGAGGTACCCGGTGGAGGCGGTGGAGACAATGGATCGCATCGCCCGCGCCGTGGAGGACGGAGCCTCCCCCAGGCCGTCCCGTCCGAGGCCCCGGTACCGAGGGGCCCTTTCGGCCCTCGGCGCAGCGGCCCAGGCCCTCGTCGAAGATCTCCGCGTTGCGCTCGTCGTGGTCCTCACCACCACAGGGAGGACGGCCCGGTTCCTCTCCCAGCGGCGGTTGCCGGTGCCCATCCTGGCCTGCACCGAGGAGGAGGGCGTGGCCCGCCGGCTCCGCCTCTGCTGGGGGGTGCATTCGCTCGTCCTGCCATTTCGACGGCCCACGGAGGCGATGGTCCGGTTCCTCGACTCCGAACTGGTGCGCCGGGGTCTCGCACGACCGGGGGACATCCTCCTGGTGGTGGGCTCCATTCCCATCATCGCCCGGGGCAGAACGAACTTCTTGCAAGTCCACCGCATCCCGGGGAGGAGCGGGAAGAATTCCCAAGGCCCCATCGTTGGTCCGCAGAGGGCGGGGCTGTAGGGCCCGGGCGAGACCGCGAGGCGCCGGGGGCCGGGAGGAGCGCCCTTTACCGAGGCAGGGGGAGAGAGGTGGGAGGGTGAGCGACGTTCGGAAGGTCATCATCTTGGGGTCGGGCTCTGCCGGCCTGACCGCGGCCATCTACACCGCACGAGCCCAGCTCCGGCCTCTCGTCATCGCCGGGGTCCAGCGCGGAGGACAGCTCACGCTGACCACCGACGTCGAGAACTTCCCGGGCTTCCCGGACGGCATCCAGGGACCAGAGCTCATGGAGTTGATGCGCCGCCAGGCGGAGCGCTTTGACGTGGAGTTCGTGGACGACGATGCAACCGCCGTGAACTTTCAGGTTCGACCCTTCGAAGTGACGGCCGGAGGGCAGACGCTGCGGGCGGAGGCGGTCATCATCGCCACAGGAGCCTCCACCAAATGGCTGGGCCTGCCCAACGAGCAACGCCTGATCGGTCACGGAGTTTCCTCCTGTGCTCCTTGTGACGCGTTCTTCTTCCGGGGGAAGACGGTCGCTGTCGTGGGGGGCGGCGATTCGGCGATGGAGGAAGCCCTCGTCCTCACGAAATTTGCCACGCGGGTGACCGTCATCCACCGCCGGGACAGGTTCAGGGCAAGCAAGATCATGGCCGAGCGGGTTCTGCGCCATGAGAAGATCTCCGTCCTCTGGGACACGGTCGTCGAAGACGTCCTCGGGGATGACCATGTCACCGGCCTCCGTCTCCGGAACGTGAAGACCGGCGAGCAGCACGAGTATCCTGTCGACGGACTCTTCGTCGCCATCGGACACCGCCCCAACACCGAACTGTTCCGCGGGCAGATCGACTTGGACGACCAAGGCTACATCATCCTCCGTGAGTACACCATGACGAGCGTCCGCGGGGTTTTCGCCGCAGGCGACGTCCATGACCGTCGGTACCGCCAAGCCGTTACGGCCGCCGGATGGGGATGCATGGCAGCGATGGACGCCGAGCGGTACCTCGAAGGGCACTAGACGGGCGCGTGCAGTTACCTCCGTCCCTCCTGAGGTTTCCTGACGCTCTCATGCGTCGGGAGTGGCTGGTCACCAATGGCCTGGGCGGCTACGCCTCCGGGACTGTTGCGGGCATCAACACGCGCCGTTATCACGGCCTGCTGGTCGCAGCCCTCACTCCCCCTGTCGCCCGCACTCTGCTGGTGGCGAAGGTAGACGAGCAGGTCGATGTCGGCGGGCGCCTCTTCGATCTTGGAGCCAACGAGTATCACGACGGAACGATTTCGCCCCGAGGATTCGTCCACCTGGTCGGCTTTGGCCTCGAGGGGACGGTCCCCACCTGGACCTTCGCCGTCCCGGGGGCGGTAGTGGAAAAGACACTCTGGATGGAGCGGCACGCGAACCGGACCTTCGTCCGTTACCGGCTGGCGCCCGGAAGCGGCCCGGTGGAGCTGACGATCCAGCCCTACGTGACGGCCCGAGACTACCACGCGCTCACCAAGGGAGACCCTCAGCGGAGATTCGACATTGGCCGTGTCCCGTCGGGGATCCGCGTGAGCCCCTCCCCGGGCGTGACGTGTACCCTACGCCTCAGCGGAGGGATCTTCGAGCTGGCCCCGGATTGGTACTGGAAGTTCCTCTACAGGGAGGAGCGGGATCGCGGCCTGGACTGCCTGGAGGACCTCTACGTCCCTGGACGGTTCAGGGCTCGTCTTGCCCCCGGCGACGTCCTCCTCCTGGCCGCTGCCGCGGAGGCCGACGAGGCCCCCCTCCCCGACCCCACCGATGCGTACCTCTCGGAACGCGCCCGGCACGACCGGCTTCTCCAGCTGGCCGCCCATCTCCCGGGGGACCCCTTGGGCATCCCGGAACCCGGCGGACTTGTCCGACGCCTCGTCCTCGCCGCCGACCATTTTCTCGTCACGGGGCAAACGCGCCGGACCGTCGTCGCCGGCTATCATTGGTTCACCGACTGGGGCCGCGACACGATGGTGGCCCTGCCCGGACTGGCTCTGGCCACCGGCCGCCTTGAGGACGCCCGTGAGATCCTCCTCAGCTCCGCCAGCGCTGTAGATCAGGGGATGCTGCCCAACCGGTTCCCGGACGACGGGACCCCTCCCGAGTATACGAGCGCCGATGCGGCCCTCTGGTACCTCTACGCGGTGCACCAGTACCTCGAGCGCACGAGCGACCGCAGTCTCCTGGCGGAACTCTACCCTGTTGCCCGCGACATCGTCACGCACTATCGCGACGGCACCCGTTACGGGATCCGGGCGGATCCGGAAGACGGCCTCCTCGAGGCCGGCACCCCTGGAAGCGCGCTCACGTGGATGGACGCCCGGATCGCGGGCCGCGCGGTCACTCCCCGGTGCGGGAAGGCTGTGGACCTGAACGCCCTATGGTACAATGCGTTGCGACTGGTCGGCTCCTGGGGGCGCCAGCTCGGGGACGATCCCGCTCCGTGGGATGGAGCGGCCGCTGCCGTTGAGGCGTCCTTCCTCCCCCGCTTCCACTACGATCGGGGTGGTTATCTCTACGACGTCATCGCACCCGACGGAGTGCCCGACCCGGCCCTCCGCCCCAACCAACTCCTCGCCCTCGCGTTGCCCCACCCTCTCGTTCATGGGTCTCTGGCCCGCTCCATCCTCGAGAGGGTATCGCGGGAATTGCTGACCCCAGTGGGCCTCCGGTCTCTCGCGCCCAGCGACCCCGCGTACCGGGGGCATTATGCTGGCGGGCCCCAGTCGCGGGACGAGGCCTACCACCAGGGGACGGCCTGGCCCTGGTGGTTTGGGCCCTACATGAAAGCGCTCGTCCGCGTCACAGGTGACCGGACTCAGGCACGTCGGCTCCTCGCCCCGTTCCGAGGGCACCTGCTGGAGGCGGGACTCGGCACGATCAGCGAGATTTTTGACGGCGACTCCCCGCACGAGCCGCGCGGGTGCATCGCCCAGGCGTGGAGTGTCGGTGCGCTTCTTGAGGCATGGGAATTCCTGGGGGGGACCGGCCCGTGAACGACCGACTCTGGGAGCTGTACCAGACCGTCTGCCAGGAGGAACTTCGCCCGCTGGAGGAATTCGTTCAGCGGCTGGTCGCCAAGGAATGGGGGGCCTTCCCCAAGGACGACATCCTCGATCTCCTTCGCGAGCTCGAGGGAATGATCCTGGCCAACCTTCAGGTGAAGGCGCAAGAGGGGGCCCGGTTCGCCGCCATGGCGGACGAGGTGAGCGCACGCACCCAGAGGGAATTCGAGCACCTCGTAGCCCTTGTGGAAGAGGCCTTCCGAACCAACGGGACACCCGCCGGATAAGACCGGCGTCTCCCGAGCTCCAGTGAGACCCCCTCAGAAAATGAACCGCCCATTGCGGTAGACAACCTCACCATCGGCGTAGACTTCACACCCCTCGCCCCGGAGGTCGAGGATCATGTCCCAGTGAATCCCGGAGAGGTTGGTGCCGCCCGTCTCGGGGTAGGAGGCGCCCAACGCCATGTGAACGGTCCCCCCGATCTTCTCGTCGAAGAGGATGTTCCGAGTGAATTGTTGGATGTTGTAATTGAGGCCGAAGGCAAACTCGCCCAGGCGGCGGGCACCCGGATCTACGTCCAGCATCGCCTTGAGGAGAGCGTCCCCCTTCTCCGCCGAGGCCTCGGTAACCCGTCCCTCGGCGAACGTCAGGCGCACCCCCGTGACTTCCCGCCCGCCGTAGATCGCCGGGAATGTGAAGTGCACGGTACCCCTCGTGGCATCCTCCACAGGACCTGTGAATACCTCCCCATCCGGGAAGTTGTGTTTCCCCGCAGCGCTGAGCCAACGGCGCCCGGCTACAGAAACCGTAAGGTCCGTCCCCGGCGCCACGACTCGGAGAGTCCGCGCGACCTCGAGTCGAGAGATGATCTCGGCTTGCTTGCGCGCCACTTCCTGCCAGGCCGCAATAGGATCCTCGCGGTCAAGGTAGCCCGCGGAATAGACAAAGTCCTCGTATTCGGAGAGGGACATCTCCGCTTCCTGGGCGTCGGCCTGGGTGGGCGCCTGGGTCAGGCACCACCGGAGTTCATCCCGAGCAGCGCGTTCCATAAACCGCCGCATCAGGTCCCGGGTGGCCTCTCGCCGAAGGGCTATTCGGCCAGGATCCACGCGCGTCAGGGCACGGGTGTTGTACGCCCCCAGAAATCTCACCTCTGCGTCCAGCGTCTCCACTTCCTGGCGATCCAGGGGCGAGACATACCGGAGCTGCTCGTCTGAGGCAGTCCCGTAAAAGAGTTCCTCAAGCCCTTCGATGGTCACGCGCACCGTCGGGTGCCCGCCCGCTGAGAGAACCTCACGGTAAACCGCGGCAATGTGAGGGGCCGCCAGGGCGGGGCCCGAAATGCGGACCAGCTGGCCGGGCCGCACTTCCAGGGAATAGTGGACGAGAACACGCGCCAGCCGTTCGATCCGAGGATCCTTCATCATGAGGAAGCGTTCCCCGCGAGGGGTCGATCATCCTCCGGCGACTCCCTTCTCCCCCAGGGCAACTCCAGGCCTCTGCGGGGACCCCCGCCGTGAACGGGAGGCAAAAACCGGGGGGGCGCCCCGGAGGCTGCGCCCCCCCCCGATATCCGGGCAAACTACCTTAGCGCTTCTTGCCCTTCTTGGCTGCCTTCTTCTTGGTCGCCACGAGCGGGGCCCTCCTTTCCCTTTGTGGTGTCGAGGGGGCCTTGTCCTGCCCCTCGATACCGTACATACGACACTTCTTACTATTTTCCTGCAGGGAACCAGAGAAATTTTTCAAGAAACTAAGAGAACGCGAGGAGTTCACGAGCCTATACCCCTTTAGTTCTGAATTCATCGTTCTTTGAACTGCTTGTTGGCTTGCAAGATCTGCGGATGCGGACACCCAGAACACCAGTGCTATGTCAGTTGTTTCCGTTCCACGATGCGAAACGATAGATGAATCTCATCGGCGCGCCCAAGCTCACATGCATGCGATAAGAACTGTTATCAAAGGGGCCCCGGTCCGTTTCTGCGGAATTCAGAAACGACATGCGCTCAGTAAGCACACTTACGTTGGCCAGGAGGGCGTATCACGTATGGGAGCCCATCTTGAAGGGAAAGTCGCCATTGTCACGGGAGGTGGAGCGGGTATTGGCCGGGCGATCGCCATCAGGCTGGCTGCCGACGGAGCGGCAGTCCTTGTCGCGGATCGGGACGGCCGGAGCGCAACCGCTGTGGCCAGGGAGATATCCGATCTTGGCCGGCGTGCGGACGCGGCGGAACTCGATGTGGGGACAACCGCCGGGCGGCAGATGCTGATCGACACTGCCGTGGCCTCGTTCGGCAGGTTGCATATCCTTGTGAACAACGCTGGCATCGTCCGCGTCCACCGGCCTGAAGCCGTTACGGAGGCTGAATGGGACGAGGTGATGACTGTGAACTGCAAAGCCGTATTCTTCACCTGCATCGCAGCCCGCCCTCACCTCGCAGCGGCGGGGGGAGGGCATATCATCAACATCGCAAGTGTGGCTGGTAAACTCCCGACCCCTTGGTGGGTCCCGTACGGGGTCAGCAAGGCCGGCGTCATCGCCCTCACCCGTAGCCTGGCTGTGGCCTTCGCCTCCGACCGCATTCACGTAAACTGTGTCTGCCCTGGGCCGATCGACACAGCCATGTGGGCCGCGATGAACGAAGAAGGAGCACTCCGCATCGGCCTGCAGGCCGGGGCCTTTACCCAGATGCGACTCCAATCCATACCCTTGGGACGGCTTGGCCGTCCGGAGGATGTCGCGGGAGTGGTTTCCTTCCTGTGCTCCCCCGATGCAGGCTATATGACCGGACAGGCCATCAATGTAAGCGGCGGGATGGTGACCCACTAATGCCGCAGAGAAGCCGCACCGAAGCCCTCCGGGGAATCCTCGCGAGCACCCCACGACGCTTACGAGGACCGAGAGGGTCCACCTTCAGGGAGCGCGTATATGAAATCCTCCGCCATGTGCCCTCGGGGAGGGTGGTCACCTACGGACAAATTGCCCTTCTCGCCGGAGCCCCCCGTGCGGCCCGGTTGGTAGGATGGATCGCTCATACAGGTCCGGACGATCTCCCCTGGCACCGGGTGGTTAACCGATTTGGGGGGCTGGCGTCTGGATACGAAGGAGGGCGCGCCCGCCACCGGCAAGACCTGGAAGACGAGGGAATCTACGTCAGGGCCGATTTCACGGTGGACTTGACCCGGTACCAATGGTGGCCTCCCCGGGGGGGGGACGACGCCGGTTGAGCCGTGTGCCCCTTAAATTGCTTGTCTCCAGGCCGAAGCCACCGGGACAAGTCCGCTCAAGGCCGCCCGCTAGGTTTCCTCACGCCCGCGGAAGCAAGCTGACCTCTATCGTCGACATCACGTCGCCACGCTAGGGACGCCTGATGAAGGTCTGAAATCCCGCATTTTCAAGCTGTGCAGCCAGCTCCTCAGCCTTAGTCCGCTCCAGAGGACCTCCAACCCACACGCGATAGAGTCCGTCCGTCACGACCGCCCCCGTGAATCCGTGTGCGGCTAACTGCCCGAGTAATTCTTCGGCATTGCGCTGTAGTCGAAACGCTCCCACTTGAACGCGGTACGCCGGTGCTGTCCCACCATGAGCTACACTTCCAAATACCGGTGCATAGTGGGAGACTGTCCCGGCATGCCGGTGGTGCCCTTTAACGTCCGAAGATAGCGTTCCTTCCGATCCGACCTGCTGGGTCGGCCGCGACTGCCCCTCTGCATCTCTCGTCCCCGGGATCAACGGTGGCTCTCCGGATTGTTCAGGACGCCCCCCGACCGTGGACCCCGTCGTGACAGGAGGCAAAGGGAGCGGGATGGGGGCTCCGGCATTCTGTGGTGCCTGCGGCGCCTCTGTCTGCGGGCTGTAGTCACGAGACGGCGCTGGTGATTCGTTCCCCGGGGGACCCGAGGGGATAAACCATATGAACCCGCCAAGTCCTAAGACCAAGGCGACCACCAGGAGCGTCAGAAGTCTGTCCCACCTATTCCTGCTCACAGATACTCCCCTCGGGTGCACACTAAGAAAGATGTTCATGGCCTTCCAGGCTCCCCTACCCACTTCCTCCTTCAGGGTTTAGGAACTCATCTGCGCCCTCGCCTCGCCCTGGGGCCCGCCTCTCCTTCTCGATGGCCCACCCATTTATCCATCCGAGCCGATCTGCGGTCCCCTCCTTCCCCTCGGCCAGATCGCGGCGATACTCGGGAGCACGTACCTGGTTTTCGCGCTGGCCATGGGATTAGGGAAGGCTTCGATGCACACTACACGGCATTGGTCTGCAGGAAATTTCCTACGTGCCTAACTATAACTAAGTGCTCCCCCAGCAGGTCATCACCCGCGAGAGCCACTTTTCAAAGCGGGGTACCTCCGGATGGAGCCTGGACCGTGCCCCCCACCTCGGAGGTACGAGGCAAACGCAATAGATCAAGCTTTGGTGGGCGGTGCAGGCTTCGAACCTGCGGCCTCATCCGTGTGAAGGATGCGCTCTACCCCTGAGCTAACCGCCCATACGTAATTATGCCTCATCCAGCCTCTAGCGTCCACCACTGCATAAGCCGATAAGCTAACGGACGCAGAGCCCTCGTGAACCAACCAAAGTCTCTGAAACCACCGCTGCGCTACACAACCGTTTGTCACGTCTTGGCCTTCCCAAACCCGGGCCCGCCCGTCTCACACAACAACATCAACTGTCGGTGGGCCTCTTCAAGATCATTGGCCTCAACGGCTAGAAGAGCTAGGTGCTGCCGGATCAGCCGGGATTGATTTTGGCACCCTAACTCCTCGAAAAGGCCGAGACTCTCCTCGAAGGATGCGCGTGCATCACGAGTGCGTCCGAGCATCCTGTAGAGAACACCACGCACGGATAAGATGTGCGCCCACTCCTCTCCCTCTCCCTTCGTTGGCAAAACCCCAAGAGCCACCTCACTCAGTGCTCTCGCAGTTTCAGGAGCCTCCGCGCGGAGAACCAATTCAATGAGGCTCACAAAAACTTTCCCGGCGGTTCGGATATTCGCGCAGGCACAATAGTAAACAACACTCCACCGGTAGTGATACTCGGCCCCGCTCCGATTAGTTGCTGCCAGTTCGAGATCACCGAGGTGTTCATGTATCTCGGCCAACAACTGCTTATGGCGGATCGCCTCAAAGAGTACCAACGCCCTGTCGCCGAGCCTGGTTGCTTCGTCGAACTCCCCGGCCTCCACAGCCGTCGTGGCCCTCTCCAAATACCACTCGGCAAGCTTCTTGTGATCTCCCGTCGACTCTGCTACGTCGCAGGCGAGTCGGAACGCCTCATAAGAGTCGGACGTTCGGCCCAGCTTCTCGCAAGTCAGGCCGATATACCAGTAGAGAGTAGCCAATAGCAGAGGAGAGACCGATCGTTGCTTGGCAAATTGCAACGCCGCCTCGAAAGCCCATTGCGCGGAGACTGGATCTCCGCCCTCAAGTCGCAAACTACCTACGCAAATATGACCTTTTGCCAGGAGGACATCGCCGCCAGTGCGGCTCAGCGTCCCTATCGCCCGTTCGGCGCGCCGAGCGGCCCGTGCCTTATTCCCTTGACGCTGTTCCACTTCCGCAAGGGCTAACTCGACGCGGGCTTGTAAAGCATCGTCGGTCTGCTGGGAAGCCAGCTCCCACGCTCGCTCCAGCGCGATTCGGGCTTGACCGACCGCACCTTGCCCCAGGCCTGCAAGCCCGATCGCCAGAAAAGCCTCAGGTTCCGTCTCCTCCGAAGCCCCGTCCGAGAAGTACGAGAGCGGATAGCGGAGTCGGCGGGCCAAGATTTTCAATACCGGCAGCCTTGGGATGCGGACTCCTCGCTCGATGTCGCTAATGTAAGACTTTGTGAAATCCTTGCCGGCAAGCTGTTCCTGTGTGAGTCGTCGTTCTAAGCGCGCAGCACGGATCTTCTCTCCTAGTGTCACCCCATCTCCCCCCAAGTTTATCGAGAAACGTCAGACAGTTTAACAACAGGGTAAAGGCCCTGTCAAAAATTGCCAGGCGAATTTGAGTCTCTAGACATATGATCCTCCGTCAAAAAACAGAAGCCACGGCCCGATGCCATGCCCTGACGAGTTAATCCTCCCCCGTGTATGCTCAAGAGCCGGCGCTGAGCGTCATGCGGGCAATTGGGCGCACTTAATCATGCCCCAGCGCACCTAATCCTGCCCCCGTTCCCCAGACTCCACCAACCCACACCAGGAATCTACTGTGCCCAGCCCCTTACCAGCAGGGCTAGAGTACTATTCTCGCTAAACGCCGCCCGGCCACAACAGATAAAGTGGCTTTGGATACAGAGTAGCCACCCCACGCGGTGCTCTCACGCGTTTGACCCAGCCCCAAGCTAAACCCCTTGCGACCTAAGACTTCGCGGCTATTTATGGCGCTCCCCACAGAAGATGGACCCAATTCCCTTCAGTTTGATCCGTACGCCGATGTTCCTCCTCCGGTGAGACCACGGGTGAGGATGCCCGCCCCTGGCAGTGCCGGAACAGCCCTGTGGCTCACGCGGTCCGATCCGTCGTCTCGGCCCGGTCCAAACCAGCGGAGGGGGAGGCCCAGGTCAGGCTAGCTATAGCCAGAACACTCGATGCCGGAGGGCCCGTTGACTGGGCGACGATAAATCACGGCTCACACTTGGCGCAACCCGGATGGGGTTATGAGCCCAAACCTCCTCAAAGTTGGGCACACGTTCCACCTATGGAAAGATGCGATTGTCGACACAGTCAACTTCTCCAGTTCGCAGGGCAGCTTGAGCCCCTGAGCTTATCTCTCGTACTATTGGCTCGAAGAAGATGCCCTGCCCCAGACAGGCCATCCCCGAGGTGATGGGCCATGCTTTTCGAGAAGCTGTGGGAGCAGGTAAAGGGAGCAGAGCGTGCTGGGAAACTGACCGTAGAGGAAGCTCTGGACTGCGCCACCCGACTTCCCCAAGCGTTGTTCTGTTCAATGATGGAGTGCCTGGCAGAAAACGGAGAAGACCCGCACCTCATAATCACCCAGGTTGCCCGCCTCCACGATTATATTCTGAGGAACCTACGCGAGGTCGCCACCACACTAGCAGCTGGCCGAGGGCAGGGAAGTCACTAGACAGGAGGGACCCATGGATCCACGTACATCCACTCTCCAGTTGCGAATAGACATTGACAATGATATAGTTTTAAACAAACGTATATCAAATCACACAGGAGACTGGAGGTACGCTCATGCGGAGCAGAGAGGGTCGGATTCGACCCAGCGAGATCCGCCAACGTCCTGAGACAAAAATGGGTATTCATGTCCCCAAGGATCTCCATCGCCGTTTCCGTGCTCGGCTGATTCTGGAGGGCCGCCGTATGCAAGACGTCATCCGGAGCTGGGTGGATGAGGAGATAGCGTCGCACCGCGCACGGCCCCCTATTAGCGGTAGCTTACGGTTCTTCAAAGGGGTTGATCGCAGCACGCTAGCAGCGATAGCCGTTCCCCTGGAGCCAGAGAAGATTCGGCGGCTAAAGAGCAAACTGTTGATGGAAGGGCGCACTATCTCACAATGGGGAAGCGAGCGCATGGAACAATTCTTGCGGGAGCACACATGAAAACACTCTTGTCGCTGGGGATAGCCCTCACATCGGTGCTCAGCACACCGCCCATCTCAACGGCGCTTGCCTCGTCATTCGTCACAGTCTATATCCAGGAAGGAGTAACCAGAACGCCCCTCCACCTCCAGCCGGGATTTGCCACAGTAATCCAAGCAGACCACCGGATAGACACCGTGGCAATAGGCGACCCTCATCTGGTGTCAGCCACTACTGTTCGTCGGGGAACAGAGGTATTCGACCTAGTCTTACAACCCCAGGCTGAAACGGGTTTTACTAACATGATCATCTGGTTTGGGGAGCTTGCGACGGTGTGGAGTTTAGACATCGGACCGGGCCCTCGCACAGCGGACATTGTGCATGTAGTGACGTCCGGACGACCCTCGACGCCTTCCGCCCCTAAGTCAGCTGGCGAACACACCCAGACCCGCGACTCCGAGCAAGTACCCCCTCCTCGCCAGGTTGGGCTGGGCCGCTCTCCGACAGTCGACACCAGTGTAAAATCCGGAGAGGACACGGGGAGCGATAACAGAAACGATATCCGACGGGGGTCTGGATCTGCTCTAATGGAGGTCCACCAGCAGATCGAACAAGTCTCAGCCGTCTTCACACTCACCCACGTCCGAGCAGGCGTTCTGATCCACTACCAGATCACAAATGGAGGACGTGTGGATCTGCTCTTCCGCCCAGGTAGCGTGTTTGTCCGTATCAATGGACACGCGACCCCGTATGGGATGGCCCGAGATAGCGCAGACCGCGGCAGGCCGGATGTCATTCCTCCCGGATCTACGGAAGTAGGATCCGTTACCGCAATCAACCCGAATCCGAGGACTGTTCAGCTCGTCCTCTCCCTCTTCCCTGCCATCCCCCGGGAGGAAGCACTGGGCGTAGTACCCCCGGTGACTTTTCAACCCGTCTTTGCAGGCGTAGACAGTCTGAGTGTGACAGATACCCCCTAATGACCGCCGCGATCCGCTTCAAGGTCCATACGTGCGTCGCGAACCCCGAGGCGATGGGCCCCTGCCCCAAAGTGGCCTCGACCCATCTCAGCGCGGCGGCATCCAAACGGGGCTTGCGTCCGGCCCGACCGGCCCTCCGCAGCCCCGCCGCCCTGCGCCGGCGCCAGAAATGGAACCATCGACTGACAGTCTACCGCGAGAACCCCCCAGGCGCCGATAGACTTTTGCCTGTCGGTGGCCGCGAGCAAACCTGCGGGCAGCCTGCATCTGGGGCGCCTCCAGGGCCTCGAAGTCACGTCGGGCACCCACGGCAGTGTCCGCAGCCCCAGCATACCACCGCGCAGGGAGAATCGTCACTATATCATGAAAATATCATTCCGCGGGAGGATCGCTGCGTGTCCCCCAACACCGACATCCAAGCACTGGTCGCACTCTTGCCTGCGTGGGTGGCAACTGGAATTCCCGAAAAGCACATAGGTGATGTCGAGGAAATCATCCTCGACCTAGGACGCCAGCCGACGATCCATCTCCGCTCGCACTCTCCTCTCACCCTAAACCGAGAAGTCGTCCGAGAAGACATCCAATATGTGCTCGGACGGGCGTGCCGATTCCGGGAAGACAACAGATCCGGGATCGAACGCACCCTTCATCGGATCGCATGCATCCGCGATCGCTACAACGAAATCATTGGCTTCACATTTCGTGCGGGCAGAGCCGTCGAAGGAGCAGCTGCGCTTCTGGAAGATCTGCTCGCTACGGAGAAGAACCTACTGGTCGTCGGACCTCCCGCTGTAGGCAAGACGACACTACTCCGCAGTGCCGCGGCGTTCTTGGCAGATCGGCTACACCGGCGTGTGATAATAGCCGACACCAGCAACGAAATCGGTGGAGACGGTCAAATTCCCCACCCTTCCATCGGGAATGCACGCCGCCTGCAGATTCCTCTTCCCGATCCTCTCCACCCGACCTCGGCCGGGGAGAGGCAAGCGCAAATTATCCTCCAAGCTGTCGTGAACCACGGAGCCCAATCAGTCATAGTGGACGAGATTGGATTTGAGTCAGATGCGCGGGTCGCTCGGACGATTGGCCGCCGCGGTGTCCAGCTCGTCGCGACGGCACACGGTCGCCGACTGCTAGACGTCATCTTCAATCCCGACCTAGCCGGGCTGGTGGGCAACCCAAGACCCATCCCCCTATCCAGCGATGAGATGGAGCGGCGGACGACAAACCGTCGAGTGACGCTCGAAAGACTGGAACCTCCCGTCTTCGACTATGTGGTCGAGTTGGCTCGTCGTGATGTCTTCGTGATCCATCCGGATGTAGCTACCTCGGTTGACCTAATCCTCGCCGGTCTTCCTCCTCGCGTAGAAGTACGCCGCCCACCCCAGAAGTCGCCCGGAGATAATCAGCTAGTTGGGCGGAACGCTGGCGCCCCAGATGATGAGAAAGAAGACACGGGAAGCGGGACTGTCAACAACTCGCAGAAAGCGTCAAGCATCCCGGACTAAAGTCCGGGGCACGCGAAGTGTAGCGGGTATGCCACCCCAAAACCGCAAGATGCCGCTTCTGGGGTCGGAAAGGACTAGCCCTAGCCAAGTCACCGATCCCCGAAGCGGGTGGCCCGAGGACGTCGGAAGGCAACTGAACGGTCCGGGCGGCCCGCGCACACCGTGGGTGCTCCCCAAGTCCGCGTGGACAGCTGGACGCTCGCAACGAGTCCGATGGGGACGATCCCCGAGTCACATGCCGCCCTCCTCTCGTCTGTCCGGCTCCACCGCCGGCACCCGTATCGGCTCAAACCGGCGCGTGGAGGACTCGGCGGCCGTCCAGGGGGCCCGTCTGGGGTCCAAGCGCGACTGTCGTGTGCTGGCCCCGGTTCGAGCTGACCTCTACGCAGGCGGCATGATGGATGCATACATGAGCCTGGACGATCTCGCAGCTGGATCGCGCCTGACACAGCAGGCGCGGTCAGCGGAGTACCCACGCTGGCCTACAACGCCTCGCGCGCGCCTCCTCCCCGAACCGAAGTCCCGGGTTTCCGGCGCCCTTTCGATGATCTCGGTCGCGGCTTGGCGGGATGGAGCAGTCGATCTCCAAGCTAGCAAGTTGCCCATGGTACCACGGGGTCTCAGGATGACGGCTTGCGATGGACTCCAGGGAATGCGATGACTCCGGACTGGCGCGCAGCGGTAACTCCCCTTCTCTGGGGTACACGCGGATGATGAGCAAGATTGAGGTCAAGGGACTTGCCACAACTACAGACAATTTTCGACTCCCGACTCGCATCAACCCATACATTTCCCGAAGCCTCGGCACGGCGACGTGCGACGTCAATCGCACCGCTGGCCATCTCCTCCTCGTCCTCCCGGGCTCCTTGTGCCGGTGTACCAGTCCCGTAAATTGAATATAAGAACACCTTTGGATAATATACGCTATACTTCTTCCCACATCTCCCGCAGGGAAATGTAAAGACCAGAGCCATCGCTCCCCCTCCCGCTGAGTGGAAAGGTGAATCTATCCAATGTGCTAGGAAACCTTCCGAATATATGATACCATACGTGCTAAGCTTCTCTCCTGGGGAGGGCGGCGCACCATGCGTAGACGCGAATTGTGGCTCGGGGGTCTTGGGCTGACGGTCGGATATGTTCTGGCCGTGTCCGGGCTGGCGTATACGGGGCATACTTCCAAGCACGTAGCGTCCTCTGTTTCCACGACACCTTCGCCCGGAATTCCCTTCCAAATCGTCCAAGATCAACTCCCGCCGATTAACCCTCAGGAACTTGTCCCCGTCCCCAATATGCCTCGCACTGGACAGCAACCGCTTCCCGGATTCGGGAACCAGGATTGTGGCAAAATCCTCTTTTATTATCAAGGTCGTCTCTATCAACTCCAACCTGGCCCAGCGCCTCGCAACGGCGGAAACCCTGAATTCTACTTCATGCAGCCCTACCAGGGGCCACCCATCCCAGGGTTTCCCAGTCCTCTGGCGCCATCGCCGGATCAACAGGGGCAACCGTTCCCTCCGCTCAAGTTTTAAAGTTTCAATTGCTCACGCCCTGAATCGTCTCTTCTTTGACCCAAAGGTCTAATGGGGGCGGGTGCCGGAACCGCAGCGGGCTAAGGCGCGTTGGTGGTGGGTAGAGGGCGGCCTTGGCCGCACTGCTCCTTGTGCTGCCTTCCCCGCGCAGAACCCGGCGGGCGGATTTCCCGCACCGGGCTCCCCAGAAGTCTCGCCCGAAGACCCGAGCCGCTCAGACCGTGGCATGGACGGTGCGCGGTACCGGCGGGAGCACAAACCAGGCGCTGGTCTGCAACACATCCCAGCGCTGCTACGTCTGCTGCCCTCGGTGACGAAGCGCCCGCCTCCACTGGAGCCGTACCTCATGCCTAACCCACTTGAGCTTCGGCTGGCTGCGGGCCCCGCTGAAGTACTCGTAGAAGCCCCGGAGCATCAGCGCCAGGTGCTTCTGTTGATCGAGCCGTGTGTCATTAAGGTGCGCGCGCAGCCACGCCTTGACCTGCGCCAGGAATCGCTGGCAACTCCGCATGGACGGGATCCGGATCACGGCGAAACGCCCGTGCCGGTCCCGCCCACTCACGTGCGTGAACCCGAGAAACTCGAACCGTCCGGGACGTTCTCCCTGGTGCACGGCTCGCTCGTACGCAAAGCGCCCGAACACGAGAAGCTGGGTCTTCCCCTCTGCGATCGTGAGATGGAACTTCCCCAATCGGGTGGCCGTCGCCCGGGAAATCCTCGTCCGCATCCACTACTGTTTAAAGAAGGGCGTGGGGCCAGCCAGGTCGAGGAACCGGGGATGAAACTCCACCGCGCCGCGACGGCGGTGCACGAGGACGGCAGCCTTCTGGTTATCGATCAGGACCTCGTCGGGCACACCTGGGACTGTGTGAGCCAACGCACACATATGATACGCACACATATAATAAGGAGGGATGCGCATCTTTTTGTGCAAAAGTTAGGTAGCTAGAGAGGACCTTCAATCAACGTTCGCCATCTTGCCGGTCATCCGGAATTCCTAAGGGAGCCTTAGAACTCTTGATATGCCCACGCCTCTCTCCTCCGGCACGAGGTCCCTCTGGAGCGGGCACCGGTCGGACC